>Ga0207141_10010_pt1 | contig 60683 bp, 57 predicted proteins | sample Alteio_BWMinHeat_5_FD_153553 | JGI IMG/M metagenome (GOLD analysis project Ga0207141, IMG submission 153553) | Enriched cells from forest soil in Barre Woods Harvard Forest LTER site, Petersham, Massachusetts, United States -... | ecosystem: Environmental > Terrestrial > Soil > Temperate forest >... | reverse complement strand
GATATTTTCTGCGAACTCTTTGCGCAGCCCGCGGTGGAGTCCGGTCTCAGAAAGTTTGCGGAGAGCGAGGATGCGCAGCCGTATTTGCCCTAGTGCTCTCTTCAGTCAACTAGGATTATGAAACCCTCTGAACAAACACTCGAAGACATCCTGAATCTCGCGGCCGTGCATTTCAAAGTGCCGCGGGAGAAGCTGACCCCCGATGAAGACTTTTTCAAGACACTCGGGATCGACAGCCTACAAGCGCTCGATCTATTGACCCGGCTGGAGCACCACTTTCGCATCGAGTTGCCGGATTACGAGTTGCAGGGAGTATCGGATTTCCGCACCCTGGCCGACCGAATTCAAACGCGACTGTAGAAGCGAACGTTTTGTTTTGCAAGTTGGAAATCGGCAATCGAAAATCGCACTTTCCTAATGCTCAATCTTGACCAATACAGCAGTCTAGGTGCTGCCCTGCGGGATGCGCTCGACCGCTGGCCAAATGAAATCTGCCTGATCGAGGCGGACCGGGATCGGGAGAAGACGAGGCTCACTTACTCGGATTTAAAAGATGTCGCCCTGCCGTTGGCACGCGCGCTCGAGGATGCTGAACTGAATTCCGGCGATCGTGCGGCGATCATCATGACCAATCAGTCGAAGTGGCTGATTTCGGCGTATGCAGTTTTTTATCGCGGCGGCGTGCTGGTCCCGCTTGATTACAAACTCACCGCGGCCGAGCAACTGGAGTTGCTGGTGCACAGTAAGGCAAAGTTTCTGATCGTTGAATACCATCTGTGGCGTGCAATAACCCAGTCACCGGAGTTCAAGAATCACAAGCTCAAGAAGGTCCTGGTTACGGAAGCGCCCTTGAGGGCCGATCTCGCCGGTGCGTATCGCTGGGAAGAGTTCCGCCGCAAAGGCGATCCCGGTTTTGTTCCGCGAGATCGGGAGGATACAGCCTGCATTGTTTATTCATCGGGGACGGGTGGCCGTCCCAAGGGATGCGTGCTCACGCATGAGAATTATCTCGAACAGTGCAAGGCGCTGACAGCCTGGTATCCCTTTTGGCCTGGAGTGCGCTACCTCAGTATCCTGCCGACGAACCATGCCATTGATTTTATGGTCGGCTTCATCGGACCGTTCGTGTGCGGCGCCTGTGTGGTGCACCTGCGTACGCTGCGGCCGGAGTTCGTGCGCGACGCTTTCGTGCGCTACAAGATTACTTATGTCTCGCTGGTTCCGATGATTCTCAAGAACCTGGAACGCGGGCTGCGGGCGAAGTTCGATGAACTGCCGGCGGGAAGGCGTTTCTTGCTTCATCGCATGATCGGTTTGAATAAATCCCTGACTCGCAAACAGCCGAAAGTCGCTATGAGTCGCAAACTTCTGGCAAAGGTTCATCAGGGATTTGGTGGGGAATTGCGAGCGATGTTTACCGGTGGGGCGTTCGTGGAGCCGTCGACGTTGCAGTTTTTCTATGATCTCGGCATTCCCGTCGCCAATGGATATGGCCTTACCGAGGGTTTCCCTCTGACCCTGAACGACCTGAAGCCATTTCGCCCGGACACGGTGGGCAAGCCGCTGCCAGGAGTCGAACTGCGTATTCTAAGTCCCGATGCTGACGGAATCGGCGAGGTTTCCGTGCGCAGCAAGACGGTGATGTCGCACTATCTGGATGATCCTTCATTGACTGCGCAGACGATTGTGGACGGTTGGCTGGTGACCGGAGATCTTGGCCGCTTTGATGGCGACGGGCATCTGCAGCTTTTTGGCCGCAAAAAGAACATGATCGTGACCGAAGGCGGCAAGAATATCTATCCCGAGGACATCGAAAATGTCTTTGAAGGATTACCAGTGAAAGAGTACTGCATTTTCGCTGCGAACTATCTTTGGCCGACGAAAACGGTTGGCCGGGAAATGTTAGTTCTCCTCTTGCGCCTGGAACAAAACCGGGAATTCACCGACGCGCTGAAAGAGGAGATCGCGACACGCAACCGGCGTCTGCCAGACTTCAAACGGGTTGGCGGATACTTAGTGTCCAGTAAAGATTTTCCTCGGACGGCGTCCATGAAAATCAAACGTACGGTTTTGGCCGAAGAGGTCCGCGAAAATCTCGGTCGTGCCGCCGTGGTCGAACTGTGAGTCACGCAGACGCTTTTCTCGCCGTAGTTAATCCGGTTGCGGGTGGGGGACGGTGCCGCAAGCTCGTTCCAGACGCGCTCGAACGGTTGCGTGCGGGAGGATTGAAGTTGGATGTGGTCGAAACCACTGCGCCCGGCCAGGGAGCGAATCTGACGCGTGATGGCTATGCCCGGGGGTACCGCAAATTCATTGCCGTGGGCGGCGATGGCACGTCGTATGAGATCGTGAACGGCCTTTTTCCCCGCCGCGAATTTGACGAACCGGCGACGCTCGCGTTTCTTCCTCTCGGAACCGGCAACTCATTCCTGCGCGAATTCACCGATCGCGGGGTGGACCACGCAATCGAAGCCCTGCTTGCAGGGCGATCGCAACCCTGCGACGTTTTGCGCTTGCGGCATACGGAGGGAGTTCTTCACTACATCAATCTGTTAGCCATGGGATTTGCCGCGGACGTCGCCACCTTGCGGGCCAGGCGTTTCAGCGGATGGGGAGAACTGGGTTATCAATCGTCCATCTTCATCTCGCTCGCCCGCTTTCGCCGTCGGCCCTTCCCTGTGCGCGTCGATGGGGCTTCGGAGATCGACCGCCGTCGCTGCCTGTTCCTAACCTTCAATAATAGTAAGTTCACCGGTGGAACTATGATGATCGCGCCCAAGGCCGAGGTAAACGATGGACTCATCGAATACGTGCGCTGGGGACCCATCGGACGCTTGGGGCTGATCCGCAACTTGCCGACGCTCTATGACGGTACCCACATTCACCATCCCTTGGCCGAACGGCGGGCAGCGAATCGAATCGACTTCTATTTGGACTCTCCGGTGGACGTGATGGTGGATGGCGAGGTGCTGACATTACAATGCCAGACGCTGGATGTTCTGCCATCCGCTTTGCGCGTCGTGGTATAAGAAATTTATCTCTATGTCTCAAGAACGCAGAAAAAGGCAGCAGGAACGCGAAGGGGTAAAGCAGACGAAGCCCATGCCCGGCTACATTATTGTTGCGGTCGCCATTGTGGTCGTGTTTGCGGCCGCCTACTACGTCATCCGGCACAGGCAAACCAGCCGTCTGGACGCTTTCGCCAAATGCCTGACGGCAAAGCAAGCGAAAATGTACGGCGCGTTTTGGTGCCCGCATTGCGAAGAGCAAAAAGAGAAGTTCGCTTCGTCATTTCAATACGCACCCTACATCGAGTGTGGCATCAAAGGTTCGCAGGCCATCGCACCGGTTTGCACTGAGGCCGGCATCAAGCGGTTTCCTACGTGGATCTTCGCGGATGGAACACGGGTTGAGGGCGAGCACGAGTTGGACTTTCTGGGCGAGCAAACTGGATGCAGCCTGCCATGAGCTCACCATCGCGACGGATTTTTCAATTGATCGCTACGCTGGCGTTGGCGGGACTTGTGCTTTCCTCCGTCTCACTGCATCATCACTACGGCACTTCGCAAACTAACTACTGTGATTTCGGCGCCAGTTTCAACTGCGACATCGTGAATCGCAGCATTTATTCGACCGTACTTGGAGTGCCGGATGCGCTGATCGGTATCTTTGGCTACGGGCTGCTTTTTGTTCTGGCAACGTTTTATCGGACGAAGGCAGAAGCTCCTCTCATGCTCCTGGTCGCGTCCACCGCAGGGTTGGGCTTCGCCCTCTATCTCACGTACATCGAGAAATTCGTGTTGGCAACGTGGTGCATTTTGTGTTTATCGTCTCTGACTCTGATTTTTCTGATTACGGTGCTCTCGTCATTCCTGGCGGCATCTGCGTGGCGTCGGGACTGATATCAGAATGCGAGCATTCTTTCTTGCCACGCCAGCACGACCGAGACACTCGCGCGTACATTAGATGATGGAAGAAACCAGCCGAGAGCAGATAGTGCCGTCGAACGACTCTGTCGCAGGCAATCTTCAGCTGCACGAATTTCATAGCCGAGTATTTCGCAACATGCGGATGCTGCGGGTTTGGCTGCCTCCGCGATACGAAGCTCCTGAGAATGTAACGCGACAGTACCCAGTGTTTTACCTGAATGACGGGCAAAATCTGTTTGACCGCGCTACAGCCTTCGGCGGCGTGGAGTGGCAAGTGGACGAAACCGCGGACCGCCTCATCCACCAAGAAGTAATCTCCCCACTGCTCATCGTAGGCATCGACAATGCACAGACCGATCGCATCAAAGAGTATTTACCGTATCGTTCATTCAATCCGCCAATTCTTCGACCGCAAGGCAAGCGCTATCCCGAGTTCCTGATGAATGAGGTCATGCCGTTTCTGCAAGAACGATACCGCATCGCCAAGGGGCCTGAAAACACTGGACTCGGTGGGTCGTCCCTGGGCGCGCTCATTTCCCTGTATGCGGTTATCGAACGGCCGGGAGTGTTCGGACAGTTGCTGTTGGAGAGCCCCTCGCTGTTTATTTCCCATCGAAGGATCTTGAAATTCAGCCGACTCGTGCGGCAGTGGCCCGACAGGGTTTTTCTGGCGATCGGCACCCGGGAAGCGGGCCGTGAAGATAAAGACAGACAGGTTGTAGAAGATGTCCGTGAACTCGAGCGCAGCTTTCGGCGTGCAGGCCTGGACGATCGCCGCTTGCTGGTGAAGATCGACGAGGGTGCAACTCACAACGAGGGTGAGTGGGCAAAACGTTTTCCGGAAGCGCTGGGTTTCCTCTTTGGCAACAAGGCCGCTTGAAGGGGGAGTAAGCGTCAGGCGCGACCATTTGACGACGCCGTTTCATGGTTGCTTCAGCCCGGTCCAGCGGTCAAATCAGGTATTGACAAACTTCTATAAACGAAAGTAAAAGTAACTGATCGCAATATATCGCAATCGAGGTCTGCTTGCCCAACACATTTCCAATGAACGAGCGGCGGAAATCGAGAAGATTCTCATTGCGGCGAGAGACTTCGATTAGAGACAACAGATGGTGCCCTGCCATGATGAAATGCATGCGGGCCGTCACGCTAGCTTGCTGCGTTTTTGGCATCCCTTTGCGTGGCTGGAACTCAGGACAAAAGCCTGCCCAGGCAAGTGCTGGCGGTACGGCGGCTGCGACTGAACTTCAGATCCAAAGCTCAATCTTGAGAATCGAATTTGACCGTGATTTGCACAGTCGGGTGGTCGCGTTGTTCAGCCCAGCCCCAGAACCTGTGACTCCATTTTCCGCGTCGGAGACGGTTACTGGCACGGACCGCAACTGGAGCGACTTCGCCCTAACTTCGAGCCGGCAGGAACCCGTTTCCGACATTTTTGGGGCGGGAGAGCGGTTGTTGCTGGCGGGTAAGTCCGGAGGCTTGCGCAAGAGCATCTCAGTCACGATGTATCGCGACTTCCCTTCTCTCGCGGTTTTTGACGTGGAGTACTCGAATGAAGGCGCGACTCGACTCACTATTCGCGGCTGGACCAGCCATCAATATTCGATCACTGCGCTTCCTGCCGTGCAAGGACCCGCCTTCTGGTCCTACCAGAGTGGTTCGTACGAGAAGCGGCCGAATTGGGTTCTTCCTTTACGCGCCGGGTTCCGGCAGCAGAATTATCTGGGCATGAATGCCAGCGATTACGGTGGCGGCACCCCCATTGTCGACGTGTGGCGCAAAGATGTCGGTCTCGCGGTAGGCGATATCGAGCCCGGACCACGTCTCATATCGCTCCCCGTTTCCATGCCAGATGCGCGTCACGCGCATTTGGCCGTACACTCTTCGCGTGAGCAAACGCTTGAACCGGGAGAGACCTTCCATACTCTCCACACATTTGTCTCCGTGCACCAAGGCGATTATTTTCGCACGCTGACGGAATACCGGCGACTCATGGTGCGCCAAGGGTTTCAAATGGCTTCGGCGCCCGACAGCGCTTTTGGACCAATCTGGTGCGCGTGGGGATACGGCCGCTCGGTCAAGCTCAAGCAGGTCTATGACACGCTTCCGACGGTTAAGAAAATGGGTTTCGCGTGGGTCACCTTGGACGACGGTTGGCAAAACAATTACGGCGATTGGGCGGTGGATCCGAAGAAGTTTCCTCATGGCGACGCTGACATGAAGGCATTAGTCGATCATATTCACGCAGAAGGCTTCAAAGCGCAACTGTGGTGGTCGCCGCTAAGCGCCGTTCCGGATTCGCAACTACTAAGGGAACATCCTGACTTTCTTCTGCTAAACGCCGATGGATCGAAGCGGAAGATTTCCTGGTGGAACTCTTTCTATCTCTGTCCGGCCGACCGAGCGGTAGTGGAATATCACAAAGCACTGGTGCGGAAGATTCTGGGCGAGTGGGGATTTGACGGCCTCAAACTGGATGGTCAACATATGAATGCCGTTCCTGCTTGCTACAACCCTGCGCACCATCACAAACGTCCGGAGGATTCGGTCGAAGAGTTGCCCGATTTCTTTCGTGAACTGTACGAAACCGCCCGCAGCGTGAAACCGGACGCGCTGGTAGAGTTTTGTCCCTGCGGCACCGCATACTCATTTTTCACGATGCCGCACTTCAATATGTCCGTGGCATCCGATCCCGAAAGCTCCTTTCAGGTCCGCTCCAAGGGCAAGACGCTGAAAGCGCTCATGGGCGACAACATTCCCTATTTTGGCGACCACGTCGAATTGAGCGATGGGGCAATCGATTTTGCCTCAACTGTCGGCGTCGGCGGAGTCGTAGGGACACAGTTCGTGCTCCCGAATCTCGTCAAAAAGCACGGCTCGTCGGACCTCACGCCGCAGCGACAACTGGTCTTCGAGAAATGGCTGCACATTTACGAAGATAAAATGCTGTCGCGTGGAGAATATCTTGGCGACCTTTATGACATCGGTTTCGATCTTCCCGAGAGTCACACGATCCGCAAAGGCGGGGAAATGTACTACGCATTCTTTGCCCGCCACTGGAGCGGACTGATCGAGTTGCGCGGTTTGCAAGACCGCAGCTACCACATCGTGGATTATGTGAACAATAAAAATCTTGGCAGCGTCCGCGGCCCCACGGCCACGATATCCGCTGACTTCAACAAGCATCTGCTGCTCGAGGCTCGGCCTGAGTAATCACCGACTGTGGAATCCAAGCCCAAAAGCGTGAACGAGCGACTCCAAACAATCATCCTTCGCAATCGGCGCTCCGAGAAAATAGGAGTGTACGCCGTCTGCTCCGCTCACCCCAGCGTCATCGCCGCAGCCGTTCAACAGGCAATCGAAGATGAATCGGTTCTACACGTGGAATCCACGTCGAGCCAGGTGAATCAATTGGGCGGCTACACTGGACAGACTCCGTTTCAATTCGCCGAATTCGTTCACGCCGCAGCGCAACATGCAGGACTTCCCCGGGAACGAGTGCTGCTCGGCGGAGACCATCTTGGTCCGTACCCCTGGCGAGAATTGCCCTCGGCAGTGGCGATGCACAAGGCTTGCGAACTGGTCCGCGCATGTGTGCTCGCCGGATACAACAAGATTCATCTCGACGCGAGTATGTCTTGTAGTGACGACAGCAAGAGCGGCCTTGACGAACGTACCATCGCGCAAAGGGCAGCCATTCTCTGCCGCGCCGCCGAAAACGCATTTGAAGAGTTGCCCTCAGGCTCTTCGCCTCTCCTTTACGTAATCGGCTCCGAGGTTCCGACTCCCGGAGGCGAATCGCTCACCGGAGCAGCGCCCGCTGTGACCTCAGCAGATCGAATTCATCACACATTGCAGCTCTTCCGTGCGGCTTTCGCCGATCAGAACGTGACTTCGTCGTGGGACAGAGTCATCGGCATGGTCGTGCAGGCGGGCGTGGAGTTTGGCGAGAACGCAATGTTTGACTATGACCGGCAAAAAGCGGCGTCACTTTCGTCGGCGCTGCCGGCAAATCCGGCCCTCGTTTATGAAGCGCACTCCACGGACTATCAGAAACCGGCGGCTCTCGCAGAGCTGGTGGAAGATCATTTCGCGATCTTGAAAGTAGGGCCGTGGCTGACATTTGCGTTCCGGGAGGCGGTGTTCGCCTTGAGTGCAATTGAGCGGGAATGGCTAGCACAGCGGAAAGGAGTCCGCCTCTCGCAAGTACGGGAAGCCCTTGAGGCTGCCATGCTGCGCAATCCAGCCTACTGGCGCTCCTACTATCACGGAAGTGAAGACGAGATTCGCCTGGCTCGCGTTTACAGCTACAGTGATCGATGCCGCTACTACTGGGGCGACGCCGAGGTGCAGGAAGAGCTCGCCAAACTTCGCGCCAAGTTTGATGCCTCACCTCCGCCGCTGACGCTGCTGAGCCAATACCTGCCAAGAGAGTACGAAGCCATTCGCTCGGGACGCCTCCGAGCGCAGGCAGAGGAGATGATTCAGGAGCACATCCGAAACGTTCTCCGGGTCTATGCTGCTGCCTGTGGCGAGTAAAACTACGGGAGACCAAACGCGTACAGCGAACTGCCTGCCGCAATAGCGACGTATTGTTTTCCATCCACCGCGAATGCTATTGGCGAAGCGTAGACTGCCCCACCCATTTGAAAATGCCATAGCGGCTTTCCCGATGTTGCTTCCAATGCGATGAAATTTCCTTCCGCATCACCAGTAAACAACAGTCCACCAGCAGTCGAGAGCAGGCCCGACCACGTGGGCGAAAGATGGCGAAACTCCCACTTCACCTGACCGCTTGCGGGATCGATGGCGCGAAGCGCGCCCCAGTACGGCTCTGCCTTATCGGAGGGAAAATAGGCGCTGCCATAATACGCGTGGCCCACCTCGTAGGGCTGCGGCGCGGTGCTGAAAATATCGCACTGCTCGCGCGCGGTTACATAGAAAAGGCCAGTTCGCGAATTAAAGCTTGGGGACATCCAGTTCGTGGCGCCAAGCGCTCCCGGACAGACCGTTCGTCCTTCGGGCGTTGGCGAACTCTGTTTATTCGGAACCGGGCGGCCTTCGGCATCCTTGGTGTCGGTCCATGTGGTTCGGGCGTAGGCATTGGTTGAGAGAAGCTTGCCGGTGGAGCGATCGAGAACGTAGAAAAAGCCGTTGCGGTTGGCTTGGGCAATCAAGTGTTTGTTGCCGGATTCGATCATGATCGGGACTTGGGTGGCGTCCCAATCGTGTTCGTCATGCTTGGTGAATTGAAAATGCCAGTTTAGTCTTCCGGTGTCGGCGTCGAGGGCGAGGAGAGAATTGCTGTAAAGGTTGTCGCCGGCGCGGCCTTCGCCACGGTTCGACGGCGAAGGATTACCCGTCGGCCAAAAGAGTTGATTAGTTCCCGGATCATACACGCCCGTTGTCCATGCGGGCGCGCCTCCGATCTTCCACGAGTCGCCTTCCCAAGTTTCGTGACCCGGCTCGCCCGGGCCTGGGACCGTGTAGAAGCGCCACTTTCGCTGTCCGGTGTCGGCATCGTAGGCATCAATGAAGCCGCGAATACCGTACTCGCCGCCCGAGACCCCAAGAATTACCAGTTTCTTTACGGCGAGCGGCGCCAGCGTGAAGCTGTATCCCTGCTTGTAGTCAACGGCTGCAACATCCCAAATCACGTTTCCAGTTTTGGCGTCGAGAGCGATAACGTGGGCATCAAGCGTGCCGAGAAATACCTTGTCACCCAGGATAGCGAGCCCGCGATTCACGCGGCCGCAGCACGGCCGAATATCAGGGGGCAGTGGATGCTGATAAAGCCATAGCGGCCTGCCAGTGCGGGCGTCGAGAGCAAATGCGCGATCGTCCTGGCCCGTGGCGTAGAGGATGCCGTCTGCGACCAGCGGAGTGGTTTCAAATTTTCCTGTGGCCGCAGTTTGGTAAACCCATTTCGCGACCAGTGAATGCGTGTTCGTGGTGTTCACTTGGTCCAAAGTGCTGAAACGGTGGCCAGTATAATCGCCTGAATAGGTAAGCCAGTTCTGAGGTTCCTTTGCTGAATTGAGAATCCGCTCAAACGTGACCTGGGCGTGGGTTTCGACAGCCGAAACGCAGACGATCAGTAGCAAGATGCCGGGCAACTTGTGCAGGGCGCTCATTTCGCGCTCACACTCAGCAGGTAGGCGATGACATCGTCGAGATCACGATCGCTCAGAATAGTCGAGTCGTAGGGGGGCATCAAGGATTTGCGGCTCTTCTGGATCGAACGCAGTTTATCTTTCTCGAATAGGTGAATCCGCTCGGTTGTGTCCATTATTTGCAGGCTGAATTGATCTTCGTTCAGAGTAACGCCCTTGATCTGCTGCCCGTCCGCGGTCACCACCGTGACTGTCTCATATTCCTGCGCAAACTCCTTGGTGGATTCCGTAAGCCCCCAAGCCAGACGCTGGCTAGGGTTGCGAACCGACTCGACCAGTGATTCGACAGTGCGCGCCGTACCCACTGACGTCAAATCGGGACCGAGACGTCCTCCCTTGCCTTCCACCATGTGGCAAGAAGAACAGTTGGCGTCACCGTAAAAAAGCTCTTTGCCATGGACAGAGTTGCCGACGGGCTTTGCCGGCGCCTGAACCTGGACGCTTCGTAGATACGCGATGATCTGCCAAACCTCGTCATCGGTCATGCCGACACCTTGCCCGTTGGTGCCGTTAGCGGGCATTGCCGTACCGGGGATGCCCTGGCTGATATTTTGGAAGAGGTCGCCGTCGGTGTCTCCGTGGCGCTTGTGAGCGCGGGTAAGGTCAGGCCCGCGGCCACCGCCGCGCGCTCCCAATCCGTGGCAGAAGGCACAGTTTATGCGGAATTCAAATTCACCAGCCTTGGCCGCTTTGGGATCACCTGACAATGGATTACGGACTTCCTCGCCCAGAGTCGAGCACGCCAAGAGTGCGATCAGCGCGAGCATTGCCAGTATTGAGGCCGGAATCGCGTCTATCACGCGCGTCCAACTGAATCGTGAAGATGTGTTCTGACCGAACATCGTCGGCGTTTGCGGGTGCGCGCATGATAGCACAGCATCGCGAATAATGGGAATGGTAGAGTCCGTCGTCCGCTCGGCGGAAGGGAGAACGCAGTGGGGAGTCTGCTGTACGGCCAGCGCGAGCGGAAAAGCGCATTTCTCGACAATGACAAAAAGAAACGCTCGAAGCGACAAAATGTAAAATTAAAGGTCGCGATCCACGATTTCTGCGCTAAGAAAGGTGAGGCACTGCACACAGAAATCGTCGGCGCAAAAAGGGGCCGATGGTCCGGCCCAGTTTGTTTCAACCAAGCTTGTCAGACAACCTATCGAACATGAATCATTTTGCCGCTGGGATCGAGGGTGCCATGTACACGAACTTTCTTGCCTTCGAACTGCTTTACCTGATCCTGGGCGTCGATGTCGTAAGTGTTGCCGCTAGCGGAATCTTGAAATACATACTTATCGCCCGACTTCGCGATCGTGCCCGTGAAGACCTGGACGTCAGACGGTTGCGATTGAGCCTGGGAATCCGGTGCCGGTTGTGCTGACTGATCGGCCGTCTGTCCGGGTTGCTGCTGGCCGGGTCGTTGAGCTGGGTATGGTTGCTGTGACGGCGGCGCGCTTTGCGCATAGAGCTGAGCGCTCAGGAGAGTTATGCCGCATATCAGAACAAGCACGCTAGGAAACCGCAAAGAGTGTGTCTGTATTTTCCTGTTTCCGTTCATGAAACCTCCGAAAAAGTTGCTCAATTCCGTAACACACAGCAAGCTGCTTGCCAAAAACTTGTTTTCGGCAGCGAATTTAACCGCAATTTCCCCGAGCAGAAATCGGTCGTTCTATTTGCACATCTTACCTCGGAACACGCGGCTCGTATCCATCTACCAGATCGACGTCTTCTGAACGGAGCTACATGGAAAACTGTATGTCATCCATTGCTCGATGCGTTCTTGAAGAGTGAAAATTCTTCCCGGTAGTGAAAAGACAGTTGGCAGCTTGCGTATATTTGCGACCGGTCCAACGTTCAATATTAAGGCGAGCACTATAAAAACTTTTCGTTGTTGAGGACGACTCTTTACAAAAATATTCGCACTAATTGTGTCGGCGATCCTTCTTCAGGTGTAGGTTAAGACTCAAGGAGGAAAACATGCCATTACAAACTCAGGAACAACCAACCCTGAACGTAAAACTCGTCCACTTTACCAAGCAAAATTCCCCCGACGAACCGGTGCAGGTTGCCTTTGCCGTGACCGATGAACAGGGCAAAGAAGAGATCATCACCGGAGAGGTTCCATACAGCTACGACCTTTTCCACCTTCTCCAGGAGAATGGCTGGCTGAACATCCGCCGCGGGGTTGCCTCGATTCGCGAGACGCGCTCGCAGCGTCGAGCCATGTCAGCTTAGCCGCTGATGCAGTGCGGTGGGACCCCGGGAAGTCTGGGGTCCCATCCTCTTGCTGGGGTCGTGATCGATCCCCGGATTTCAAATTCCAAACAAACTGGAGGTGGGAGATGAGACATGACGTTCAGTTGGCAGCGGGAGACGTCTGCGGAGACGCAACTGGCTTGCGCGTCAGAGTAGAGGATGTCGACATGTTTGATTACGTCCATTTCTCGGTGGTGGAAAGTAGTGATGCGGGAGAGGATTGCATAAAGTCGGGAGAGATGTCCCATTTGGCTTTTGTACGCCGCTTCACGAAAGTCGGACAATATATTTGCTGAATAAATAGTGGGCCACGGTTTCTACCCTCATTGCTAATATCCCCGCCTGCAATTCTGGTGGCAGCCTCGCTTGGCCGCCCGGACGAGGCGTCCGGGCCTACGTGGGCGTCGCCCGAACTGCAGGCCAGAACTGCAGGAATGTTAAGCTTTTTCGGCGAGGCTTCCGATCCACGGCAGCCTGAAAGCTTCGCCCTGCAGCGCTTTCACCACCAGCACCAGCCAGAGAATCACCAACCCCAGAAGCGCGACTGCCGAACTGAGCCAAGCCAGCAGGTACCCAAACACTGGAATCAAAGCGAGCACAGAGTACAGGATGCGCATTGCGATAGCTGCCACGATTGTGGCGCCGGCAAGGAAGATGGACTGAAGAGCGTGAAATCGGACGAAGCGGTTGCGTTTAAAGGGTTCGACCAGCAAGAAGAAAATGCCAGGAATGAATGTGAAGTAGGCCACAGCCGCGATCAAATTGTCCTTCGGCCGAATGGGGACGATGACGGCAGGTGTGTCCTCGGATGATAGGTTCGTGACACGGGCGGAAGTCCCGCTGGTTGCGGGCTGAGCGGCCTCCTGACCAGGGACCCACATTCTGCGGCCACAGCCTGGGCAAAAAGAAACATTGTCGGGCATTTTGGCAAGACATTGTGGACATGAAATCGGCATGAGCGTTCAGGCCAGTCGGCGGGAGGTGTTCTTCTTGCGGCAATCCTCGCAGACTCCATAAATCTGAAAAGTGTGGCGCGTGGTGGCGTAGTGATATTTGCTTCCGATCTCGTGCTCCAGGCCGTCGACCTCGGGCGAGAAAAATTCCACCGAGCTGCCACAACCGGTACAGACCATGTGATGGTGGCTGCGGCGGTTGTATTGATGCTCGTAGCGGGCGATGCCATCGTGAAAGGCGACTTCGCTGGCCAGGCCGCATTCGGCAAGCAGTTTTAGTGTGCGGTAGACGGTGGTGAAACCGATGCGGGCATCCTTCTTTTGCACCAGCCGGTGCAGTTCGTTAGTGGAGAGGTGCTCCCGGGTTTCGAGGAAAGTTCGCAGAATCGTATCGCGCTGCGCGGTGTGTTTAAGGCCGACGCGCTTGAGATGTTGATGCAGAATCTGCTGCGCCTCGTGTACCATCTCAGGCGAAATGCTGGGCTGATCGTCGATACGCTTCTGTAGCATGGGGATTGGTGGCGCAAGCTCTCCCGGCCGGATCAGGATAACACTGGCGTTTGGAAAGCTCATCTTTTGTCAAAGGGCGAGGCGGTGAGGATTCCCCTCGCTGCCGGAGGCCGTCAACCGTCCGCTCCGGTACGCCTAACCTTGCAATTGCAAAACAATTCAGGCATTCACTTTGCGTTGGTTTCAAGAGGGATCGCTTCGAAGTACTTGGGGACAATGATTTTGGTTTTCGGGGATGCCGCCCTGATCTCTTGGACAAACGATTGCAGGGCTTCGATTGCAGACTGCTCCGAAGCGTCATACGGCGTTAGAAAATTGTCCCAATGAGTTGGCAGGACCAGGGCTGGATAATGCAGGTCGCGCATAAGACGGCCACTATAGTCATAGATTTCTTTTCGCGAAGACCCGGCACCGATCAACGCCACGTCAGGTTCGAGTCCTGCGATCTCGCGTTCGATGAAGTTCATCCCGCCAAACCCCAAAATCTGATGACCGTGGAAACGAATGAGGTAGGCGAGCGTGCCTCCCTCGGGGTGCATCTGCTCCAAGGTCAAAGGCGCTTTCATTCCAGCCGGGGCAGTAGCAGAGCTGAAGTAATGCTTGTGATCCAGAGCACTGTGAATACTAGGAATGACTTTGAGGGAAAACGTCTTAAACTCATAATCTTCTCCGCCCCGCACGGTAATCAGCTGTTGTTCAGGAACCGCGTAGGCACGCAGCACATTCTCGGTGCTCTCAGTACCGATCACTGCCGCTCCAGTTTTAAGGGCGATGTGAGGAACGTCCACGATGTGGTCGTAATGCGTGTGCGTGACCAGAACAAAATCTGCTCGTTGAATGTGGGAATCAATGGCCGCCACATCGGGCACTGCAACGTCACCCCAGTCATACGCCCGGCGCGTGTCCCCGGCCATGCGATGCCCCTCCGGCGGCGGCGGACCGTTGATTCGCGACAAGTATGGATCGATCAGGATTGTCGTGGTTCCGTCCGTGATTTCCCAGCCCGCCGCACCCAGGTATTTCAGAATGACTTGATTGGTCTGTGCTGTCGTCGGATGGTCCTGCGCTGCTAGATTCGCAAGCGCAGTTGCGGCTAGTATCATGCACACAAGCCCGGATCTCGCCATTGGTATGTACCTCCAGACCGAATATCCGCGGAGTCTATGTGAGTAGAACGAACGGAGTCAATTTGCTCCTGAGAATAAATGGCTGGTTGTCCTGAAGCTACTGTGCGGAGACCTGCTGAATCTCCGCCACAAGTGTTGATCCGTTGCAATTTGTCTTGGGCAACAGGGTCAACCTAGAATCAAAGTTGCGCATGGTAACGACCTCGACTTCCCTTTCATCTTCTCCGTCGCGTTTCCGCCCTGCGCGATTTGTCGCCTATCTGGTTGCCGGCATTTTGTTGATGTTGGCGGGCGGTGTTGTCTGGTTTTATTCCGTGGCGCGGTCTGCTCTGCCTCAACTGGACGGCAGGTTGCGGGTGGCGGGGCTTTCGGCACCGGTGACGGTGGCTCGCGATGCCCGCGGCGCGCCCACCATCGATGCCACTGCCTTCGATGATCTCTTTTTCGCGCAGGGTTACGTGACGGCGCAAGACCGCCTATTTCAGATGGATGGGATTCGGAGGGCCGCAGCGGGTGAGCTTGCCGAGGTTTTCGGCGCGAAACTTGTAGAGCACGACCGTCAGCAAAGAATCCTGGGGCTGAGAGTCGTTGCGCGAACGACGATAGAGACTTTGTCGCCCGAGAATCGCTCTCACTTCGAAGCTTATGCTCGTGGCGTAAACGCCTACATTAAAGCGCATCAGGATCGGCTGCCGCTCGAATTTCGTGTTCTGCGGTATTCGCCTCGGCCGTGGACGCCTGAGGACTCGGCGCTGATTGGAGTCCAAATGGTGGAGGACCTGAGCACGAGTCCCCGGCATGCGCTGGAGCGCGAGAAAATCCTGGCTAAACTGGGGCCAGAGCTGACGGCGGATCTGTTTGTGAATTCTTCCTGGCATGATCGACCGCCAACGATTTCGCGACCCAGTCTCGATCAGGAGATTAAGGGCGGGGATCAGAATGACGACGAGGACGAAGACGACGATTCAGGCGCGGACAGTTCGGTTACCGTCTTAACACCACTGTCTGATATTGCTGCGCCACCACGACTGCCAGAACTCTTCTTCGACGAACGTCCTCTAGTGCTTGGGTCGAATAATTGGGTGATCTCGGGGACGCACACGGTTTCGGGTAAGCCGCTGCTGTCGAACGATATGCATCTGGGACATCAGATGCCGAACCTCTGGTATGAAGGGCATCTTCGTTGCGGCAACTTCGATGTAGCTGGGGTCACGCTACCGGGTTATCCCTACGTGATCGTCGGCCACAACCAGCGAATCGCGTGGGGATTCACCAATCTCGGGCCCGCGATCGAGGACGTCTACGTTGAAACCTTCAACCCCGCTGGACAATATCTGACTCCAGATGGATGGAAACAGCCTGAGCACCGTCGTGAAGTAATCCGTGTTAAGGGCAAGCCGGATGTGATTGCGGACGTAGTACTGACGCGCCATGGACCGATCGTCACGGATATGGTCCCGGGCGAGACGCGCAAACTGGCACTGCGTTGGACTTTGTACGAGGGTATCCGAACTCCCTTCTTCGCGGTCGATTCAGCGCAGAAGTGGGAGGACTTCAGACGCGCTTTTTCAGAGCTTGATGCCCCGGGTCAGAATGTTGCGTACGCCGATGTAGACGGCAACATCGGCTATCAGGCTACCGGAAAGATTCCTATTCGGGCCGCGGGCGATGGCAGCCTGCCGGAGAACGGTAGCGACAATGCTCACGAGTGGGTCGGCTATGTTCCGTTTGACAAATTGCCTAACGTATTCAATCCACCATCGGGGATCATCGCGACCGCAAATGGCCGGATCACTCCGGCAGGGTATCGATATTCTCTAAGCACGGAATGGGAGGCTCCATGGCGGACATCTCGCATTTACCGCGTGCTTGAATCGGGCCGGAAGTTCTCCGCGGCGGACATGCTGGGGCTTGAAACCGATGTCTATTCAGAGCTGGATCGGTTTTTCGCCGATCGCTTTGTGTATGGGGTCGATCATGCCAAGAATCCGTCTGCGCGCGCGAAAGCGGCGGCTGAGATTATGCGGCAATGGGATGGGCGGATGATTGAAAATCTGGCAGCGCCCACGATCGCGGTGCGGGCGCGGCGGGAACTCATGCGTTTGTTGCTTGAGCCCAGGCTGGGCACGGCGCCTAAGGACCCGCATCAGCTCGAGACGACTCTTAGCTGGAAAAGCTATCGCTGGATGATGAGTACGGTTTGGTTGGAGAATGTGGTCGAGCATCAGCCCAAGCGCTGGATGCCCCAGGCCTATGCCAACTACGACGAACTTCTGACTGCTGCGGTTCAGGCCGCGGTCGATACAAATCCGGCGCAGGATTCACCTGCACCACAAAACTTGGATTCGTGGAGGTGGGGAGATTTTAACCCCGTGGAAATTCAGCATCCCATCTTTGACAAGGTTCCGCTTCTATGCCGCTGGTCAGGTCCCGGGCTGCGGCCGCAGTCAGGTAGTGAATACACCGTGAAAGCCGTGTCGCGAAGCCACGGGCCGTCAGAGCGAATGACGGTGGAACTGGCGAACCTCGACCAATCGACGCTGAATCTGGTGACCGGCGAGGCGGGGAATCTGTTCAGCCCCTACGGCCTGGACCAGTGGAAAGCGTGGTATGAGGGCTTCACTTTTACCTGGCCGTTCTCGCCACTGGCAGTCGAAAAAGCGCGTGCGCATCAGTTGGTGTTGGAGCCGGAGCGATAGAAAAATATAGGCTTCTGCTCTCAGCTTCGCGCGGTAAGACTTTCTCAATCCACCAGCTTGACGTCGAACAACTGACCCACGATACCCACCTGGCCGTTGTTGTTTTGGGGGTTGCCCTGGTTTACCTGGAGCTTGTCGGTAGTGGTGTCGTAGATGCCGAGGGCGCCGTTCTGGACTACATACACGATGTCGCGGCCGGGGATTTGCTGGATGCCGGTGGCGTCGCCGGTACTCGGCGGGATAACGACGCCCGGACTGTTCGTATTGAAGATCGACAGGCACCCGCGAACCTCGCCACCGGGGATATTGATGTTGGTGCAGGAGTGGGCGCCGATAAAGAGCTGCCCGTTTTGGCTTATGTCCATGCGATCGTGGTAACCGTTCGTGATGACGGCTGAACCCGTAACGGTCATGGAGCCGGTATCAATAACGCTCAACGTACCGCAGATCGTGGCTGCCGTCGGCGTCCCCGCACAAGTGTTCGTTCCGGGCGGATTGGGCGGTGCAGTGCCGGCCACATACAGAGTGGAACCGTTCAGCAAACCGTAAGTTGCCGCGCTCACGGGAATGGTGCTCGTGGCGGTAGAGGTCCCTACATCCAACACGCTCACCCCCGCCGCTTTACCGCGACACTGCGGACCACAATTCAGGACGAAAGCTGTGCCGCTACCAGTGAAAATACCCCACACCGGGCGGTCGAAGCCGGTGACGAAACTTCGCGGATCAGTGGAGGTCCCGATTAAGATCGTCGCAATCACCGTCACGGTGTCGGAATTATCGCTGAATACCAGCACGTGATTGCCGTCCGGGCTGGATACGACAAAATGCGCACCAGGCACCGGGATGGATGCGGCTATGGAGCCGTTTTGTAAGTTCAGCACCTCGACTGCACCTGGAGCCTGTCCAAGGACCGGGGCCGTGGGCACAGCGGCGTAGGCAGTCGTAGCGGCCGGATTGATGGCTATGCTCTCGGTAAAACCTGGGAGGACGATGGCCGGTAGTACCGAAGTCGATCCCGCGGCGGTCGCAACGCTTTCGCTCGTGTTGTCGACGACCGTCACGGAATTGCCCGTCGGGCTGTATACCAGGGTGAACTTCAGGTTTGAAGAAACTGCCATCAGCCCGGGCTGCGGACTGTCTCCTATTAAAGAAACGACTGAAGTGGAAAGCACGTCACGCAAGGCATCCACAATGTTCAACACCGGCAGATTCGTCCCGGTGCCGGTCGGGAACAGGGGATTTGAAATGAAAACCCGGAAGGGGAGGCCGCTGGGTTTGTGTGTAGTGCTTGAAGACTTGCCGCTGTATCCACAGGAGATAATGCTCACACTGGCAGCCAAAAGCACAAAAATGCTGACGAAGATTCTCTTCAAACCTGGGACTCCGAAGAGCATGAAGGATAGAGATTTAGATGCAAGAAAGCGGATTATAACAGAGCGACTCCGGAGAATTTGAGTTGTTGGCCCTACGCGGCCGGCCCGTAGATGCAAAAGCCACAGTCCTCTTGTATCCTGAACAGCATGGCGACTGACCTGCTGGCGCGGATGAAACAGTCGGCCGTCCTCTGCGACGGCGCGATGGGAACCCTGCTGTACGCCAAGGGAATTTTCATCAATCGCTGCTATGACGAGTTGAATGTTTCACAGCCCGATCTCATTCGGGGCATCCACCACGAGTATCTGCAGGCGGGTGCGGAGATTATTGAAACTAATACTTTCGGGGGGAATTCGTTTCGTCTGGCTCGACATAGCATGGCGAGCCAGGTGCGCGAGATCAATCTGGCAGGAGCGCGGTTGGCCCGGGATGCAGCCAAGAGCTTTGATGTCTGGGTCGCAGGGTCGGTCGGACCGCTTGGGGTCCGCATTGAACCGCTGGGCAAAACGTCTTTTGAGGAGGCGCGTACTGCCTTTCGCGAGCAGATCGCGGCTCTGGTCGAAGGCGGCGTCGATCTGTTGATGCTCGAGACCTTCGGCTATCTGGAAGAACTTCATCAAGCGATCCTGGCCGCTCGTGACGTGAATCCGAAGATCCCGGTAGTGGCGCATGTAACCATCGATGAGGACGGGAATTGTCTCGATGGTTCGACTCCGGAAACTTTTACTCCGCGGCTGGAAGAGTGGGGTGTGGACGTCATTGGCTGCAATTGCAGCGTGGGGCCCGTTGCGATGCTCGACGCGGTCGAACGCATGCGAGCCGTTACCTCGATGCCTCTGGCGACACAACCGAATGCCGGTATGCCACGCTCCGTCGAGGGCCGGAATATTTATCTTTGTTCGCCGGAATATATGGCCAGCTATGCCCGCAAGTTCGTGGCCGCGGGTGTGCGCATCGTGGGCGGCTGCTGCGGGACGACTCCGGACCACATTCGGGTAATGAAATCAGCGCTGCGGGTGGGAGATGCGCGGGCGAAGGTAATCTCGGGGCCAACCACGGGCCAGGCCGAGCCGGCCCCAATGGCCGCGGTAGCCCTCGAGCACCGGTCACGCCTGGGTGCCAAGTTCGCGGCTGGCGAATTCCTGACCATGGTCGAAATCGTTCCGCCCAAGGGAACCGACATTCGCAAGGAAATCGAAGGAGCACGTTTCGTGAAGTCGGTGGGCGTGGACGGGATCAACGTTCCGGACAGTCCGCGGGCTTCGGCGCGCATGAGCAATCAGGCGTTGTCGCTGCTTATCCAGCAGGAAGTGGGCATCGAAGCCATCCTGCACTACACCTGTCGTGACCGAAATGTGTTGGGGATCCAGTCGGATCTGCTGGGAGCAGCGGCCACTGGCATTCGTAACCTGATCTGCATTACCGGAGATCCCCCGAAGATGGGCAGCTATCCCGATGCCACTGCTGTGTTCGACGTGGACGCGATTGGATTGGTGAACATCGTGCACAACCTCAATCGCGGGCTTGACATTGGCGGCAATCCGATTGGCGTGGGCACGGCGTTCGTGATCGGCGTTGGCGCCAACCCCGGGCTGACGGACATGGATGAGGAAATCCGGCGCTTCGAATACAAAGTGCAGGCGGGCGCCGAGTATGTTGTTACCCAGCCTGTGTTCGATCTCGGATTGCTGGAGAGCTTCCTGCGCCGGATCCAGCACTGCCGGATTCCGGTGGTTGCTGGAATCTGGCCGCTGGTGAGCGTGCGCAATGCAGAATTTATGAAGAACGAGTTGCGTGTGTCGGTGCCGGACTCCGTTCTTGAACGGATGGTCAAGGCTAAAACCCCCGAGGCGGCGCGAGAGGAAGGGGTCGCAATTGCACGGGAGATGTTGGTCGCCGTTCGAAAAATGGCACAGGGAGCCCAAATCAGCGCACCAATGGGCCGGTACAGCTTGGCTGTGGATGTTCTGGAAGCTTTGGGCGGTAAAGGCGCCGGCGCAGCCTGAATTGGTGCGGTTGTTCCGTGAGGGATCTCTCGTCCCACATCGGTTTAGGCTTTGTTAAATCTTCTTTAAATTGCGATTTCTACTAGACACATTTCACCTCCAAATGGATAAAATAGGTGGAGGAGCAGAAACCCGTTTGGCAAAATTTGAAGACTGCCTCCAGCGTCTGGAGAAGATCGTGCAAGAACTTGAAAAGGGAGAAGTCCCCTTGGAGAAATCTCTGACGCTTTTTGAGGAAGGCATGCAACTCTCAGCCACTTGCCGCAAGGAATTGGAGCAGGCCGAGGGCAAAGTGGAAATCCTGCTAAAGCAGAACGGGAAGCTCCAGGCTGAGTCGTTTGAGCCCTTGACCGAGAGTGCGGCGGGAAAGAGATAAAAAGGCCGCATCGGTTGCCACGCCGCTCATCAGTATTAACGTCTGTGTCGGCGTTCACTCCCGTGCAACGCGGCACAGCCCGGTTGCCGTGCCTAGCGGTAGAAGCCAGAGGGAAGTAATGCAGCCTCTCAATGTAGTCCTCCTCCAAAGTGATTCAAGGGTAGCGCAATCTCTCGTTTCCGCCCTTGCCAACAATTTTAACTCGGTCCGCCAGGTCCAGTCCCTGGGGGAACTTCGCACCAGCATCGCCAAGCACCGTGCGGGCATTGCTATTTTGGACATGGAGGCAGCCTCGATCTCCGATATCGAGCGCCTGTCGCGTGAGTTTCCGAAAGCTTGCATCGTTTGCACGCATCGTTTGGCCGACGAAGATATGTGGACTGCGGCGGTGAACGCCGGCGCGGTCGATGTCTATCCTCCGTCGGACACTCGGGGCATCCTGCGAACGGCCCTGCAGAGTGCCACGCTGACGCAATCCGCAGCCGCATAGAAATAGCACTAACCGATCAAGGACGCCTGTTCGGGCGTCCTTTTTCATTTGGAACTAATGAGCGCGACGGTCACACCAAGAGACGCTTGTTATACTCACCGTCATGCTCAAAGACACCCTGGAGGCAGGTCGAGAACTGACCGACGCGGCACTCGAGCGTCTCCTGCCACCGGCCACACAGCATCCGGTCTCGATTCATCGGGCCATGCGGCACAGCGTCTTCGCTGGGGGCAAGCGCTTGCGTCCCATTCTGTGTATGGAAGCTGGAAAGATGGTTGCTGGTTCCCTTCCCACAGGCATCGAAGAGTTGGGCGGCGCGCTGGAGATGCTCCACACATATTCCTTAATCCACGACGACCTCCCGGCACTGGACAACGACGACTTGCGCCGCGGCCGGCCGACTTGTCACAAAGTCTTTGGCGAGGCCATCGCGATTTTGGCAGGCGACGCGCTGCAGACGAAGGCCTACGAAACGCTGGCTCGGCTGCGCTGTCCGGCGGAAGCCCGCGTACGCATCATCGAAGAAATCGCGCGCGGCACGGGCACCGTAGATGGCATGATTGGCGGCCAGGTAGTCGACCTCGAAGCCGAGCATACGAAGCCGGATTTGAGCACGTTGGAGTACATCCATCGCTCGAAAACCGCCGCGCTGATCACGGCTAGTGTGGTGAGCGGCGGACTTTATGCGAAAGGGAGTGATGACGCGGTCGATAAACTGACGACTTTTGGGAAGTCGATCGGGTTGGCCTTTCAGATTGTCGATGACGTGTTGGACGTCACACAGAGTTCCGAGCAATTGGGAAAAACTGCGGGGAAAGATACAGCGGCGGAGAAGGCGACTTACCCGGCTCTGTTCGGCATCAACGAGTCGCTGAAGCAAGCGGATACGCTGGTGGAAAAAGCCCTGGGTTCGCTCGAGGGCTTCGGCTCGCGGGCGGACACGCTGAAGGCGCTGGCGCGATTTCTGGTGGAAAGAAAAAAGTAGCCGCTGCATCCCTTCGGCTTCGCTCACGACAGCCGCCGGGACGGCGGCGCTACAACGGACTTTGTTATCATGACTGCGGCGATGGGGTTCGCCATAACCGCCTGGGCCGAATTGATTAGGATCAGGTAAGCTCCGGCTGATAACTCCTACAAAACTTTGTAGGGAGAACTCTATCGTGATCGATCTTCTCGTCATTTCCCTCGGCGCAATCGTTGGCGCCAATGCCCGCTATCTTGTGAGCCGGTTCGCTGCCAAAGAACTTGGACCCGTTTTCCCGTATGGCACGCTGTTTATCAATATCGCAGGCAGCCTGATTGTTGGCTTCTTCGTCGTCTGGACTACAGAACGCGTGCTAGTGGATCCGCGCTGGCGCTTGCTGATCGTGGTCGGATTCTGCGGCTCCTTTACTACATTCTCCAGTTATGCATTTGAAACTATGGCTTACTTCGAACAGGGACAGTGGCTTCTGATGCTCACCAACGTGCTCGGCAACAATTTGCTGTGCCTCGGCGGAGCCCTCGCCGGGATGGCTCTGGCGCGAGTGCTGTAAAATGCCAGACGCGATGGCTGTTCAAGTCACCATCTATCTCAATGAAGCCGACCAGTGGCATCACCGGCCGTTGCACGTGGAGATCCTCAACTACCTGCGAAAGGAAAACGTGTATGCCGCAACCGCGATTCATGCCGTGGCGGGGTTTCTGGGGCGGCATCAGGTTCAGACCAGTCATCTCGTAGACGCTGGGGGAAAGCTTCCCGTGATCATCATCTTCGTAGATACAGATGAGCATGTAAACCGCGTTCTGCCGACGTTGAAAGAGATGGCGGCCCACCGTCTGATCGTGAGGGAAAACGTGATCCTCGAGCAGGGGAGCCTCGACTGATATGTCAACACTTGCGACGTCCGTACCGCTCGATGTTTTGGCCATCGCCGCCCATCGCGATGACGTCGAGCAGACTTGCGGGGGCACGTTGCTGAAAATGGCACAGCACGGGCGGCGCACCGGTATCCTCGATCTGACTCAGGGAGAGATGGGAACGCGGGGCACGGCGGAAGACCGCGCGCGAGAGGCTGCGGAGGCCGCGAGGATATTACGCGTCTCCTGGCGGCAAGCTCTCGATATTCCGGACGGCCGGGTCGAGAACACCTTTGAGAACCGGTTGAAAGTGGCTCGTGTAATCCGGGAGCAGCGGCCGCGAGTCGTGATTCTTCCGTATTGGAAAGGACGCCATCCGGATCACTACACAGCGTCGACACTTGGATACGAAGCATGCTTTCTGGCAGGCCTCACCAAACTAGACGTCAGTGTGGCGCGGGGGCCCTTGCCCGCGAAGGATGACGGTGCCAACACACTCCCGCCGCATCGGCCATTCAAAATTATCTACGCGACACTCTATTACGACGTTCGGCCGACATTCGTTGTGGACATCACGGAATTATTTGAAACGCGCTTCCAGGCGCTCATGGCCTACAAATCGCAGTTCAGTGACCAAGAGGCGGGCAAAGACCTGTTCCCTGCGCAGGCGGAGATTCACGCACGCATCGAAGCCATGGCACGCTTCTACGGCCTGCTGGGAGGCGTGGCCTATGCCGAGCCCTTTCTGCAGAAGGAGGTGGGCTTGGTGGAAGATCTGACTTTGATTCCGGTTAAGTCGATCTGACTTATCTCTTCACTGCAACCGCAACCCCATCCCGAATCGGCAGGACTGTCGTAAAAAAGTCTGACGAATTGTAGAGCAACTGATTGAATTCAAGAATCGCTTTGGTCGTCTTGTCCGGATTTTTCTGCGCGACCTTGCCACTCCACAAGACATTGTCTGTGACAAACAGCCCACCCTTGCGCAGACGCGGTACCGCCAACTTGAAGACACGCGGATAATCCTCTTTGTCGACGTCGTTGAAGATGATGTCGAATTCTTGCTTGTGTTCCGAGAGAAGCTCCAGCGCGTCGCCAGTCGTGATGTTGATTCGCGACAAGACCGCGGCGCGCTCGAAATATCCGCGCGCTTGATCAGCGTTTTTGCGATCTCCATCCGTATAAAAGACCAGTCCACCCTGGCCCACCGCCCGCGCCCACCAGATCGTCGAGTAACCGATGGCTGAGCCCATCTCGAAAACCGTTTTGGCGCCGATCATCAGCGCGAGTTGATGCAGGATGCGGGCGACGGCTGGGCCGACGATAGGGATCTTTCTCTTGGCGGCTTCGGCCTCCATCTCGGCTAGAACCTCGTCGCGCGGTGGAAGCATGGAATAGAGATAATCTTCGACGGGCCCGGCGACGATTCCGGGCATCTGCCAATCTGGCTTGCTGGTTTTCAATTTCGCCAATTCAGTATCCTCCGTGAATAGCCGAGCCTTGCTCGGCGCGACGGGCGAGACGCCCGTCCTCCATGAATTTAATGTTTATGAAATTGTCTCGCCTGGTTTCATTTCCCGGACTTCGACATGGGGTGCAAGCTTTTGCAAGTCGCTCGGCTTTCCTGTCAGCGCAGGAAAGGTTCCAAAGTGCATAGGGATGACGGTCTTCGGCTTCAGCAGATTGCAGGCATAGGCAGCTTCGCGCGGACCCATCGTGTAGTGATCGCCAATGGGAATCATCGCGATTTCTGGCGCGTAGAGCTCACGGATGATTTGCATATCGCCGAATACGTTGGTATCGCCGGCGTGATAGATCTTCACGCCATTGGCGAACTCGACTACATAGCCGCACGCTTCGCCGCCATAGACAACCTCATCTCCGTCCTTGATGCCGCAAGAGTGGTCGGCGTGAACCATCGTCACTTTAATGTCATCGACGGTTTGTGTGCCGCCCTTATTCATCTCCGCGGTCTGTTTCACGCCTTTCTTTCCTAACCATCCACACAATTCAGGAATGCCGACGACCTTGGGATTATGTTTCTTGGCGATCTCGACCGCGTCTCCGATGTGGTCGAAATGCCCGTGAGTGCAGAGCATGACGTCAACTTTCTTGACGTTCTTTTCCTTCTCCGGACACATGGGGTTGCCCATGACCCAGGGATCGATCAAGATAATCTTGCCATCGGGCGTTTCCACGCGAAAAGTGGCGTGGCCTAACCAAGTCAGCTTGATGCCATTGAGGTTCATAGTGTGTGGGTTGCTCTAAATGCCGGGTGCTAAATGCTAAACGCTAGTTTAATATAGTTCGCCGTGACTAAACTCAAGGTTCTAATCTCGCGCGACCAAATCGCACATCGCGTGGCCGCCATGGGTGCTGAGATCACCCGCGACTTTGCCGGGCAGACCGTGATTTTGGTGGGTGTATTGAAAGGCGCAACTATTTTTCTCAGCGACCTGGCACGCCACATCCAACTCGACGCGACCTTCGACTTCATTGGGGTCTCCAGCTACGGCAACCGTCCCAGTCCGGCCGATGAGTTGCAGTTCGGATGGGACTCGACCGGAGAAGTGCAGCTCACCAAAGATGTGGACCAATCGATGAAAGATCGAAACGTCATCTTGGTCGAAGACATTCTGGATACTGGCCTCACGCTCAACTATCTGCAAAGAATCATGAACGGCCACCAACCGAAGGCCCTCCGCATAGCGGCATTGCTGGACAAGCCGTCGCGACGGAAACAGCCGATCAAGGCTGACTACGTCGGGTTTAGCATTCCGGACGAGTTCGTCGTGGGGTACGGCTTGGACTACGCGGAAAAGTACCGCAACCTGCCGGATATCTGCGTCGTCCCCAGAGAAGGCTGATCGCGCCTACCCCGAGACCTAGCAAGCTACGTCTCCACCGTAGAGACGTACCTGCAACGTCTCACTTTGCGGACTCAAGCACGTCGCCAGAGCACGAGAATCGCGGCTGATATCATAGGAAAGTGGAAATGGCTGCTACCAAGGCTGACTTTCAATCCAAAGTCGATCCTCTTCTGCTGGAAGTGGCGGACGTGGTCAACACCACGCTCGACTTGGACACCACGCTGCAACGTGTGGCCGAACTGGTGCGCAAAGTTATCGATTACGAGATCTTTGGCATTCTGCTGCTGAACGAAAAAACCCAGGAACTGCGCTTCCGATTTCAGGTCGGATACGCGCGGGAAGTCGCCGAACGCATTCGAATCAAAGTGGGCGAGGGCGTCACTGGGCTCGCAGCACAGCGTCGAGAAGCGATTCTAGTCGATGATGTTGCCAACGATCCCCGCTATATTTCTGCGGTTCCCAATGTACGCTCGGAGTTGGCGGTTCCGCTGATTATTAAGAACCGGCTGATCGGCGTTATTGATATCGAGTCGCCACAACCCTACCACTTCACCGAAGAACACAAGCGGTTGCTGACGCTGATTGCTTCGCGAATGGCAGTGGGGATCGAGAATGCGCGCTTATACACTCGTACTACCCGCCAGGCGCGGACTCTGGTTTTGTTGAACGAAATCGCACGCGAACTCACATCGATTCTCAACGTCGACGAGTTGCTCAAGCGCATTGCGGAATTGCTCCGACGGCTGATCGATTATCAGATGTTCAGCATCCTGCTACTCGATGCGGCCGGAGAGAAATTACAGCACCGTTTTTCGCAACGCTTTCAGGAGAACATCCAACTCAAACGCGAAATCCCCTTGGGAAAAGGTGTCGTCGGCTACGCTGCGCAGCACAAGCAGGCGGTACTGGTTCCCGATGTTCGCAAGGACCCGCGATATATTCAAGGCAACCCTGAGACTCACTCCGAACTGGCAGTGCCCCTGGTTTACAAAGATAAGGTAATCGGAGTGCTGGACCTTGAGCACACTCGGCGCGGCTTTTTCACCGACGATCACAAACGAACTGTGACCACGCTGGCCGCACAAGTTGCGATTGCAATTGAGAATGCGCAACTCTACGAGCAGATCGCTCTTCAGGAAAAGCGTCTGGAGCGGGACTTGGCGATGGCGCGCCAGTTGCAGTTCCGGCTCCTGCCACCGACACTCCCGACGCTTGCGAATCTGGACATCGCGGCTAAATTCGTTCCCGCGCGCGCCATCGGCGGCGATCTCTACGACTTTGTCGGTTATTCCATGTCGCGCACGGCCATCGTGATTGGAGATGTCAGCGGCAAAGGTGCGCCGGCCGCGATTTATGCAGCGCTGGTCAGCGGCATTCTGCGTTCCCATGCGCCCATCGAGCCCGGCCCCGCGGAGATGCTTTCCGCCGTGAACTTTTCGTTGGGGGAGCGTCGCATCGACGGCCAGTTCGTCTCGCTGATCTACGCCGTCTGGGATGACCGTAATCGTACCTTGCAAGTAGCCAACTCCGGTTTGCCACGCCCAATCTATAGCCACGATGGCAAGATCGAGATTATCGAGGCTACAGGTTTGCCTCTGGGATTGTTCGACGATGCCGACTACGACGAATTCACGTTCCGGGCCAAGCCGGGAGACATTTTCGTATTCTTCAGCGACGGCATCTTGGACGCCAGCAACAAAGCTGAAGAACTCTTTGGCCGCGAGCGGGTCGGCCAAATCGTTGCCGCGAACCCCAAAGCTTCAGCCGGCGAGGTTGTGAAATTGATCTTTAATGCAGTGGCCGAGCATGCCTCCGGAGAAGAAGCGTTCGACGATCAGACTGTGGTTGCGATTCGAGTCAAAGGCACTCTCGGGAAGCGCAAGTGATGCGCATCGAGAATCGGGCTCAAGGCCGTCCGCCTGCTTTTTCATATCGCAAGGCGCAGCACAGCGATTCTTCCGTCATACTGCATTGTGACAACCTGTCACTCGCAGGTCTCGCCGAGCGCTTCGGCACGCCTCTGTACGTTTATTCCGCGTCGACAATTCGTGAACGCATGCGCGCTTTTGATCATGCCTTTCGCAAGGCGCCGCATACTGTTTGTTACTCGGTGAAAGCAAACTCCAACCTCAGTATCTTGCGGTTGCTGGCCGCGGTAGGTTGTGGCTTCGACGTCGTCTCCGGAGGAGAATTGGAGCGCGTGTGGCGGGTCAGCCGAAGTGCTGCGAAAAGGGTCGTCTTCTCCGGCGTAGGCAAGACTCCGGAAGAGATGCACGCTGCGCTCAAGGCCGACGTTTTATTGTTCAACGTGGAAAGCGAATCGGAATTGGGCGCCCTGGCAGAATGCGCCAGTCGTGCGAAAACGAGAGCGCGGATTGCCCTGCGCGTAAATCCGGATGTTCCCGCCGAGACCCATCCGTATATCTCCACGGGCTTGCATCAGCATAAATTCGGCATACCGATTGAGGAAGCTCGACGCTTGTACGCCCGAGCGTCCCAACTTAAGTCTTTGGAGATTGCCGGCGTCAGCGTGCACATAGGATCTCAGATCACGGATGTGAAGCCGTTCGCGGCAACCATGGAGCGAGTCGCGGACTTGATCAGCGCGCTGCGGACAGACGGGCATGTGATCAATTACGTCGACGCGGGCGGCGGTCTTGGTATCGCCTATGACAATCACGGTCTGCCCGGCTTCGCCGACCTCGTCGCTTCCTATGCAGACGCCTTGCTGCGACCGCTGCGCGACCTCAACGTACACCTCCTGCTCGAACCGGGCCGCTGCATTGTAGGGCCGGCTGGAACCTTGCTTACGCGCCTGTTATACAAGAAGACGAATGGCGCAAAGAAATTCCTCGTGGTGGATGCTGCAATGAACGACTTGCTGCGCCCTTCGCTTTATCACGCCTATCACGAAATCGTCCCTGTCCTCATCTCTGGATCGGAGCAAGCCGCGCGCGAGATGGTCGATGTGGTAGGACCGATCTGCGAAACAGGGGACTTCTTTGCCCGCGACCGCGACCTGCCGGTTACGCAGGAAGGGGATCTCCTGGCACTGCTCGACACCGGCGCTTACGGAATGGTGCTGGCTTCGAACTACAATACTCGGCCACGTCCCGCGGAGGTGCTGGTTGATGGAAGGTCGGTCAAAGTGATCCGGCGGCGCGAAACCGTTGCAGATCTGGTTCGCAGCGAAACTTAGTTGGCCGTGGAGTAGTGTTTCTTCCGGTCCACGTCCCACACCAGCCTGCCGCCGACAATCGTCTTCAACACCCTCACGTCTCGAATCTTTACCGGATCCATGGTAAAGATGTCATCGCTCAGCAGCACCATGTCCGCGAGTTTGCCAGGCGTGATCGAACCTTTATCTTTCTCTTGAAATTCAGCGTACGCCGAGCCAATGGTGTACGCCTCAACTGCCTCTGCAACGGTCAGCTTCTGTTCGGGAAACCAGCCGTTCGGATTCTTGCCATCCAGAGTTGCACGCGTGACGGCAGCATAAATGGTAAGGACGGGGTCGAATGGGGCGTATGGCCAATCTGTGCCGAAGGCCAGATGCACGCCATGATTGAGAAATGTGCGAAACGCATAAGTGCGGCTGGCGCGGTCGTGGCCGATGCGTGCCTCGGACCAGCGGCCGTCGTCGATGGCTTGGTAGGGTTGAACCGATGCAATCACGCTCAACTGCGCAAAGCGGGCAAAATCCCTCGCCGCCATATGCTGCGCGTGCTCAATGCGAAAGCGGCGTTCCATGCCGCGATGAGCTTCGACCACATCGGTGTACAGATCAAGAACGGTCGAGATGGCGCGATCGCCGATGGCATGGGTGCAGACTTGCAGACCCGCAGCGTCGGCTTGCAGCATCCAGTCCCGCATCTGCGACAGCGGGTGCATTTGCTCACCGAGTAAACCAGAGTTATTAGGATCGTCAGTGTACGGGTCGAAGAAATACGCCGTGCTTGATCCCAGCGACCCGTCTGCAAATCCCTTGGTCGCGCCAATTCGCAGGTAGGACGATCCGAAAGCGTGCCGGATTCCAACTTTCTCCTGTCTCTCCCAATCGGATATCGCGGGGGCGACGTACACACGCGCGCTCAGTTCACCACTTTGCAAGAGTTCACCATAGCCGCGAATGTCTGCAAAGCTGTCAGAGTTTTCATCATTCATATCCTGAACGCTGGTGACCCCGAGCTCGGCGGCACGTTCAAGGGCACGTCTCATGGCCTGAAGTCGCTGATCATGGGAGGGAAGAGGAATCACCTTGAGGACTATGTTCCTGGCGGCATCCTTCAGTGCGCCCGTGGGATTGCCCTGGGCATCTCGAACAATCGTGCCTCCCGGTGGATCAGGGGTTTGTGCGGTTACACCTGCGAGACGCAAAGCAACGGAATTAGCTAGGGCCATGTGGCCGTCGTGATGCTCCAGGAAAACCGGGGTATTGGGCGTGACCGGATCGATGACGTCCTTTGTGGGCAGATTGGCCGGAGTCCATTTCGTTTCGTCCCAATCGCCGCCCTCGATCCATTCCCCCTTGGGCGTCATCTTTGCGCGCTCGGCAATTCGGCGAGTGAATTCTTCCACACTGGTGGCATCGCCTAGTTGGATTTGATCGAGCCTGGTCCCCGAGGTGACGAAGTGCACATGAGCATCGTTGAATCCCGGCAGAAGCAGCTTGCCCTCGGCATCGATTATTTTAGTGCTGGGACCGCGTAAGGCCTCCACATCCGCAACCGAGCCCACGGCAACAATGCGATCGCCGAGGACCGCCACCGCTTCCGCCGTGGGCCGGGACTTGTTCACCGTCCAAATTTTAGCTTTGGTGATGATCAGGTCGGCACTAGGTTTGGACTGCGCCAGCAGGTTATTTGCGAAGACAAAACTCAGAAGTGCGACTGCGAATTTCATTCTCCTCCTCAAGTTGATTGATTGGTGATTTCCGGGCAGGAAGCGCTACAGCCTCATCTCTGTCCCCACTTTAGCTTGGCGCGCAACACATCGAAGAATGTTCCCTTGATCCGCAGCAGTTTGACTTGATGCTCTGACTTGCAGCAAGCAAGGCGGTCTCCATCGAACAGCGGCATGCCAACCTGACCATCGATGCTCAAGTATGCTTCGTCGTAACCAGTGTTGACTACAATCTCGATCTTGGACGTGTCGGGGACCACGAGCGGCCGAAGAGTCAGCGAGTGCGCCGCCACCGGCGTCACCACCAATGCTTCCACCGACGGCAATAGTATCGGCCCCCCGGCCGCCAAACAGTAGGCAGTCGAGCCCGTAGGAGTGGAGACGATAAGGCTGTCCGCTTTGTAGACGGAGACGAATGCCCCGTCTATGTACACATCGCAATGGTTGAGGCGGGAAACGGTTCCCTTTCCCAACACGATGTCATTGAGCGCGTCATAGCTGGCCACCAGCGAATCCTTGCGCAGGACGTCGCAATGCACCAGGGAACGCGCTTCCACGTTGCAGCAGCTGTCTTCGATCCCCTGCAGAGTCGGGTAGAGTTCCTCCAACGGCACTTCGGTCAGGAATCCGAGAGAACCCAAATTGACGCCCAGCACCGGGATACCGGCCTTGGCCACGGAGCGAGCAGCGGACAGCAAAGTTCCGTCACCGCCCAGGACGACCACGAAATTCAGATGCCGGGAGGCCATTTCATCGCGGGCGAGCACCTCGACGCCAGCGGCGTACGGAGCCGTCTCCCGGTCGATCACGACCTGATAGTGATGCTGACGAAACCACTCCAGAAGCTCAGACACGATGCCCGCCAGTTCCTGCTTCCCCGGCTTGGAGACGATGGCTGCGGCTTTACCTTTTGCGGGTGGGATCTTCGGAGTGTCCATGGTGAAGTTGAATTGTACCGAAATCGTGAGAAAAGATTTGACGGCAGATGGCAAGCAATCTCAGAAAACCGAGTACAGCAGGAACTCCCGATTCCCTTCCGCCCCTAAAATCGGAGACTCAATCACATCAGTGTGTGTGCAATTCTGCGCCAGAAGCGCGAGGCGCACCTTCTCCACCGCTCCCGTCTGCGCGGCCTGATCGCGCACGATGCCTCCTTTGCCTACTTGTTTGCGGCCCACCTCGAATTGCGGCTTCACCAGTACGACCATTTGCCGGCCACGTCGCTTGGCCGCGGAACCGGGGAACGCTGCCTCGATCACTGCGGGGAGAACCAGAGTTGCAGAAATGAAGGAAACGTCCATCGCGATGAAATCCACGACTTCGCCGACCTGCTCCGGGGTCAAGTAACGTGCATTCGTCTTTTCCAAAAGGCGCACGCGCGTGTCCTGGCGCAAACGAAAGTCGATCTGACCGTGGCCGGTGTCAACGGCGATCACCCGCGATGCTCCGTGTTGCAACAGGCAATCCGTGAAGCCGCCTGTGGACGCTCCCACATCGAGACAGATTTTATTCGCAACGTTGATGTGCCAATGCTCAAGCGCCTTCTCGAGCTTAAGACCCCCACGACCAACGTACTTCAAATCTTCACCTAAAAGACGAATGTCAGCCGCCGCGTCCACTCCGGTGCCCGCTTTTTCTATTTTTTGGCCACCCACCAGAACCTTCCCCGCCAGAATTAATGCTTGCGCCCGCTCACGCGAACTTGCGAGTCCGCGCTCCAGCAGCAGTTTGTCGAGTCTGATCTTCAAAACATCTCCGGAGGTTCTGCAATTCTCCAACTTACCATCAAGGTATCAGCAACCAACTCAGTGCAAGGTGTAGAAGCATCTCTGGCTGAGCCAGTTACACAGATACTTCCCTGCTTTTCCACAATGTTTTCCACCAAGGTGTTGAAAAGTGTCACGCGGGACTCCGTAAACGCCCAGGCCAGGTGTCGACCAAAACGGTCGCGCTCCAGCCCAGAGCTGTTTCAATTCATATGGCCCGGTTGTGCCATATCCATTAGCCCGTCGTGCCATTGTCTCCAAGCCTGAAAGGCATCATCTTAGTAGTGCACACAGGCAAGGAAATGCAAAAGCAGACGCCAAAACCGGAAGCTGGCACAAAGCGGGTTGGTGCAGCTTACCAGAATGATCGCAGCCGGATGTTCTTCGCGTTGGTTCTGCTGCTTGTTGCGCTTGCCGTGGTTGTCGTGAACGACCGCGAATTCTGGTTTTCCAGTACGGACACGACCGTCGCCGACGATGCTTCAACTGAGTGGGTTCCGAGCAAAGTACAGCAAACAGCGGTTGCTCCCGCAGCTCCCGCGGCCAATACCACGAAACATGTTGCATCTGCCAAGAGTTCAGCCAAACCAGTAATCGCTGGCCGACCGGTTGTCGCAATCAGCCGTAATGTGATTCCGCCACTGGAAGTCGAAGTAGTGGCTGGCGCGACGCATAGCACCCTACACCTGAGCAGCAGCTCAATCGGACACGCTCCTGCTACCGCTGCAGCGGATCGGGTACAGATGGCGTTGGTGAAAGCTCCGGTGCCAAACTATCCTTCGCTCGGCCGGCAAATGAAGGTTGAGGGTTCCGTGCTTTTGCAGGCGTTCATCGGCGCCGACGGCCGCGTCCAGGACTTGCACGTGCTCAGCGGCCCGGCCATCCTGGCTTCAGCAGCTCGTGAAGCGGCACAGCACTGGCAGTTCAAACCTTATTTGCAGAATGGGCAGCCGGTCGAAACCCAAGCCAAAATCACAGTGAACTTCACCATTAAAGTTTTGGAAAACGCCGCCAGAGAACAGATGGACACGGTCGTGGCGTTGTCGAACGGTGGAGAATAGTTCGCTCACCTTTTCGCGATAACTTCCAGATCTTAAAATTCTCGCTACAACTGAAATCATTCGCCCAGGCAGGTTGATCTCGCCGCTTGGGAAGGTGCGTGCCTTCGCGGTTTGGACAAGAGTGACGGTGCAGGCAGACCCGGCAATTCGGCCTCAAGGCTCGCCCGAGAACGTCACCCCGGCGATGCCGCATACCGCAGCCAGCGTATACAGAATATGAGGGACGTGAAACACTTTTGTTGCCTCCTCATAGACCAGTCTCCACTTTCACCTCTCTGCGGTCTGTGATCTGCATCACATGAAGATATTTGCAGTCGGTCTGCCTCGATCACTCGACGCCTGTTGGTTCTCCGGGCCAATTCGAAGTACGCTAGCAGTTATCGGACTGATGCCTTGAAGTCCTGAAAACGCGATGACTAGGCTATCGCCATCCCGACAGTTTGCGCTGCTCTGCGCGGCCTCGCTTGTGATCGGCTGGCAACCGCTATTGAGTACCTTCACGCTCGCGCTGCGCGCCAATGAATACACCCACATGCTCCTGATCGTTCCTATTAGCGCAGCTTTGATCTTCTCTGAGCGGGCTGTGCTGAAGCCCGCTCTCGGGCCGGCCGTGGGATTGGGTTCGGCTCTCTTGGTTATGGCGATCCTGATCGGCGGCTACGCCCGCTGGATGGTTGGCTCGCCGAGCGACACTCAACTTGCCCTGAGTATGTTAGCGATAGTGATCTGGTGGATCGGATCCTTCGTTTTGTGTTTCGGCGTCGGCATGGCTCGGCTGTTCCTGTTTCCTCTTTGTTTTTTGTTCTGGCTGGTGCCCATTCCTGCGCCGGCATTAAGCAAGATCATCGCCTTCTGGCAGCAAGGGTCCGCAACCTCCGCCAGCATGCTGTTTTCCGCTTTGGGGATTCCCGTCACGCAAGATGGAATCATGATATCGATACCGGGATTGAACCTCGAGGTCGCGCAGGAATGCAGCAGTGTGCGATCCAGCCTGATGTTGATTGTCACCAGCATGGTGCTCGCGCACCTGTTTCTTCGGTCCTTTTGGCGCAAAGCTGCCGTGGTTTTGGCCGCGATCCCTCTTTCGATTGCCAAGAATGGGTTTCGAATCTTCACCATCGCCATGCTCGGAACCCGCGTCGATCGCGGATTTCTCCACGGAAACTTGCACCGTCATGGCGGTATTCTCTTTTTCTTGTTGGCGCTGTTTGTCTTGCTGTCATTGCTGTGGCTATTGAACCGGGGTGAGAACCGGTCGAAGAATTACAGTCATCAGGAAAAGCCAACCAGCATTGGTCAACGTATCGGTTAAACCCGGAATATCGTCCTGCATGGCCGCTTGTGCAACTCCTTCCCGGTAGTGGTACAGTTTGGACCTGCGCGGCAGGACAGTGGCGCCCGCGGCTATGGCATCAGGAGGCGAGAATGCGAGCATCTATGTTTTATCGAATCGCCGCTGTTCTTCTGCTCCTTTTTGACGCCGGACACACATCCGGTTTTCCCTGGTCCGATCCCCAGTGGGGAGTGGATCTTCGCTCTATGCAGTCAACTCACTTTTACATTATGGGGTTTAGCCGGACTTATTGGGATTTTTATGTTGGGTTCGGACTCTTTGTCAGCGTGATTGTTCTACTCGCGGTGATATTGGCGTGGCAGCTAGGCGGCCTTCCGCCAGAGTCTTTGGCGCGCATGCGCGGCACTGCGTGGGCGTTTGCCCTTTGCTTTGCCGCCATCACGGTTTTGAACCTGAAATACTTTTTTATTATTCCCATCGTTTTCTCAACCGCGATTACATTATGTTTGACTGCGGCGGCGTGGCTTTCAGCAAAGCAGGTGTCCCGGCCTCCATCGCGAACGGAGCAAAGTAATGCCTGAGTCCATCGACTGGCCGCAGATGCGACCTCCCCGATCTCGCCGCCGCTTCCTTCTCATTCTCGCGGTCATCGCGGTCATCTTCTTCTTTGGGCGGACCGCGTTGTCGTATTACGTGGACGTGCTCTGGTTCGGATCGCTGGGCTACGGAGACGTCTTCTGGAAAACCTTAAGTCTTCAGTGGGGAATCTTCACGGTTTTTGCCCTAGCGACGTTTCTCATTCTGTACGGATCGTTCCTGGCGCTGAAGCGGGCCCATCTTCCCGACTTGCCGAGTGGTCACACGATTTTCATCGGCCAACAGCCGGTGAAACTGCCGGTTGAGCCCGTCCTGCGCCTCATCGCGCTCGGCCTTTCGCTCGTAGTTGCCATCGTGACTGGCGCGGGCATGAGTGTGGAGTGGCCGACGCTCGCACTCTTCTGGAACGCCCCCCACACCACGGGTGGCGTGGCAGACCCAATTTTCGGCAAGCCTCTGAACTTCTTTCTATTCACTCTGCCCGCATGGCAACTCATTGCGGGCTGGCTTCTCACGCTGGCCGTGATTATCTGTGCGCTCGCCATTTTCTTCATCCTGGTCACCGGGGGAACCCGGGTGCTGGCACGTCGCAGCGGTGTCACATTGCCTTGGCGAGGCTTTTCCATTGCATTTGCATTTCTGTTGCTGGTACTCGCGCTGCTCGCGTATCTCGGCAGATTTGAGCGCTTGTTTGAGGACCATACGATCTTCGGCGGCGTGACCTACACCGATGCGCACGTCACGCTCACCGGGATGCTCATTGTCTGCGCGGCGCTCATTCTCGGCGCGGTAATCGCAGCCCTGAATGCCGTGTCGATGCAACTTGGACGATGGCTTGTGGCTGCGGTTCTTCCGGCTGCGGTCTGTTATGTCGGACTTCAAATAGTCGCCTGGTACGTCAGCAGCTTCATCGTCAAACCGAACGAGTTAGTTCGCGAGAGGCCCTACATTGCATACAACACGGAATTGACCCGGCAAGCTTACGGGTTTGACCGGCTGACGCAGCGCGAGTTTCCGGCCGAGACGACGGTTGAGGCCGCAGACCCGGAGCACAATCAGGTCACGCTGCAGAATATCCGGTTGTGGGACTGGCGCGCTCTCCAGGACACGCTGCGTCAGATTCAGGAAATCCGCACCTACTATGACTTCCCCGACATCGATATCGATCGCTATGAAATCGATGGCACGACTCGCGAGGTGATGCTGGCAGCGCGTGAACTGAACGTCGAGAAGCTTCCGGAGAGCAGCCGCAACTGGATTAACGAGAAGCTGATCTATACCCACGGCTACGGCATTACGATGAACCCGGTCAACGGGTTCACGCCGGAAGGGTTGCCCACCCTAATCCTGAGCAACATGCCCGTGCAGAGCACGGTACGAAATCTAAACGTAACGCGGCCAGAGATCTACTTCGGCGAGCTGACCAATACCGACGTGTACGTAAAGACGCGGCAGAAGGAATTCAACTACCCGCAAGGCCAGACCAACAACCTGACGTCGTACGAAGGAAATGGCGGCATCGTGCTCGGCGGTTTCCTGCGCCGAATCATTATCGCGCTCGACCGCGGCGACCTGGCGAAGCTGCCATTCAGCGATGACGTAACCTCCGACAGCCGGCTGCTGATGCGGCGCACCGTACGCGAACGCGCCTCGGCATTAGCGCCCTTTCTCACTTACGAATCGGATCCGTACATCGTGCTCGGCGACGACGGCCGGCTATCCTGGATGATGGATGCGTTCACGGTCGCGGACACCTATCCGTACTCGACCCATTACCGACTCGAAAACAACGCCATTAACTACATGCGGAACAGCGTCAAGGTGGTCATCGACGCTTACGATGGCACGACCACGTTTTACGTCTTTGATACAGACGACCCGATCATCGCGGCCTACCGCCGCATCTTTCCCAGTCTGTTCAAGGACGCAGCCACGATGCCGGCCGATCTGCGGAAGCATGTGCGCTATCCAGAGTTATTGCTCAAGCTGCAAGCGGAGGTTTACGGTCTGTATCACATGACGGACCCGGAAGCGTTCTACAACCGCGAGGATCTGTGGACGGTCGCCACCGAAGTGGGAATGAGCGAAGGCGGCGAACAAAGAACACAGGTGATGCAGCCGAATTTTGTACTGATGAGACTGCCGGACGAAACCGGGGTGGAGTTCGTAGAGATTCTGCCGTTCACCCCAGCCAACCGGAACAATCTGATCGGCTGGATTGCGGGGCGGAGCGACGGCGCTCAGTACGGCACCTCGGTGGTCTATAACTTTCCCAAAACCAAGCTGGTCGACGGACCGCTACAAATTGAGGCGCGAATCGATCAGAACGCGCAGCTTTCCGGACAATTGACGCTTTGGAACCAGCAAGGGTCGCACGTGCGGCGCGGGGCGTTGCTGGTGATTCCGATCGGGCGCGCGCTGTTGTATGCGGAGCCGATTTACCTGCAGGCTGAAAGAAGTCCGATGCCCGAGTTGCGTCTGGTTGTGCTCGCGCTGCAAGATCGCCTGGCTTACGGACCAACTTTCGAGTCGGCCCTGGCGTCTCTCTTTGGCGGAGCGGCCTCCTCCTTGACTGCATCATCCACAAGCACTGCACCGGTTCCCGCGGAGCGGGCGCGAACCGCAGGCGCAACAGCCGCGCAGCCTCAACCCGCGGCGGATCTCAAAGCACTGATCGCGGAAGCCGCCAAAGACCTCGCCGACTACCAGCGCCTGACGGCCGAAGGCAAACTCGGCGAGGCCGGACAGAAACTCGAAGAGTTAAAGCGTACCCTCGACAAGCTGAACGCGCGGCAAAAATAGTCTGACTGCGCCAGCAGGGATCTAGAAACAAGCTCTCGGGTATGCGGTTACTAAAGTCCCAAAATGGGCAAGAAAAATGTGTTCCGGGGTTTGACGCTGCTCTCCTTCTATCTTTACACTCATGACTGTAGGCCGCTGGTTTCGGGGAGTCTGGATTGGGCTTGACTTCTGAACCTCCGGTTGACCGCGAAAGGCACAAGTGAGCCCCACTGAAACCAGCAGCAGCACCAAGCGGGAGATCCAGGTGGAGATTCCGGCGGAGGATGTCGCCCGCGAAACCGAGACTCTCATCCAGAAATACCAGAAGCTTGCCCGTATTCCGGGCTTCCGCACGGGACATGCCCCCGCTTCCATTATTAAGCAGCGCTTTGCCGAAGGCATCAAGAGCGATGTGGTGGAGGCGCTGGTGCCGCGATATTTCCGCAAGGAGACTGACAAACTGGGGCTGATGCCGGTGTCGCAGCCGCAAGTCTCCGACCTGCATGTGCACGATGGCGAGCCTCTGCGCTTTAAAGCTAGCTTTGAGGTCATGCCTACTATTCGGGTCGAATCCTATAAGGAGCTGCGGGCGGACAAGCCGGATATTTCAGTTACGGATGAAGACGTCGAGCAATCGCTGAAAAATTTGCAAGAACAGCGGGCCACATTTACCGCGATCGAGGGGAGTCCGCTGGCGGATGGTGACTTCGCCCAGGTCTCGTTGGATGGAAAACCTAAGGACACTGAAGGGGCCGCCACTAGCCCAGGAACGCCGGGTCCTCCCGGATCGAATCCCGTCCACATGGATGACATTCTGGTGGAGATCGGCGGCAAGGGAACGATGCCCGAGTTCACGGAGAATTTGCGGGGCGCTTCCGCCGGAGATGAACGGACGTTTGACGTGCATTATCCGCAGGATTTTTCGGATCAGCGATTAGCAGGCAAGACGTTCACCTACAGCGTCAAGGTGAAGGGCATCAAGCAAAAAAGCTTGCCGGAATTGAATGACGCCTTTGCGAAAGAGTTGGGAGAGTTTGCTGACCTTGCGGATGTGCGGAAACGTATCCGCGAGGGCATGGAGGCGGAGAAAAAACATACCGCCGAGCGCGAAGCCAAGGACAAACTGGTGGCCGAACTCGTAAAGCGCAATGATTTTGAGGTGCCGGAGACGCTGGTCGAGCACCAGATCGATATTCGTCTGGACCGCGGATTGCGGGCGCTAGCCGCTCAGGGTATGAAGACCGAAGATATGAAGAAGATGGATCTGCATCGCGTACGGGAGATGCAGCGGGATCAGGCAGTGCAGGAAGTAAAGGCCGCGCTGTTGCTTGAAAAAATCGCCGAGGAGGAAAAGATCGAGGTAAGCGATGCGGAAATCGATCACGAGGTCGTAGCTTTGGCCGAGCAATCGAAGCAGACTCCGGAAGCTATCCGGTCGCGTTTGACACGCGATGGGGCGCTGGATAGAATCCGGAATAGAATCCGCAACGAGAAGACCCTCGAGTTTCTGTATCGTCAGTCCGCGTAGGTCGCTTCCGATCCCCCACAGAAGCCCAAGCAGCAGGATCAGGAGTGTGAAAGGGTGAACAGCGAATGCTAGTTCCGATGGTGATTGAACAGACCGGACGGGGTGAGCGGGCGTATGACATTTACTCGCGCCTGCTGCGGGACAACATTATTTTTATCGGCACGCCGATCGACGACAACATCGCCAACCTGGTGATTGCGCAGATGTTGTTTCTGGCACAGGAAGATCCCGAAAAGGACATTCAGCTGTATGTAAACTCGCCGGGAGGGTCGATCACCGCAGGTATGGCGATTTACGACACCATGCAGTACGTAAAGAACGATGTGACCACCATTTGCATTGGCCAGGCGGCTTCAATGGCCGCGCTCTTGCTGGCGGCTGGAGAAAACAAGAAAAGGCTGGCGTTGCCCAATTCGCGCATTTTAATCCATCAGCCTTCCATGGGAGGCCTTTCCGGACAGGCTACGGATATCGATATTCACGCCCGCGAAATCCTGCGTATGCGGGAGATTACAAACCAGTTACTGGCAAAGCACACAGGCCAGAAGCTGGAAAAAGTGGAAAAGGACGTGGAACGCGACTTCATTATGAACGCCCAGCAGGCTAAGGAATATGGAATCATAGACGATATCATCTATAAGACCAGATGAAGGGTATGATCGGCATTCGCCGATTGCATCAGGAGGTCTCGGCGCGAAACGATCTCTCCCCGCTTCCCCACGGGTACGGAGCGCTAGGAGCCGGTTAAGGTCATACTAAGGAGTTGAGCCGAGTGAAAAACCGAACAGGCACTGAGGAAATCCTACGCTGTTCGTTCTGCCATAAATCGCAGGACGCGGTAGCCAAACTGATTTCATCCCCAAGCGACTATCCCAGGGCCTACATTTGCGATGAGTGCGTGGCGGTCTGTAACTCAATCCTCGAAGATGACCGCGCCGCAACCCCTGCCGCTGCAACACCGAACACCCTTCCCAAGCCCCAAGAAGTCAAGACTTTCCTGGATGAATACGTAATCGGCCAGGAACAGACGAAAAAGAAGCTGGCTGTAGCTGTCTACAACCACTACAAGCGCATCTATATGAACCGTCAACGTACCAGTGACGGGATCGAGCTGACCAAGTCGAACATCATGCTGATCGGCACGACCGGCACCGGAAAGACCCTGTTGGCTCAAACGCTTGCCCGCATGTTGGATGTCCCTTTTGCCATCGTAGACGCGACCACCTTGACCGAGGCGGGTTACGTCGGCGAGGACGTAGAAAACATTATCCTCAAGCTGCTGCAGGCAGCCGACGGCGACGTGGGACGGGCTCAGACCGGCATCATTTATATCGATGAAGTGGATAAGATCGGCCGCAAGGACGAGAACCCATCCATCACCCGCGACGTGTCCGGAGAAGGCGTGCAGCAGGCGCTGCTGAAAATTCTCGAAGGCACGGTCGCCAATGTTCCGCCGCAAGGCGGACGCAAGCATCCCCATCAGGAATTCACGCCCGTCGATACCACCAACATCCTGTTTATCTGCGGCGGCGCGTTCGTCGGCTTGGAGAAGATCATAGGCCGGCGAGCGGGCAAGAAATCCCTCGGCTTCAAGATGGGCGAAGAGGGTGAAGTCGAAGAGCCGGCAGCGGCGCGTAAGCGCAATTTTGAGTTGCTCAGCGACGTGCAGCCCGAGGACTTGATCAAGTTTGGTCTGATTCCAGAATTCGTGGGACGCTTGCCGGTGGTTGGGGTCCTGGAGGATCTGGACGAGTTTGCCCTGATCGAAATCCTCACCCGGCCCAAGAACGCCATCGTCAAGCAATATCAGCGCTTGTTCGAGTTCGAGAATGTTCGCCTGAAATTCAGCGAAGACGCGCTCCGGGCGGTGGCCCGCCAGGCCATGGCTCGCAAAGTAGGCGCCCGCGGCTTGCGCATGATTTTGGAAGAATTGATGCTCGATTTGATGTACCATCTCCCGAGCCAGAAGAAGGTGAAGGAATTCGAAGTGACGCAACAGATGGTGGAAAAGCACACGGCATCGTTCGCAATGATGGAAAAGGCAGGATAAGTCTACGGGCTTCAGGCTCCAGGCGTCAGCTCCGGAAGCCTGACGCCTAAAGCCTGAAGCCGAATTTGGGAGAATCAGTGACCACATCCAAGGAAAAATTCGAAACTAAGAAGTTACCCATGATGCCCATCCGTGATGTGGTCATCTTCCCCTATATGATGACGCCGTTCGTGGTGGGGCGGGAGTCGAGCGTGCATGCGCTCGAGGAAGCGCTGGCCTCGGACAAAAAGATCTTTCTGGCCACCCAGCACGACGCCAGCATGGACGAACCCAAGCCCAACGAAATTTACCAGGTGGGCACGGTAGTCAACATCGTGCAGAGTCTCAAGCTGCCCGACGGCAACATCAAAGTGCTGGTCGAAGGCATCGAACGCGGCAAGATTTTGCAGGTCACCGAGACCGAAGGGTTCATGCAGGCCACGGTTCGCCTGGCGCGGTATGCCACCGAGACCAACCCCCAGATCGAAGCCGGCATGCAGCGCGTGACTGGGCTGTTCGAGCAGTATGTAAAACTGTGCCAGTCGCTGAACTACGAGACCATGATTGCGGCCGTGCGCATGGAAGATCCAGCCAAGCTCACCGATACCATCGCCGCCAACCTGCAGCTCTCCATTGAAGAAAAGCAGGAATTGCTGGAGATTTTTGATCCTGCCGAGCGGTTGAGCCGGATCGGGGACGTGCTCGACATCGAGATCGAGAAACTGAATATGGATCGTACCATCCAGTCGCGGGTCAAGCGGCAGATGGAACGGGCGCAGAAAGAGTATTACCTCAACGAGAAGATCAAAGCCATCCAGAAGGAACTGGGCCGAGGCGAAAAGAGCGAGTTCGACGAACTGAAAAAGAAGATCGACGCCGCCGGAATGCCGAAAGACGTTCGCGACAAGGCCGTGCAGGAACTGAAAAAGCTCGAAGCCATGCCGCCTATGTCGGCCGAGTCCACCGTCTCGCGAAATTATTTGGATTGGCTCCTCGCCGTTCCGTGGAAAAAACGCTCGAAGGAAATCCGTAACATCAGCCGCGCCGAGAAAGTTCTCAACGAAGATCATTATGGCCTCGAGAAGATCAAGGAGCGCATTCTTGAGTTCCTGGCCGTGCGCCAACTGGTGAAGAATCCCAAAGGCTCAATTCTTTGTTTCGTCGGACCTCCCGGAGTGGGCAAGACTTCGCTGGGGATGTCAATCGCCAAGGCTACCGGCCGCAAGTTCGTGCGCATGTCGCTGGGTGGAGTTCGCGATGAGGCGGAAATTCGCGGCCATCGCCGCACTTATATCGGCGCCTTGCCGGGACAGATCATTCAGATGATGAAGAAGGCCGGGACAAAAAATCCCGTCTTCATGCTCGACGAAGTCGACAAAATGTCCATGGATTTTCGCGGCGATCCATCCGCGGCGCTGCTCGAAGTGCTCGATCCCGAGCAGAATTTCATGTTCGTCGATCACTACCTCGACGTTGAATACGACCTCTCGCAGGTCTTTTTTATTGCCACGGCGAACGTCATTCACACGATTCCACCGGCGCTGCAAGACCGCATGGAAGTGCTGCGCCTGCACGGCTACACCGAGCAGGAAAAGGTAGAAATCGCCAAACAGTTTCTGGTGAAGAAGCAGATGGTGCAGGCGGGGCTCACCGACAAGAACATCAAGTTCTCTGACGACGCCATATCCGGGCTTATCCGCTCCTACACGCGCGAAGCCGGCGTGCGCAACCTGGAGCGCGAAATCGGCAATGTCTGCCGCAAGGTTGCCCGCAAAGTGGTCAAAGAAGGCACCGATTACAACATCGCCATCGCCCAGAACAACGTCAATGACTACCTCGGCGTAATCAAGTTCCGTGACACTCTCGCGCACGAACGCAGCGAGGTGGGACTGGTTACGGGCTTGGCGTGGACCGAAGTCGGAGGGTCGATCCTCAGCACCGAAGCCACCGTGGTCGACGGCAAGGGCAAACTGACCTTGACCGGCAAACTGGGCGACGTGATGCAGGAGTCAGCCCAGGCAGCGATGTCCTACGTGCGCTCACGCGCGCAGCGACTGGGATTGCCACGCGACTTCTACCGTAATATCGACATTCACGTCCATGTGCCGGAAGGCGCGATTCCGAAGGATGGGCCATCCGCCGGCATCACCATCGCCACCGCAATTTCGAGCGCTCTCAGCAAGATTCCGGTTCGCCGCGATCTGGCCATGACGGGTGAGATTACGCTTCGCGGCAAAGTGTTGCCAATCGGCGGGTTGAAGGAAAAACTTCTGGCCGCCCACCGCGCCGGGTTGTTCGAGGTTATCCTGCCTCAGGACAACGAGAAGGATCTCGCCGAGGTTCCCGAAAACCTACGCACCGCGATGAAGATGCACTTCGTCGATACCATGGACCAGGTGCTGGCCGTGGCCTTGGAACATCCGCTGCCCGAGCCGGTTCCTCAGGTTGAAGGTGCGCAGACGATTACGCCTCTGGCGCCTCCGCCGGAAGGGTCAACCGCGCATCAGTAGGCTCGAGCCGTCGGGATTTGGCAGCGAGCTAGAAACACCCGTAGATTGACAGCGCTTTCCAGCCTAGAATGAACCGAGAGGTATTCCGCCTTTCGGGCGCCATCAAGCGACCAGGAGTCTTGAACCATGTCCAGTTCCGACTTGAGGAGCGGTGAATTCGATTTGTTTGGGGAGTCGGCGACCGAGGCGAATGACGCCCGAACGAAAGGCATCCTTCCGTCTCAGGCAATAAAAGAATTGATTACGAGAGGGCAAATCATCGGCAACCGCCCGATTCCGGAAGAGCAGATCCAGCCAGCGAGTCTAGACTTGCGATTAGGAGACATTGCCCACCGCGTCCGAGCGAGTTTTCTCGCAGGGCCGAACAATACGGTCGAAGACAAAATCAAAGAACTCCGAATGACTAGAGTCGATCTAACTAGTGCGGCGGTCTTCGAAAAGGACTGCGTTTATATTGTGCCCTTGATGGAGGAACTGCGCTTACCCGGTGGCATTTCCGGGAAGGCCAATCCCAAAAGCACCACGGGCCGCTTGGACATCTTCACGCGTCTCATTACAGACCACGGGGTAGAATTTGATCGGGTGCCCACCAGTTACTCTGGCAAACTGTATGCGGAGGTAGTCTCCCGTACCTTTACAGTCGGTGTTCGAGCGGGAATGAGACTAAGTCAACTTCGATTCGTGCAGGGAAAACGTGTCTACGGAGATCGAACCATTCGGGAACTGGACCAAGAGGAAACGCTGGTCTACATGGACGAAGACAGTCCCGGTAAAGCGCTTCTTCACCGGGGCCTGAGGATTACCGTCAACTTAGAAGCCAGCGAGAAGGGGGAAGTGATCGCTTACAAAGCAAGGCGGAATGCTCCGGTAATCGAGTTGGACCGGATCAACCATTACTCACCCGACGAATTTTGGGAGCCTCTCCATCAAAACGCTGGGAAGAACCTCATCCTCCACGCAGGCGAGTTTTACATTCTGGCGTCGCGCGAGAGGGTTCGAGTGCCGCCCGACTTCGCTGCCGAAATGGTTCCCTTTGATCCCTCCGACGGCGAGTTTCGAATTCACTACGCGGGTTTTTTCGATCCCGGCTTCGGGTACGGTTCGAGCGACATCAAAGGTACACGAGCTGTGCTCGAGGTGCGGGCTCACGAGGTTCCGTTCTTGATCGAGCATGGCCAGTTCGTCGGGCGTCTAAACTATATGCCGTTGTTGTCCAGGCCGGACAAGATCTACGGCGTCCAAATCGGATCTTCGTATCAGCAGCAAGCACTTGCCCTGAGCAAACAATTTCGGCGGGAGACATAGCCGCCCGCATCGCTACGACGGCCGTCCTACAATGGAGGGCGGTGCTCCATGGAACCCAATCTTCAGCCTCCTCAGCCCAAGTCCACGTTCAGGGGACCGATGGGCTTGATCGTCGCCGTCGCCGTGGTGGCGATTGTTCTGATTGCCTTCCCCGCTTATCGCTGGTTTTTCCTCATCAGTCTGGGAATTGGGATCGTGGTCGCGGGAATACTTTTTCTCTGGCATAAGCTCAGGCCGATCCGCGAAGAAGATATCGAAAATAAACGGCCGCTAGGGTTGGGCTAGGAGCGCCGACACCCAGGCGTTGACTTGCATCTTGGCCCTGCGAAATTGCACACTGTTTCCATGCGTGTCTTGGCTCGATTCATGATGTCCGCGATGGACGCCAACCACTTCCCTGCCCCAGTTCTGCCCGAAGTTGCATTTCTCGGACGATCCAACGTCGGCAAATCAAGCGTAATTAATTCGCTGCTCGGCGCGAAGGTGGCCAAGACCAGCTCCACGCCTGGGCGGACGCGAAGCATTAATTTTTTCGAATTGCGCTGGGCCGGGAAACCAACGCCAGAGTTGATTTTTACCGATTTGCCCGGCTACGGCTACGCCAAGATCTCGCGCGAGATTTCCAGTCAATGGCCCAGCTTCATCGAACCTTATCTGGAGCATCGCCCTTCGCTCGCATTGTGCCTGGTCCTGGTGGATGTGAACGTGCCTCGGCAGGAAACTGACAAGCAGTTACTCGATTTTCTTGCTTCCGCCGGACGCCCGTTTCTCATCGTCGGTACCAAGAGTGACCGTCTGTCGGGAAACCAGCTTCACAACTCTCTCCGAACCCTCACGCAAGATTTTCCTCAAACCCGGATTCTTCCGTTCTCCGCCAGAAGCAGTGCAGGGCGCGAGGAGCTGTGGAAGGAGATCCGGCTAGCCGTCGAGAATCATCGCGCCTAGCTCCATTACGAACTGTCATCCCAAGCAATGCGAGGGATCTGGGTGTCTGCTAGGGCGATACCCTTGACTCAAGGTCAAAGTGCCCCCTTACCTCGGCCATTACCGACGTTCCGTTTTATCAATCGACGGGCATCCGCTATGATCTAGCCATCTATGGCCATCTATCTGATTACTGGAATTGCGGGATTTATCGGCTCGTCCCTGGCGCAAGCGATTTTGACGCAGGGCCACAACGTGCGCGGTGTCGACAATTTTTCTACCGGGAAGCGAAACAACATCGCCGGATTGCTCGATCGCATCGATGTTCGAGAGGCCGACGTCCTTGACCTTGAGGCCATGCAGTCAGCCTGCGAGGGCGTCGATTACGTTTTACACGAGGCTGCGATTCCCTCCGTCCCCCGCTCGGTGCTGAATCCCCTGGAAAGCAATCGAGCGAACATAGATGCAACCGTCAACCTGCTGGTTGCGGCGCGCGATGCGAAGGTGAAGCGCGTGATTTACGCCGCTTCATCGTCGGCTTACGGAGATACTCCCACGCTGCCCAAGCGCGAAGATATGTCTCCCAATCCGATTTCTCCCTACGCGGTGGCGAAGTTGGCCAGCGAGTATTACATGGCATCGTTTTTTCGCTGCTACGGCTTGGAAACCGTCGCCTTACGCTATTTCAATATCTTTGGACCGCGTCAGGATCCCACCTCTCCCTACTCCGGCGTGCTGGCGAAATTCATTACCCAGATGCTCAGAGGAGAACAGCCAACCATCCTGGGCGACGGCGCCCAGAGCCGCGACTTCACGTACGTGGAAAATGTCGTGCACGCGAATTTGCTGGCTTGCAAAGCACCCGCAAGCGAAGTAGCGGGACGAGTCTTCAACGTGGCGACCGGCACGCGCATTAACTTGAATGAAATGTTCCGCGTGCTCAAACAACTTACCGGCTATCCCGGCGAAGTGAAATATGGTCTGGAACGCGAAGGAGACGTAAAACACTCCCTGGCCGACCTGTCGCGGGCGGAAAAACATCTGGGATACAAACCCCAGGTCAATTTCGAAGAGGGGCTGCGCCGCACCATCGACTGGTACCGCAGTCAAGAAAAGTCCGCGACGGCATGAAAAGGCAGGCGTCAGGCTTGAGCGTCATGTTCTTGCCCGCAGCCTGAATCCCGAAGCCTCATCCCGTGATTACCTTCGTTATCTGTAGCCGTGCTAACCGCCGCATTACAGTTGCGATATGACACTCTCATCCTTGGTGGTATCTCGCGATTGGGCTGAAGTCAGTGTGTTGGAGTGCATCCTCGGCGGCTTGCACATTGGCGTCGATGTAGAGCCGGAACCAAAGCGCGCTCGCGAAAAACTCGCGAAATCGAAAATCGACGCCGTCATCGTCGATTGCGATCTGGATGGATCAATCGGTTTTCTTCGCGGCCTGGGCACCGGACTCAACGCCGTGCCACTGGTCATTGTCAGCGGTTCGAACGGCCAAACGAATCTGGCAGACATGGTCGCTACATTTGTTTTCAAGAAGCCGATCTCCGTGGAGCAGGCTGTTCGCACCCTTTCAGCGGCCCGCAACATGATTCTCGACGGCCGTCTGCGCTACAACCGCCACGCCCTTGATCTGCCCGTATCTCTTGCCTACGGAAGCAGAAAGAAGGTCGAAGCTCATCTCATGAATCTCAGCCAAGGCGGCTTGGGGATTCGCCTACCTCACGCGGTCGCCCTTCCCAGCCCGGTGCGAGTCAGCTTCCAGCTTCCAGAGAGCAAAGTTCAGATGAAAGTTCAGGGAGAGGTTGCCTGGATCGACAAACTGGGCAATGCCGGAATTCGCTTCCTCGACATGAGCCCGGCAGTGAAGCGCGACCTACAACTCTGGCTCGCTCAGCAGTACCTGACCCACTAAATCGGACATCAGGATTCAGGATTTCGCCATCGCTAGCGAAATCGCGCCTGGTCCTCTTCTTCCCCATAGATTCCGTTTTCAGACTCTAAGCATTCCAGGCGGGCCAGTCGTTCGCCAGGTGTGACCCCGATCCAGAACGCAAATAGAAGCCAATACAGCCCCACAAAGACAGCGGTGATTCCGATAACAAGAAGGATCGTGACCGGCCACGTGGGCAGAACATCGGTCATCAGCAGCGACACCACTGAAAAGAGCAGGACGGCGCACAGCAAAATCACGCTATCCAGCATCTTCGTGAGCGCGCTCAAGGTAATCGAAACCGGGCACCACAGAAGCCGAAAGCGTCGCGGGCGCGCTTCCGCATCCAGCGGCGGCAGCGAACTGGCCAGCGGTTCAAGCTGAATCGCGGGCCGGGGCGAAGCGGAAAACAGCAGTTCAGTCGCGCCTTCAGCACGATTGCCTTCGATCGCCAGCGCTTCGCACGGAGAAAACAGGTACGCTGAGGAGAGAATTTGGGTAAAGATCCACTCTTTCAACAAGCGTTCGGATCGCTGCCGCAGATCGAGAAACTGCACACCAGCCTGTCCCCACGAATCCGTCCAGACAATTCTCCCTGCGGCTTCGACGCGCACTCGTGGAGCCGCCAACTCAAAGCGCAGCTGAACCTGTTGATTCGGAGCTAAGGGAACGACGCTCTGCAGGGCAATCCCGAACTCGCTGACGTCGCGCAATATCGCCGCATTCGTGGTATCCAGGCTGACGTGAGACAACGTCCGAATCTTCTGACGATAAGGGCGGCTACGCTGGACGACGTCCGCGCTCTCAGATTCCGGGAGATCGACCAGATTCGACCGCGACTTCATCCCCAAATCTTAGCCTCGACCCGAGGCCCATCTCAGTAACCGCAGTGGTTCCAGCCTTGAGAACTCAAGGCTTCAAGAGGCAGTACGGTGGACGGAAGGCTCGGCCTCAATCTCGGCACTTCGAGCCCGGTTGCGAGCCACCAGACGATTGAGATCGTAACTGTAAGGCCCGTACGCACGAAAGGCTTCCTCATCAAACAGGCGTTTGATGCCGCAGCCCAGACAAACCTGATAGGAGTGATCCTTGAAGCGCACCGGCCAACTCATCTTACCGTGCCAGCAGCCGCGTAAGATCACCACTCCCGCCGCTCCCAGCCCCGTGGCAACCATGCCTAAAGGCCACAACCAACCCGACTTCTTTTTGTTTTCACTCACCTGCCACAACCCATGCAACAAAAAACAAGAATATGCCCAATTCTTCACCCACGCAATGATGTTCGGAAGGCTATGAATCGGCAAGGCTTCCTCCCCTTACCAAAGAGCAAGGCGCGGGTCCTTACCTTCGTGCGCCGCTTATATTGCGATTACCGCCAAACCGCTGTACCTTTACGAGTAATACTGCGGCCGAAGGCAAGGCCTCCGCAGAGGCCACCTGTGACAGTAGAAATAGGTGGGCTGAAAAAGTTTGCCTAAGATTAACCGTCGGATTGCCCGTTCAACACTGGCCGGCTGGAAACAGGGTTCTCGACCGTTTCGATGAGCGCAAGCGTGAACAATGCGAGCTTGGAGTTGATCAAGGAAGAAGCCACCCCAGTTCCCGCCTCCATCATCCAAACTCAATCGCCAGCCGAGTGCCTGGGTCACGAAGCTTTGCAGGCCCTCCTGGCATTCTCTGCCCTGCATGAACAGATTCGCATCCGGCGCGCGAAGCAGTCGCGCGAGGATGAATCCTCGAGTTCGCGCGATGATTTGCAGATCGAACAATTCGTCCTGGATGAAGTGCTGCAACTGGTTGCGGATCGCGCGCTGGCAATCACTGGCGCCGACGGAGTAGCCATCGCATTGGCGGAGGGCGATGCCATTGTTTGCCGCGCCTCGGCGGGACACATCGCACCCGATGCGGGAATTCGTCTCGATCCGAACGCAGGGTTTTCCGGAGAATGCCTGGTCTCCGGACGCATCGTTCGCTGCGACGATGCCGACACCGACTCCCGGGTAAACCTGCAAGCCTGCCGCCGTCTCGGCGTCCGTTCCCTGCTGGCCGTGCCCCTTTCGGCAAAACAAAATGTGATTGGCCTGCTGGAAGCGTTTTCCACTGAGCCTTATGGATTCAATGACAGCGATGTTCGTAGTCTGAACCTGCTGGCAGAACTGATCCTTTCTGCATTGAAACCGGAAGAAGAAGACCGGCTGCGCGAGATTTCACGCCGCGTCGTCCCCGCCGTCGCCATCGAACCTGAAGCGGCTACGGCTCTTGCCCCAAGGTTTGAAATTCCCAAGCTGCGGCTGGCACTGCCTCCGGCTCGGCATTTGGACGACAGCACTGCGCCGCCGTCAATAAAAGGTTCATCCAAGAATTCAAAATTAGTTGCGGGTGCCCCACGTCTCGCGCCGTTCGAGACGCGGGAGAAACATTCAGATGCGATTTCAGACCAGAATTCCCAATCAGGCAACTCCGTCGCCCAGGCAGAACAGGACCTCGATCATTCCCGGCCCGGTCTCGCCGTTGTGGCCGTAGTCGTCTTATTCGCGGCGGCTTTGGGAGCCGGAGTCTGGTGGACCCTGGGCCATCGTGCCCGCGCGGTGCAATCAAGTGCCCCTTCGGTTCCATCAGCGATACCCACACCAGCCGCTCAGCCCGCCACCGCATCAGCCCCGCCTGTTCCTGCCACCGCTTCACCATCCGCCACAGAAGCAGAGGATGACAAAGAACCTCCGCCCACGACTCCGGAACAAGCCGGCTTGCTGCCCAAGGTAACCGGCATTCGGCACTGGTCGTCGGCTGAGTCCAGCACGGTTGTCATTGACATGCAGGACCAGGTCCAGTACGAAGCTCATCGGCTTCCGAATCCCGAGCGAATTTATTTCGACCTGCACGACACTACTTTGGCGCCGGGCTTTTCCAGCCGGACCATCCCCGTGAACGATGCCCTACTGCAACGAGTTCGCGTGGCTCAACCCATGGCCGGAGTCACCCGCGTCGTGCTCGAGACCAACGGCGCATCGGATTTCTCCGTGAGTCTGGAACCCAATCCATACCGCCTCGTAGTTGAAGTGCGCAAGGCCGGAACCAAGCCCCGCCCCCGGGCTACAGTCGATCTTTTTGCGCCTGCGAATCCCGTCCCCTCGGTCCAGGCCGCAACCAGCGCCCCTCCGGCGGATCAGGTCCCCGGAAATCAGAAAACACCAAACCAGATTACGGTGAATCCGATTTCTTTGAACCAGATCCCCTTGATCCCGCTTCCGCAAAGGCCCGGGACTTTGAGCGCCAACGACGACAAGCGCACCCCACTGCCCTCGAAACCTCTCGATGCCGCACCCACACTCACGCCCATTCACGCGTCGAAGCTTCGGGTTGTCCTCGATGCCGGGCACGGCGGGTGGGATCTGGGAACAGTCGGACGCAAGGGTCTGCTGGAAAAAGATCTGGTGCTGGATATTGTGAAACGCCTCGGCCATCTGGTCGAGAGCCGCCTCGGGGCCGAGGTTATCTACACGCGGAAAGATGATAGCTATCTCGCGCTCGAAAAGCGCGCCGAAATCGCGAACCGGGCGCAAGCCAACTTCTTCCTTTCCGTACACGCCAACTACAGCGATTACCCCTCAGCCCGCGGCGTCGAGACCTATTACACCAACACCTATTCCTCGATGAAGGCAAGAACCGAACAGGGCGATGACGCGGCAGCGGGATTGCAGCCGATCAATTGGACGAATGTCGATATTCGCGAAAAGGTCCACGAGTCGCGGCGAATCGCTACCAGCGTGCAGCGGGCCTTGTACGCAATGCTGGCCGAGAGTAATCCCGGTCTGCGCAACCGCGGCGTGAAAGAAGCTCAGTATGTCGTGCTCACCGGAACGTCAATGCCCGCGATTCTCGCCGAAGTCTCATTCGTAAGCAGCCCCACCGACGAAAACAACCTGCAGAGTTCCACCTACCGCCAGCAAATTGCCGAAGCCATTTACAGCGGCATCGCCCGCTACCAGGCATCTAATCGCAACATCAAGATGGCGAGCACCTCAGCGAAACCCACAGGACGATAGGCAATTACTGCGTCTGATAGTGTCAGCGTCAGGGCGCGGGTTCGGCATTCTTCAAAGCATCATCAAGCCCCTGATTGCTCCTGGGCGCGCCGCCTTCGATAATGCGCCAGCCATCGTCATACTGGCGAAATCCCACAGTCGATTTGTACTGCACTCCGCCCGCATACAGCGCCGCCCCCACTTCATTCAGCGGAATCCATTTCCAAAGAAAGTCGACTTCCGCCGCAGCGCCGCTCTTGCTGATCCCCGATATTCCGATCAACTGTCTGCTGGCAACCGGCACATTGAAATATTGCGCGTTCCCCGCTTCCTTCGGAATCAGATCGTGAAAAGTCTCAACTCCAATCGGCGTCAGCGAAACTTCCCAGCAAGGTGGAGGAGCAACATCCGCCGGGCAACGGCCGACAGTGCCGGTAATCCAGCCCCGGCGCTGCAATACCAGATACTCCGGAGAAATATATTCTTTGTTCGAAATAATCCCGGTGCGCAGCAAGAACTGCTGCGGACTCTTGAACATATCCGAACTCGCAATCAGATCCGAAGCCAGCCGTCGCGTAAGAAAGTCCCGAGGCGAGCAACCCACCGCAAACCACAAAAGTCCCAATCCAAGCAAAAGGCCGCGATGCCCACGTAGACCCGGACGCCATCGTCCGGACAGCCAAGCAAAGCTCGGCAGGATTCCACCCAGCGCGACTCGCAGTTTTCGCATGAAGTTGAGGATCAAGCCTAGTTGAGGATTGTAACCAAACGCGAGCCGCGCCGCGGCAAGAAAGGACGATCCGTAATCTGCCCGTCGAACCGAGGCGCCCAGCGCCCCGGCAGCGCCGCATTACACGACGGGCAGCGGCCATCCGAAGTCAAACGGTAATCCTCGACGAAGTAGCTGCGCCGCTTGATCACCGTATACCCGCAATCGTGGCACCGCGTGTTTTCGAGATCGCCCACCCTGCCCGGCAAGTTCCCCGCATAGATGTAGCGCAACCCCGCCTGCTTCCCAATCTCGACCGCGCGCAGCAGGTCCTTCGGCCGCGTGTCGTCGGGAGTTCCCATTTTGTAATCTTTATGGAACGCAGTCACATGCCAGGGAATCTCCGGCGAGACACTGCTGAGAAACTCGGTCAACCCCCGCAACTCTTTTTCGGAGTCGTTGAACCCTGGAATCAGCAGCGTAACAATCTCCAGCCAGACTCCCATCTGATGCAGCGCACGGATGGTCTCGAGAATAGGCCCAATCCGCCCGCCCAACTCGTGATAATGGCGGTCATCAAAACTCTTCAGATCCACTTTGTACAGGTCGATCCACGGACGCAGATATTCCAGCACCTGCGGCGTGCCGTTGCCATTCGAAACAAATCCCGTAATCAAACCCGCAGCCTTGGCCTCTTTGAACACGGCGACGGCCCACTCGCTGGTGATCAAAGGCTCGTTGTAAGTGCTGACCAGAACCTTGGCGCCCTGCCGGAGCGCATCCTGCACCAGCGCTTCCGGAGATGCCTCGAGCGGCGGCGAAACCGCATTCGGATCGCGCAATGCCTGCGAAGTCACCCAATTCTGACAGTACCCGCAATGCAAATCGCATCCCAGCATGCCGAAGCTGTAAGCTAGCGCCCCCGGATAAGCATGAAAAAACGGCTTCTTTTCGATCGGATCGCACTGCACCCCGCCGACGTATCCCCAAGGCACATACAGAGTGCCCCCGCGGTTGTAACGCACCTTGCAAACCCCAGGCTGCCCCTCCGGAATCGGACAGCAATGCCCGCACGCATAACAGCGCACCCGATTGCGGTCGAGCTTCTCATAAAGCTCCCCTTCCCGCACCTGCCGGTTAACGATATCGCGGAGCGTAGCCACCAGAGGCGCCTCTAACCCATATTCTAAACCCCACAACCAACTAGGAACCTCCCCGCATCGGGACGACGTGGCTCTCAGTGCTATCGCCTGTTCTCGGAAGCTGGGTGATGCCGGACGGCCAATGGTCCGACCATGCCGGGGGCGGCGCGGGCTCGGACGGGGGCCCGGGATGGGTGGCGGCGATCATTAACGCTGTCGGCGGCTACGATAACGACCATGTTCCCCTTCGGCAGAACCCATGCACCGACACCATCAACGGGCAACAGTACACCTATTGGCAGGACACCGTCATTCTCATAACCTGGGACGATTGGGGAGGCTTCTATGACGATGTCGTGCCTCCAATCGGATACACGAACAACACAGGTGGCCAGTACGTGTATGGCTTCCGCGTACCGTTGCTCGTGGTCTCGGCGTACGCGGGCACCTACAACGGCACAAGCTGGTCAGGCTACATTTCCGGACCCAAAACCGGCGCAACATGTGGCGGGAGCGGGAATACCTACTGCCACGATTTCGGCAGCATTTTGAACTTCATCGAGCACACCTTCAACCTCGGGGGCATAAACGTCGGAACTTACGACTACGCGGATTCCTTAGCTATGGACGCCATCTGCCAAGGGTGTACCTACTCGCTCGCTGATTTCTTTGACTACAATGGACCCCAGCGCCCATTCAGCTTTATTCCGGGGGCTAACTATCCTACGGGTTGCTACATTAATCCTCGCACGCAACAGGAAGGTTCGCCCTGCTTCCCGAAATGGCCGTCGGACCCTGACAACGATGGCACAGATGACTAGGAGACCGATGTTCGCGAACGCCGCAGCAGGTGCTGGATTCCTTAGATGGCCAGCACCCGCCGCAGCGTGCATTCGGGGGGAGTCAGTGGTAAGCTCAACCCGGCAGGAGTAGGGCTCGCCACGGACTGCCTCGCGAATCCCTCCGGGAAAGGAGATCGCACCATGCTACCCAGGCGCTTTCAATCAATAGTAGTCGCGCTTCTCACGATTCACTTTGCGATCGTGCCCGCCGCGACAGCCGCATCAAAATACAAAATCCTGCATGCCTTCGGCAACGGCCAAGATGGTGCTGGGACGTGGGGCAGTCTGCTGTTGGACACGAAAGGGAACCTGTATGGCACAACGGGCGGTGGAGGCCTCTATGGCTATGGCACGGCCTTCGAGCTGACGCCCAAGGCGAAGGGCAGGTGGCATGAGGCGATCGTGCACAATTTTGATCGAAACGGCCAGGACGGCTACGATTCCACCGGCAATTTAATATTCGGAGACGAAGGGGCGCTGTATGGCACGACAACCTACGGAGGGGCTTACGACTACGGCACGGTCTTTGTGCTGACGCCCGGCTCGGGCGGCTGGAAGGAGAGCGTGCTTTTCAGCTTCGATGTCACTGACGGCGCGCGCCCCTACGGCGGCGTGGTCATGGACAAGAACGGCAATCTCTACGGAACGGCGGATATCGTGTTCGAGCTGGCCTCAGGCTCCGGCGGCTGGACCGAAAGCGTGATTGACGACTTCTCGGGCCACAACGACGGGAGCGGACCCTTCGCCGGCGTGATCCTAGACGCGGCGGGCGACCTCTACGGCACCACAGAGGGGGGCGGAGCCCACACCTTGGGCACCGTCTACAAACTTACGGCAGCAGAAGGCGGGGGATGGAAAGAGTTGATATTGCACGATTTTTGCACCTCTGGCTTTCCGCACTGCCCCGACGGTGCTAGGCCCGGAGTCGGAGCCCTGACCATGGATCATACAGGGAACATTTACGGCACGACTAACCAGGGTGGAGCAAATACCTGTTTCGCCGGCTGTGGCACGGTCTTCAAGCTAACTCGCGGGGCACATGGCCAGTGGAAGGAGAGCGTGCTCTACAATTTTAGGAACGGTTCGACAGGTTTTGGCCCCGGGGGCGGAGTGGTTCGCGACAAGGCAGGCAATCTATATGGCACGACGATCTACGGCGGAAGCCAGCAATGCGGCTGTGGCGTGGTTTATAAGCTGGCACCGAACAAACACGGCAAGTGGAAATACACCGTCCTCCACACCTTCCTAGGCAGCGACGGCGCCCAGCCCGACGCCAACCTGATCCTCGACGAAAAAGGCAATCTGTACGGCACCGCCGCCACCGCCGGCCCCTACGGAGCTGGCGTCGTCTTCGAGGTCACGCCGTAGCTCAGCCGTTCTTAGTATGACGATCTGAGCAAGCATCCCAAGAGGGTGACAGCGACCTTGTCTCAGGATTTGAGTTCAGCTTCCCCCAAAAGACCTGAAACCGCTTGCAATTTCACACGCGGGCACAACCTCGCCGTTCAGAACACCACGGGTACGGTGGCTTATGCAGTTCGTCAGTTGGCTTAACATCCCAATTTCACGCAATATAAAAGGCGCCCACTTTGAGGTAGGGTGTGATTGGTTGGATCACCACTTACGCAAAGGAGCGCCGTTATGAACCAAGAAAAGTATATCGGCATGGACGTTCACCAGGCAACGATCTCGGTTGCGGTCGTGGATGGCAAGGGCAAGCTGATCATGGAATGCATTCTGGAGACGAAGGCGGACACGGTTCTAGAGTTCCTCCGTGGGCTACGCGGAACGGTATCGGTAACCTTTGAAGAGGGAACTTCTGCCGCCTGGTTACATGACCTGATGAAGCCGCACGTTGCCCATCTGGTGGTCTGCGATCCGCGAAAGAACGCGCTGCTGAAAGATGGCAGCAAGAGTGACCGGATCGATGCGCGCAAGCTGGCCGAGTTGTTACGCGGCAATCAACTCCATTCGGTGTATCACGGGGAGCACGGGGTGCGTACCTTAAAGGAGCTGGGTCGCAGCTATCAGACGCTCACCACAGATGTCACACGCGTGATGAGTCGGATCAAAGCGCTGTACCGCAGCTGGGCTATTCCCTGCAGCGGAACCACGTGTATGCCCGGCGGCATCGCGCCGAGTGGTTGGCGAAGATTCCGCAACCTGGAGTTCGTCTGCGGGCGGAACGGTTGTATCAGCAACTGGATCTCCTGCAACCGGTGCGCCAGGAGGCGCGAGGCGACCTGCTGCGCGAGAGTCGCAAGCATGATGCCGTGAAAAGGCTGCGGCAGATTCCTGCGATCGGACCGATTCGTGCCGCCTTGCTGGTTGCCTGGCTGCAGACACCCCACCGTTTCCGCACCAAGCGCCAACTGTGGGCTTACAGCGGTTTCGCCATCGAGACGCACGACAGCGGCGAGTATCGCTATGTGCGAGGGAAGATCCAACGAAATCGGGAGCGCATCACGGTGCGCGGTCTGAATGACAACCATAATCACGATCTGAAGAATCTGTTCAAAGGCGCGGCTCTCTCGGCGAGCACTCACCCCGGACCGCTGCGCGATTTCTATGCGGCTCTGGTTGAAAAAGGAATGCGGCCGACGATGGCCCGTCTCACCCTGGCACGAAAGATCGCCGCGATTACGCTAACGATTTGGAAGAAAGGAGTGAGTTTCGACGCCCAACAATTGCATCGGCAAGCCGCTTGAGCGTCTCTGGTAATTGGCCTTTCCATCTCCGGTGATTCTCTCGGATGGTGGTCGGTCGGGTTCTCGAGACGCTCGGTTCGAGGTGAGTATCAGTCAATGAGATCGGCCCTGTGTGCTTCGGCACCGAGTCACCCATTTCACGTTATGCCGCCTCGGATAACCAGAGATAGCGATAGGCCACGAGCCTCCGATAGAACCATGGTTGACACTCCAAAAGACCAGGTGCGCTTGCCCAGTTTCCAGACTCGATTGGCGCCGTCACCACCGAAAGATGAACCCCAGAGGAAGGCAGACAAACCAGAGCGAAACCCCTCAGCGAAATCGGGGGCACTTACCGACAGTGGGCTGGACATCGAGACAAAAATCTTCTCGCCCTCCGGTCGAGGGAGAACTTTTTTCTTGACATCCCTTTTTATAGAACTCATTGAGCGGGTTTGAGTGCTATGGCCTGTTTTCGTCATTTGACCTCGTTTGACGATGACTGAGGGGCGTAGAATGTTGGCGCGCTCGACCTTGAGCCCTCAGGTGGCTCTGACGACGCAGTCGAAGACGGAGAAGGATATGAAACACTACGAAAGTTGGGGAAGATCAGACCTAGCTTTCCTACTCATTATGTTGGCGACGCTGTTGCTTGCGTCCGGTGCCGGGGCACAAAGCAAATACAAAACGCTGCATAGCTTCACGGGCGGCGGTGCAGATGAGCAACCCTTAGCCGGACTGATCTTCGACTCGGCGGGAAACCTGTATGGTACGACCTCTGGCGGCGATCACGGCACTGGCACGGTCTTCAAGCTAACACCCAACTCGGACGGAAGCTGGACCGAAAACGTGCTCTACGACTTCGGCGGCGGTGGCGCTCCCCAGGCTGGGCTGATCTTCGACGCGGATGGGAATCTCTACAGCACGACGTACGACGGCGGCCCTACCGGCTTAGGTACAGTTTTTAAGCTCACACGAAACTCGGATGGAACTTGGGCCGAGAGCGTGTTGTATAGTTTCTGCTCCCGCTCGAACTGCGTTGACGGGAGATCTGTTTATGCCGGTGTGATCTTCGACCACGCTGCCAATCTCTATGGCACGACGTGGTTGGGCGGTGCTGGCGGCCAAGGTACGGTTTTCAAGCTAACACGTCACTCAAATGGAAGCTGGACCGAGAGCGTGATCCACAGCTTCGACGGGCGTGACGGAGCGAATCCCGGAGCCAGCCTGATCTTCGATTTGACCGGGAATTTGTATGGCACCACGTATATGGGCGGTTCTTCCGGAATGGGTGTGGTTTTTCAATTGGCGCCCAAATCTGACGGAACGTGGAAAGAGAGCGTGATCCATAGTTTCGGAGGGATGGACGGAGCACTACCTTATGCCAGCCTAGTCTTTGACCAGTCGGGAAACCTTTACGGTACTACTACGAGCGGAGGTGGCTGTAACGTCGGCGGCTCCGGCTGCGGCGTGGTCTTCCAGCTCACACCGAACGCGGACGGACGTTGGAAGGAGAAGGTGCTCCATCGCTTCACGGCCGCCCCGGACGGAGCCTTCCCTTGGACTGGGCTGAGCTTCGACCATTCGGGAAACCTCTACGGTACCGCAGCCGGAGGAGGCGATCCCACTCACTGTTCCGACTATTTCTTTGGCTGCGGAGTCGTTTTCAAGCTGACCCCGAATTTGAAGGGCGGATGGCGCGAGACCGTGCTGCATCAGTTCCGCGACCATCCGGGAGCTAAACCTTTCGGCGGGCTGATTTTCGATACTGCAGGGAACCTCTATGGGACGACTAACGGGGATAACACGACCACGTTCGGTTCGGTGTTTGAGATCACGCCATAGCTAGTTTTTCGCATCCGGTCGGACAGGTAACCATACTCAACAGCGATTGTTGGCGTAATATCCCGGTTACACTCATCAAAGGTCAAAACGATCGACGGCCCAATAACATTTTTATGGTTTACGTTGGCATGGCGCGATCTGATGCGAGTACGCAATACTGTGAGTGTTCTTTCTTCGGTCCCGATCGGCAAATGCCACATTCACACG
>Ga0207141_10009_pt1 | contig 62305 bp, 58 predicted proteins | sample Alteio_BWMinHeat_5_FD_153553 | JGI IMG/M metagenome (GOLD analysis project Ga0207141, IMG submission 153553) | Enriched cells from forest soil in Barre Woods Harvard Forest LTER site, Petersham, Massachusetts, United States -... | ecosystem: Environmental > Terrestrial > Soil > Temperate forest >... | reverse complement strand
ATGCGGTAGTAGAACAAGCTGAGGTTGGTTTGCAGCGTTTGCGTGGGCTGCCATGCGAACGCCAGTTCGCGGGTGTTGATGGTTTCCGGTTTAAGGCTGGGATTGCCTATCGTGACCGGATTGTTGATGCTGTATTGCTCGGTGTAGGACGGCGCCCGGAAAGCGCTGCCATACAGTGCCTTGACTGAAAAATTATAAGCAGCATCCCAAACCAATGCCAGGCGCGGATTGAGCGTACCGCCGAAATCGGAATAATGGTCCTCGCGCACGCCCGAAGTCAGGGTCCAGTCTTTCGCCAGGGTCCACTCATCCTGCACAAACGCATAACTGACAGTGCGTTTATGCGGCGTCAGGAATATGCTGCTAGTACCGTTTACATCCACGATGCTGCCCAAGGGAACGAACTCGACGCCAACCCCCGGCACCGCCACGATCCTGAAATTCTTGCTCTCGCTGGTCTGGTACATGTCTTCAATCCGGTAACCGGCGCCGAGCCGGATCCGATGCTTGTCGAAGCCGGTATAGAATCCCGACAGGCTGAACTGGCTATCGCGTTCAGCGTGTCCGGGATTGCCGATGACGCCGTTCGGGAAGGCTCCGGCGAAAGCTCCCGGCGGAAACAGTACCGTCGCCGGCGACGCCTGCAGCTCGTTGACATTCTTCACCGATGCCTGCGCGGTGACATCCCAATTGCGAGAGAAATTCGGATTGGAGTAAGTCAGATCGGCATTCCAGCGTTGCGCTCTGACCCGCGCATCGGGATCCAGGCTGCTTGCCAGGCCGACGCCGGTGCCGGTTTCCTGGTTCTGGTAACCGGCGCGAAAACGCCATAAGTCGTAGGCGACGTCGACCCGCATATCCAGGTTGCCGCGCATCATTTGCTCGTGGCCGGGGGCCAGCGAGGCATGCGTTCCGAAGATCTTATCCAGGTTGGTTTGGGCGTCTGCGTCTATCGTTTTATTGGCGCCGTCGGTATGGCCGCCGCCCAGATAGAAGGCCACGTCCAGCGGGCCCATTTTGCCGCCATGCTGGAGCCACGCGGCGTAGCTGCCGAATGATCCGGCCCGCACGCCATACTCGGTGCCGTTAATCTCGGCCGCGGTCTTGGTGATGACGTTGATGACTCCGGCGAATGCATCGGCGCCATACAGCGCAGATCCAGGGCCGCGGATAACCTCGATGCGGGCAATATGTTCGATCGGTACGCCGCCCCAGGCCAGGTCACGGTTGCCAAGAAAGGCGTCATTGACGGGGATGCCGTTAAGCAGCATCAGTGTCTGCGGGTTGTATAGGGTGGTAATGCCGCGGAACGAATATATCGGGTCGTTGTACAAACCTGAATAGGAGACATGCAGGCCGGGTACGCTTTCCAGCACTTGATTCATATTGGTTGCGCCCATGGCCTGGATATCCTGGGCGGTAATCACCGAGGCTACCGCCGGCGCTCGGGAAATGTCTTGCTGGCTGCCGGTGGCGATGCTGACGACAGCCTTCTTGCCGTAAGAAAGGGCCAAGTCATCTTCTTCAGCATTTTGCTGAGCCCCAGCCACGGCGGCGCTCAGACACAGGACGGCAGCGCAGGGAATTTGAGATTGCCAGTGTTTTTTCATTGTCGATCCATTTGATGGAACACAAATGCCGCCAAGAGACGCCGGACCGCCATCCCTCACCTCGCCTCCTGTCAATCTCCCCGCTGCCCTACCCTGTAACCTTTGTTGTTCTTTTTGTTGTTCTTTTTATTATCCTTGCTGCCAAAGGCGCCGCGCCGGCCCTTCATAACGCAGTTGGGAACATCGAAGCGGAAACGTCGCGCCTTCAGGACGCTGGCTGGCTTCCTGATAACAGGGAGGCATGCCCGCCATGAATGAAGGCAGCAAGAACAGATAGCATTCGCGCGGAGAGAATCCCATGTCGAGCGGAATCGCCACGACTACGCCGCCGTAGTTGATCGGCAGGCGTCGTCCCATCTGGGCCAGGCCTCGCTCTATTGCAAAGGCCAGTTGCAGATACGGCCCCTGCGCTATTTGTTCCTGCTCCATACGGGCCAGAATCGCCGGTATGCGTTCGTCTACTTGAAGCGAGGCCACCGGCCGGCCATATCCCAGGATGCGCTTGTGCAGTTGCAGCTCCTGCTCCAGGATTGCTTGCAAGGTCTCTCCCGCAAGCATGCGCTGATGGGCGCGGACCAGGAAATCCGCCGCGGAGAATTCCGGCTGCCAGCCATAAATGGCGGCTTCTGAAACTGCAATCGCAGCGGCGACGCCAAGCGCGCCGGTACTGCGGGCGCTACCTGCCAAGGCAGCGACGCGGTTGTTCCACAACCGGGGATCCGGATAGCTGGTGTAGGTCCAAAGAGCATGCAGCAGCGTCGTTTGCTGTGGTGAAAAGCGGCGGCCGGTAATGCCGAAGGCATACAGTGCGATCCAATCCATGTCTTTCAGATCGGCATGCAGATCGTGGCCTCGGAACACCGCCCGCTCGCCCGGAAAACATGCGCCCATGCGGGTGCGCAAGGGCCCTTCATAATCCAGCAAAGTATTGTTCATGCGTGCCCCTCCGAGAAAGCCGGACCAGGATCGTTTTCGAGATCCAGTGCGAAGAAAGGAAATTGGCGAAAACCTTGCTTGCCTTGTTCCAGCGCGTGAGCGGCGGCGCCGGGCAGCCGCAGCAGCAGGGTCAGCATCTCGCCTTCGGCAGGTGAGAAATCCAGATCCGCCAAGGCAGCCGCGGCCACGCCAGTCATTGCCAGCGGCTTGCCGGCGGCGCTTTCCAACGCTGGCCTCTCCTGCGCCAGCCACGCCAGACGCCCTGCCGGCAGGATCTCGACCAGATGCGCCAGGGTCTGGCGCACCGGCTTGGCGCATTGCTTGCCGTAGGGATCGAAGCCAGGGGGATGCTCCGGCTCAGGCCATACCTGCTGGCGGGTCGGCGCAGCCGGATCAGCCAGGCTGGAACGCCAGCTTGCCAGTTCAGTGCCGTTATTCTTCCATGCCTCCAAAGCCAGGAAGACTTCGCGTGCGCCACCGTAGGAACCGGCGCCGACAGCCAGCGCCGCCATCAGCACCGAGGCGGCAGTTGAACCGCCGACCCCGGCCGCCATCGCGGCATGCACCGAGGGGTCGCGCGGACCGGGGTTGGCTAGCGCCACCGCCAGGATTTCCAATGCCGCTATGACGTTCGGCGTTGGACGCTCGCCTTTGAACAACAGATACAGGTATTCGATGTAGCGGGCTTTGCCAAGCAAGTCGCCGTAGACGTCGTAACCTCGGCAATAGCAGGCTGCAGCAGCGAAAGGATTGTCGGCTTCCGGCTCTTCATGCCAGATGCTGGTGTGAATGTTGTTAGGATTTTCATGGCCGCTCATCTGATCCCCTATCGTTGCAGAGTTAAAGATATTGCTAAAGCAGGCTCATGCCGCCATCGACAACAATTTCCTCGCCGACCAGATAAGCGGAGTCCTCAGAAGCAAGGAACAGGGCAACCTTGGCCACCTCTTGCGGAGTACCGAAACGCTTGCTCGGCGATTTTTGCTCGATCTCGCTTTTTATTTCCTGGGCCATGTCTGGCGGCAGGCCGAAGCGATCGAATATGGGAGTCGCGATGGGGCCGGGGCTGATCGCATTGATCCGGATTCCGCGCTCGATAAGTTCCAGACCCAGCGATCGCACCAGAGAGCGCAAGGCGGCCTTGCTGGCGCCATAGACGCTGAAATTGGGCACGCCCAACTGGTTAGCGATGGAGGTGGTGACGATAACGGAGGCGTTGGCGCCGAACAACGGCAGGGCTTTCTGGATGGTGAAGAATACCCCCTTGAAGTTGATCCCCATGATGTCGTCGAACTGGCTTTCGGACACCAGTTCAATCGGCGCTGCAGTAGCGATACCGGCGTTGACGAACAACACATCCAAGCGCTTGAAATGGTTTTCTACCTGCTGCATCGTAGTGGCGATTTCGGCTAAATTTCCGGCGTCGCTACGAATGATCAGAGTTTCGCTGCCCAGCTCCTCGCGGGCACGCGCCAAGCCGTCCGGGTCGCGCCCGGTAATCGCCAGCCGGGCGCCGTGCTCCAGGAACAGTTTGGCGCTGGCTAAACCGATGCCGCTCGAACCGCCGGTGATCAACACCGTCTTGCCTTTGAGTTTATCCATTCTGATTCCTTATAGATTGGCGGCTAAAACACGCATGCGAACATTCATCGGCGGCACCTCTTCGCCATCAACCAGCACGTCCAGCAAGGTTGGCCCTGGGCGCTTGCACATGGCGGCGATATCCAGCTTGACCAGATCTTCCGGGGCCCGGATGGTATGGGCTTCGGCGCCCATGGCGCGCGCCAGGGCGGCGAAATCGGTGGGCGGCAAATCGCAGCCGATACGTTCAGCTCCGGCCAGCCGCTGGCCGTGCTTGACCATGCCCAAGGCCTGGTCGTTGAGGACGACAAAGATGATGGACAGCTTTTCGGCGACCGCAACCGAGATTTCCTGGCCATTCATCAGAAAGCTGCCGTCGCCGGTGATGCATACCACCGGCGCTTTCGGACTGCCGGCGGCGGTGCCGATGGCGCCGCCGATGGCCCAGCCCATCGGCGCGAAGTTCATGACGGCCCGGATCCAGCCGCCATAGGTCTTGCGGCGCCCCGGCGCGCGCGCGCTGCCGCCGCCGCCTTGCCGCCGTTCAGCTATGCGGCGATCCTTGAGCTGCAGATAATGAATGGCCCAGGCAACACTATTGCCGGTATCGGCGAGAAAGCGGGTGGCGGGCGGAAATAGCCGGCCCAGTTCGCGCATCAGCCGCTGCGGCAGGATCGGTATGGCGCTGCTCTCGTATTTGTCCGGACTCGCCAGCATGGTATCCGGCTGCCAGTTGTCGCTATGCTGCTTGCGCACGAAGCGCCGCTGCTCATATTCGAAATTCCCGGAGCGCCGGACATCATGCATATGCTTGTTCAGGCGGTTGAAGATCGACAGTAAGCGTCCCCGCATGTGAAAGGACGCCATCGGGGTATCGGCCAGGTGTTCCTCGGAATCGTCGATATGCACCAGCCGTTCATTGAGCAGACTATCGTTCCAGCCGCCGCTGTTCCATTCACCCATGCCGGTGCCGAGAGCCATGATCAGATCGACCGAGTCGTCGCGCAGAGCTGCTTCTGCCGAGGCATGGCCGGCAAAGCCGAACACGCCGCGAAACAGCGGATGGCGGGGACTCACCAGGCCCTTGGCGTCCGGCGTGGTAATCACTGAAGCACCGGTCAAATCGGCGAACTGGAGGATCGCGCCGATCGCTTCGCCGCAGCCCGCGCCAATCAGCACAACCATATTTATTGCCCTGGACAACATCAGTTGCAGTGTTGCCAGCGCTTCGTCGTCAACCGACGATGACGGCTGCAACAGCGCCCGCAAGTCATAGGAGGGAACCAGTTGCGTGTTGGTGCTGCGAAATACATCCACCGGTATGCTTAAGTGCACTGGTCCCATGGGCGCCCTGATGGCGCGCTGCAATGCAGTCACGAGTTTGTTCTCGAACTGCTGCGGGTGGGACACCAGCGAATTGTAGTGAGTACAGTGCTGCAACATGCCCAGCGTATCGATTCCGGTACAAGTGGATTCCTGTAGCGGATGTTTGCCGAAAGTAGGCAAGGCCGACTGCGCCGTGATCACCAGCAAGGGAATATTATTGTCGTAGGCGCAGGCCACACCGGTGATCAAATTGGTGGTTCCAGGCCCTGTGGTGGCGCAACAGACACCGATTTTTCCGGTTTCCCGTGCATAGCCGTCGGCCATGTGGGCAGCTCCCGCTTCGTGGCGCGCCAGGATGTGGCGCACGCCGCCTCGGCGGCCACTTCTGGCGAGCGCATTGAAAAGCGGCTCGATGGCACCGCCGGGAACGCCGAAGACATATTCGACTTCCATTTGATCAAGATAGGCCAGCAGCAGGTCTGCTATTTCCATAGGCGGCTCGGAAAGCAGCTCCAGATGCTTGCGTGACATATCGTCGTACACCTGCAAATTATCGGCACTCATGTCGAAATCTCCCTTGGTGGCAGGAAGCTTGCTGTGTTTCTGTGCTTAGTCGGCGCGCATCGGACATCGTCATGGGCATGTCGATGCAGAATGAAAACATTTCCCCGCGGAAATTATTGTAATCCTCTCTTCGCAAACCGCAAAGCGAATAATCAAATCTCTGATTGGCTTGCCTGCTTGTGTCGATGCCTATCAACAATGACAGGTGTTTTCTGATGCCGAATGAGTTAGTGCCAATGGAAAACCGAAGCCCTTCAAGTTAGCGCGAGCGGCAGCTTTTTACCTGGCGCTGTCAACCGACTGCCCTGCCGCTTGCGTTAACAACCTGCTGCTGTCAAAACAAACGCCATCACCCTTCAAAGGAAACACCATGAACTCGAAAATCATTGCAACAATGTTATGCGCACTGGCGCTTGCCGGCACGGCCACCGGCGCCAATGCCAAAGGCTGTTTGAAAGGCGCTGCGGTTGGCGGGGTAGCCGGCCACTATGCAGGCCACCATGCGGTGGCCGGTGCGGTTGGCGGTTGTATCGTCGGCCGCCATATGGCTAACAAGAAAGCTGCTGACCAAGCCGCTGCCGCTCATGCGTCCGCTCCGGCTGCGCAACCTGCCCCGGCAAAACAATAAGCCGGCAATCGCCGGCCCGGCCAGGCGCAAGCCTTGCCTTCAGACCCGCGCAGACTCAGGTTTGCGCGGGTTTTTTCATGGGTTTTTCATTTTTCCAAGCGGCAGCAGGCTATCAAGCATGTTGGCATAATGTGCCTCTGTGCAACTCCTTTAGGCATCATGAAATTCCTCGCCATCTCGGGCAGCCTGCGCGCTGCCTCCCACAACTCCGCCCTGCTGCGGGCCGTGGCGCGTCTGGCGCCGGCCGATGCTGGTATCAGCGTTACGCTGTACCGCGGCTTGGGCGATTTACCGTTGTTCAATCCCGATATCGAGGCCAGCGATCCTGCGGCTGTGGCGGATTTGCGTCAACAGATCACGGCCGCCGACGCCTTGCTGATCGCCAGCCCGGAATATGCCCACGGCATTACCGGCGTGATGAAGAACGCGCTAGACTGGATGGTGGGTTGCGAGGCTTTTGTGCTGAAGCCGGTGGCGTTGCTGAATGCTTCGCCGAGAGCAGTGCATGCGCAGGCGTCATTAACGGAAATCGTGACGATGATGTCGGCACGGATTGTCGAGGCGGCGTCGGTCACGGTGCCTATCCTTGGTTCGCATCTGAGCGAAGACGAGATAGTTCGACATCCGGATATTTCCGCAGTGCTGCGCAGCGCATTGCTGGCATTGCGTGGCGCCGTGCTGGCGACACGCCCGCAGCCTCGATAACCACGAACATTATCGGCTGAGCACCAGCAAACCCAACGCAATAGCAGCCGGCACCGCCTGTATGTACAAGATCTTGCGGCTGACGGTGATGGTGCCGAAGATGCCGGCGACGATCACGCATGCCAGGAAAAAGATCTTGATCGACCAGCCTGGCGCACCCAGGCACACTCCCCAAGCCAGGCCGGCCGCCAGGAAACCGTTATACAAACCCTGATTGGCGGCCAGCGCTTTGGACTGCGCTGCAAACTCTGGCGTCAGCCTGAAAGTCTTGATGCCGAACGGCTTATCCCACAAGAACATTTCAAGCACCAGAAAATAGACATGCAACAAGGCGACCAAAGCAATCAGCAGGCTGGTGACAGTATTCAAGACGAACTCCGTTTTTTTAAGGTTTTAAGTTTTAGTTTTTGGCTTCGGCTTGCCTAGCGTGCTGCGCTGCCAGTTCCGCATCCAGCGCGCCGACGCGTTGCACTGCCGGCCGCGCATTGACGCGGTCGATGTAGGCCTTGATCACCGGTGACATCGGCACTATCTTGAAACCGGTGGTCCAGGTCAACGCGGTGCCCCACAAGACATCGGCGGCGCTGAATTTTTCGCCGAGGATATAGGGGCCTTTTTCAAGCTGGTCGGTCAAGGTTTTCAACATGGTGTCGAAATCGCTGTAGGGGCACATCGACGGTGGCGCCGGCGGGTGCTTTTGCGCGCGATCGACCAGCGCCGGTTCGAAACAAGAACCGTAGTACACCATCCAGCGCAGATACGGGCCGCGCAAGGGATCGTCCAGCGCCGGCGCCAGCGCGGCGTCCTGATACAGATCGGCCAGATACAGGAAGACCGCCACCTGTTCAGCAATCAGCGCTTCGCCATGCCGTATCGCTGGCACTTTGCCCATCGGATTGATCGCCAGATAGGCCGGCTTGCGCTGTTCTCCGGCTTTCATGTTGAGCGCGTGCAGTTCATAGTCGGCGCCCAGTTCTTCGAGCAGGATACGGGCGCCCGTGGAACGCGTATTGGGTGAATGGAAAAACGTTACGCGGCGGCTGAGCGTCATGGCGTCTCCGGTTTTTTTGTGAGTGGCGCTTGGATTTAGCGGTGGTTCGACGATGTTTCAATAATATAGCCCAAGCGCTGCCGACACATAAGGAAACAAACAGATAATATTTTTCGCTTGCGCTAGTCGAAACCCTCTATTCCGACTGCACCGAAACATGATTTATTAATTTATTCGCAAGCCGGATTCTGGCATTGCGGAGATCGCGCTGAGCGGCAGGAAGCCCACGGCTTCATAGAGAAATCGCGCCAGGATACCGCCCTGCCCGCAATCGACACGCAGTTCCTGGCTGTAAGTGGAATGTGAAAAGTGTAAGCAAATGCACGCGACACATTTTGGCAACTCTGGCTTCGTACAATCGATAGCACTGAACACTTTCAGGAGCGCAAATTGAAACACCCACTCAGCATCGCAGCGATCATTGCCGGACGCTTTTCATCTTTAGTCAAGCCGCCGCCAAAGCATCAGGGCATGCCCGATATTGTTCTCAAAAATGCGCCGCCGGCGCCTAAGCAGGAAGCCGAGCCAGGCCCACGCGCCGGCCTGGTTTGGAGCCCGGGATTCTGGAATTATGTCGGCGGCTGGTATGTATGGGAAGCCGGCCATTGGGAACTGGACCGGGCCGATCAGTCATATCTGAAACCCGGCTGGCAGAAAGTGATACACGGCTGGAAGCTGCAACGCGGCGAATGGCGCGTCACATCGGTCAGTTTTATCAAAAAGGGAAACAGCGCCAAAGACCAGGATAGCGCTGCGGAAGCGCATTACGATCCACTGGCGGCGTTTCGCTAGAGCGCTTTATCGAGCGGCCTGTGCTTTATTTTGCCAGCGCCTCGCGATGCAGCCGGCTGCGCTCCTGGCAGCGGAAACAAACCCAGCGCTTGGATTTGTTGCGGACCACGAAAGCGCCCTCCGCTACCGCGACTTCACCTTGATGATGCGAGCAGAAGCGCTTGCCGGTAACGTTTGCCGTGGCCTGGGTTACCAGCGCCAGCCGGTCTTGTCGCTGCAGATATGCGGTCATGCCGATTGTTCTTTCATTGTCTTCTATCAATGTCTTCTACCAATACGCGCTCGCGTCAAACGGGACCAGGGGCGCTACCTATTTTCCAAATGGATTGATGCTGACCGCCTCTTGCGCCTTGCCGGACAACGCAGACGCCGCCAGCGGGCCGGGTAACGACCTGCCCGACCTGCCGTGATCCTGAGCCGCAGCCACAGTCTGCGGCTTGCTCTGCGCGATTGAGTCATCCGCCGAAAAAACGGCGTATACGCCGCCAGCGCCCACAACAAGGGCTGCAGCAGCCCAGGCTAAATTGGTTTTATTCATCTCCGGCTCTCCTTGCACAGGCGCATTCTGTCTAGCCGCCGCTGCAGATCAAAACAATCCACAGCGGCGCTTACTCGCTACTTACTCACTAAGCAGCTACAGGTATCCCGGACGATTAACGTGCAAAGTCCGAAGTGTTGCTGACGAAGGTATTGAGGTTGGCAATGTTCAGGCTGCCGAAGCCTGTGGTTGCATCCCAGCCTTTAGCTGCTTTGTAGCCGTAGAGACTGCTGGCGCCGTTGGTGCCGGAGATTACGTCATGCACCAGCGAAGCGTTAGCGGCCAATTTCAAATACTTGTAGAAGCTGGCTGCAGGGAAGCCTAATGCATTGTTGTTAGCCGATTGCAGACGGGCCCAGACGCCGGAGAAGATAGGCGCCGCCAGGCTGGTGCCACCTACCACGTTGCCGCTGCTGCCGTTGATGACGATATCGGCGCCGCTAGCGCTGGCAGCGTCGAACGCGATGTCAGGCAGGCCGCGAGTGGTTTTGCCGGCGGCAATCACACCCGATTGATAGCTAGGCGCTGCTTCAAATTTACTGTAGCCGCCGCCAGTCGCCCACAGGCGCTTGGTGGCGTCGTAGTCGCCTGCGGCGTCGTAGGTGCCGATCGGGCTCAGGCCTTCATTCCACACGACTTCACTGCTGTAGGCGCCGCCGTTGGTGTACAGGGCAGTGCCGCCGACGGCGATCACGTAAGGCGAGCTGGCTGGTTCGCTGACGTCGTAAGTGGTTTTGCTGGTCGGTACGCCAGGCGCGCCGGAAATCGAACTGACCTGGCAGTTATAAGCACCGGCGTCGCCAGTCGAAATGGAGAAGGTCTGACCTTGCGCCACGGCTTGCTTGAAGACATTGTCGTCGGCTGCCTGGGTGCCGTCGGCATGGGTATCCGATTCGCAACCGCCGAGCGAGACGTTGATGACCTTGGCCAGGTTGTCGGACACGGCCTGGTTGTAGGAAGTGGTGATGCTGCTGAATTGCATGTCAGGTGATGCGTAGAAGATCAGCTGGCTGACACCGCCGGAAGTGCCGGTGATGGACTGGCTGTCCAGATTCCATTCGACCTGGCCAGAAGTATCGCTGTAGTCGGCGCCTGCGGGGCCGGTTTGCACTACCGAGGTATTGACGGTAGCCAGGCCGTTATTCGCAGTAAACGTTCCCAGATCGGCAATCGTCGGATCGATATTTCCTTCCGAGATGATGCCCACCACGGTATTCGATCCGGTTGGTGTGTTGCCGGCGTTATAGATGGTTGGGAACTCTGCCGGACTATGCGAGGTTTTCACCGGTGTTGCATTGGTTCTGGCTGAGGCTTGCAGGGTTGCTGTCGCAGCGGCTTCCGCCTTTGGCAACAGGCGATGATGAGTTTGCGCGATGGCGACGTTTTGCAAACCCAGCACCGAGCCGACGATGTGGCCCAGTGCGCTCGGCACTTGCGCTGCATCGGTATTGGCAAACACCTTGCGGCCGTCTTGCTGGAAGCGTTTCAATCCAGTACGGAAGCCGGTCTGCACCGTGGCGGCAGTGCCGTCGGCCGACACCAGTTGGCGATTTTTCGCTACCTTGATGTTAACAAAACCGGATTTCCGCAGATGCGCAACCACTGCCGCCACGTCTTTTTGAGCCGGGCCGTATTCTGCGGCGAACTGGGCCGGTGTCAGAAATTTACCGAAGGCGGCAGTGCCTGGCGTATGCAGATCCTGCAGGAATTTATCGAGCTTGGCTTCGTTGCGCAGATTCAGGCTGACCGTCACATGGACCGGCTCACCTTGCGCCAGTTGCACCGCGGCCGCCGCTGGCGTAGCCACGCTGGCGTCAAGCGCCGCGCTCTTTTGAGCGGCTTGCACTTGCGGCAAGAACGCCTGGGTCTTGGTGGCGACCCAGGTGCTGGTGTCGGCCCCGGCTGCGAAAGCAGATCCGGACAAGGATGCAAAAACCAGGGACAGCGCTAATGACAGTGCCGAAGCCTGGAAACTTCCTGCTAATGTTATCGCTGATGTTTGCGCTGAGTTTTCCGCTGAATTTTCTGATTTCATATCGCTAATTCCTCTTGAATGGAACAGATAAAAGACGCCGCAGCTCGGCATTGCGATCGGCAATGCAAAGTTGATCTGGCGCTGGATTCTGCATCACCGGTCGTGATGCAGTGCATAACGGGCCTAAAGCCTGGAATCTAAGGCCCGTTAACTTGGACGGCCGCAGCGTTAGCGCTGACAGTGCCGGAAGATGGGGGGAGACGTAATGCGGTGCGCAGCGTCTGGCGCGCAGCGCGGGGAAATGAAAATTGCATTGACTCTGGTGCAAATCATGGGACTTCCCTCTTGAGGATTAACCACGGCATTGAGTACCCTTTTGGAGTGAACGCCGTGTAAAAAATCAACGCTTTGTCTCCTGCGTTTTACATCCTTTTTTCACGATTCAAATTCGTCGATTTGATGATTCAGAATAATGCATTTATTTCCATTTGGAAATAAAAACAAACTAAAACATACTGATATTTCCTTCTAACAAATCACGATTTTCGTTGGTGTTTTTTGTGTCGGAAAATTTTTCAGCTCATTGGCTGGAATCAATCCCGGCGCCGGCGATGGGCGCATTTTCCGGCTTGATATTGCGCGCCGAAAAAAGTGCACCAGGATTAAACACCGAACGCGGCAAGGTCGCCCACAAGGTGGCGCCGACAATCAGCGCGCCGCCGATCCAGGACATGGCACCGAGCTTTTCGCCCAGCCAGAAAGAAGCAAACAGCGCACCGAAGACCGGCTCGCTTCCCATCAGCAGAGAAACCCGGGTCGGGTTGCTGCGCCGGACGCCATAGTTCTGCGCAAAAAAAGCAAAGATGGTGCAAAACAAGACCAGGTAAGCCGTGCTTGCCCAGAAGCTGGGATCGCTCGGCAGAGGCGGCAGCCCGCCTTGCATGAACAAGCCGGCGACCAGCAGACAGCCCAATCCCACCACGCCGGATTGCACCGCGGTCAGAGTCAGGTTCGACATGTTCTTGCCGACTGTGAGGCGCTTGGTCATGACCATCATGAAGGCGCGCAGCACCGCCGCCGCCAGCATCAAGCCGTCGCCCAGATTGAAATCCAGATCGCTGCCGATGGTCAGCAGCCAGGTGCCAGACAGCGAGATAAACGCCACCACAAAGGCGCTGGCCTTGGGGCGCTGCGCCATCACCAGCCATTCGACGAACGGCGTAAAGACTACGCACAGGCTGATCAGGAAAGCGGCGTTCGAGGCTTGGGTCAGGGCCACACCGAAGGTTTCGCAAATAAAGATGGCAAGCAGAATCAGGCCCAAGGGCAAGCCTGCACGCAAGGCTGCACGGCCTTCCGGTTTGGCTAGCTGCCGCAAGCTGGGCAGCAGCAATAAAAAGGTCATGCAGAAACGGATCGCCACAAAACCCAGCACCGGGTAAAACACCAACGCATCCTTGGCAACCCCATAGCTGGTGCCCCAGACGATCGCGACCAGCAATAGCAGCAAGTCGGCGATCCAGAGACCTTTGGTGGAAGAATTACCGGCAGGGTTGATGACAGCGCGGGCAGATGAGTTGGTCACTTCGCTTTACTCCAGATAGCGCTAACAGCGCTATCGTTTAAGAAAAAAAACGTTCCGCCTAGGTGGCGGCTGAGCGGAACAAACGGCGGGAGCACCGAGGATTTTGGTCAGGTCCGCTTCGTTACGAGGTTCTGGTGTAGGCAATCACCAGCACGTCTCTAAAAGCTTCACGTCTAAGTTCGTACGGCAGCACCTTGGTCACGCCGTGCATGGTGCGGGCGTCATCGGCCAGCATCAGGTCGAGCGGATCGGTCAAGGTATAGCGGCACAACAGTTTGCCGGCGACATCGGTAATATAGGTTTCGCCGCCGGCCACGTTGTGACGGCGCACCATCATGGTGACGATGTAATCGACGCCGTCACGATGCAAGCCTTCCGGCGTCGGATTGCCGGGCGCTTGGGAACTGGCGCGTATGCGGTAAGGATGGAGCCGGATATTCCATTTGCCGCCGCTGCCTTCAACCTGGTCAAACACTTGCGCCAGAGACTGCAGCAGGCCGGACAGGAAAGGATTCTCGACAAACTGCTGCTCCAGCGGCTCGAAATGACGGGCGATGTCGCCATTCAGCTTATTGATGTAGCTCGGTTGCACGTAAGGCGCATGCGGCAGCTGCTGCAGCACGCCGTCGGCCGCGTCCAGCTCGAAAGCGCCGTAGCGGCGGAAGCGATAGCTGCCGTTGTCGCCCATGTATTTGTCTTGCGGCAGGTTGTTCCAGCAAGCGGCGAACTCGTCCCAGGCAGCCGGATCGACATCGCAGGCGGCTTGCACGGCGCGGCCGGAAAGCACGGTGAACAAGCGCTTGCGCAACTCGCCGCTGAGATGATCGATGATGGGCGGCGCGATCTTCATGGGCGCCAGGGCATCGATGTGCATTTAGTTTTCCTCGGCCAGCAGCTTGCTTGCATCCAATACCGAATTGGATGGCAAGGATAAGTGCCGGCTGGAGCGTTGCGCGGCAATCTCTTTTTCCCAGCTGTCGCGATCGGTCAGATACAGCGGCGCATCGGCCCGGATCGCACAGACATCGGCAGCGCCGGCGCGCAAGCGGTAATTGACGGTGCCGCTGACGTATTGCGCGGTTTCGAGGATGAAGCGGTCGGTGGCGGCGCGCAGCGGCGTGAACCAGCGCCCTTCGATCGCCTCGCGCACCCAGAGTTGCTCCATCCTGAGTTTTTCGCGCAGCAGCTCGGCGTCCAGCACCGCGGTTTCCAAGTGCCGATACGCTTCCAGCAAGGCCATGGCGGCCGGCGCTTCGCGTACTTCCAACACCTTCTCACCCTGCTCCAGATGCTCCAGGCCGCAATAGCGGCCGATGCCAAATGCACCGACGCGGCGGTTAAGACGGGCGATCAGTTCCACCAACGGCAGGCTCTCGCCGTCGACCGCGACCGGACGGCCGCCATCAAACCGAATCGAGAGTTCAACATTGGCCAGCGCCGGATCGGGCGCCGCGGTCCAGTCAAACAGCGATTCCGGCACCCAGAACGATTCTGGATTATCGAGCGAGCCGGATTCGAATTCGCGGCACCACAGATTGGCGTCGCCGCTGATGCCGCGTGCCTGGAAATGCGGCAGACCGGCGGTGCGCAAGGCTTCGATTTTCTCTTCGCGGGAAATCGCGGTGTATTCGTAAGGCGTGCCGTAATAACCGCCATAGCCGAGCTGGGCAATCGCGCCATTCAGGCGGCGCAGGGTGTTCTGCGATTGATTGGCGGTGTGGACGATGGCATTGCAGCTCAGGCGTAGCGCGGTTTCGACCGCAAAACGGGCGATGATCGGGCGCGACAGCGAGGAACTGATCGGATACATGCCCATATAACGGGCGTTGGCGCGAATCGCCGGCAGCACTGCATCTTCGGCAAACGCTTGCTGGCCATCGATCACCAGCAGCTCGGCGCCGAAGTGCGCCGTGATCTGCTGCAGATCGGCGGCATTCACGCCCTCGCCCAGATCGACCGTCAGCGCCGTCACCCGGCAGCCGCTGTCAACCAGGCATTTCAAGGCGTAAGTACTATCCAGGCCACCGCTGAACAAAGTCAGGACGTGCTCGCAATGGCCGGCAACCAGTTTCAGGTCGTCGATGCTGCGTATTCTTTTTAGCGGTTGAATCATGGGGCGCTCCGGCATGCGAAAAATGGGGTGTCAGATTACTTGCGAAGCACTGCACTAAATAGTAGGAATAAATCAATAAAAGAAATCATTCGGTGTAGGCTATTATGTTTCATTCTAGAAATTACGATAATCTACGTATTCAGAACAACACTTGTGCGCGGCGGGAATAAATGGGAGCTAATCGATACATCAAGCTAATGCCGGATATGGCGGTGTTTGTGCGGGTGGTGGAAACCGGCAGTTTTTCGACCGCGGCCCTGGAGCTGGGCATGACGCCCTCTGCCGTCAGCCGCCAGGTGTCGCGCCTGGAGCAGGCCTTGTCGGTCAGATTGCTGGAGCGCACCACGCGCAAGCTGCGCCTGAGCGAATCCGGCAGCGAGGCTTATCAGCGCTGTCTGGAGATGGTAAATGCGGCCAAGGCGGCGATGGAGGTCGCCGATAAGTTCGTAGCGCTGCCGCAAGGCTTGCTGCGGGTCGGCATGCCGAAAGCCTTCGGCAAATCGGTGGTGACGCCGCTGATACCGGGTTTCCTGGCGAAATATCCGCAAGTCGATGTGCAACTGATTCTGACCGATCGCCATGTCGACCTGATCAATGACGACGCCGACCTGGTGATCCGCATCACCAGCCAGCCGGCCGACGGCCTGGTGGCGCGGCCGCTGATGTCGATCGACCAGGTGCTGTGCGCCACTCCCAGCTACCTGGCCCAGCACGGCACCCCCAGGCAACCGCAAGACCTGTGCGGCCACAGCTGCCTGTACCTGGGCGAAAACGCCGGCGATTCCGACTGGCACTTCATGCGCCAGGGCGAAACCACCATCATCAAGGTGCGTGGCCGGTATGTCGTCAATCACAGCGAAGCGCGGCTGGAAGGCGTGCTGCAAAACCTGGGTATCGGCTGCCTGCCCTATTTCATCGTGCGCAACGCCCTGGAGCAAGGTTTGGTAAAAGCAGTGCTCACCGATTGGGAGTTCGTCGCCGCTTATCAAGGCACGGCCTTCATACAATACCTGCCGACGCGTTATCTGGCGCCCAAGATGCGGGTCTTTATCGATTATCTGGCGGCCCATATGGAGGCCGACCTGAAGCCGCTTGATCGGCGCCGGCTGGCGGCTGAGAAATGAGCAAAGACCCTATGAGAAAAGCCATATGAACAAAAAAAAGCCCGCGAACCTTGCGGCAGCGGGCTGAATCAAAAACTTAGGGAGAGTTGGAGGAGACATGTTCAATGTAGTGCAGCCAAACCAATTCCCGATGTCTATTTACAGTTATTTACAGCAACTACAGTTACTTACATCAGCGAAATACAAAAAACCTCAGACCAGCGCATTTATTGGGCAAGCGTAGAACTTTGAAATCAGTTGAGGCTCTGACATAAACAGACTCTGAACCAGGAGAGCGATATGACCCAGACAACATGGAAGCCGCATGCCCAACATGGCGAATTAAGCAGCAAGGACCGAGACCATTTACCTGAGAGCGCATTCGCATTTCCGAAGCAGCGCAAAGAGCCTATGACCGATGCCTCACATGTCAGGAATGCGCTGGCGCGGTTCGATCAGGTAGATGACGTATCTGACGTTGAACGTGATATCGCGTTCGAAAATATCAAGGCAGCAGCCAAGCATTTTGGCGTCGAAGTGACGGAAACGAGCTGGAAGGAACTTGGTAAAAAACCTCATACCAAAAACCCTTCTCACAAATAGGCAAATAGGCGCAATGGATAGGGTGATCGGACGCCCAGCAAAACCGTGGTCGGTGCGGTTGCAAGTAGCATTCTTGCAAAATTATTCACGACTCCTATACTGAAAAACATCAGTGATTGCACTGATCATCCAAGAACAAGGCTGGCGCCCATATTTGGGAATTCATCGTCAAGACTTGACTCAACCGATCTAAGGACAGCATCGGATTACCTCTATCAAATTGAATGTGCGATTAGAGTGCGCAAATTGTCCGCACAAATTTCATGCTATCAAGATAAGGAGTGATCATGAAAATCAAACCAACCGCAACTTGTCTCGTGATCGGCGCGTTGCTGGCGCCTGTCGCAAACTACGCAGCCGACTATTCGTCGACTCCGGCAAAACCGGTGACGGTAGTCAAGGATTCTGTCGTCACGACAAAGATAAAGACTAAGTTGACGGCAGAGAAATTGACCTTTGTGAAGGATATAAAAGTCGACACCGACAATGACGGCGTTGTGACGCTGAGCGGTAAAGTCGCCACCAAGGAACAAGCCGACAAGGTGGAGACGATTGCACGCGATACCGAAGGTGTCAAGTCGGTTCACAACGATATCAAAGTCACAGGCGCTCCTTAACCGGACCTCGACAACATCTATCCAGATGCGTGCCTGGAAATTTCATCCTGCGGTGCGCACTTCGACTGAAGCCTGACTGGTGCGCACATCTTTCACCACCTTGCCAGCGCGCAGAGGTGCGTTTTTGGTTTTCGGCAAGCGATACGCCAACCAAACTTTAATGGAGGTCATATGTTAAGTAAGCAGATAGTTATCGCGACGGTTATCGTGGGCACCGTCTTGGCTGGTTGCAAGAAAACTGATGAAATGACGCCGCGAGATGCACCAATGCAAGCCCCAGCCTCTCAAGCCGCACCGGTGACTCCGGCGCCGACTCCGCCGGCAGCCAGTATGCCGCCAGCAAACACCCCGCCCGGATCGGCTCCGTCCGCACCTGGCACAGCGGGCAGCGCTAGTGGCGGCGCCTCGTATTAGACAGGCCAGTGCTAACAGGCAAGTGCTTATAGAGAGCTTTAACAATGAATACGAACGCAATCTTGCTGCTGATACTCTGCCTGTCTTCTCCTGCACTGGCACAATCGCTACCGACTCCGCCAGAAATACCGGACGAAACGCAAGCGATGCCTCCTGGAATAAAACCGCCGCCGACGCCTGCTCCGAGGTCTCCAACTTATCCTGGAATGCAGTCTGAAACGCAACCTATGACATCGCCGCCGCCTGCGATCCGCGTGCAGCCAAAATCCGAGAATGGCTTTATCTATTTGTGCGGCGGCGTTGGTTTGGATGAATCCACCTACATGAAGCAGGTCGCCAAACAATATGACCTGATGTCGACTTTTGCCACAAAGAACGGCAGTTATCTAAGCAATGTCAATGTGGATATTTCGGACAAGAATAGCAAAGCGACGTTGCAAACAACCTGCTCCGCTCCGATACTGCTGATCAAATTTCCGAGTGCCGGTACCTATCGCATTCGTGCGGAAGTCGGCGGTGACGTACAGACAAAAATCGCTCAAGTGCAGGAAAAACGCAGCCTCCATTCAATAGTCTTTGTTTGGCCCGCCAACTAAGAGTCCGCTGGGCGTAGGGAAATTGAAAATTTGAGCGCGGAGAGGTAACAACAATGCCGTTGAGATCACATACAGCTCGGTAATCAAAACTTACAAGCGATACAAAACTGAATCACCTGCAGAGCGTCCTGGGTGGCAGCATATTTCCTATGTCATTCAATGAAAAGAGATCGGTATGAAAAAGCTCATTAGCCTAGTGGCAATCGGAATCGTTCTCAGCACAGCATTATCCGGATGTATCGTCGTACCGGTTGGTGGTGGCGGTTATTATCACCATCACGACTATTACTATGGTCGCTAATACGGCGGTCACCAAAAAAGGTGGCAGACATGAAACGTATTTTTTTCGCTATTGTACTCATCGCCATTAGTGCCAGCACTTTTGTATCAACGCAGGCCATGGCGCAAATCGGCGTTGACATAACCATTGGCAGACCCCCGCCGCCTCCAAGATATGAACCCGTTCCACCACCACGATATGGTTACGTGTGGATTCCTGGCTTCTGGGATTGGCGTGACGGTCGACATATATGGATTGGTGGCCATTGGGAACAGCCACGCCCAGGTTATGTATATGCGCGCCCTGAATGGCGCCAAGGTCCTGACGGTTGGATACTGCAATCCGGCGGATGGCGTGAAGACCACCGACGACATGATGAGCGTCATGACCACGACTATCGGGATGGCGAGCGGCATGACCATCGTGAGGGCGAGCGGCATGACGATGGAAGATACGAAAATCGTTGAGACATGGATTTCTATCGGCCGTCGCGTTGATAATCGCACGCACTATATTGCTGTTCCGTTTCTTTGAAATGATGCGACGTCTGTGGTTTGATGAATAAAACAACCACTGCCGGATGAGCCGCTCTAACGCGCCGTTCCAATTCAATAACTCGGGCCTCGATATCGGGCGATCGGAGTTCATCTGCAAATTCCACACTGAGCGCTACCAGAATTTGCTGAGGCGCCAGATGGACCGTAAGGGCCGCGTTCGCGTGCACCACGCCGTCAATCTCTCCTGCTATTTTCAAAATCGAATCAAGTGTATTTTGATGCGCGCGTTCGCCAATTAGAAGCTCCTTGGTTTCGCGCGTCAGCACCAATGCGGTCATCGCGAGCACGATACCGATAAGTATCGAGGCAGTTCCATCCAGTGCAGGGAGGTTTAAATTAACCGAAAAATAAATGCCCGCAAAGGCGATCAAAAGTCCGACAAGGGCGGCACTATCCTCAAGAAGTACGATGAATGACGGCGCATCCTTACTATGACGGATCGCTCTGAAAAGCTCAGAATAGCGCCGTTCGCCTTTGAACTTGCGCAATGTGAACCACCATGAACTGCCTTCGAATATAGCTGACAGGACGAGCACGATATAACTGGCCAGAACGTTTTTAATTGGTTCCGGACGCAAGATATGTGCGACACCCAGATAGATGGATAGGCCTGCCCCAAGCGTGAAAATCAAAAGCGCGACGACAAAGCTCCAGAAATAAATTTCTCTGCCATATCCCAATGGATGATCGCGATCTGGACGGGTCGCTCCCCGATGCATGCCATACAGAAGCAATAGTTCGTTTCCGCTATCGACAACTGAATGAATGCCTTCACTTAGCATGGCAGAACTGCCGGTCCAGGCTGCCGCTATGAATTTAGTCATTGCCACAAGCAAATTACCGGCCAGTGCAGCGTAAATGATCGCGCGCGAAGACTCGTTTGAATAGATGGCCATTCTGGCTCCATAGAAGTGCTGGCGGCATGACCGACAGTTTAAACATCGCTGGAAATATGGTGTTTTAGCGGACTTCTGCACCTATTCTGACATTCATATGAATTGATGTTTTGCAGTGCTTGCCCGCAGCGCCATTACCATCTGCGTATTGCCAGAACTCATTTCATAAAACATGACAACGCCCTTGACCGGTTGCGCTTAACAAACGCAGCTAACTGGGGTCAGAGTGAACTTTCTGCGCGCTTTTTGCAGAAACTTCACTCTGACCCCACTTAGCGGGCCAAGGAGTACCTGCCTCATCGTTAAAAAAGAACAAAACCACCTGGCGCGCTCAGTCTTTCTCCGAATCCGTCATGTGGGGTCAGAGTCAAGTTTCGCGATGAAGCGCTGCGAAAGTTGACTCTGACCCCAGATGACTCCTGCCTGGGCGATGTCATGAATCATGAAACTCTCCACAATAAGCCCCGGCAATTTTTACGCAACGTTTACAAAGCCCTCATCCTTATTTAGGGAATCTTTACGTCCTGCCTGCTAATCTGTAACTACCAAAACGACCAGTAGACACTCTCTATGAATCAGGTATTTTCAGCATCATCGGCATGGCGCTTCTCTTCACTTCCGTCTTCGCTTCCGCTTGCCGTTCCCAGTGCCACCCAGACGCCTGCCTCACCACTCCGGCAGCACCAGCAAGCTCTCCCCAACCAAAATGAATGCATGATGTGCATCACCGTGGAAGCCGCTGCGGTGGCTGAACTGCGGCGCGTCATCGTCAGCACCTGCGGCGACCTGATGAGCTACATGCGCGTCAAGCCGGTCGAGCACGCCAGCAAGATGAAGTTCTGGCTATGCCTGAGCAAGACTTCGATCGACGCTGTGATCGGCAACATCATGCGCGCCTTGCCGCAAGCAGAGTTCGGCCGCATTACACCGCTATTAGCGGCAGCCAGCCTTTCCAACACCAACTAAAAAGCAAAACATCATGTCCACCTTTGAAGGTATCTGGGTTCCTCTGGTCACGCCTTTTCGACAAGGCAAACTGGATCTTTACAGCGCGCAGCAACTTGCCTTGAGCCTGTCCGCAGCCGGCGTCCATGGGCTGGTAGTGTGCGGCACCACCGGCGAAGCCGCCACCTTGAACGAACATGAGCAGGAAAAAATGTTGTGCGGGGTGACGGAAGCGGTGCAAAACCGCTGCCCGGTAGCGTTCGGCGTCAGCGGCAGCGACACCCGCGCCGTGGCGGAAAAAATCGAACGCCTGAATGCCTTGCGCCCAGCCGCTTTCCTGATCTCGGCGCCGTCCTACGTGCGCCCCTCGCAAGAAGGCATACGCCTGCATTTCGAAGCGCTTGCGGCAGTCGCCGAAAGCCCGCTGATCCTGTACAACATCCCGGCCAGGACCGGCGTCAATATCGACGTCGGCACCGTGCTCGCGCTGGAGCATCGTGCAAATATCGTGGCGATCAAAGAGTCCTGCGGCAATCTGCTGCAAACCATGGAATTGATCAACCGGTCGGATCTACATATCTTGTGCGGCGACGACGCCATGCTGCTCAACACGCTCTGCCTGGGCGGCCACGGCGCCATTTCCGCCGCTGCTCACATCCGGCCGGATTTGTTTGTGCATTTGTTTGAACTGGTGCGGGCCGAACAAATCGGCCCGGCGCGCAGCCTGTTCAAGCAGCTGCTGCCGATGATACAACTGCTGTTCTCAGAACCGAATCCGGGCCCGGTGAAAGCTGCGCTGGCCATGCAAGGCCAGATACTGGATGAACTGCGCCTGCCGATGACGCCTATGTCGGCAGCGGGGCGTATCAAGCTGGCCAAGGCGCTGGAAAAACTGAAGACGATCCCGCTTGCCGGGCAAACCGCAAAGTCTGGACGCGCCGTCGCCGGTGAACCCAGAATGCTGGGACTGGTGAAATGAAGACCTGACTGTCTATAGCGGGAATCAGGGAGCGATCAGGGAACGAGGAGATTGCTGGTGCACGTCAGCGCTCCGAGCGCAGCGCCTGCATGCGTAAATGGCAATCAGCACTTGCCAAAAATGCCTGATACGTGTTCAATCGCCATATGAAAATTTCCCCTGCACTCCCTATATGGTCCATCGCCGCCCCGCTTGCCGGCTGGCTGCTGCTTGGCGGCGCCAGTTTGAATTTCGGCGGCGCTTATACAATCTTGCTGGTAGCCGGCCTGCTCGGCAGCGTGCTGGCGGCGGTGTATCACGCCGAGGTGGTGGCGCACCGGGTCGGCGAACCTTACGGCACCCTGGTGCTGGCGCTGGCGGTGACCTTGATCGAAGTGGCGCTGATCGTCTCGCTGATGCTGGCCGGCGGTGAAGAAACCACGGGCCTGGCGCGCGACACCGTGTTTGCCGCCATCATGATCATCCTCAACGGCATCGTCGGCATCTGCCTGCTGGTGGGCGCCAGCCACCATAAGGAACAGAGTTTCGGCTTGCTGGGCGTGAGCGCTTCGCTGGCCACGCTGGCGGCGATTGCGGTGCTGACCCTGGTGCTGCCTAATTACACCTCCAGTGCGCTAGGGCCGTTCTACAGCCCGAGCCAACTGGCGTTTATCGCCATCATCTCGCTGATACTCTACGGTACCTTCGTGCTGGTGCAAACCGTGCGCCATCGCGATTACTTCCTGCCGCAGGAAGCGGCAGGCGATGAAGATGTGCATGCAGCGCCGCCATCGGTCAAAGTGGCGGCGATCAGCGGCGGCTTGCTGCTGGTTTGCCTGGGTGCGGTAGTGCTGCTGGCGAAATCGCTGGCGCCGACCTTGGAAACTGCCGTGGCGAGCGTCGGCGCGCCCAAGACCCTGGTCGGCATCATTATTGCCGCGGTGGTGCTGCTGCCGGAAGGATTGGCGGCGGTGCGGGCCGCGCGCGCCAACCGCCTGCAGACCAGCCTCAACCTGGCGCTGGGTTCGGCGCTGGCCAGCATCGGCCTGACCATTCCGGCGGTCGCCATCGTCTCGCTGAGCACCGGCTGGACCTTGTCGCTCGGCCTGGATATCAAATCCACCGTGCTGTTGTTGCTATCGTTCATCGTCGCCACTTTATCGCTCGGCACCGGACGCACCACCGTCATGCAAGGCACGGTCCATCTGGTGATTTTTGCGGTCTACCTGTTTACTACCATCGTTCCCTAGACAGAGTATTTGATTCAGGCGCCGATGGCGCCAAGGATGAGGTCAAGATCCGGGACAGCTTAGGCTGTCCCTTTTTTTGCACTAATCAAGATCATTCTTACACCGCCAATGTAGCGCCGCACTATTCAGCACCACGCTGGTGCACCCGTACCGCGACAAAATCCCCACTCACCAAATATGGGCGCCAGCATTCCCGTAAGGCGCCAATATTGCTCCAAATTCAAGTAGCTCCCTCTGAAACCGGCGCCAGACGCCGCCCTCCCCCACTGGCATGCATTCTGCTAAAGCAACTGGGTAATCAGCGCATCTGCACATCAGTTTTGCTGCCTGCTTTCTTAGCCGTGCTTTTTTCTGTGTTGTCATTTTTATCGCCCACTACTGGAGGAGAAATTCATGTCACGTCGCACCGTTCTGAAAGCTACCGCACTCGGCGCTTTCGCCCTTGCCGCCAGCGCCTGGCTGCCGTCTGCGTTTGCTGCCGACACCATCAAGGTAGGCATCCTGCACTCCCTGTCGGGCACCATGGCCATCTCTGAAACCTCGTTGAAAGACGTGGCGTTGATGGCAATCGAAGAGATCAATGCCAACGGCGGCGTGATGGGCAAGCAACTGGAGCCGGTAGTGGTCGACCCCGCCTCCAACTGGCCGCTGTTTGCAGAGAAAGCGCGCCAGCTGATTTCGCAAGACAAGACATCGGTGGTATTCGGTTGCTGGACTTCGGTATCGCGCAAATCGGTACTGCCGGTATTCAAGGAACTCAACAGCCTGCTGTTTTATCCGGTGCAATATGAAGGCGAAGAGCTAGAGAAAAACGTGTTCTACACCGGCGCCGCACCGAACCAGCAAGCGATCCCCGCCACCGAATACCTGATGTCGAAAGAAGGCGGCGGCGCCAAGCGCTTTGTGCTGCTAGGCACCGACTACGTATATCCGCGCACCACCAACAAGATCCTGCGCGCCTTCCTACACAGCAAAGGCGTCAAGGACACCGATATCGACGAAGTCTACACACCGTTCGGCCACTCCGATTACCAAACCATCGTCGCCAACATCAAGAAATTCTCAGCCGGCGGCAAGACCGCCGTGATCTCCACCATCAACGGCGACTCCAACGTACCGTTCTACAAAGAACTAGGCAACGCCGGCCTGAAAGCCACGGATGTACCGGTGGTAGCGTTCTCGGTTGGTGAAGAAGAACTGCGCGGCGTCGACGCCAAGCCGCTGGTAGGCCACCTGGCTGCCTGGAACTACTTTGAATCAGTCAAGAACCCAGTCAACACCGGCTTCATCAAGAAATGGAAGGCCTACGCCCTCGCCAAGAAACTGCCGAACGCCAGCACCGTAGTCACCAACGACCCGATGGAAGCCACCTACGTCGGCATCTACATGTGGAAACAAGCCGTAGAAAAAGCCAAATCCACCGACACCGACAAAGTAATCGCCGCCATGTCCGGCCAGAAATTCAAAGCCCCATCCGGCTATGAACTGGAAATGGACGCCACCAACCACCACCTCCACAAACCGGTAATGATCGGCGAAATCAAGGCGGATGGTCAGTTCAACGTAGTCAACAAAACCAAAACAACGATCCGCGCACAACCTTGGAGCCCTTATATTGCGGGGAATGAGGGTAAGCAAAAGCTCTGATGCCAGCGCAGCAAGGCTGTTGTTTTTGACGTTGAAGTTGATTTTGACGTTGAAGTTGATTTTGACGTTGTAGTTGCCTTTGACGTACCCCGCATTGGGACGTTGCCAAATGTGACGGCTGTCAGTCGGGAATTGTGGGAAGACATGTTTGAGCGAAGCGAGTTGGTCTTCCCACCCGACTGGCGCCCGCTACATTTGGGGACCTCCTGCGGAGGTGACGGCTTTGGCAGGAGCAGTGCTCCAGCCCTTTTCTTTGCTTCCTTTCTTTTGGCGAAGCAAAAGAAAGGGAGTAGCTGCCGGGCTACCCCCGGCGTGTACCAACGGAGTAGCAGACGTTTTAAGTAACGACGACCTCTCATCGCATGCCACGGTATGTACTCCGTGGTCCGTTAAAAGGGGTCAGAGTAATTTTCGCAAAGGACGCGAAAAAAAACTCTGACCCCATTTAACTGATTGGCAGGTACACCGACGTAGGAAAAAGTACAAACCGGCTGGCTAAACAAACTAATGAAAATCTCAAGAAAAATCCTTCTCATTGCAAGTTTGTGCCTGCAAATCACGCTGGCGCAGGCCGCCATCGACCCCGCGCTGCTCAAGCCGCTGGCAGGCGACGACCCCGACGCCCGCATCGTCGCAGTCAACCAGATCGCCGCGCTGGCCAACGATGACGCGCTAAAGATTCTCAATGCACTGAACACCGACGCCCTGTACGCCCGGCCAGATGGCACAGTACTAATCGTCGACGACACCCAAGCATTCAACCCAGCCACCGACCAAACCCAGCCGCCCCCAGACGATGCAGAAGCCATCAGCGTCAACAACCGCCTGCGCGGCGTAGTAGAAGGCGCCCTATCCGGCCTCAAACTTTTCTCACCGAACCGCAACCTACGCATAACCGCCGCCACCGAACTAATCAAAACCGCCGATCCAGCCCAAATCCCGCTAATCAGCAAAGCCCTCCACCAGGAAAGCGACCCAGAAATCCAAGCCACCCTGCAACAGGTAATCGCCACCGCCAACCTGCACTCGCCCGACGCCGCCACCCGCAAAGCCGCCGTGCAAACCCTGGCGGGCAGCACCAACGCCAACCTGCGCCCAGCCTTGCAAAACCTGCTCAACAAAAATCCCGACGGCAGCTACCTCGAACCCGATCCGGCAGTACGCATCGAAGCGGTGCGCACCCTGGGCGTGCTGGACCGCCACCTGGCCACCGTCGATTTCATCGGCAAGGTGTTCTACGGCGTCTCGCTCGGCAGCGTGCTGCTGCTGGCTGCGCTCGGGCTGGCGATCACCTTCGGCCTGATGGGCATCATCAACATGGCGCACGGCGAACTGCTGATGATCGGTGCTTACACTACCTATATCTGCCAGCTGCTGTTCCGCCAATATTTTCCAGCCGCGCTGGACGGCTACCTGTTGGTCGCCCTGCCGGCCGCCTTCATCGTCACCGCCGCCGTCGGCATCGTGCTGGAACGGCTGGTGCTGCGCTGGCTGTACGGCAGGCCGCTGGAAACCCTGCTCTGCACCTGGGGCATCAGCCTGATATTGATGCAACTGGTGCGTTCGATTTTCGGTGCGCAGAATGTCGAGGTCGCCAATCCGAGCTGGATGTCGGGCGGCGTCACGGTGCTGGGTTCGCTGGTGCTGTCGTATAACCGCATCGTGATTATTTTCTTTGCGCTGTTCGTGGTGCTGGCGGTCTGGCTGATCTTGAATAAAACCCGACTCGGCCTGTTTGTGCGGGCGGTCATGCAAAACCGCCGGATGGCGGCTTGCGTCGGCGTCTCCACCGGCAAGATCGACATGATGACGTTCGGCCTCGGCTGCGGCATCGCCGGCCTCGGCGGCGTGGCGCTGTCGCAACTGGGCAATGTCGGCCCGGATCTGGGCCAGGGCTACATCGTCGACTCCTTCATGGTGGTGGTGCTGGGCGGCGTCGGCCAACTGGCCGGCACCATCATCGCCGCTTTCGGCCTGGGCGAAGTCAACAAGTTCCTGGAACCGGCGGCGGGCGCGGTACTGGCCAAGATCGCCATCCTGGTATTCATCATCGTCTTCATTCAAAAACGTCCGCAAGGCCTGTTTGCACTGAAAGGCAGGAGTGTCGAATGAAAACGGCGTCTCAGCATATTGCGCAAAATATCTCCCGGCAAATCGCCGTCGCCAAGACACCGCTGTTCTCGCGTCCGGCGTGGAGCGGGATCATTTTCTGCAGCGTGATCCTGGCGCTGCTGCCGCTGCTCAACCTGGCCTTCCCTGCCGGCCACGTATTGCACATTTCCAGCTACACGGTAGCCTTGGTCGGCAAGTTCATGTGTTACGCGATGGCGGCGCTGGCGCTCGATCTGGTGTGGGGTTATACCGGCATCCTGTCGCTCGGCCACGGCGTATTCTTCGCTCTGGGCGGCTATGCCCACGGCATGTACCTGATGCGGGCGATCGGCCGCGACGGCGTGTATCAAAGCAATCTGCCGGATTTCATGGTGTTCCTCGACTGGAAAACCTATCCCTGGTTCTGGTCGCTGACCGACAATTTCTGGTACTGCATGGCGCTGGTGGTGCTGGTGCCGGGCGTGCTGGCTTTTGTGTTCGGCTATTTCGCCTTCCGCTCGCGCATCAAAGGCGTGTATTTCTCGATCATCACGCAAGCCATGACCTTCGCCTTCATGCTGCTTTTTTTCCGCAACAACACAGGCTTCGGCGGCAACAACGGCTTCACCGATTTCAAGCGCATCCTGGGTTATTCGATCACGGCGCCGTCGACCAAGGCGGTGCTGTATCTGATCACGCTGGCTTTCCTGCTGGGCGCCTTGCTGTTGTGCCGCTGGATCGTCACATCCAAACTGGGGCGCGTGCTGCAGGCGGTGCGCGATTCCGAATCGCGCCTGATGTTCATCGGCTATAACCCGCTCTGGTTCAAACTGTTTGTGTGGACTTTATCGGCGGTGTTGTGCGGCATTGCCGGCGCTCTGTATGTGCCGCAAGTCGGCATCATTAATCCTTCCGAGATGTCGCCCGCGAACTCGATTGAAATGGTGATCTGGGCCGCAGTCGGCGGCCGCGGTTCGCTGCTGGGGCCGATCATCGGCGCCTTCTCGGTGAACGGCTTGAAAAGCTGGTTCACCGGCGCCTTTCCCGATTTGTGGCTATACGCATTGGGCTTGATTTTCATCCTGGTAACGCTGTTCATGCCGCAAGGCATTCTCGGGCTGGCTGAAAAATTAAAGAGCAAATCCAAAGGTGAACTGAAAAGCAGCAAGGAGGCAGTATGAGTCAACGCTTTAGCCAGATTTATAACCCGGCGCAGCCATCCGACACGGTCGACAATACCCGCCATGCCGACTACGGCACCTCGTATGCGCGGATCAAACCGGAAGGCGTCGACACCACGCACGGCGCCATCCTTTACCTGGAAAACATCACAGTCTCCTTCGATGGTTTCAAGGCGCTGAACAATCTGAGCCTCGACATTTCGGTGGGCGAGCTGCGTTGCATCATCGGCCCCAACGGCGCCGGCAAAACCACCATGATGGATGTCATCACCGGCAAGACCCGGCCCACGGCCGGCACCGCCTTCTTCGGCCAAAGCATAGACCTGACCAAGCTGACCGAGTACGACATCGCCCACGCCGGCATCGGCCGCAAGTTCCAGCGGCCGACGGTATTCGAACAACACACCGTGTTCGAGAATCTTGAGCTGGCGCTGAAGATGGACAAACGCGTCAAGACCACCTTGTTTTCCCGGCTCAGTTCGGAACAAATCGACAAGATCGACGCCTGCCTCAAGCTGATCCGCCTCAACGGCAACGAACGACGGCTGGCCGGTTTGCTGTCGCACGGCCAGAAGCAATGGCTGGAGATCGGCATGCTGCTGATGCAGGAGCCGCAGCTGCTGTTGCTGGATGAGCCGGTGGCCGGCATGTCGGATGCGGAAACCGCGCGCACTGCCGAGCTGCTCAATGAATTGCGCGGCAAGCATTCGATCATGGTGGTCGAACACGACATGGGTTTTGTCGCCGAAATCGCCCAGGAGGGCAAGGTTACGGTGCTGCACGAAGGTGCGGTGCTGGCGGCTGGCAAAATGTCCGAAGTGCAGGCGGATGAGCGCGTGATCGAAGTCTATCTCGGGCGCTAGGACGATATGTTAAACGTTGACCAACTGAATCAGTACTACGGCTCCTCGCATACCCTGCGCGGTATCTCGCTGTCCCTGGAAAAGGGCAAGTGCCTGGCTTTGCTGGGCCGCAACGGCGTCGGCAAGACCACCCTGCTGAAATGCCTGATGGGCGTGCTGCCCAGCGCCAGCGGCAAGGTGCTGCTGGAAGGCCGCGACATCACCAGCCTGAAACCGCATCAGCGCGCCGCGCTCGGGATCGCCTATGTGCCGCAGGGGCGTGAAATTTTCGCCCGCTTGTCGGTGGAGGAAAACCTGTTGATGGGCATGGCCACAAAGTCAGGCAAGAGGGCCTTGCTGATCAAGGATGAAGTCTACGAACTGTTCCCGGTGCTGAAGGAAATGCTGCAGCGGCGCGGCGGCGATCTGTCCGGCGGCCAGCAACAGCAGCTGGCGATTGCGCGCGCCTTGCTGGCGGAACCGAAGCTGATCATCCTGGACGAGCCGACCGAAGGCATCCAGCCCTCTATCATCAAGGATATCGGACGCGTGATCCGCTTGTTGCGCGAGCGCGGCGACATCGGCATTCTGCTGTGCGAACAATATTTCGATTTTGCGCGTGACCTGGCAGATAACTTTGTGGTGCTGTCGCGCGGTGAAGTGGTTGCCGCCGGCAGCCAGGCAAACATGGATGACGAAAGCGTGAAACGGCACTTGGCGGTATAGTTTCGCATGGATAATTTCACCGCCCCACCTCCGTTGCCGACAGCCGATCTTGTTGCCATTTCCACTATTGCTGCGCCAACCCGGGGGGCTGACAACCAGGCCTGGCTGTCTTTGGCGTTTGCTGACGACCAGGGCACTACGCGCCTGCTGGATCGTGCCCACTACGGCCCCTTGCGGGTACAGAAGGCGCTCTATCCGGAACACCCGTCGATCTGTCACGCCATCATCGTTCACCCGCCCGGCGGCGTGGTCGGCGGCGATCAGCTGACCATCAAGACCAGCGTCGGCGAGCGCGCCCATGCCTTTCTCACTACGCCAGGCGCAGCCAAGTGGTATCAGGCCAACGGCAAGCTTTCGCAACAGCAAGTAAGGCTGAAGATTGCCGATTCGGCGACCCTGGAATGGCTGCCGCAAGAGACCATTTTTTTCGACCAGGCCGAGGTGGCGCTGGAGCATCAGGTGGAGCTGCAAGGCGACGCCCGATATATCGGCGGCGAGATTTTGTGCTTTGGCCGCACCGCATCGGGCGAAGCATTCAATGGCGGCCGCATCTCGCAACAGACCAGCATCCGTCGCGGCGGCAAGTTGTTATGGTTTGAACAGGGTGTGCTGAATGGCGGCGACGCGGCCATGCGCAGCCATCTGGGCTTGGCGGCCTGCACCGTTTGCGCCACCTTGATTGTGGCCGGCAAACCGCATTCCGGCACGTTCTCTGGGAGCTTCGTACAACAACTGCGCGAAGCTGCAAACCAGCTGACGAGCGGCCAGGCCAGCGTTGGCGTCAGCCAGACGAAATCAGTACTGGTACTGCGCCACCTGGGGCATTCCAGCGAACTGGCGCGGCGCTGGATGATGCAGGCCTGGCAGTTGATCCGGCCACAGCTGTTGGGTCATGAAGCGCTAATACCACGTATCTGGAACACCTGATATGGCGCGCTTTCCGCCTATGTTAAAACACCACACCATCGTCATAAAAAAGAAAGAAACATCCTATGGATCTGACGCCAAGAGAGAAAGATAAACTGCTGATCTTCACCGCCGCCCTGCTGGCAGAGCGGCGCCTGGCGCGTGGCTTGAAGCTGAACTACCCGGAAGCGGTAGCCTTGATCAGCGCCGCCATCATGGAAGGCGCGCGCGACGGCAAGAGTGTCGCCGAGCTGATGTCCTATGGCAGCAAGATCCTGACCCGCGCCGATGTGATGGACGGCATCGCTGAAATGATTCCCGATATCCAGGTCGAAGCCACCTTCCCCGACGGCAGCAAGCTGGTCACTGTCCACCACCCTATTCCATAGCCATAGACTGGAGCACCCCATGATCCCAGGAGAAATGCTGATCCAGGCCGGCGAGATCGAACTCAATGTCGGCCGCAGATGCTGTACTGTCAGCGTCGCCAACAGCGGCGACCGGCCGATCCAGATCGGCTCGCACTTTCATTTTTACGAAGTCAACCCAGCCTTGCAGTTCGAGCGCGAGGAGGCCTACGGCATGCGGCTCAACATTACAGCCGGCACCGCGGTCCGCTTTGAGCCGGGCCAGAAACGCACGGTGGAGCTGGTGGAACTGGCCGGCGACCGCATCGTCTACGGCTTCAACGGCAAGGTCATGGGTGCATTGACGAAACGAGCAAAATCATGAGCAAAATCACGCGCCAAGCCTATGCCGAAATATTCGGCCCCACCACCGGCGACCGCATCCGCCTGGCTGACACCGAGCTCTTCATCGAAATCGAAAAGGATTACGCCACCTACGGCGAAGAAGTGAAATTCGGCGGCGGCAAAGTGATCCGCGACGGCATGGGCCAGTCGCAACGGATGCACAAGGATGTAATGGATACCGTGATCACCAACGCTGTGATCATCGACCACTGGGGCATCGTCAAGGCCGACATCGGCATCAAGGGCGGCAAGATCGCCGCCATCGGCAAGGCCGGCAATCCGGATATCCAGCCGGATGTGACCATGATCATCGGCGGCGCTACCGAGATCATCGCCGGCGAAGGCAAGATCGTCACCGCTGGCGGCATCGATTCGCACATCCATTTCATCTGCCCGCAGCAAATGGAAGAAGCCTTGATGAGCGGCGTCACCACCATGCTCGGCGGCGGCACCGGACCGGCGGCAGGCACCGCCGCCACCACTTGCACGCCTGGCCCCTGGCATCTGCATGCGATGCTGTCGGCAGCCGATGCTTTCCCGATGAACCTGGGCTTCCTGGGCAAGGGCAATATCAGCCTGCCGGGGCCGCTGGAAGAGCAGGTGCGAGCCGGCGCCATCGGCCTCAAGCTGCATGAAGACTGGGGCTCCACCCCAGCGGCCATCGACAATTGCCTTAGCGTGGCCGACCGCATGGACGTGCAGGTGGCGATCCATAGCGATACGCTCAACGAAGGCGGCTTCCTGGAGCACACGCTGGCGGCGTTCAAGGATCGCACCATCCATACTTTCCATACTGAAGGCGCCGGCGGCGGCCATGCGCCGGACATCATCGCGGCAGTCGGCAACAGCAATGTGCTGCCCTCCTCGACCAACCCGACCCGGCCGTTCACCGTCAACACCCTGGACGAGCATCTCGACATGCTGATGGTCTGCCATCACCTGGATTCGGCCATTGCGGAAGATGTAGCGTTCGCCGAATCGCGCATCCGGCGCGAGACGATTGCGGCCGAAGATATCCTGCATGACATCGGCGCCATCAGCATGATGTCCTCCGATTCGCAAGCCATGGGGCGGGTCGGTGAAGTCATCATGCGCACCTGGCAAACCGCGCACAAGATGAAAATCCAGCGCGGCGCGCTGGCCGAGGATAGCAGCAAGGCGGATAATTTCCGGGTCAAGCGCTACATCGCCAAGTACACCATCAATCCAGCGATTACCCACGGCATTTCACATGTGGTCGGCTCGATTGAAGTCGGCAAGATCGCCGATCTGGTCTTGTGGAAACCGGCCTTCTTCGGCGTCAAGCCCTCCACCATTCTGAAAAGCGGCATGATCGCCGCAGCGCAGATGGGCGATCCGAACGCCTCGATCCCGACGCCGCAGCCGGTGCATTACCGCATGATGTTCGGCGCTTACGGCGGCGGCCTCAAGACTTCGCTCACCTTCGTTTCGCAAGCCGCGTATGACGATGGCATAGGCGAGCGGCTGAAGCTGAACAAACCGGTAGTGGCGATCAAGGACGTGCGCCATTTGCGCAAGCATCACATGATCCACAATGGCGCCACGCCGCATATGGAAGTCAATCCGGAAACTTATGAAGTGCGCGCCGACGGCGAACTGCTGGTGTGCGAACCGGCCAGCATATTGCCGATGGCGCAGCGTTACTTTTTATTCTGATCGTATTTTAATGAGAGCAAGATGTTAATTCTCAACACAAAAGTAGAACATGCCGACCTGGTGCACGGCGAACTGATCCTGCCGTACGAGCTGCGTGAAAAAAGCCGCTTGCGCGCGGCGCTGACCACGGGCGAAGAAGTGGGCGTGTTCACGGTACGCGGTACCGTGCTGCGTCATGGCGATCTGATCAAGGGCAGCGACGATAGCGGCCAGGAACGGGTGATCAAGATACTGGCCGCCGCCGAAGCCACTTACCGCATCGAATGCGCCACGCCGCACGCCCTGCTGCGCTGTGCTTTTCACCTGGGGAACCGGCACACGCAAGCGCATGTCGGCGATGGTTTTTTACGGATACGCAAGGATACGGTGCTGCGCGAAATGCTGGAAGGTTTGCAGGCCACGGTGATCGAAGAACTGGCGGCGTTCGAACCGGAATCCGGCGCATATGGCGGAGGCCATCACCACCACGGCGATGACCATCACGGCTTGCTGGCGCCGGTGCCGCTGCGCCAGAAAATCCACAGGCCCGGCGACCAGAGCGCCGATTGAGCTTGATCAACGATATGCATGCGACTGCGCTACTCCATCTGCTGCAACTAGCCAGCCCGTCGCTGCCTATCGGCGCTTACAGCTATTCGCAAGGCTTGGAATCGGCTATCGACAAGGGTTGGGTCAAAGATCCGGACTCTGCACGCAACTGGATCTGCGATCATTTGCAGCAAGTGGTAACGCTGTTTGAAGCACCGGTTTTATGGCGGCTGTTGCAAGCCTTCGAAAGCCGTGACGGCGCTGCGGTTGAATTGTGGACTGAACGCTTCATCGCAGCCCGTGACACCGCCGAGTTCCGCGCCGAGACCATACAGATGGGCTACTCGCTAGGCAAGCTGGCGCTCGAATTGCAGATCGGCGACGCCGCATTGCTGGCGATCCTGCAAGCAATGCCGGAACTGCCTCTGCCCACCGCTTACGCCTACGCTGCGGTGGCGCTGCAAGTGCCGCATGAAGCGGCGTTGCTGGGCATGCTGTTTTCCTGGGCCGAGAACCAGGTGCTGGTATGCGTCAAATCAATACCGCTGGGCCAGGTTGCTGGCCAGCGCTTGCTGTTGTCCCTGCAAGCGGAATTGCAACTGGCTGCAGAGCGTGCGCAAAGCCTGGCCGACCATGAACTCTCTAACTGGTCACCCGGCTTGTCGTTATTGTCGATGCAGCACGAAGAACAATACAGCCGCCTGTATCGCTCCTGAAACAGAACATTCACTATTTAATCGGATTTCAAAATGAGCACTTCCTCAACATCCAACCCACTCCGCGTCGGCATCGGCGGCCCGGTCGGCTCCGGCAAGACCGCCCTGTGCGAAATGCTATGCAAAGGCATGCGCGACCACTACGACATGGCGGTCATCACCAACGACATCTACACCAAGGAAGACATGGAAATCCTGCTGCGCGCCAACGCCCTGCCGGCCGAGCGCCTGATGGGAGTGGAAACCGGCGGCTGCCCGCACACTGCGATACGAGAAGATGCATCGATCAACCTGGAAGCGATTTCCCGCATGAGCGCCGATTTCCCCAACCTCGATCTGATCCTGCTGGAATCCGGCGGTGACAACCTGGCAGCCACCTTCAGTCCCGAACTGTCGGATTTGACCATCTATGTCATCGACGTCGCCGGCGGTGAAAAAATTCCACGCAAAGGCGGCCCCGGCATCACCCGCTCCGACCTGCTGATCATCAACAAGACCGACCTCGCGCCGTATGTCGGCGCCAACCTCGATGTGATGGCGCACGACGCAAAAAAGATGCGCGGCGAGCGACCGTTCATCTTCACCAACCTGCGCAGCGGCGACGGGGTTGAACAAGTGATCGCTTTTATTCGTCAGCAAGGATTGCTGGATCAACCCAAATAAGGTGCACTTAACAAACGCAGCTAACTGGGGTCAGAGCTAACTGGGGTCAGAGTGAACTTTCTGCGCGCTTTTTGCAGAAACTTCACTCTGACCCCACTTAGCGGGCCACGGAGTACTGACTCATCGTTAAAAAGAACAAAACCGCGCAACGCGCTCTGCCTTTCTCCGAATCCGTCATGTGGGGTCAGAGTCAAGTTTCGCGATGAAGCCCTGCGAAAGTTGACTCTGACCCCAGATGACTCCAGCCGTGGCGACGCCATGAATGACGGTGATTTTTAAATTTTAACTTGTAAACAACATAAACATCTCTTGTCCGGAGTCTCATACCATGCCCCACTCATCAGCCAAAATCTACGGCCGCCTCAGCGCCCTAGCCATCGCCGCCCTCGGCATCGGCTCCGCCTTCGCCCATCCCGGCCACCCCGATGCGTTCGGCTTCAGCGACGGTTTTGCCCACCCCCTCTCCGGCATCGATCACTTGCTGGCGATGCTGGCGGTCGGCTTGTGGGCGGCGCAAAACAAGCGCTTAGCACTATGGGTGCTACCGTTGGTGTTTCCGTTAACGATGGTGCTTGGCGCGCTCCTGGCGTTTGCCGGCCTGCAGCTGCCCGGCGTCGAAACCGGCATCGCGGCTTCGGTTGCTGTGCTTGGCTTGCTGATCGCCTTCGCCATCCGCATGCCAGTCTGGGCCAGCGCTGCAGTGGTGTCAGTGTTTGCGCTATTTCATGGTTACGCACACGGCAGTGAATTGCCGCACGGTGCTTCGGCACTTTGGTATGGCGTTGGTTTTGTGGCGGCGACGGCGCTGTTGCATTTGGCCGGTCTGGCGATTGGCTTGGTGGCTGGTCAGAAAATGGCGGCGCAAGCGGTACGAGTGGGCGGTATTGCGATTGCTGCGGTGGGCGGCTATTTGCTGTCCGGGGCAATCTGACAGACATAGTGAGATTTTTGTGTGATCGCGGCATGCCATCGAACAACCGAGCATGCTGCATCATATTTTTCCCAACAACTCCATTAAATAACATTCATACATCTTCAAAAATTTGTGAAGCATTGCAAGCCCATTAAAAACAAGACGATTCTTATATCTAAATAAAGTCCCGCTTTGTAAAGTCGCAAGTTGTCTCTTTACAAAGAAAGCACCAAATGGGAAAGCTTGCTGCATGGGCCGGGGTTAGCGGAAATCCGCTGACAATTGCAACGAGCGCGGCAACGAGCCTGGGGCTGGCGCTGTTAATGGCAAGCAGCAGCTTTGTCGCCAACGCCCAAACAATCCAAACGCCCGCCAGCGAAGAACAACGCCGCCGCAGCCAGGCCGAATCGCAACAACGCCAGCAGCAATTGCAAGCGCCGAATGTCGACCTGCAAGGCCCGCCGCCGGTGGAAGCGGCGGATACGCTGCTCCTACCGGCCGAACCTCTCTGTTTTGCCATCAACTGGTTTGTCCTCGACCTGCCGTCACAGCTTTCGCCCGCCAGCCGCCTGGCCGGCGCCAGCGATTTACCACACGATCCCTTCCGCTTCGCCCAAGACTATTTAAATCAATACACCGGCGCCTGTATCGGCAAAGACGGCCTGAACCTGATAGTCAAACGCCTGAGCGCGCTGATCCTGAGTCAGGGCTACAGCACCACCCGCGTCGGCATCGGCGAGCAGGTTCTGGCCAGCGGCACGCTGAAGTTGATGCTGGCGCCCGGCGTGATCCGCGCGATTCGCTTTAGCGATCCGGCTCTTTATGGCACGTGGAAAAATGCGTTTCCGAGCGGCCCCGATCAGTTGCTCAACCTGCGCGATCTGGAACAGGGGCTAGAGCAGATGAAGCGCCTCCCAAGCCAGGATATCGACATGCAAATCGTCCCCACCGATGCTCCCGGCGCGAGCGATGTGGTGATTGACGTCAAGCGCGGCAAACCGTGGAAATTGAGCGGCACGCTCGACGACAGCGGCGCCAAAGGCACCGGCAAGCTACAGGCTGGAATTAATTTAGCTATCGACAATCCGCTTGGCTTGAACGACCTGTTCAACATAGGCTTCAGCACCGACGCCGACCGCAAAGCCGGCCAGCGTGGCACCAGCGGCAACAATATCTACTATGCGATTCCAGCCGGTTACTGGAACCTTGCCGTATCCGCCGGCAGCTACGATTACCATCAGAAAATCGCCGGCAACAATCAAAACTTCGTTTCCAGTGGCAAGTCACGCAATCTGGAATTCAAAGTCGCGCAATTATTCCAGCGCGACGAAGCGCAAAAGAACAGCTGGCAATTCAAGGTCGGCAAACGCTGGAGCAAAGCCTTCGTCGATGACGCAGAAATCGTCGCCAATCAGCGCAACACCACCTTCGCCGAACTGGCCTGGGTGCACAAACATTATTTCGGCGCTGCGCAACTGGATCTCACGCTAGCCAACCGCTGGGGTGTTTCCTGGTTCAACGGCCAAGGTGACCGCGCCACCCGATCCACCGATGACCCGACTTTCCGTTACACCCTGCAAAGCATCGACGCCACCCTGGCCGTGCCGTTCAAGATCATCGACCAGCCGCTGACTTACATCGGCACTCTGCGCGGCCAGACTACTCGCTCGCGTTTGCATCTGACCGATCAGTTCAGCATCGGCGGCCGCTACACCGTGCGCGGTTTTGACGGCGAACTGACCCTGACCGCCGAACGCGGTTTCTTCACGCGTCATGAACTCGCGATGCCCTTGGCGCAAAGCGGTCAATCGGCGTACATCGGCCTCGACTACGGCCAGGTCTACGGCCCCAGCGTGCAGGATTTGATCGGTAACAAACTGGCCGGCGCTGCGGTTGGTGTACGCGGCGGCTTTTTTGGAATGACTTACGACGTTTTTTCAAGCTGGTCGCTGTATAAGCCGCAAGGCTTTCGCACGGCCGCACCTGCTGTTGGCTTCAACCTGACTTATCAATATTAATCACAACAAAATGGAGATGAACAATGAACACAACCTTGATAAACAAACCGCTATTCCGGCTGACCAACATCGCCGGCCTGATGCTGCTGGCAACCTTAAGCGCCTGTGGTGGAGGTGGTAGCGCCAGCGGCGAGCAGGCAATAGCCACGCCTGATGCTGTGGTGACGCCGCCAGCAAGCAACGTCACCTTCAGACGCATGAACTTCGGATTCACTGCCGGCAAAGGGGAGGACACCGGGATCGACCAGGGCGCAACCATTGACGCCGCCGCCAACATCACGTTCGTGCAGCAAATCATCGCTGGGCAACCTCCTGCCTCCAACTTTACATTTCCCTCGGGTTTGCCAGGCGGCAGCGTGATCGCGAGCCATGTCTTTTCCATCGCCACTGCCAACAAAAACATCATGATACTGGCGCCGAATGCAAACAAGACGGTGCAGAACGTTTTTGTGCGCAATACCGACGATACACGCCAGTACGAATTCGCCCTGGCCGGCTATCAAACCGATCTCGCTGGATTGACTTGGCCGGCCTCTGGCGCCGCAACGTATACAGGTAAGGCCTTCCAGAAAATTTTTGTCGATACCGATCCTGTTCCTCAGCCTGGCTGGATCGCTGGGGGAACTGGCTTGTATTCGTCGGATGTGGTGGCCAAGGTCGATTACGCCAATAAAAAAATAACCATTACTGTTGGCGCCAATCCGGTTCTGATCGAAAGTAGCGGCGCTCCGCTAGCGATAGACCCCGGAAAATTCCTCAGCACGATCACGTTTACCGACGTCACTTACGCCCAGTTAAACAACAACCGCAGCTTTCCTGAGGAGAGCACTGAATTAGGGCTGGTGGGTGGCAGCACGCTCCCCCTGCTCCGATTTTTTGGTAGCAACGCGGAAGAGATGGGGGGCATTTTTATCTATGGTGGCTTTTTAAAGGGATTGGGTAGCTATCAGCGGGCCAACCAAATGATTTCCTTTGCGCTACGTAAACAATAAACGCCGCTGCACTGCGCTCTTGCATCGCAAACGACTGATGCCGTTTGCGATGCTCTCCGATACAGCAATTTTCTTCAGCCGAGATTAGCAATATGAACCAGCAAGCCTATCGTGTCATCTTCAATAAAAGCCGCAGCATGTTGATGGCGGTCGCAGAGAATGTTTCCAGCCACGGTAAAGCCGCTGCAGGCACCAGCAGCAGCGGTAGCCAAGCCGTACCGCTGCTGCGCTTTGCCACACTCGGCCTGCTGGTGGCGATGCTGTTCGGTGGCGTCACCGTAGTACAAGCGCAAATGGTGGCGTACAAGAATGGCGGCTCGGGTCCCACTATCGATAGAAGCGCGAATGGCCGGCCGCTGGTGCAGATTGTTACGCCCAATGCAGCAGGCGTCAGCCACAATCGCTACGAGCAGTACAACGTCGATAGCAACGGCGTCATCCTGAACAACGCCCGCACCGTCACCCAGACCCAACTCGGCGGCTATGTCGAAGGCAATCCGAACCTGGCCAACGGCAGTGCCCGAATCATCCTCAACGAAGTCATGGGCAGCGGCCGCAGCCTGTTGAACGGTTATACCGAAGTGGCCGGGCAACGCGCCGAAGTGATCATTGCCAATCCGAACGGCATTACTTGCTCTGGCTGCGGTTTTATCAATACCACGCGCGGCGTGCTGACCACCGGTACGCCGCAATTCGGTGGCGACGGCAGCCTGGAAGCGTTTCGCGTGACGCGTGGCGATGTGCAAATCAATGGTCTGAATGCGAACAATATCGACCAGTTGGACTTGATTGCCCGCAGCGTGCAAGTTAACGGCCAGTTATGGGCCAATCGGCTCAACGCCGTCACTGGTAGCAATCAAGTCAATTACGCCGATCTGGGCGTCACAGTGATTCAGGGCGAAGGCGCGCGGCCGACCGTCGGCATCGACGTCGCGCAATTGGGCGGGATGTACGCCAACAAGATCCGTCTTATCGGCACTGAATTTGGCGTCGGCGTCCGCAGCCTCGGCACAATTTCCGCGCAAGACGGCGATCTCCATCTCGACAGCCGCGGCAAAATCACCCTCAACGGTAAAACCAACGCCAGCGGCAGCGTCGCCATCCGCAGCGACGACGACATCGGCAACAGCGGCACGCTGTACGGCCAACAAACCGTGCAAATCAGCAGTAGCGGACAAATTGCCAATAGCGGCACGCTGGCGGCGCAGAGCAATCTCAATCTGACAGCGGCGAGCGTGCAATCGAGCGGCGTGCTGGCAGCTGGCATCGACGCCGACGGCAAAGCGACGCAAGCCGGTAATCTGAACCTCAACGCCAGCGGCAGCATCGCCGCCACCGGCCAGAATACTGCCGGCGGCAATCTGTCGATGACGGCTGCCAGTATCGATCTCGCCAACGCTGCGACCAGTTCAGCGGGTTCTACAACACTGACCGCCAGCGCCGGCGATATCAATCATGCCGGCGCGAATCTGCAAGCTGCGGGGGCTGCCACATTCAATGCGGCCGGTGCAGTGATCAATGATGGCGGCATCATTCGTACCGCGCAGTTGGCAAGTACTTCCGGCAGCTTATCCAATGTCGGCGGCAACATCACGCAATCAGGTAGCGGCGATACCCATATCACGACCCGCGGCACGCTGGATAATAGCGGCGGCACGCTAGCCGCCAACGCGCACAATCTGCACCTGCAATCGGGCAGCCTCTCCAACGACGGCGGACACATCACCCATGCCGGAACCGGCGTCCTCAATATCGATACCGGCGCCATGCGCAATATCCGTGGCGAAGTGGTAAGCAACGGCGCTCTGGTTCTCAACGCGGCGAACCTCACCAATCAACAAGGCAGCGTGCGCGCCGCCACTACGCTAGACCTGCAAGCCGTTGCATTGAACAATGCGCAAGGCGTCCTGGACGCCGCCAGGATCAACGCCAGCGTGGCCCAGCTGAATAACAACGCCGGCAAGATCAACGCCGATCAGCTCAACATTCATGCGGCCAATCTCTCGAATCAGCAAGGCCAGATCCTCCAGTTCGGTAAAGACACCAGCGTCATCGATGTGAGCGATACGCTCGACAATAGCAACGGCGGCCTGATCCAGACCAACAGCACCGATCTGACACTGACGCCACAGCATTTGAACAACGCCGGCGGCACGATTTCTCACGCAGGGACTGGCCAGCTGAACATCAACCTCGGTAGCGGTGCTTTACACAATCAAGGTGGCACGATCGGCAGTAACGGCAGCGCCACCGTCACCGCCGCCAACATCGACAATCGCTCCGGTTCGCTGTTTGGTGCGGGCCGCACCACGATCACCGCCACCAGCGGCGACATCGACAACAGTAACAAAGGCTATCTTGCCGGCGACAGCCTGACGCTGAAAGCGGCGGGCCAAGTCAACAATGCGGCCGGTAAAATCGAAGCAATCAAGAACGGCGTTGCCATCCAGGCCCGCAGTTTGAATAACGCAGCGGGCACGGTGCAGAACATCGGTGCATCGGCGCTCGATATCCGCTTGAAACAAGGGCTGAGCAATACCGCCGCCAATGGTGTCGGCGGTTTTATCGGCAGCGCCGGCAGCATCAACGTCAGCGCTAGCGATATCGACAACACGAATGGCACCTTCTATAGCAAACAAGATCTGACGCTCAGCGCCGATGGTGCGCTGACCAACGACGCCGGCGTGATCCAGAGCGACGGCTCGCTATCCGCCACGGCAAGCGCCGCCGTGAGCAATCAGGCTGGCCGCATCGAAGCCAATGGCAGCGCTGCGACGCTCGCTATCTCCGGCAGCAGTATCGACAATACCTCGGGGCGCATCGCCAACAGCGGTACGGGCGCAACCACCCTCCAAGGCGGCACAAGCATCGTCAACGACGCCGGTACCATAGGTGGCAATGGCGATGTTACCCTGGCCGCCTCGCGTTTGAGCAATACGCGGCAAGGCCAAATCATCGCCGGCGGCAATTTGAACTTGGCGATTGCGAGCGAGATCAACAATCGCCAAGGCAAGCTGTTCGCCGCCAGGAACCTCAGCACACAACAAGCCGGCGCCACGCTCAACAATACGCAAGGCAATATCGGCGCATCAGGCAATATCGCGTTATCCCTCGCCAGCCTCGACAACAGCGGCGGCCAGATCGGCAACACCACTGGCGACGGCGGCGGCATCGCACTTTCCAGCAGCGGCAACCTCGCTAATGCAGGGGGCAATATCGGCAGCGATAAGAATCTGTCTATCAACGCCAATACCATCACAGGCAACGGCAAAGTCATCGCCGGCCAGGATTTGACGCTCAATCTGCAAGGCGACTACACCAACAGCACCGGCAATCTGCTCAGCGCCAATCGCGATTTTAATTTCAGCAGCAGCGGCACGCTGACCAACGCCGGCAATCTGGAAGCGGTGCGTAACCTGAGCCTGACGGCTGCCAATTTCAATAATCAATATGGCGCGTTGGTCAATGCAGGCAATGGCTCCACCGTCATCAAGGCAAGTAATGCCTTCTACAATCTCGGCCGTATCTACGGCGACGATGTGGCGATTGGCGCACAGAGTGTCACCAATGACGGCGTTCTCAATGCCGATGGCAGCACCAAACAAGCGGGTGTCATTGCAGCACGCAACAACCTGAATATCGGTGCAAGCAGCATCGTCAACCGTGAACACGCCATTCTGCAAAGTCTGGGCGATATGGCGTTGGGCGGTGCGCTCGACGCCAACAATAAAGTGACAGGCAGTGCGGCCTCTATCTTGAACTCATCGGCAACCATAGACGCCGGTAATAATCTGCTGCTACAGACCGCGAAATTGGAGAATACCAACGCCCACTTTGCGACCAAGGTTGAAGTTGATCCCCGTTTGACCAAACGGATTAAGAAATACCGTTTCGAAAACGATCCGCGCATCTATGACGAAAGTGAAGTTGATGAAACCAACACCGGCCATTTCACCGTCATGGTCATCAAGACCAATGGTGCACGCTTTGAAAGATTTACCGTCATCACCTGGCTGGAAACCACGCGCCGCACAGTGGTGACGCAATCGGACCCGGCCAGTATCCTGGCCGGCGGCAATATGACCTTGTCAGGCGCGGTCGTCAACGATAAAAGCAAGATCATTGCCGGCGGCGCAATCGGCGGCAATCTCGACAGTCTCACCAATACACCAGCGGAGGGGGAAACCATCGTGCATCATGGCGGCGACGGCCTGGGCTCCTATTCCCAATTTCACGGCACCAGAAAATGCGGCACCAAACGCTGTGACGACTGGCGGAGCAAAGTTGCCATCGACGAGGATTTACCGGCTACTTCGTTTGATTTGAACATCTCCGCCTATCAACAAAACACCCGTCCCACGCACGGTAATAACGACGCTGTCGGCACCGGCGTCGACGGCAGCACTGTCCCCAACTCCGGCAGCAGCAGCATCGGCGGCAATCAAGGCGGCCGGGATGTATCGGGCAAGGGGCAATCTGTCGACGCCGCAGCCGGTTCGGCCGGGGGAGTCCAAACCGTCGGCGTACCCGGCACACCGATTCCGAACCTGGTGCTGCCCAATAGCCAACTGTTCGTCATCACGCAAAATCCCGGCTTAGGCTACCTGATCGAAACCGATCCCAAGTTCACCAACTATCGTCAGTTCATTTCCAGCGACTACCTGCTAGGCCGTCTCGCCTTCGATCCGCAGAAAGTCCAAAAGCGTCTGGGCGACGGTTTCTATGAACAGAAACTGATCAACGATCAGATCGCGGAGCTGACCGGCAGGCGTTTCCTCGGCAGTTACAGCAGCAACGAAGAACAATACAAAGCATTGATGGAAGCCGGTGTCGCCAGCGCTCAGCAGTTCCAGCTGACGCCGGGCATCGCCTTGACTGCCGCGCAAATGGCGGCGCTGACCTCGGATATCGTCTGGCTGGTGTCGCAAGACGTAAAACTGCCCGACGGCAGCACGACTAGCGTGCTGGTGCCGGTGGTGTATCTGGCGCGGGTCGACGCCAGCGATGTGCGTCCAACCGGCTCCCTCATTTCCGGCCGCGATATCGACTTGAGTATCAACGGCAGCCTGCAAAACGGTGGCACCCTGCAAGCCAGCAACAACACCTTGATCCATGCCACCGATATCGGCAACACAGGCAATATCCGCAGCAACGCCCAAACCGGCAAGACCATCCTGGTGGCCGATAACGATCTGATCAACAACGGCGGCAAGATTTCCGGCAACCGCGTCGGCATCCTTGCCGGCCGCGATGTGGTATTGAGCACGACCACCAGCAGCAGCGGCGTGACAGCGGCCAGTAACAATCTCGGTTTCAGCAGCGATCACACGGCGATTAATAAAATCGCCAGCATCAATGCCGATCAATTATCGATACAAAGCGGGCGCGACATCAATCTCAACGCCGCCAGTATCAACACCACCGGCGACGCCGCCTTGGTCGCTGGGCGCGATCTCAACATGAACGCCATCACGACCAAAGATGCGGTGAACTACAACTACGACGAGCAGAATCATTTGCGCCAAAGTCAAACGGTGGTCAACGGCACGGGTATCCAGTCCGGCGGCAGTCTGGCGTTGGCAGCCGGGCAAGATATCAACGCCACGGCCGCGTATGCAAATGCCGGCGGCAACCTGACGGCAGCAGCCGGGCGCGACATCAACCTCAGCACGGCGCAGCAAGAGAGCCATTTCGATCAGGAAACCAAATCATCGTCTTCCGGCATCCTGTCCTCATCCAGTATCCATACCCGTGATATCCGCAACAGCAGCGAGGCGGTCGGCACCACCTTCTCCGGCGACAGCGTACAAATGATAGCGAACCGCGATATCAACGTCACCGACGGCAATGTGGTCGGCACGCATGACGTCGCGCTGGTCGCCGGCAACAACGTCAACCTGCTCGCCGCACAAAATACCTATGAGCAAAGCTATAGCAAGGAAGAGAAGAAATCCGGCATGTTCAGCAGTGGCGGCGTCGGCTTCACCGTCGGCAAACAGGAGCAGCAAAACGCCCAAACCAGCAAGCAGCTGATCCACAGCGACAGCACGGTGGGCAGCACCGACGGCAATATCGTCATCAGCGCCGGCAACGCCTATACGCAAACGGGCAGCAATGTCCTGGCGCCCAAGGGCGATATCGGCATCGTCGCCAAATCGGTCGACATCAACGCCGCCATCGACACCATGAGTGCGACCCAGGACAGTAAATTCAAACAGACTGGCGTGACTGTTGCGGTGACCAATCCGGTGATCTCGGCGGTGCAAACCGCGCAGCAGATGAATCGGGCGTCCAGCCAAACCAGCGACGGGCGCATGCAGGTGCTGGCCGGGGCCGTTACCGCGCTGTCCGGCTACAACGCCTATAACGATGTTGCCGCCGACAAGACCGGCACTGCTGGCGGCGTCGGCATCAGCATCAGCCTGGGCAGCAGCAAGAGCGAAAGTCATAGCCGGCAAAGCAGTACAACGGCACAAGGCAGTACGGTCGCTGCGGGAGGCAATCTCAACATCATCGCTACAGGTGGTGGCAAAGATAGCAACATCAACGTCATCGGCTCCAACATCAGTGCGGGCAACAACGCCAAACTGATTGCGGACAACAACATCAATCTGCAAGCTGCACAAAGCACGTATGAGCAGCACAGTACGAATAGCTCCAGCAGCGGCTCCATCGGTGTGGGTTATAGCACTACCAGCGGCTTCACTGTCAACGCCAGCGCCAGCATGGGACGTGGCAAGGCGGACGGCTCGGATGTCAGCTACAGCAATACCCATGTCAATGCAGGCAATCAACTGGTCATCGCCTCCGGCGGCGACCTCAACATGAAAGGCGCCACCGCCAGCGCCGAGCAGGTCATCGCGGCGGTGGGTGGCAATCTGAATATTGAAAGCCTGCAAGACACCAGCACCTACAACTCCACGCAAAAAAATATCGGTGTCGGCGTCACGATTCCGATTGGCGCGGGTGCCGGCGGCGTCAACATCAGCGGCGGCAAGAGCAAGATCGATAGCAACTTCCAAAGCGTTGGCGAACAATCCGGGATCAAGGCCGGCGATGGCGGCTTCGATGTCTACGTCAAAGGCAACACCGATCTCAAGGGTGGCGTGATTGCCAGCACCGACAAGGCTGTGCAGGACGCGAAAAACAGTTTCGTTACAGGTTCATTGACGCAAAGCGATATCCAGAACGAAGCGCACTACGATGCCAAATCGGTCAGCATCACCACCGGCGTCGGCACGCAACCGGCCGGCAGTCAAGGTACCGGCGTAGGTTTCGGCACAGACAGCGGCAACGCCAGCAGCACCAGCCAAAGTGGGATCAGCGGCATTGCAGGCAACACCGATGTCCGCACCGGCGACCAGGAAACCGGGATTGGTAAAATCTTCGATCAAGCCAAAGTACAAAAGGATATTGATGCTCAAACGCAGATCACGCTGGCATTCAGTCAGCAAGCGCCGAAAGCAGTGGCGACCTTTGCGGGTGGACGTGCAGAAGATCTGCGCAAGCAAGCCGATCAAGAACCCGATCTCGACAAACGCGCCGAACTCATGGCCGACGCCGGGAAATGGGATGAAGGCGGCGTGTATCGTGTAGCCTTGCATACTGCCACTGGAGCTTTGAGTGGTGGCGTTGCAGGAGCATTGGGTGCGGGAGCTGCGGCCGGTGCAGCACCGTTGCTGACCGACTTGCAAAACAATGTCCGCGATGGCTTGATCAACGCCGGAGTTGATCCGACTACTGCAACCCTCACGTCACAAGCGATTGCGCTCGGCACTGCGGCTGGCATGGGGGCGTTGGTGAGTGGGGGCAGTACTGCTGGCGCTGGGATGGGATTGGCGATCGACGCCAACAATAGGCAATTGCATCCGGATGAGAGAACACTTGCCAAGCAACTAGCCGCGAACAGTAACGGGAAATACACCGTTGAGCAGGTTGAAGATGCTCTGCGGGCGGCGGGCAATAAGAGATCGGGCGAAGGTGTCGGTACAGGCTCAATTGTCAACGTGGATGGCAATAAAGCGACGGTCTACGATGATGGCGCAAAATGGTCAGTGGTTCAGAATGGACAAAACGGCACACAACAACTGATACAGCAGGTTCCGCTCAATGTCTCCCCTGATTTAATGGCCTATATCCAGCAAGGTACCGGCAACAATTACACGTGGTCGCCAACGCAGAATCTTTCTTTGAATATGAATAATGCTTCAGGGATACTTAACCCCTACAAACAAGCAAACTGCATCGGGACGCAATGTTCTGTTGTGACGCTCAATCCACAGCTGCCAACAAGAAACCAGATGGCTGATGGGGCTGGCTGGCTTTCTACGCAATCGGGTCAGTTTGCGGCGGCGGCTACGGCGTATGGAACATTTTTAGCAAACAGCCCGAATCCTATATTGCAGGCAGGGGCAGCGACTCAATTGAGCATGGCTTGGACGGCGACTTTGGCTGGATTCGGTGCGAGTGCTTTGGAGCAGTTGTTGCGGCCTAATGTGGGGCAGACTTTGTATGAAGGTGCGCTAGGTCTTGGTGGTCAAATCGTAAGTGATCGAATTCCATTAGCATCACCAGTAGTCAACGAACTTGGGCAGACCATCAAAGGTACGTCTTCGCCTTTTGTTACGGACTGGATTAACCAAAAATGGGATTCGATTAATAAATCAAACAATCCAACAGGGACCAAAAAATGAAAATTATCAGAAATGGAAATTTCGTTAGATGGTTCAGGGTGTGTATTTTTTTATGCGGGATTTTTTTAGGCTATCTTGGGCTTGCATTAGAAATATTGCCTCAAGGGGTTAGGCTTATTTTAGTTTTAATCGGAATTGTTTTTGCAGCCATTGGCGGCTATGCCTCACAAGCGCATATATTAAAACTCAAGCCCTTCGACAACGCCTACAAAAAAGCAAAAAAAAGCTACGAGAAGAAGGATGATCAATAAATAAAAATCCGCTCCCAATCCCGCAATTTACGTGGGGTTGTGTAGCGCTTTTTTAGCTATGTGAGCTTCCCTTGAAATTTCGTCTTCCACACTGAGTTTCCCATGAATCACACTTTCACTTAAAGAAAAGAGTAATCCCCAATGAAAAAAATAAATTCCTTTTTGTTCGCAATATTTCTCCCCCTATTTCTCCTCGGCTGCGCCGCTGCACCGCCCCATTTCGCGCAAAAGCAAGCCAATCGATCCGCAATTGAAGCAACCCAACGCATCGAGATTTTCTATCACTCCGATCAGGATTATCCCGTGCTCGACGCCGGAGGATCGAACTATGCCGGCCTGTCTGGCTTGCTGGGGCCTATCGGTATGATTGCGGGATTAGGGGCACACGCTGTGAGCAAGACTACGATGATTGATCGCGCTCGCAGCCGTAGCGCTGATTTTACGAAGGCCGTGCACGACGCTTCCGGTACGCATGACTTTACAGAGCAATTCGCTCAAAACCTGGCGGAGCAACTTCGCGTAACCGGGCGGGAAGTTAAGCTGACTGAGATCGATCGTCCGGAGGGTAACGCTGTGTTATCCAAGAGCACGGCCAAGGATATGGTGTTCACACCTGCTTACACAGCACTTGTATTACGTACTTCAAAGAGCTATGTGGCAGAAAGCGCTACCAGCAGTTATCGGCCGGTCGTCGTTGTGGAATTCGCTCTTATGAGCAGTCCTCAGCAGCCGCTCGTTGAGAGCCGCCTGTCGAACGTACTGAGTAAGCCAACATATATCACCTACAGCGGTCTTTTAACTGACGCCAAGCAGGCGGCGGATGCGCTGGACAACGGGCTGCTGGCGCTAGTGCCTCAAGTTCAACGCGTGGTTTTTGACATGAGCGAACTTTCCAGTCGATGACATTGATGCTCCATCTGTCATCTTGACTAAGGCCAAGTCGTGGCATGAATAAAGGGGCAGGAAATAAAGGAGTCGGGCTATACGCTGGATCAATGATTTTGTTTTCGCATGCATTTTTTATTGCTGCTTTTAGAACCGCAAACGGGATATTACGTAATACCTCATAAATTTCAGGAACCGGATTTTCGATTATGAAAAAAAATATTTCAATTTTTTTGCTGGGTATATTTCTTTTGGGCGGTTGCGCCACTCACTCATATACCGATGGCCCACCTTCGATAGGTGCAATCTATTCTAAATATGCGCAAATTGGTTATGAGGGCGACTTAAGGCCCATCGGCGATATTGGTATTGTTACCACCGACGGCATTGTAAAAGTACGTCAATTAAATGGCAGACCTATGGAATCGTTTCGTCTGTTTAAAGCAGCGTCACTTTTTCCCGGGGGACGTTATCAGCTTCATCTGCTACCAGGGGCCTACGAGCTTGCTCTCGCCTTTCGTTTTGACAATGGATCAGGATCTATTTCATGGTCAACTTCCGATCTCACAAAATCTATTATCGTGACAAAAGGACAGGTACTGCACTTGTCTTGGATTGGTCGAGGGCGATCATCCTGGGGGGTGCAGGAGTTTGATGGCAGCTCAGCACTTGCCACAATCACGGATGATTTTGAAAAACTAACGAAGAAGAAGCCGGAATGAATAGGTCCGAGTTAAAGGCCTCATTCAACGTTTCTCCTATCCCGGACTGATTGCAGCAATTACTGACGGAGGCTTAATTCCAGCTCGTCGGCTATGTTGAGCAAAAATAGTGAATGTCTTTCGATTTTTCACCTGCTGGCATTTTGCTGATTCTTGTTTAACCAAAGCAGCATCATGATCAACACCAATTCCTTGACTTCGTATTTTCAGCTTATCGATGCCAACATTTTCAAGATCATGACCTTCAATAAGAAATCAGAAATCCACCGCCCGACGGTTCCGCAGCCTCGCAATTCTCGTTGGGTGAATTTCGCTGAAATATTCTTTGGCGGGGTGGCTAAGGCGACATTGGCGGTGGCCGCTGTGATTGCCATCATTCTTGCTATCGCAAGCGGTAGCGCCCCGACCGACTTACCGACTACTCGCAAGGAGTTCGGCATCTTCCTATTGATATTGCTGGCTTTTGTGATTTGCGCAGTCCTTGCGGCCCACTTCCATTGGCGTGTGATCTGAAGCTCTGTCACCCCGTCAATCGCTGGCGGCCGTATTGAATAAAAAAATCCGCTCTCAACCCCGCGACCTGCGCGGAATCGTAGAGCGGTTTTTTTGTTGCAGATGCCTGTGATGCGTTGGTTCTAATCACTGGTAATCATCAAGCACCCGGTCATCACCCTGACACGCACTGTGGCATTGGGGCTGAAGCCGGTCTGTGCCACCCCGCTGCCGTGCAGGCGTATCCAGAGTGTTTCGGGATTGTCGTCCTGATAGAAAGATACTGTGAGGCGTTGTGCTGCGTTTACTGTCGATGTGTTGCTGTCTCGCGTATCATTGCGCTTAGCCATACTTAACTCCTAGTAAGTTACTTGTGGTTAGCGGGTCTTGGATGCTAGTAACATCCCTGGCCCGCGCTTCTTCTCATGCCTGCCGCTCCGGCACAGACCTGTAAAACACGGTTGCCGCTTACGATTTCCACGGCTTTCTTACGACCTCCTCTTTTGCTGTATGTCGATACAGTATAGGAGCGCAGAATAAGAAGGCCAACGCATCTCTACAGATTTAAGACAAAGTACCGTTTATTTTCTGCGTCCCTCTTAATTTGCTAAGATCTCAAAGCCGATTTTTGCTTATTCGCCAGGAGAAACCCCATGACTTCCTCAACGACTTCTTCAACGACTTCTTCGATTGCTTATCGGATCCCGGGACGCGCCCGCGATCTCGGTGAACTGGTGGTGCGCCGCGTACTGCCCGCCGGCCGCCATCAAAGCGTTGGCCCTTTCCTGTTTTTCGATCACATGGGACCGGTCGATTTTGCCAGCGGCCAGGGCATCGATGTGCGCCCGCATCCGCACATCGGCCTGGCTACCGTCACCTATTTGTTCGAAGGCGCGATCCGCCACCATGACAGCCTCGGCAACGACCAGGAAATCATTCCCGGCGATGTCAACTGGATGACGGCCGGGCGCGGCATCGTCCATGCCGAACGTACCCCTGTAGCGCAACGCGCCAGCGGCTGGCGTTTGCATGGCATCCAGACCTGGGTGGCGTTGCCGCTGGCTGACGAACTGTGCGCGCCCGCCTTCGCGCATCATCCGGCTGCCAGCTTGCCCTTGATAGAGGGCGATGGTTACCGCTTACGCGTGGTCGCCGGCCGCGCCTTTGGCCGGGAAGCGCCGGTCAAAGTCCATGCGCCGACCTTGTATGTGGCCGCCGAAATGCGGGCGGGGGCGCAGTTCACATTGGAGCCTGAATATCCGCAGCAAGCGGTGTATGTCGCCAGCGGCAGCGTGACTATCGATGGCGAGGCGCTGGAAATGGGCGTGCTGGCGGTATTGCAGGCGGACCGGGCGGTGAAGATTACCGCCAGCGAAGCAGCCCAGGTCATGCTGCTGGGCGGCGCTCCTATCGACGGCCCGCGCACCATCTGGTGGAATTTCGTTGCCAGCAACCCGGAGCTGATTGAAACCGCTAAACGCAACTGGCGCGAACAACGCTTTGATCCGGTGCCCGGCGACGATGAACGGATTCCTCTGCCGGAAGAATGAACGTAACTCGAATGCAAACACGAGCGCGGATTTCATCAGTAGTAATTAACTATCGATAATTTAATTAAAATTAATTTTATCTAGTTTATTCTCCTACGGCGATGCGCAACGTTACCGGCTCGGCGTGAACCACCATCAGATTCCGGTGAATGCGCCCAAGTGTCCGTTCCACAGCTACCATCGCGACGGCAGCATGCGGGTCGATAGCAATGCCGGCGCGGCGGTCGGCTATGAACCCAACAGCAAAGGCGAATGGCAGGAACAGCCGGATTTCGCCGAACCGCCGTTGGCGCTGGAAGGCATGGCGGATCACTGGAATCATCCGGTCGACGACGACTACTACTCGCAACCGGGGGCGCTGTTCCGTTTGATGACACCGGCGCAGCAGCAGGTGTTGTTCGATAATACTGCGCGGGCTGTCGGCGGCGCCTCCAGGGAAATCCAGGAACGCCATATTGCCAATTGCAGCAAGGCCGATCCAGCCTATGGCGCTGGGGTTGCCAAGGCCTTGAGTCTGCTGCGCTAGGCGATTTTTGCAACGCGGGAAGTTTGTCCGCGTTCATTTTCACGCGCCATCCACGCCTCGTCCGCCTGCGCGAACGGGGCGTTTTTCATTGTCGATTCGCCCTGTCTAGCGGCCAGCCGCGCGCCGCCCCAGGAAAATATGCAGCACCAGCAATGCCGGGAAAGATAAGCCTAGAATCCAGTGCGCCGCCGACCACAGCGGCCGGCTGGATTCGCTGGCGAGGTAGTACAAGGCATAACCGCTCGCCGTCAGCAAAGATAGCAGCGCCACCATGCTCCAGCCGGAATAGCGATTGCGACGTGCATGGTGGGCGCGCCGGATATGATTGTTGAGCAAACTGCCGACGAAAAAAAGCGCGGCCATGGCGGCCGCGCCATGCAGCTTCATGGCCCACGGTTCGAGCGGATTGACGGTTTCGCCGAACTCGCCGGCGACCTGCAGGAAATAATGAGCGATCAGCCACAGGATGCCGCTGGCGGTCAGCAGGCCGGATACGCCATACAGGCTGAAGCGATGCCAGCGTTCAAGCCGGAAGCGGATCAGGTGCGGGCGGTTACCGGGGTGATGCAGGCTGTGTTTAGGTTGTTTGAGTTGGCGCATCCGTCAGATTATAAAAGCAGTCGCCCCAAACTGTTGCAATAAAGGATGACGCGGATCGGCGCTCAGCAACACCAGCTTGGTCAGGGCGTCCGCCGTCATGCATGCGGGCGCTTGCACCGTGACGCTGATGTTATTGACTACCGCACTGCCGTCAACACCGTGCACCAATGCCGAGCGCAGTTGGCCTTGCACCGTCTTTTGTGAAAAATAACTGCCTGAAGTTGCCAATGCCGCGTCTTTCAGATCGAACCGAAAACCGATTTGCGTCGGCGCCCGGGGATCGCGGATCATGATTGGAAAAGCGGTTTCGCCATATACCCGCAAATCGCCGCCGGCGTTGACGCAAGCCGCAGCGACGCCGGACGCCTGCAAGGCGTCGATGGCGGCGTCTACAGCATAACCCTTGGCGATACCGCCCAGATCGATCAGCGTCGGCGCCAGTTTTTGAATGTTGCCGTCCTCATCGATATGCAGGGCCGATCGATCACGCTCGTGATGGTTGAGCTGATGATGCCGGCCATGCTCCAAGCCGGCGTCCGGCAGATAGCCCCACTCAACCAGCCTTGATGCGCAAGCAATATCAAACAGGCCATCTGTCGCTGCGTTCATAGCCAGTGCTGCGCGCATCACTGTCGCCGTGCGGGCGTGGATCTGCATCGCACTGCCGACTGCCATTTGATTGATTTTGCTGACATCGCTGGCGGCGTCGTGATAACTCATCAGGCGATGTACTTCGGCGATGGCGCCAAAAGCGGCGTCGAAAGCCAGCGCGGCTGCGGCCTCGCTGGGGGTGTCGGCAAGCGTTATCTCGACCAGGGTTCCCAGCCAAGGCTGCGCGCGCCGTCTCATTTTTTCAGCGCGACCTGGGCAATCGCCGCGATCCGCCGCACACCGTCAGTAACGTGGGTGCACGACAGCGTAGCGCCGCTGATGCTGGCAATGCCGTCGCCGATGCTCAAACCGGCGGCCGCCGTCTTGCCGACAAACTGTTTGCGCCACGCCGGGCTTTTGATTTCAAAGCCGTGGCTTTCGCGATAGGTGAGGATTTCGATCTGCTTGATGCTGGCGTCGGGATTGACCGCTACCGCGTACGAGATCAATTCAAACTTGCCGATTACATCGTCCAATACCACGTAACCCAACTGAGCATCGCCCTTGTACGCGGCAAACACGCGCCAGGCGACCGAACGCGCAGGCAGGCCGGCTAGCTTTTCCACCTGCTTCATCTGCTCGCCGGTCAACTGCAAACTGACATCGCGGAAGCCGGTCGCGTCCGGAAACATGACTTGCTGCGCCTGCTCCACCGTCAGGTACTGGGTGGCAAAGGCGCTTGAGCTGGCGCTGGCGGCAAGCGCCAGCGCGGTGACATTGATCGGCTTCATCTTCACAATCTTCGTAAATTAGAAAGCATAACCCAAGCCGAGGTTGAAACGATCGCGTGCGGTGTCGACCTTGAATTTCTGATAATCCGCCTTCAAGACCACGCCTTCGCCGACATTAAAATTGGTGCCGACGGTCCACACGCCTTCGTTCGGTCCGGTGGCAACCGCCAGGCCGGCCGGCATCGCCGCATAGCTGTTGGCGGTGTTGAAGCGCTCGTAGCGAAGGAATGGCGTCAACGTGTAGTCAGAGTTTTTCCACAGTTGATAGGCGGCTTGCGTATACCAGCCGTAGAAGGACGACGGCACTGGCGTCGGATTGCCGGCAAAGGTCTGGTTCAGCGCTTCGGTATTGCTGATGGTGCCGCGGGCGTAGACTGCGGACAGATCCCATTTGCCCGGCGTATAGCGCGCATGCAAATCCCACAAGGTCAGGCGCGCATCCTGTGCCGCGAAATCCGGCGTCTTTTGGCCGATTTTGCCGGTGAATACCGAGCCGCCCAGCAGCAAGCCCGGCACGCCGCGCCAGTTCAATGCGCCGAACACGCTCAGATCGTGCGACTTCGCCATCTGGCCTTCCTGATGGATGCTGCCCAGCGGCGAAGTGCGGCCGTCGGTCGTGGTTGCATCCCATTTGCTGAGATCGAAACCGGTAGTCAGGCCGGTATCCCAGGTGATGCCGTTGTCGAGCGTCTGCGACAAGCCGAGGCCGGCTTCGCGCCAGGTGGATGGAATGATCGCGGTTTCGACGAAGTTGCGGTACACGCCGTAATAGGCGGTAGGTTCATGATTGGTGTTGAGCAAACCCGCCGGGATCAGGAACAAGCCGCCCTTGGCGCGCAGGCCGTTGTTGAATTCGCGTTCGACATACAACTGTTCGACTTCAGTCTCGCCCTTGTCGCTGGCGGAAGTGACTGCGTGCTCCCATTCAAACTCGGCCACCATCTTGGTCTTTTCGTCGAACCGGTGGGTGATGCCGATCACGGCGCGTGCGACATCGGCTTGCGACTTGCTGCTGTCGTGACGCGGACGGGTGTAGTTAACTTCGCCATAGCTCGACAGCACCGTGTTAGGGCCCAGCATGGTCGCCGGCGACGCCGCTGCCGCTGTTGATACCGGTGCAGTGACGGCCGGTGCAGTGCCGGCCGATGCGGCCACTACCGCTGCGGGCGCTACTGGCGCCGCCGCCAGCGCATCCTGGCGTTTTTCAACGGTGTCGGTTTTTTTCTTGGTGGCGGCCAGCTCAGCTTTAAGCTGCTCGACTTCAGCCGCCAGCTTATCGAGCCGCTTCAATAGTTCGGCCTCGCTAGCCGATGCGGCCAACGGGCTTGCCATCAAGGCGAGTGCAACGGCTTGCGCCAGGATGTTCTTTTTCATGATGTCTTCCCCTCATTGATTGATTGTTTTATTGTGCTTTGTAGCCGTCTGTCAGCGTGCCAAGAAACTGCACGACATCGTCGACTTCACTCTCGGACAAGGCCGGCGGCATATTCGGTTGCCGGTTATACGGCACCTCGGTGACATTCACGTTCTTACGATATTGCTCGGGCAAGTCGTTGAATTTTTGCGCGACGCCGCTGGCGTCGGCCGGATACCACAGTTCCGGATTGGTATCGCGCTTGACGTAAAAACTCACCGCCTCGCGCAGAGTCTTGAAGTAGCCGTTATGGAAAAACACTTTGCGCGTCGCGACGTTGCGCAAGGTCGGCACCTTGAACTTGCCGCACAACGCGCTGCGGCTGCTCAGATCGGTGCGATCCGGTCCGCACAGGCCGAGATCGAAATAAGCAGGATCGGCGGTCGCGGCAATCGCCGGATTGCGCGGAACGCCAAGATTATCGAAGGTGAAATCGGTAAATAAGGGCGACGATCCATCGCTGCCCCTGGCGCTCAGGTGGCAGGCAACGCAGTTGCCCTTTGTTGGATTATTGAACAGCGCCAGTCCGCGCAATTCGGCCGCATTCAATGGCACTTTGCCGGCCAGGAATTGATCGTATTTGGAATCGTAAGGATGGAAATCCGTATCTTCTTTTTGATATTGCTGCAAGGCCAGCTGGATGCGGTTGAAGGCGTCGTCGCTGTTATCCAGGATGGCAGCGCCGAATACCTTGCGGAATTCTTCGACATACGCCGCCGATTTTAATTTGGCAATCACATCGGCCCGGCCGGCGTTGGCCATTTCGTGCGGCGCCAGGAACGGCCGCTCCGATTGTTCAGCCAGGGTGTTGACGCGGCCGTCGCGATTGAAGCCGCCGGTCGGCGTGCCGTCGCTGGCAAAAAAGAAAGCCGGGGTCAGGTTCAGATAGCGCAAGGACGGCACGGCGCGGAAACCCGGCACATCGAGATTGGCGCCGCCCAGTTGCACCGCCAGGTCATTGCTCTGCGCGTGCGCGTTGTCGGGATTGTGGCAAGTTGCGCAAGATTGTTTGGCGGAGGCCGACAAGCTCTGATCGCTGAATATCTTCTTGCCAAGGCTGGCGACCTGGCTCAGGCCGCCGTTGGGCACGGGCGTAATCGGGGTCGCGGCGGCGGCGCTGCTGCCGCTATCGCCACTCCCACCGCCACCGCATGCTGCCAGCAGACAAGCGGCGGCAAGCGCCAGCAGCCACCTGCCTCTGTTTGGAGTGCAGATCAGCGGCGCAACATTATTTTGAGACATATGGCTTATTTTTTTAGTGATTTGAATTTCCCCAGGCCTTGGTCGAAATGCACTCGGCCTTACCTTCCCTCTCTGTTTCATCGTTTTGTTTTTTAGTCGAAACAGCAGAATACGAATCTTATTGAGAATGATTGCAATTAGCAATTACTATCAATTGCGACAGGGAATTTCTACGCAACATGTCTTTTTCTCCCAACAACCGGAGCATGGCCGATGCCGACTGTTACAACCATCCGTTGCCATACTGACTACAGCCAAAAATCCCAGGAAGGCGCAGACTGGCAAAAAAGATAGTCAATCTGCTGGCATTGTCCGGGACGGCTCAAGCGACCCCATCCCGCGTTTTCCGCTGTTTTCATGGTCGCCCGACAGCACAGGAGAATCCGCTATGGCAGCACAGATCAATATAGTTCTGGTACACGGCGCATGGGGCGACGGCTCTCATTGGCGCCACGTGATTCCGCCGCTTCATGCAAAGGGATATCGCGTGCGCGCAGTCCAGAACCCACTCACTTCACTGGCCGACGATATCGACCGCACCACCAGGCTGGCGGCAGCACAGAACGGACCGACACTGCTGGTCGGTCATTCCTACGGCGGGATGGTGATCAGCGGTGCCGGCCATGCGCCGAATGTGGTTGGCCTGGTGTACATTGCGGCCTTTGCGCCGGAGGAAGGCGAAACCCCGGGAGGTATCTTCGGCATGCGCGAGCCGCCGCCCGGCGCTGCCAGCATCGCGCCGGACGACAACGGCTTCCTGTGGCTCGCGCCGGATCAGTTCCACGACAATTTTTGCCAGGACGTGGATGCCACGGAAGCCCTGGTGATGGCGTTGACGCAGAAGCCGATCGCGGCCCGTTGCTTCGGCGACGCCGCCGGACCGCCGGCATGGAAAGTCAAGCCGTCCTGGTATCAGGTCTCAAGCAACGATCGCATGATCCCGCCCGAAACAGAGCGCTGGTTCGCCGAAAGAATGAAACCCAGGAAAACCATCGAGCTGGCGGCAGGCCATGCGTCGATGGCATCGCGCCCTGCTGAAATCATCGCGTTAATTGAAGAGGCGGCGCGCACCTGGGTCTGAGCAACGCGCTTAACCAACGCAGCTGACTGGGGTCGGAGCTAACTGGGGTCAGAGTGAGCTTTCTGCGCGCTTTTTGCAGAAACTTCACTCTGCCCCCACTTAGCGGGCCACGGAGTACTGCCTCATCATTAAAAAGAACAAAACCACCTAGTGCGCCCTGTCTTTCTCCGAATCCGTCATGTGGGGTCAGAGTCGAGTTTCGCGATGAAGCACTGCGAAAGTCGACTCTGACCCCAGATGACTCTTGCCGGGGCGATGTCACGAATTATGAAACTCTCAATGACTTGAACTCTCGGCTTGAGCCGAGACACTCTTCGGCTTCCACAGTTGCCAGCCGAGATTCATGCCGGCTGCCGCGATCAGAATCGCGGCGGCGCCGCCGATCTGGGTCAGCTGCAAGCGATGGCCAAAAGCCAGGTAATCAACCATGATCGCGACGATAGGATAGATGAACGATAGCGATCCGGTGAGAGCTGTCGGCAACTTCTGGATGGCGCCGTAGAGCAGGATATACATCAGCCCGGTATGCACTACGCCGACCGTGACCAGGATCGCCCAGCTGCCGACGGTGGCAGGCAACTGTGACAGGTGCGCGAAAGGCGCCAGCATCACTATGCCGACACAAACCTGGATCAGCGCGATCAGATGCGGCGGCGTGCCGGCCAGTTTTTTAGTGATGACGGCGGCGACCGCATAGAAAAAAGCTGCGCCGAGCGCCATCAATATCCCCGCCAAATAATCGCTGCCGCTATAGGCGTTCAAACCAGCGGCGCCGGGCTGCGCCAGCACGATCAGCAGCATGCCGGCAAAGGCGATCGCCAGCCAGGCCAGCTTGTTGACGGTCAGCCGTTCGGAGAAAAATATCGCGCCAAGACCGACCAGCATGAACGGTTGCGTGTTGTAGACTGCGGTGCTGATCGAGATCGAAGCCCGCGAGTAAGAGAGGAACAGCAGCAGCCAGTTGCAGACAATCGCGACACCGCCGAGCGCCGCCAGGGCCAGCAGGCGCACAGTGATGGCGCCGCGCAGCAAGCCCATCCCGGCACACACCAGCAGCAGGGTTGCCGCGCCGAAGACGCAGCGCCAGAACACCACATCCAGCACCGGCTGGCCCGAGACCACGACGAACCAGCCGATGGTTCCCGAAATCACCATGGCGGCGGTCATTTCAACCGTCCCGCTTACCGTCTTATCCATGTATAGCCCCTGAAAACTGTCAGAGGCAGATAATCTCACTTTGTATCGGCATTTTCCATGCGATATAAAAGGATTTTTTTACGATACGACTTATTATGTAAGGCCATCCCGCCGATTTTCTGAGAAAACTAAAATGCTGAACAATATCGACCAGCGCATCCTCGAAGTTCTGCTCACGGATGCGCGAATTTCGCTGAAAGAACTGGGCCAGCAGGTCGGCCTTTCCTCACCCAGCGTTTCGGAACGGCTGCATCGCCTGGAGGAACGCGGCGTGATCCGTGGTTTCACGGTAGACATCGATCCGCAAGCGCTCGGCTACCAGTTGCAGGCTATCGTCCGCATCCGGCCTTTGCCGGGCAAGCTGCAAATCGTCCAGAAACTGATCGAGCAGACGCCTGAATTCTGCGAGTGCGACAAAGTGACTGGCGACGATTGTTATATCGCTCGCCTGTTCGTGCGTTCGATTGCGCATCTGGACCAGATCATCGACCGCATTGCCGACAAGGCCGAAACCAATACCGCGATCGTCAAGGCGCAGCCGATCAAGCGGCGGCCGCCGCCGCTTGGGATCGGCTAGCGAGAACTCGCTTCAGCGCTCGATCATACGGCTCCAGCGATCGTTCCAGGCGGCGCGTTCTTTGTTGATGACGTCCCAATCGACCGTGTTGATGTTTTTCATCAGCTTGTCGATATTGCCGATCTTGGCTTGCACCGATTCCGGGATCTTGACATTCTTGTTGATCGGAATCGCGTTGGCGTATTCCATCGCCTTGGCTTGCGAGCTGGCGCTCAACAGGTATTCCGCCAACTTCTGCGACAGCTCAGGCTCGGAATTGTTCTTCAGCGCGCAAGCGCCCACCATCAACATCACCGCGCCCTCTTTCGGCGTAGCGAATTCGGCCGGAATGCCCTTGGCTTTCAAATTCGCAATCGCGGTTGGCGTCAGCGGGAAAATGGCGGTTTCGCCGGTTTGCACCATCTCAGAGATTTTCGCCGAGCTGGACAGGTATTCGAGCACGTTAGGACCGACCGTGCTGCCCCATTTCTGGAAACCCGGCTCGACGTTCTTGTCAGTGCCACCGACCAGGCGGTTAAACATCAGGAAGCTGTGCAGGCCGAAGGTGCTGCTCTGGATCGACTGGAACACCACTTTTCCCTTGTATTTCGGATCGGCGAAATCCATCCAGGAAGTCGGTGCGGCCCAGCCCTTTTCATCAAACATCTTTTTGTTGTAGCCGATGCCGACGGTGCCCAGTTCGATCCCTACTGCCTGATCGTTCGCCATGCGAGCGAAAGGATAGATCTCCTTGAATACCGGCGCCTCCTTCAGTTTCTGGCACAAGCCCATGCCGACCGCACGGTACATGACGCCATCGTCGAGAAACACCAGATGCATTTGCGGTTTGTCTTTTTGCGCCGACATCTTGGCCATGATGTCGGCCGAAGTACCGGGCACCACCACGATCTTGACGTTATTGGCTTTTTCAAAATCCGGGAATATATAGCTGGTGTAATTCTTTTCCATGCTGCCGCCGTTCATGCCGACGTACAGCGTGCGTGTTTCGGCGTTGCTTATCGCAGTAGCGCCCAATGCCGAAATGAATCCTGCCGCCAGGATGATTTGCTTGAATTTCATGTTGCCATCTCCTCAAAAATTAAACGCCCCCGATACACCCGATACCCGACACAGGCCTGCCACCTGTGTAACTTCAATTACGTCGACGTCAGCGCGGTTGCGCTTAACCAACGCAGCTAACTGGGGTCAGAGTGAACTTTCTGCGCGCTTTTTGCAGAAACTTCACTCTGACCCCACTTAGCGGACCACGGAGTACCTGCCTCACCGCATAAAAAAAACGACCTAGTGCGCTCTACCTTTCTTCGAATCCGTCATGTGGGGTCAGAGTCAAGTTTCGCGATGAGGCGCTGCGAAAGTTGACTCTGACCCCAGATGACTCTGACCCCAGTTAGCTGCCTCCGTTAAGCGCACCGAATCTGCCAATGCTGAACGCCTGGATGGGGGTTGCCGTGGCCTGATCAACCACCAGCTCCGCCAGCACTTCCCCCACCGCCGGCGCTAGCTGAAAGCCGGCGCCGGAAAAACCAAAAGCATGAAACAGGCCAGGAGTCGTGGCGCTGGGCCCGAGCACCGGCTGATGATCCGGCAACGCGCCTTCGACGCCGGTCCAGCTGCGGATCACTAAAGCGTTTTGCAGCGCTGGAATGAATTCGCAGGCCATTTTCATTGATGCAAACATGGAGGCACTGGTGGGACGTGTCGACCCGATCGCCAACTGCCCTGTGCCGCGGCCGCCGCCCAGCACGAAATTTCCGCGCGCCACCTGGCGTGCATAGAAGCCGCCGCCGACGATGCCGACGTTGGGTTCGACCAGTTTCGGCATCGGTTCGGTCACCCACATATTTGGATAAATCGGATATTCCGGCACATGCTCGCCAAACTGTTCGGCAAACGCGGCGCCCCACGCACCGGCGCAGTTCAGCAGGAATTTCGCGGTTACTTCCAAGCCGTTGCTGGCGCGAACCGTAAACTGCTTGCCGTCGAAGCTGGCGGTTTCTACGGTCGTGCCTTCGCGGATCTCGGCGCCGTGGCGCTTTGCCGCCAATGCAAAAGCCGCTGCCACCAAACGCGGATTAGCATGACCGTCGCCGGCACACAAAGAGCCGCCGGCAACCTTGTCGCCCAGCCACGGATAACGCTGGCGCAGCGCCGCTCGCCCCAGCAGCTCCAGCTGCAAACCGAATTCTTCAGCTTGCGCGCGAGTGCGCCGATGAAGAGATTATCTGCCGCTGCGAAGAAATCACGGCGGGCGAATTGCGCCACAGCGTGAAGCAGGCCGGCACGGTGGAAATAAACCGCCTCAAAGCGCTGACCCGGGTTGGTATGGGGCGTTGCCAGGGACGGGTTTGCAGCGCCGCCGCCGCCGAAATCCTGGCGTGCAGCACCGGCAAATCGCTGGCGCAAGTCGGACGGCTGCGC
>Ga0207141_10006_pt2 | contig 68229 bp, 56 predicted proteins | sample Alteio_BWMinHeat_5_FD_153553 | JGI IMG/M metagenome (GOLD analysis project Ga0207141, IMG submission 153553) | Enriched cells from forest soil in Barre Woods Harvard Forest LTER site, Petersham, Massachusetts, United States -... | ecosystem: Environmental > Terrestrial > Soil > Temperate forest >... | reverse complement strand
GCGTATCGAGATCCGTCATGCCAATGACGGCCACGCCTTAAGCTCCGCTAAGGACTTGAGCCACGACGATCGCGACGAGGACGATGACGAGATCTGAGGAGAGCTACCCACTCGTAACAAAGTAAGGGTGGGCCATCACGTCAAAGCCCCGGATTCGATGAAAATGGCCTAAATAGCCCATCCAGAAGAGAAACGACACTCCATCGGTTACAAAGACCGATTACCACCGTAACCGTATAGCTATTGCGGCGAACACTCCTACCTTGGTGGGCCGCCATAAACTATAAGCAGGTGTGTTCTGCCGCAGCAGCAACCTGTGAGCCAAATGAAAACTCGCTGGGGTAAGCGTTTCGGACGTTATGAGATCATCGGCGAGCTTGGCCGGGGAGCGATGGGAGTTGTCTACAAAGCCCGCGATCCCAAGATTGACCGGTTTGTAGCCGTCAAAGCGATTTCGCTCTCCACCCACAACCCGGAGGAGGAGCGGGAATACCGCGAGCGCTTTTTTTACGAGGCTCAGGCAGCGGGTCGTTTGCTGCATCCCGGCATTGTAACTATCTTCGATACGGGCGAGGATCCCGAGGGACACATTGCGTACATCGTTATGGAGTACATTGCGGGTCAATCGCTCGACCGGTTACTTTCCGAACAATCCAAAAAACTGCCGATTGACACCGCGCTTCGCTTGACCGAGGAACTCGCGGAGGCACTGGATCACGCTCACGGCCAAGGCGTAATCCACCGCGACATGAAACCTGCCAACATTCTGGTGACAAAGGAAGGGCATGCCAAGATCGCCGACTTCGGAATTGCGAAAATGAACATGGCCCATATGACCTTGCCGCGCCACGCTCTTGGCACTCCGGCCTACATGGCGCCGGAACAGTTAGAGGGAGAATCGGTCGACAACCGCAGCGATCTGTTTTCGCTCGGTGCGATTCTCTACCGCATGGTTACCGGCTATGGGCCCTTTCAAGGCAGCAGTACCGCCACCGTTTGTTTTAAGGTAGCCAACCGCGATCCCCTGCGTGCGAGCGCACTTGATCCCGATCTTCCGCCTGAACTGGATGCCGTCATCGCCCGTGCCATGGCAAAAGATCCCGGGCAACGTTATCAGCGCGGCTTGGAATTTGCACTCGATCTTCATGAACTGCGAGAGCGACGCCAGGCAGTCTCAAAAGATCCCGACCGTCCATCGTGGTTTCCCGGAACGAGGATAGCCCGGGCGGGGCACGAGATTAGCGCCGACAGTCCTGTAGCTAGCTCTGCTATGACCGCTTTCTTTGAAGCATGGACTCACGCGGCCAGAACAGCACCCCGATTCATCAGACCCCAGCTCTTATTTTGGTGGCGCTTGCCGGCCGTCCGCCTGGGTCTCACAGTCTCGATCGCAGCAATCATTTTATGTGTCTTTGCTTTGTATCACCACGGCCAGGCGTCGCCCAGGGCAATTCAGACGGTTTCTGCTCCAAGGCAGAACGCTCAACCCCCAATTGTCCGCGCGACCGCAGAACCGACACCAACCCAAACGTCAACCGTCGCCCACCGTGCCGTTGCAAAAACCATATCTAAGGCTTCTACTGCACCGGTCGCGGATTCCCCTAAAGCGATGGCAGATTCGACGCTAGCCATACAGATCGAACATCGCTTCGCGGCGGCAGATCTTTCGCTATGGGTTGATGACAAGCTGGCTTATGACCAACCATTGCGCGGTCAGAGCAAGAAGCACTGGAATCCATTCCGAACCGACGTTAGGGAAACTGAAACCGTCCGCCTTGCCTCTGGTCAGCACCGGCTCCTGGTCCGCGTTCGCTCCGCACCTGAAAAATATGAACAGTCAGCGTCTATCCTGGGAAGTTTCGCCAAGGACCATCCGGCGATCCTGCGCATCAACTTTGAACGGCAAGGCAACGGGATGCGCCTCGCATTGCGATAATCCGGCATTGAACATCGATTAGGTCTAATCGCATCCAGGCAGCATGAACGAAACTGGATGCAACACCAACTTGTGCGCCACTTCTCCCAAAAAACTGCCCGCTTTGGCTTGACCGATGTCGCGAGCGCGTACTGCCACCAGAAAGCTGACAAACGAGAGTGATTCGACCAGAATTCGGGAAAGCTATCGCCAATTTCCTGGCTGAGGAAGCGCAGGCCTTCGCTTTGCGAAGGCCTGCCAACAAAGAAACCTCTGCACTACCTACCTGGGGTAGGGCGCCACGTTTTTGTGTGTGGTAAAAAGCCTGGGCCATCCCACCCACGGCTAATTGACCGTGATGCTCACCTTCTTGGACGGAATTCCATTCGCCACCACTTCGAGCGTACTGGCTCCGGTTTCCATGCCCGAGGTGACGTCGAAATTGGTGGACACGATTGTGTTTCCCGTCGCGACGCCCATGGTGCTGTGGTCGTGCGTCTTGGCGTAGAACACGTGTCCCGACGCTTTGTTGGTGATGCGTACCAGGGGATAATTGGTGACCGAGGTCTCCTCATCGCCAAACGCCTGGGCTTGCGACAAGCCATTGAACTGTTTGCCGGAGATCTTGTAGGTGGAACCGCGCGTCACAGTGGTGGGGTACTGAGTAACGCTCGGAGCCCACGCCGGGTTGGGCTTTCCGGCTGGAGTAAGGATCTGAGAACCTCCAACAATTACTTCGCCAGTGGGCAGAACCAGCAAGTGGTTGAAGTAACCGAGGACGAGACTGGGCTTCAGATTCTTGCCGTCAAACTCGTATGACGTCCCGGAGACGCCCACGACGAGAGGGTGACCATTGGGCAGAAGTACCGCGAAGGAGTCGCCGGCGTTGTCGCCATTGGGAAAATCAGGACCTACCGTCCACTTGCCCGTGGTGGGGTGATAAATGGCAGTGTGCCCGGGGCCATTGCCACCGTTTGAACCTGAGCCGGTAGCGAACATCGTGCCATCGGCTTGAAGCATTCCAGGGCCGACTTCTCCAGGCGGATAATAGCATCCGTTTTTACCGTAAGGGATGCAGCCGTGGATGGTGGTAGGCGAGTGCAAATCCACGATGGTGCTGCCCGCGCTGAGCCATTTTTGCTGTGACGAGTCGTACCTCTCCGAGTGCGGAGCCTTCGACACATCGAAGGTCAGGACTGAGCCGTCGGGCATGAGCGTCCAGCCCTCCTCGGCGTTGCGGTCGTGCTTGCCCGTCGAACTGAGTTCGGTCCACGTGAGAGTAGCGGGATCCAGCTCTGCAATGCGCCGATCGAACTTGCTTCCTAACAGGAAGTGGCCGTCGGGTAAGACCGTCGAGGGCGAGTCCCCGATGAAGCCCCAGCCTTGGGGAGGCTTCTGCATGGTCCAGGTATTTTTCGCGGGATCGTAGACCGCTCCCTGGTTGGTGAATGCATAACTGCCGAAATTGTATTCTCCGCCTTCAATAATCAGGCGTCCGTCGGCCAGGACAGACGCGGCGAAATATAGGGGAGCATATCCGGATGGCAGACTCGCCAGTTGCTTCCAGGTTCCTTTGACGTAGCTTCCGGATTTGTCGGGAGTCAGCCTCCACCAATCGGAATCCGCGTTGCCCTGGTACATCACCGTTCCGTCGGTCAAAAGAAATCCGACGATGGCCCCGTCGGGGGGTGGGTTTACAAGGTTCTTCAGCGTCTGGGCAGAAGAAATACCAAGGGTTGCAAGCACAAAAATGACTAAGGGGAGTGTTAGCTTGTTTGGCACGATGCATCACCTCTCTGAAAGTTGCGCCGAACGCCGGGTTCAGTGCAGGTTCTGTTCCTCGGGGAGAGCGAAGCGCAGGGGGGCAATCGTATCAGATTCTGCTGAGTACGGAGGAGAAAAAAAATCTCGGAGAATTCCCCCACATGCGACGCTAGTGCAAGATTCTGCATCTTGACGGGACCCCCGGAACGCAGCATAATTCGCTGGTCTCCGTTGGAGGATGGTCATGAGCAAAGCCGAATCACGAATGAGTCGAGCCACAAAGCGCACCGCATCCCGCGTGGGCGCAAACTTGGATAAGAACTTAAGGTCCTACGCAGTCGCTGCCGGGGCGGCCGGAGTTGGACTGCTGGCGCTGGCACAGCCCGCTGAGGGCAGGATCGTTTTCACACCGGCGCATAAAAATATTGGCTCCCAGACGTTCATCGATCTCAATCACGACGGCATCAACGATTTCAAGCTCACCCTTATTCGAACTTCGCACTGTGTGGGCGGATGCACAACCACGGGCGTGCACCATGGCACCGCGTTCAACGCAACTTATGCCTTTCTGAATGCCTTCGGCGCAGCTAAAAGCAACCAGATTTACGGACAGGGAAAGCTAGCCTCCGCCTTGCCGGCCGGGGTTCAAGTCGGACCCAAGAGCAAGTTTCCCGGCGGGAATCTGATGGCCGAAGTGAATGCCGCCAGCGGCAACCCGGAAGGTTCTTCCGGGGCGTGGGTGGGCACAGGAGTCGGCGTCCAACACCGGTTCCTTGGCCTGAAATTCACCATCCACGGCAAAATCCATTTTGGATGGGCGCGCTTGAACGTAACCGTCATCCCACAAGGTGCGCACATTCAGGCGACGTTGACTGGCTATGCCTACGAGACCATCCCCAACAAACCCATTGTTACGGGAAAGACGAAAGCGCCAGAAGTAAAAGAGGCTGCGACTTCCGCCAGCGTCCGCGTGCCCACACCCGCACCGGCGAGCCTGGGTTTGTTAGCCCAAGGCGCTTCCGGGCTGGTAGCTTGGCGCAGGCGAGAGGCGATAGCGTAAGGCGGCTAGCCCAGACTTCGCAACTACAAGAGCGGGTGGCCGTCCTTCTTGCGTTCCGTGAGAGAGAGGTCGGGACTTTCAAAGGCTTTTCTCAGACACCAAGACTCGTGATATCATACAAGTGCGGCACATAACTAGGTGCTAAGAGCAAACCAGCGTAGCCTTCGGGCTGCGCTTTTTTGTTGCTGGCGGAAAGTGAAACGAAGGGACATTCGGATGACCATGGCAATCGAGCAAGCGTCGGGGATCACGATATTCGCAGCCAAGGGGTGGCTGGGAGAAGTAGACACCCATAGCACGCGCAAGTGGGCTGGCGAGCAAGCTGAGGCCGCTTTTTTGAATAAGGCAACCAGTCTCGGATTGAGCGTATCCAAGCCCTGGGGCGACAGCGAGCGCTATGACCTGATCGTGGGCTCCGGCTCGCGGTTGTCGCGCGTGCAGGTAAAGTCAACCGCATACCAGCACGACGGAAGATGCAGGTACAGCATCAACGCCCAGTGTCACGCGGCGCTCTACACCGAGGATGAGATCGATTTCCTGGCAGTCTACATCGTGCCTCTCGATCTCTGGTACATAATTCCGGTGAAGGCGTGTCTGAACCGCAAAAGTCTGCGCTTCTACCCCAAGGCGACAACTTTTCGCAGCCGCTACGAGAAATACAGGGAAGCGTGGTGGCGCCTGCAGAGCAGAAACGTAGCGAATCGCAGGTAGCAATCTGTCATCCCGAGCGGAATCGAGGGACCCTGCGCGTATGATGGGCCAGCTCCAAACGCTGCACCCACTTTGCATTCGTAGCCAGCAATGATAGCATTGACAGCATGGCGACATTAACCATTCGGCAGCTTGACGAGAAAATCAAAACCCGGTTGCGGGTCCGGGCAGCGCATCACGGACGTTCGATGGAGGAAGAAGCCAGAGAAATTTTACGCTCCGCTCTAACCACTGCATCTCCGGCGAAGGGGAACCTGGCGGAGACCATTCGCCGGCGCTTTGCTGCGTTAGGCGGGCTCGAACTTGAGTTGCCGCGACGCGACCCGATGCGCCGGGCCGCGGAATTCGGCGAATGATCATCCTCGACACCAACGTCCTCTCGGAGCTCATGCGGCCCACGCCCTCGCCTCGGGTTGTGGCCTGGGTTGCGAAACAACCCGCAACCGAACTCTTTACGACCTCAATCACCGAGGCGGAAATCTTTTATGGACTTGAGTTGCTCGCCAAAAGCAAGCGCCGCGAAGGCTTGCTGGCAGCGGCGGAGGCGATGTTGGCCGAGGATTTGGCGGGCCGCGTCCTCGGCTTCGACAGCGACGCAGCGCGAGCTTTTCCCAGGATTGCCGCCCACCGCTGTGCTCTCGGCAGACCGATCAGCCATGCCGATGCACAGATCGCCGCCATCGCTCAGGTCCGAGGGGCCAAGCTCGCGACCCGCAATGTTACGGACTTCGCGGACTGTGGCGTTCATGCCGTTGATCCCTGGAATACTTCGTAGTGTATCCGGTGGTCCGCGCCGCAATGTCAGCTAAAAGCCCCGCCCTCTCGCAAAGAACGCCAGAATGGCAGGGCACCCGGTTTTGGGTGCGATCAAAGGATGGGCCAGCCCCCGTCCCGCCAGCGCAGCTCGATTAGGATGGCGAAGGGTCGCCGGTGCCGATGTCGGCAATCCACCGCCAGGCGCCATCTTTCTGACGACGCCAAACGTCCAAGTATTTTCCGTGCTCGGTCACGAGTTTCCCCTGCTTGTCGTGATGGGCAGCGGTGAAATGTCCCCAGGTGAATCCCAGCTCACCGCTATCGGCGACGACTGCTTCTTCCGGTGTCCAATCGACAGTCAGGTCGGAGGGATATTTCGCCATGAGAGCCGCGATGGCTTCGTGGCCGATTGCGGCTGGTGCATTGCCGTCGAGTTTGCGAGCGTCCGGCGCCATGGCCTTCGCATAGGCTGCCACAAATCCGATGGCATGGCTCTGAGCCGCCAAAGCGCGGTCGGCGTTCAACAGTGAGTCGGCAGCATCCGACGCTGAAGCTGAAGCCGCACAAATAGAAAGACCAACAATCATCGCAAACCGCAATAGTCTCATCTTGTCCCCTAAGTCAAAAGGAATTTACGCCGGACATGAAAGCTGGGGAGCCTTGCCGAGGGGATCTCTGCACGACCTCGAGGCCGCCGGACCCGGCAGTATACCGCAGAAGAAGCCGCGGTCGAGATTGAAACTCGCCGGACAGCGCGTCATCGTGAGCAGCTTGGCGTGTATCCGCCGGTCCGCCGCCGCGATGTCGGCTAAGAACCCCGCCTCTCGCAAAGAACGCGAGAAGGACAGGGCACCCGCTTTTGTGTGTGGTGAAAGCATGGGCCAGCCAGCGGCGTTACATACCGCCCCAAAACCAGCCCGCGCCAGCGCCGTTCCACGCCGCATAATCTGGCCAGCAGTGCTCTTTCAGCTCTGCCCGCAAACGCGGAGACTAACGCGACACGATTGGATACGAAGGACACGTGGAAACAGGACACCTAGGAAACTGGATACATATGTCAGTGCAGACTACGCGATATATCTTCATAAACTTAGCGATAATGTATATTAATTGTCACTCATGATAGCGAATATTCGCGCCTATAGCTGAAGTGATTTTATAATTATCGCCGATGACCTGCGAGAAACACCTTGGCTTTAGCGAACCGACTCTGGCAGGTTGACAGAAACTATCCGCTCTCGAAGTATTGATTCTATCGCGATGAACGAGATAGGATAATTGAGTGCGCGACCATTGTACCTACTTGTCGGTCCTTTCTGGTGTTATAATGTTATCCAGCGCTAGTAAGCCAACTGGGATGGAGAATTTGGATGCCTCAGACTGCTGGAGCCGATAGGCGAGCACAACTGAAAGAGCACTACTGGCCAGATTATGCGGCGTGGAACGGCGCTGGCGCTGGCTGGTTCAAAGGTCCGCGAACGTTGCCGCTGATTCTTGCCCTCTTGTCGGACAAGAATCTCACTGCCGGAAGGGATATTGCGCGCGTCTACCTCGAACTGCTTTCACGGCACTTCGACGGAGGCGTCATTGAAATGGGGAACGAGGCCGACCACGCATACGCTGCCGGATATACCGGCTCCCGAGCTGTTCGCACATGGCATGAACGAATGCTGCTTCTTCAGGAACTCGGATTCATAAAGTCGAAACACGTGGGGAATCAGCGTTACAAGCTGGTTTTCGTTGCGGACCCGCTGGTGGCTATTGCCAAACTGCGCGAGGCCGGGAAGGTCCCAGACTCATGGTGGGAGGCATATACGCTGCGGCTGATGGAAACGAAAGAAGCAGACCCGGAAAGGCTGGAGCGCATCGCCGGCGTCAATCCATTGGGCGGCAGGACACGCTCCTCCAGGCAAAAGCGAAGGGGTAGACCCGCTGCGGAGAGGTAGTTTCTTTGCGAAGTGTCTTCAGTTCCCCTTCGCGCAACGAGTTGTCAGACCCCGGTCGCTCAACGGATAGGGCGCTGGGGTAGCTAAGTGAGCGTTGCGGTTTCCCTTGGCCAAAGGCAGCCCGCCGCGTTCATAGCCCCATATATGTGGGTTCGAATCCTGCCCGTGGGTCTGACTATTTTGTGGCTAGCGGCTCATGGAAAAGGCCGCCCCTAAAGGCGGCCTCTTCATAAACCCTGCGCCTTGGGGACATGCAAAGCAGCGGTCACACCAAAGCTTACGTGATTACAATATCAAAACCGATGGCGAACAGTCAAGTTACCTTTCAGTACACAGACGAGGTGATAGCCACCTTCGAAAAGTACCTGTCGGCGGAGCGACTCGCACCATATTACGCTTTGGCCCGTGGAAACAAATGGGTCGGAATTCAATTATACGAGAGAAATTGCCAACTGTCGGAAGCCTTGTACGGTGTGATTCAGGGCCTTGAGGTGACCCTTCGAAACGCCATTCACGACGTCATGACAAGGATGGTTGGCGCAGCGGATTGGTACGACAGGATTGCGCTCGAAGACTCAGAACGGGAAGCAGTTGACGAAGCTAAAGAGAAAATTATCGAAAAAAACTCCGCTGTAACTCCAGGGCGAGTAGTTGCGGAGCTTACATTCGGTTTTTGGGTCAAGCTTTTCGCATGGCAGTACGAAAAGAGCCTTTGGGTACCGTTTTTGCACCGCATCTTCCCGCTGAAGATGAAACGCACCCTCTTACACGGGAGACTTGTCGACATCAAGACCTTACGCAACCACATCGCGCACCACGAAAGGATTGTCGGAAAGCGAAAGGATTTGCCAAAAGACTGCCGAGACATACTTGAGACTATTGGTTGGGTAAATCCAACCATTCAAGAGTGGGTTAACCACACCAATAGTTTTCAGGAACGTTGGAACAAGAAACTGAAGAAGACCCAGCCTGTGCCGCCAGGAGCTGCGCCGGATTCCTCCAGCAGCGCTGCCCAAACTGAGCAAGCGGCAATAGTCCCACCAGAGCAGGAATGAGGTTGGCGGGTGGCACCGAAATCGCGTTCATTTCACCCTCAAGCGTGCCCTGTCCAACTTCGCTTCAAACCGCCGCGGGCTGCGCCACTTCTTGCAACGCTACTGCGAATGCGTCGATGGCCTGGTCGATCTGCTGGCGGGTGATGATTAGCGAGGGTTGGAAGCGGATCACGTTGCCGTAGATGCCGCCTACGCCGACCAGGACGCCGTTGCGGAGCAGGGCGTCGCGGATGGCTTCGGCTTCGGTGGTGGCTGGAGTTAGCTTTTCGTCTTTCACCAGTTCTACACCGATCATGAGGCCGAGGCCGCGGACTTCTCCTATGAGTGGGTGGTGCTTTTGCAGGGCGCGGAGCTTGGTCATGGCGTAGTTGCCGGTTTCGGTGGCGCGGGCAGGGAGATTTTCTTTCTCCATGAAATTGATGTTGGCGAGGGCGGCGGCGCAGGAGATGGGATTGCCGCCGAAAGTGGAAAGATGGTCGCCGGGTTTGAAGGCGGCGGCGATTTCGGGGCGCGTGGTGAAGGCGCTAAGGGGGAATCCGTCGGCGATGCCCTTGGCGGTGACCAGAATGTCGGGAACGACTCCGTAGTGCTCGATGGCGAACATTTTGCCGGTGCGGGCGAAGCCGGATTGGACTTCGTCGGCGATGAAGAGGATGTTGTGCTGGTCGAGGACTTTCTTTACTTCTTTGAAATAGTTTGGCGGCGGACAGATGATGCCGCCTTCGCCCATGACCGGCTCGGCGATGAAGGCGGCCACGTCGCCGGAGGTGGCGAAGCGGATTACGTCGTCGATGGCTTTGGCGCATTGGCGTCCGCATTCTTCGGGGTCGTTGCGCCATTGCGAACGGTAGGCGTAGGGTGCAGGAGCGAAGGCTACGCCGGGAGCGTAGGGGCCTCCGCGTTTCTTGCGGCCCTGGTTGCCGGTGATGCTGAGGGTGCCCCAGCTGCGTCCGTGGAAACTGGCGTGGAGAGAAATGTATTCGTGCTTGTCGGTGTAGAGACGTGCAAGCTTCATCGCGCCTTCAATGGCTTCGGCGCCGCCGTTGCCGAAGAAAGTTTTGGTCAGGCCTTTCGGGGCGATGTGGGCCAGCTTTTCGGCTAGATCAGCTACGGGTTTTACGTGGTAGATGTAGGACGCGGCGTGGACCAGCTTGTCCATCTGTGATTTGGCGGCCGCGATTACTTCGGGATTGCAGTGTCCGGCGTTTACGACTGAGATTCCAGAGAAGCAGTCCAGATACTCGCGGCCGGTTTCGTCGGTGACCGTGGCGCCGTTGGCATGGTCGATGACAATGGGGACTACCTGCTTCATGAAGCCGGTCATTACGTAGTCTTTGTATTTCTGGATGGTGTCCGACATGGCGTCCGAGATCTTCCTTTGTGTACCTTCGTGTCCTCTGTGGTTAATGCCTTTTAAGGATGACGACAAACCATCAGAACTTGCGTGAGTGTTCTTTGGCCCAGCGTTCTACCACCACTTTCTTTTCGGTGTAGAACTCGACGGCGTCGCGACCTTGTCCATGCAGGATGCCGAAGAAGCTGTCTTTCCAACCGCTGAATGGGAAATAGGCCATGGGCGCGGCTACTCCGATGTTGATTCCGATATTGCCCGCGGGCGCCTCGTAGCGAAAGCGGCGGGCCGCGGCGCCGCTTGAGGTGAATAACGAAGCTTGATTGCCGTATTTACTCCGCTCCAGGAATGCGAGAGCTTCGTCGAGATCGCGAGCATGGATCAAGCTTAGTACCGGGCCAAAGATTTCCGTATCGGCAACTTCGCTCGTCGGCGAAACATCATCGAGAATCGTCGGCTTCACGAAGTTTCCCGCTTCGTACTTCGGGATCTTCGGATTGCGTCCGTCAAGCAGAACCTTCGCCCCTTGCTTCTCGCCCACCGCGATCAAAGAGTGGATACGTGCCTTGCTCTGCTCGCTGATCACAGGGCCCATCTGTACGGCTTCGTCGAGGCCGTTGCCTACGCGCAGGTTCGCGGCGGATTCTGTGATCGCGTCGCGGAAGGTTTTTTGTGCTTCGCCGATGGTTACTGCGACCGAGACTGCGAGACAGCGTTGGCCGGCGCAGCCGAAGGCGCTGTCGCTGATGATCTGGGTTGCCATCTTCATGTCGGCGTCGGGCAGAACGATAACGTGATTTTTCGCGCCGCCTTGACATTGCGCACGCTTGCCAGTCGCGCCTGAGCGTTCATAAACGTACTTCGCAACTGGAGTCGAACCGACGAAGCTGATGGCGCGCACTTTGGGATGATCGAGCAATGCGTTGACTACGGCTTTCCCGCCATTCACTAAATTGACTATGCCCTTGGGAAGTCCTGTCTGCGCGAGCAATTCATAGGTTCGCTGGATGGTTAGCGGAACGCGCTCCGACGGTTTGAGGATGAAGGTGTTGCCGCAGGCAATGGCGTAGGGCAGAAACCAGAACGGTACCATGCCGGGGAAATTGAAGGGCGTGATCGCCGCTACTACGCCGAGCGGTTGGCGAATCATAATCTCGTCGATGCCGCGAGCTACATCTTCAAGGTTGTAGCCTTGCATCATCATCGGGATGCCGCAGGCAACCTCGACGTTCTCGATGGCACGACGCCACTCGGCTTTGGCCTCGGTGAAGGTCTTACCATTTTCCTGGGTGATGATGCGGCTCAGTTCGTCGATGTGTTCTTCCAGAAGTTGCTTCAGCTTGAAGAGCGGTTGGATGCGGTCTTCCGGCGGAGTGCGCCGCCATTCGGGATAGGCTGCGGCGGCGGCTTCGACGGCGGTCGCGACTTCGGCGGCATCGGAGAGCGGGGCTTTCGCGATAGTCTCGCCGGTGGCAGGATTAGTTACGTCGAACCATTCCGTGGCAGTGGATTCGATCCATTCGCCGTCGATGTAGTTGGGAACTTTGGTGAGAGTCAGTGCTGCTGTTGGCATTTAGAACCTCGCTAAACTAGTTTCGCCATGGTAGATCGAGCTGCGCTCGACAGGACGGGCGAGACACCCGTGCTCCACGCGCTAGGCTGGTTGTTCCACCAAACCTTTTTTCTGACTCACGGCCTGCAGGGCCGACTCCAGTACACCCAGGCCTTCATCCATCTGCTCGTCGGTTACGACCAGCGGAACCAAAAGGCGGATCACGTTGGAATACGAGCCTGCTGTAATTGTAATCAAACCGTGTTCGTAACAATACTGCGTCACTTCTTTGGTTTCCTCGGCGGCTGGTTCGCGTTTGTCGGGAGATTTCACGAGTTCGATTGCTTGCATTCCGCCCAGGCCGCGGACGTCGCCGATAATCGGCCAGCGCTTTTGCCATTCTTTGGCACGTTTCTGGAATTTATTTCCGATTTCGTTGGCGCGAGTCAATAGGTTTTCGCGGTCGAAGATGTCCAACACGGCTAGTGCGGCGGCGCAGGAGACGGGATTACCGGCAAACGTTCCGCCGAGGCCTCCGGGGCCGGGTGCGTCCATGATTTCGGCGCGGCCCGTGATTGCGGCCAGCGGCAAACCGCCGCCGAGCGATTTGGCTGTAACGAGGATATCCGGTTCGATGCCGTAATGCTCGCTGGCAAACAGCTTGCCGGTTCGGCCGAAACCGCTTTGCACTTCGTCGGCGATGAACAGAACGCCGTGCTTTTGGCATATGTCGATCAGCGCGCGGAAGAAATCGGGTGGAGGGACGACGAATCCTCCCTCGCCCAAGACTGGCTCGGCGATCACGGCAGCGACATCTTCGGATGCTACTACTCGCTTGAATGTGTCTTCGAGATGGCGGGCGCAATAAAGATCGCACGACGGATATTTTAGGGAATAGGAACAGCGATAACAGTAGGCATAGGGGATTCGGTAGACGTCTCCGGGAAATGGCGCGAAGCCTGCTTTGTAGGGATGCGTTTTGCTGGTGAGCGCCAGGGTCATCATGGTGCGGCCATGGAACGCGTCTTCGAAGGCGATAATGCCTGAGCGTCCGGTGTGGGCGCGTGCGATCTTTACTGCGTTCTCGACTGCTTCGGCGCCGCTGTTCACGAACAGCGTTTTCTTGGGGAACTTGCCCGGTGTGATTTGGTTCATCCGCTCGGCAAGGCGAATGTAGTTTTCATACGGCGTGACCTGGACGCAGGTATGCAGAAAGTTTTCTAGCTGGGCGCGGATGGCAGTAATCACGGGCTCGCGACGATGTCCAATGTTGAGGCAGCCAATGCCGCCGGCAAAATCGATGTAGCGGTTGCCGTCCACGTCTTCGAGCCAGGCGTCTTCGGCTTTGGCCACATAGACTGGGGTTCCGTGCGAGAGGCCGCGCGGAACCGCGCTGTTGCGGCGCTCGGCGAGTGCTTTGGATTTCGGTCCCGGGATTGGGGTTTTGAGTTGAATCGTGTTCATGACGATGCTTCCTGCGTCTTCCGGCGAATTTCCTTCAACGTTGATCGTGGTCTATAGCTACAGAGCTCCTTCGACTCCGTAGCTGATTCGCTTCGCGAACCAGTTACTGCGCTCACGATGACAGGGTTATTTTTAATACCAGCCGATGGGAGCCTCGTTCAAATTGATGTGTACTTGTTTAGTTTCGAGATATTCTTCGATTCCCCACGGGCCGAGTTCGCGGCCGAAGCCGGATTGCTTGTAGCCTCCCCACGGGGCTTCGACATAAGTTGGTTGCATGTGGTTGACCCAAACGATTCCGGCGCGCAACGATTTCACCGTGCGGAATGCTTTGAAGATGTCGCGCGTCCACACTGCGGCGGCCAAACCGTAGGGTGAATCGTTGGCAATCTTGATTGCGTCTTTTTCGTCTTCGAATGGAATCACGGCAGCGACCGGGCCAAAAATCTCTTCGCGGGCAATGCGATCGTTGTTGGTGACATCATAGAAAATTGTGGGTTCGATGTAGTAACCCTTGGCGAACTTCTCGGCACGTCCGCCGCCAGTGGCCAGTTTCGCCTCTTTCTTGCCGAGTTCCTGGTAGGAGCGCACGCGATCGTATTGATCTTTGCTGACTAGCGGGCCCATCTTGGTGTCGCGGTCGGTAGGCGAGCCTAGTTTAATTTTCTTGGCTTTTTCCGTCATCGCATCCACGAACTTTTTGTAGATGGGCTTGTGCACCAGGATGCGGCTACCTGCCGAGCATACTTCGCCTTGATTGATGAAGACTCCGAAGAGCGCGCCGTCGATGGCGGCTTCAAAGTCAGCGTCGGCGAAAAAGATGTTGGGCGACTTGCCGCCGAGTTCGAGTGTGACGCGCTTCACGGTTTCGGCGGCCTGTTTGACGATCATCTTGCCAACGGCGGCGCTGCCGGTGAAGGCGATTTTGTTCACGTCGGGATGCTGTACTAAGGGCGCGCCGCAGCTTTCGCCGAATCCGGTGATGATGTTGACCACGCCCGGCGGCAAGCCGACATCGGCGAGCCAATTCGCCATTTCGAGGACGGTGATCGGCGTTTGCTCGGCGGGCTTGAGAATGCAGGTGCAGCCCGCAGCTAATGCTGTCGCGAGTTTCCACGCCGCCATGAGGAGCGGGTAGTTCCAGGGAATAATTTGGCCGGCCACGCCGATGGGTTCTTTTAGCGTCAGGCTCACGGCGTTGTCTGGAACGGGGTTCACGTACCCGAGGATCTTTGTGGCCAAGCCGCCGTAATATTCGAAGCAGGTGGCTACGTCGGCGATGTCGAATTCGGCTTCGACGATGGGCTTACCGGTGTTGCGCGATTCCAACTCTGCCAGCATGGGCGCATGCTGGCGGATTTTATCGGCTAGGCGGAAGAGGACGCGTCCGCGTTCCTGCGCAGTGGTCGAGGCCCATGGGCCGTTTTCGAATGCGGCTTTCGCGGCGACTACGGCGCGGTTGACGTCGCCGGCGTTTGCCTCGGGAACCTGGGCGATCACTTCCTCAGTCGACGGATCATAGACTGGAAACGTCTTGTTGGACTTGCTGTCCACCCATTCGCCGTTGACGTACATTTGATAAGTGCGAACGTCGGCCTTCACTCCACCTGACATGATTCTCGAACTCCTGTTCGTTGCCTCAAGGCCTGAAGGCCCAACAACTCTTCCGATTTCAGCGGCACGACTAAAGTCGCGCCCTCCCGCCTGCATGGACGGGCGAATCGCCCGTCTCCACACGAACTGCTTTCGGCATCTTCAGCCTGCTGTATCCAAAGAAAAAGAATACTGCTAATGCGATAAAGCCCAGGGTGATGCCAAACATACTGACTTCATATTTCCACATTGATGTGATTTGTTTGGCTGGAAAATAGGCCACGACAATCGCCAGCGTCGTAGTGATGAATCCGGCGACACCGGCAAACATGAGCGTTCCCCTGCCGTAACATCCTTGGAGGGAAGCGCGCAGGGCAAACTTGATCAAGGCAGCAAAGACGTAGAGAAACGGAACTAATTGCAGCACAACCGCGGCTGACAGCATTTTTTGAAAGGCTTCCTGCACGCCCCCGGAAAGTGTGAAGTTGAGAACGATCAGAACGAGCGACACCAAGCCTTGCACGATCAGCGCTACGTGAGGAGTCGCGTACCTCGGATGAACTTTTCCCATCGCGGCGGGCATGTAGGAATCAAGGCCGGCGACGAATGGGATTCGGGCTGAGCCGCCCATCCAGGCGGAGCCGATTCCGGCAATGGACAAACTCAGCATAACTGCGAAGGGAGCGATGATCCACGACACCCCAACCTTGCTGGCCATGTGGCTGACCGCCTGCACAATTCCTTGCAGTACGTTGATGTCGTTTTTGCCGATCGCGACCAGGAGCGTGAGAGTAGCGCCTACGTAGAGAGCGCCGGAAATCACGCCTCCCCAAGCGACGGCTCCGGGGAGGGTTTTCTGGGGATCGCGGATTTCGTCGCCCATCACGGAGGCGAGTTCGAGTCCGACCAAGCCAAAACAAATCACGCCGAAGGAGTTCAGGACAAATTTTGGATCGGCGGGAATTTTGAAATCCGCCGCTTGCACCGGTGTTCCGAAGCGCGACCAGACAGTCACTCCCAACCCAATGAGCACGGCCGCGGCAACAAAAGTGCCGATCCCGCCCAGATTGTTCAGCCACTTGCCTACGCTGAGGCCGATGATGTTGAGCAAGGTGAGAAACGCCAGCAGAGCTATCGACGCGACCATGGCGAAGGTCTTGTTGTCAGCGAGGGCTGCGTGGCCGGGGCCCATGGCGAAGACCGAGACGCCGACGAAGTAGAGCATGACTGTCGGCACGTAGAGCATGTTGTTGGTCCAGTAACACCAACCGGAGAGGAATCCGTGAAAGTCTCCGAAGACTTCTTTGGCCCAGAGATACACGCCGCCTTCTCCGGGATAGCGATGGGCCAATTCAATGACGGCGATGCCTTGAGGCCAGAAAAACAGGAGCAAGGCGATGATCCAGAGCCACACCGTAACGCCGCCATTAGCGGCAATGCTGGGGACAACATTTAAGTTGAAGACGGCGACGACGAAGAGCAGCACCAGATCGAAGCGGCCGAGTACGCGCTTGAGGTGAGGTTGGTTGGCGTCTTGGGCGTTAGCGGACAACTCGGTCCCTATTTTTCCTGATTGTCATTCCGAGCAAAGCGAGGAATCTGTATTCCTGGGTCGTAGGCCTGCAGATTCCTCGCTTCGCTCGGAATGACAAATGGTGAAGGTACATGCAGCGCAACCTAACTTGCGCCGAAACCGCTGCGGAGCTTTGCTCCGCTGGACAGCCGCCCTCGGCTGTCCCCACGTGATTTTAGTGGGCCACCACTTCTGCTGTGCGCTCCTGCTGGGCTTTCGCCAGCGCGGGCGCTACATCCTCGAAGGCTGCGATGTGTTTGTCGATATCGGCCTCCGTGTGCTGGACCGAGATTGTCCACTGCTCGTCCCACCAGTACGGTTGCGGCATCACTCCACGATTGACCATGCCGAACCAGTAGTGGCGCCAGAGATCGATATCGATGGTGGTCCAATCGCGGTAGTTGCGAATTTCTTTGGGATACAGCATCAGAGCCCCATTCGCGCCTGCGCTTGCGATGTACGCCTGCAGAGAAACTTTCGCTATGGTCTTGCGATAGCCGGTGATGAGCTTTTGGCTGAGCTTGTCCACATGCGCGTAGTTCGCGCGCGAGAGCACTTCGCGAAAAGTCGCGAGACCCGCGGCCATCGAGACCGGATTCGTGTTGTAAGTACCGCCGTGAAAGACCTTGTGCTCCGAGATAAGATTCATGACCGACTTGTGCGTGCCGAAGGCTGCCAGCGGCAAACCGCCTCCGATTGATTTTGCGAGACAGATCATGTCGGGCTTGACACCAAAGTACTCCGAGGCTCCGCCCCAGCCTAGTTTCGCCCCCGTCTTTACTTCATCGAAGATCAGCAATGCGCCGTTCTTCGTGGCGATTTCGCGCAGGCCCTCGAGGAATCCGCGCTGCGGCATGCAAAGGCCGACATTCATCATGATCGGTTCGAGGATGATGGCGGCGATTTCTCCGCGATTCTGCTTGAAACGAAGTTCAACGCTGGCGAGATCATTAAAGGCAGCGACCGGGATGTTGGCGATGCTTGCTTTTGGCACACCTAGTCCGCCAGGAACGGACGTTGGAGCGCTGGCATCGCCGAACTCTGGAGCATGAGGCTTCACGCTGACTAGAGCGGCGTCGTGCAAGCCGTGGTATCCGCCTTCGAATTTCAGAATCTTGTCGCGTCCCGTGGCGGCGCGGGCCAGGCGGACGGCATGCATCGTGGCTTCCGTGCCGCTGCTGCCGAAACGAACCATCTCGACCGGAAAGCGATTGCAGATTTCTTCGGCCAGTTCCCACTCCATATCATGAGGCATGCCGAACATGGTTCCTGTGCTCAGGCGTGATTCGACAGCCTTCATCACCGCGGGATGGCAGTGGCCGGCCATGAGCGCACCGAAACAAAGGTTGTGATCGATGTAGTCGTTGCCATCGAGATCGCGGAAATGTGAGCCGCTTCCCTCTTTTACGAAGATCGGGTAGGGATCGTAAGCGCGGTAGTTGCTGGCAACGCCGAGCGGGATGCGCTTCAGGTTCTTCTTGTGGGATGCGGCGGATTTGGGCGTACGACGCTCGAAGGTTTCGAGCTCCTTTTGCAATTCGGGGTACATCCGGGTCTCCAGAGATCTCAAGCCGCCTGTGCGGCCATTAGAATGTGCCCGGGCGCGAGGGCCGCCCGGTTTCAGGCTAGAAAAACAATTTTAACGCGAATTGCACCAGACGTGGGTCGCGGGCCGAAGTAATCTTGCCGAACAGAGCGCCGTCGCCCAGATTGCCATCAGGATTTACAAACTGGGTGTGATTAGCAATGTTGAATATCTCTCCACGGAATTGCAGGTATTTGTTTTCGGTGATCGCGATCTGCTTGTGCACGGCGAAGTCGGTATTGTTAAGGCCCGGACCACAGCAGATGGTGCGCTGAGTGCCATTGTTGAACTGACCCAGCGGTGGCGACGTAAAATCCGTGCCGTTAAACCAATAGCCACCGTTTTTTCTTGGGTCCAGGGTTTGGAACGGCGCCACCCTTTGCGGCGCCTCGGTACCTACGAAGAAGAAGCTGTTGATTAACTCAGTGTCGGTAGACGAGTTTATCGAATCGTTCGACAAGCGGATGGGAAATCCACTTTGGAAGGTGGTAATGCCCGAGATCGCCCAATCGTCGAGCAACTTACCCGCCCAGCCTGAATGTTTGGGGATGGGCAAATCCCAGAAATAACTGATCACGAAGCGCTGCGCTGAGTTGAACAGGGATAGAGCGCGATTGGCATCGAAGGCAAACGGGTTCAGAGTTTCCTCGAAGCTTGAGGCCTGGTCGATGGACTTGCTGAATGTGTAAGCGGCCTGGAATTGCAAACCTTTGGAAAAACGCTTTTCGAGCATGGCCTCGAACGCATTGTAGTTCGAGTTGGCGATCGTGTCTTCGGCAAAGATGTCGGTGAACACAGGAATGCCATCCGCGGGGCAGTTAATGCCGCTGAACGGATTGCAGGTCGGAGAAGAATAGGGCCGTAGGCCGACGAGGGTGAGGCCACCTGGTGCAACTGATCCTATCGGAGCGCCCGCAGGAATCACACTCGGACCATTCGGTCCGTAGGGGACGTGGAAGCCTCCGGCCGGAGCGATTGCGGCGGCCGGGATGAAAAACTCCGAGTCTTCAGCGGCCGGGCCGCAATTGATCTGGCTCGGGTTCGAACTGGGTGGGCCGGAGAGTACGCTGGTTGGATCAGCGTTCGACATGCTGATGATGTCCAGGCAGGTTTGTGGGTTAGACGGATTGATGTCGTGCGAGACCAGCAACCGGTGGCCCTGAGAGCCTACATATCCGAACTGCAACATCAAGTCCTTGGCAAGCTCCCTCTGGATGTTGAAATTGTATTGGGCGGTGTACTGCGTCCGCATGTGCGGCTGGAATTCACCAAAAAGTTCGATGGGCCGGAACCGTTGCCAGTCCTGCGGTTGGCCGGGAGTCGGGTTGAGAATGCCGTTGTAGGGATTCGGATTAACGGTGCCGGACTGACTGACAAAAGGGGTGTTGAAAAACGTGCCCGATAGAAAAGTGCTCCCGCCGAAGGGTGGCTCTGCGCCGAACTGCTCCATCACCAACTGCTCTATCGGATTGTAAAACAGGCCCCACCCCATGCGAATGCTAGTCTTGCCCCCGCTTCCGAACAGTTTGCCGAAGAAACCGTCGGTAGCGTCGGGGCTGTAGGCGAGTCCGATGCGAGGGGCGAAAGCGTTGTAATAGGTCTGCGTCAGCGCGGCGGGAACTCCTTTGTCGCCGGGAAAAACCAGTCCAGTCGGAAGTACGCCCGCACTGAGGCAATCAGGCTGCCCGAAGCTTGCCTGTTCCGCCGCAGTGAGCGTACACGGATACACCGCCGAGTTCTGCCCCGGCCGGAAGGTTTGCACGTGATGGCTGATGTCTGTGAGCGGTGTATCAAGTTCCCAGCGGAGTCCGTAATTGAGGGTGACGTTGGGCCTAATCTTCCAGCTATCCTGAACAAATGGATAGACCGATGTGCTGCGGATGGCTTCACTTTGAGCGGCGCCCTGGGTATAGGAATCTGTCAGGCCCAGGAGGTATCCGGCATAGTTGTCGCCATCGGCGGTGACGACGGCGTTCGCACTCGAACTATCGAAAACCGGGGCACCGTTGACATTGAAATACAGAGTCTGATCGAAACGCGAGCGGCGGACGTCAATGCCAAACTTCAAGGTGTGATTGCCCTTGACCCAAGTGAGGCTGTCCGATACCTGAAACGTGTTCCCCACCTGGGGCAACTGACCTTCAAAGTTGTTTCCGATCACCGCTCCACCGGAGATTGTGGTGAAGGGCACGCCTTCGTGCATAGCCCCTAATCCTGGAGTAATGCCGAACGCCGGGTTGCCGCTCGTACTGCCGGCCAGAGCGTTTATGGCCGAAGAATCAGAAAGGCCGGTAAAACAGAATTTCTGAACCGCAGAAGAACACGAGGCAGTCACCGCGTTGTTGGTTTGTGGAGCTTGAAACCCAAGTTGGCCCTCGCGCATATAGGTAACGCGCGCCTCATTGACCACGGCGTTGGTGACGGTCCATGTGTGACTCAGGTTGACCTGCTGATAGCGCGAATTGTTGTTACTTCCGAAACCCGGGATGTTGGCTCCCGCTGCTTGAAAGAACGAAAACGGCTGAAAGTTGGCGTCGTCTGTGTAGTAATAATAAGCGGTGAGGCTCTGATGATCGGTGAGTTTGTGGTCGACGCGGATCGTGAACTGATCCTGGAAATCTCCACCGACGGGCACAGCTTGAAAGATACCAGCGCCGGCATTGGCGTTCGGAATAAATTTTTGGAGTAAGTCGGCCGCTACGGGATCCTGGCACGGAGTAGGAATCACCCCATTGGGAAAGATTGAATTCCAGCCCACGCCCGCGGCAGGCGTTGTGGCACCGGGAACCGCCAGGATTGCGTTTGTGCATCCCGGACGGCCATTCAAGACTTGGGCGACAAACCCGTCGCTGATACCTCCAGTGAACTGTTGTCCCGCCGGGGCGATCGCCGAAAAATCTCCTGTCCTCTGCGGGCTCGTAGGCACGAGCACTTGCGAGCCTGACTGGCCCTGCCGGATTCGACGGCCTTCATAGGACAAGAAGAAAAATGTCCTATCCTTCTTAATCGGTCCGCCAAAAGTTCCGCCGAACTGGTTCTGATTGAACTGCGGCTTGACGGTATTGAAGTAGCCCTGGGCGTTCAGAACGGTATTACGGAAGTATTCGTAAACGTTGCCGTGGTAGGCGTTGGTCCCGGATTTCGTGATCACGTTGACCACGGCTCCGGAGTTGCGGCCGTACTCGGCATCGAAGGTGTTGGTAATGACGCGGAACTCCGCAATGCTGTCCGGTGTGGGTTGGATTGTAGGGAGGTTGACGAACTGATCGTTGGCATCTCCGCCGTTCACGCTGAAATTATTGGAACGACCGCGGCCGCCGTTCACGGAAACCGAACCTGCGGAATCTGAACCATAGAAGAGGCTGCCACTGCTGCCTAATTGCGACTGGACACCCGGTTGAAGCTGCAAGAACTGGTAGGTGTCGCGGGTGTTGAGCGGCAATTCGTTCACCGAGCGATCGTTAATCACGGCGCCGAGCTGCGTGCTGGTCGTATCCACCTGCGGAGCTTCCGAGGTGACCTCGACGGTTTCCTGCGTCGCGCCGATTTGCAGCGCCTGGTTCAGGGTGACTACCTGATTGACATCGACGGTGACGCTCTTCTGGACGCTTTTCTTGAATCCACCCAGCTCGTATTCGACTCGATAGTTGCCAGGTACAACCTCGACAAAAGTGTAGTCGCCACCGTCATTCGTCTGCACGATCCGAGTGGCACCGGTTGCCTCATTTACCAGCGTGATCTTTACGCCCGCCAAGACCGCGCCCGTGGGATCGGCGACACGACCGAGAATTCGGCCACCAGTGCTTTGCGAGAAGGCAGCACCTGAGAGGATCGTCAGTGAGACCAGGACAGCCAGCGAGAACGCCGAGACACGAAGCGGCAGAGACGGACGCATTACGCACCTCCGATTCGGGGTGGAAGATTGCCAACTAACAATGCTTGCGTGAAAATCAAACCTTGCTATAATCGCGCAAGGTTAGAGAACCCGCCGCACGCTGTCAAGCAAAAAATGGTGCTGTGCCTGGACCTGAAAGAAACATGGGGAGCGCAGTTCTGAAAATGAAGCCCGCGGACCCGCAGCCTTACTTGAAAATCGGCGACGTGGCTCGCCTGGTGGGGGTTTCTCCATCAGTGATCCGATCGTGGGAGAGTCTGGGCCTCACCCGGCCCCATCGCACGATCAGCAAGTATCGGCTTTACACCCAGGAAGATGTGAAACTGCTTAAGCGCGCGCGATTTTTGCGCAAGGTGCGAGGCCTGAACGCGCCTGCTATTGCGCAGTTGCTCAAGCGCGAAGGTGCAGTGCCAGCCTCAACGAATGGCGCCAGCGGCGCAATCGGTGTGCACCTGCGTCAAATGCGCGTGCGCCGCAATCTGTCTTTGGCTCAAGTGGCGAAAAGAGTCGGCATCTCGGTCGGATTTCTCAGCGCGCTGGAACGTTCCCACATGAGCGCATCCGTGAGCACTCTTCGAAAGCTGGCACGATTCTACAGGACCAATATCCTTGATTTTTTCGATCCCTCGGAATCGAATAGCCGACTGGTGCCGCGGCACAAGCGTAAGGTCCTCGAGGCCGGACCCGGCGTCCGCATGGAGTTGCTGGCGTGCGGGAACACGGTGATGGAGCCGCACCTGTTTCGTATTTCTCCCCGCGCCGGAAGCGGGGAATCCTATACCCACGAAGGCGAGGAGTTTCTGCACGTCTTGCGCGGGCGATTGCATATTTCAGTGGCGGAAGTCGAATATCGACTTAAGGCTGGTGACAGTTTCTATTTCGAGAGCGCCACGCCGCATCGCTGGTTCAACCCGGGCCGCAGCGAAACTCGGGTGTTGTGGATTAACACTCCTCCAACGTTTTAGAGGCGAGTCAGTGCGAGTGCAGATCAGGGAGTGTGGAGACTGATTGATGAGCCGCCGATTTCTGATCGTGCTGTTAGCAGCATCCGTTCTCTTCCTTGGCTCTTGCGCCAAGAAAACTCCTACGCTCAACCTGCTGGTCTGGGAAGGGTACGCCGATCCATCGGTCGTGCGTGGCTTTGAGGAGCAATGCCACTGCAAAGTCACCGCTTCGTATATGGGTTCGAGCGACGAACTCGTTGCCAAGCTACGCGGCGGGAGTGCAGGCAACTACGATGTGATTTCGCCATCGAGTGACGTAGCCACTTCAATCGCTACGGCGGGATTGGCTCCGCCGCTCGAGCTTTCGAACTTTCCCAGCTACAACCAACTTTCGTCTCAGCTCACTTCCCTGCCCCTGGTTCGCGTCAAGGGCCAAGTCTTTGGCGTGCCGTTCATGTGGGGACCAAACCCGATCCTGTATGACACCACTGCGTTTTCACAACCGCCGGACAGTTGGGATGTGTTTTGGGATCCGAAATATCGCGGCAAGGTTTCGGTCTGGGACGAACTCTCAACGCTATACATGGCGGCGCAGGTTCTCGGCTTCGACAAACCGGACACCACTCACCTTTACAACCTCAGCGATGCCGAACTGGATGCAGTCAAGAAAAAGCTGTTGGAGTTGAAGCCGAATATCCGGAAGATGTGGTCGACCGGCGGTGAGCTTACAAATCTGTTTCAGAATCACGAAGTGGTCCTGGCCATGGGCTGGCCGCTGATGACCAATCAACTTCGTAAGCTCAACGTTCCGATTGGCGAAACCATTCCAAAAGAAAACACTACCGGCTGGATCGACCATTTAATGGTCACCGCAGGCAGCGAAAACAAGCAACTGGCTTACAAATTTCTCGAGTACATGATCGAGGCTCAGACACAGAAGAAGGTTGCCGATGTGACCGGCTATACGCCAGCGAATCCGCAGGCGGCACAGTTCATGACGCCGGAACAGGTGAAGAGCCTGCATCTTGATGACGTGGACAATTATCAGAGGCACATCTACTTCTGGCAGGACGTGCCTCGGCGGTCGAAGTACGTTGAAATCTGGAACGAAGTGAAGGCAGCGCAATAACCTTTGCAGCGCCGGCATCTTGCGGGCGAGCCGCCCTACTTTGGCCGCTCGGGACGGTGGCGCTACTAAAACAAATGACAACCGTCATCGAACCCGCGATCGCTCGTTCTGCGAAGTCCGGCGTGCAACCATTGCTTGCCATTCGCACTATTGCCAAGTCTTTTGGGAAGAATCCCGTGCTTCGTGATATCTCTCTGCAAATTGCCGAGGGCGAGTTCATGACGATCCTTGGGGAAAGTGGATCGGGCAAGACGACGCTGTTGCGGATCATCGCGGGTTTCGAGAGCGCTGATGCTGGCGAAATCGTGATGGAGAGCGAACGGCTTGATCTTTTGCCGCCGTACCGCCGCCGGGTGAATACAGTATTTCAAAACTACGCGCTCTTTCCGCACTTGAGTGTCGAAGAAAACGTCGGCTACGGGCTACGCGTCTCCAAGTTGTCGAAAGATGAGATTGCGGCCCGCGTTTCGGAAGCGTTGGCCATGGTTAAGATGACGCCGTTCGCCAAATCAAAACCAGCCAATATCAGCGGAGGACAACAGCAGCGCATTGCCCTGGCGCGTGCGCTGGTAAATCGGCCTCGGCTGCTGCTGCTGGATGAGCCGCTGTCCGCTCTCGACGCCAACCTTCGCCGTCAAATGCAGGTCGAACTGAAGTCTCTGCAGCGGGAAGTCGGTATCTCGTTCGTATTTGTTACACATGACCAGGAAGAGGCCATGGTCATGTCGGATCGCATTGCGCTTTTGCGCATGGGAGAGTTGGAGCAGGTGGCGTCGCCACGCGAAATCTACAGCCGTCCTGCAACCGCCTATACGGCGCAGTTCATCGGCCACACGAATCTGCTTCGTGGCGATGTACGAGGGAACGTTGCTCGTTGCAACTCTCTGTCTTGGCCAGTCGATCTGCCGGACGGCCCAGCTTTGTTTTCCCTGCGGCCGGAGAATATTCGATTAGTTACATCTGGGGTGGGCGGCGCCGACATGAATCTAATCCGCTTTGGAGGCAAGGTTCAGAACCAGGCTTTTCACGGCGCCACCGAACTACTCCAGATCGTCTGTGAAGATGGGCTTATGGTGTCGGTGAGAACTGCAACTCGTGAAGGCCGGCAGGGAGAGCTGCATTTGGAATTCTCCCCCGCCGACGCGGTGCCCGTGCGCGAATCGGCGGAGAGAGGCTGATCAACGATGTTTTCCCGCGCATACCGAACTGCCATCACGCTGCCGCCGCTGTTATGGGTGGCCCTGTTTCTGCTGGTTCCCTATGCGCTGCTTTTTTGTTATAGCTTCTGGTCAGTCTCACCGTCGCAAACCATCGTCCACGATTGGAGCCTGGACAACTACCGTGAACTCTTCCGCGTGAATGTTTATTTGCAAACCTTGTTTCGGTCGATGTGGATTGCGGCCCGCGTCACGATCTTCTCCCTGCTGCTGGGCTATCCGCTGGCCTACTACCTCTCGTTCTATGCGGGGGCGAGAAAAGATCTCTTCTATCAACTCGTCATTATTCCGTTGTGGGTTAGCTACCTGGTTCGCGCGTATGCCTGGAAAACAATCCTTGGCAGCGACGGAGTGCTCAACACGTTGTTACAGTATGTCCACCTCACCAAACATCCGTTGGAGTTTCTGCTTTACAGTCCATTTGCGGTGGTGCTCACGCTTACCCATATCTATACACCATTTGCGATCTTGCCGATTTACGCATCGCTTGAGCACATCCCGCGCAATCTGGTTGAGGCGTCGCATGATCTGGGAGCATCTCCGTTGCAAACTTTCTGGAGGGTGATTTTTCCGCTTTCAATTCCCGGGGTGCTGGCCGGCGCAACTTTCGCGTTTGTGCTGAGCCTTGGCGATTTTCTGGCGCCGCTTCTGCTGGGCGGCCCCAGCGGGATCATGATTTCGAACATCGTGGTCAGCTTGTTCGGCGCGGCTTACAACTGGCCTTTGGGAGCGGCGATTTCGCTTTGTATGCTGCTGCTGGTGCTGGCGCTGCTTCTGCTCACTGAGAAGCTCGAAAAGAAATGGAGCTTCCGATGAGCGATGCCCGCAGCAATTCCCGCTGGTTGCCATGGCATGCCCTCGGTGTTTTCGGATTTCTCTATCTGCCGATTGTGACCCTGATCGTCTACTCGTTCAACGGACCTGGGGTTGGTGGATTCCCGCCGCGCAACCTTACTCTGGATTGGTATCGCATGCTTTTTGCCGACGATGCCATCTGGGAATCAGTCCTGAACAGTCTGATCGTGGCATTTGCGGCAATGGGAATTTCACTGACGTTTGGCATTCCGGCGGCGCTGGCGCTCGATCGCGCCAACTTTCCGGGAAAAGCTCTTTTTCGAAGACTGGTTCTGCTACCGCTGATTCTCCCCGGAATTATTACCGGGCTTTCACTGTTGATGTTGTTTCGCGCAGCCGACGTGAAGCTGAGCCTGGTAACGATTGTGCTCGGCCACGGTACAGCTTTAATTTCTGTCGCCACCACTGAGGTGTTTGCGGGATTGCAGAAAGTGGATCGCGCACAAGAGGAAGCATCTCTCGATCTTGGCGCAAATTACTGGCAAACCTTTTGGCGGATTACCATCCCGAACCTGCGCTTGTCTATTATCGGCGCCGCCCTGTTGATCTTCACACTCTCCATGGACGAGATCGCGGTCAGCTTTTTTCTGATCGGTCGCGACAACACGCTGCCGCTGGAAATCTGGGGCCGGTTGCGACGCGGGATCACGCCTGAGATCAATGCCATCTCCAGCATCATTTTTGTTTTTTCTCTGATCGCAATTGTCGGTTGGTACCGGCTGCGGATCAATGCGGAGGGAAAGCCGGAAACTCCGGCCGAACTGGTAGAGGTTGCTTAAGTGTTGTAACGTCGGTCTCTTGCCGGCTGTCCCGGGGCATGCCGCCGGGACGGAGTGTGCTAACGAGGAATTTTATGACTACAAATCGCAGGGACTTCATCAAGTTTGTTGTGGCGGGATCGGTCGCAGCCGGTTGTCCGGTCGATATTTCGTTACTAGCAGCGGAGACGCCTCCGCCCGTGCCTTCCGTTGAGGGTGAAGACAATCGCATCTGCCACCAGGTGCGCGACGGCAAGGTTTTCGAGCGGCCGCCGGTCTCGGCGCGTCACGATGTGGTGATCGTCGGCGGCGGGGTCAGCGGACTCGCTGCCGCCTACTTGTTGCGCGACCGCGATTTCCTCTTGGTGGAAAAGGAACCGCATTGGGGCGGCAACGCCTATTTGATGGAGTATCAGGGAAATGCCTATGCCACGGGGTCGGCATTCCTGGCTAAAAGTGAGGACAGTTATAGCTTCGCCAAAGAAATCGGCCTGGAGCCACTGCCGATTAACGATCGCGACAGCACCATCATCAAAGGCGAATGGATTCCCAATACCTGGGCCGAAGGCATTGATAAGTTGCCCTACCCTGCGTCGGTTCGTGAAGGTTTCAAGAAGTTCAAGAAGGATATGTTGGCAATCGACCTGGAGAAACGCGCCACCGAACTGTACAACGTTCCATTCTCCGATTTCATGAAAGGTTACCCAACCGAGGTGAAGCAGTGGTGGGATAATTTCGGTCCTTCCAACTGGGGAGCAGTGAGTGAAGATACAGCCGCCGCATTGGGCATCGAAGATATGCAAGAGATCAGCGCAGACACGCCACCGGAGTTCTACACCTGGCCCGGCGGACTCGGCGCCATCACCAAGAAGTTAGTTGAAATTCTGCAGCCGAGTCTCGCGGATCACATGCAAGCGGGAGCGACTACCGTCGCGGTAGTCCCAGATAGCAAAGAAGTACAAGTCACGTACATGCAGGGCGCGGAACTGAAGACGGTGGCTGCGAAAGCCGTGATTATGGCGACTCCGAAGTTCATTACCCGGCGTATTGTGCAAGGCCTTCCGGAGAAACAGAGCGATGCCATGCATCAGGTTCGATACATTCCCTATGTCGTGGTAAACCTGATTTTTGACAAGCCGGTCTTCAACAAAAGTTACGACACCTGGTGTCCGGGAAATACATTCACCGATTTCATCGTCGCGGATTGGACGATTCGCAACCAGCCCGGTTACCAGCAGAAAAACAACATCCTCACCTGCTATACCCCCTTGAATGAAGAGGACCGCAGTTCCCTGCTTAGCGAAGCTGGCGCACGGAAGAAGGCTGTTAACGTGCTCACCGATTTTCAGAAGCTTTTCCCGGGTTCCAATGTAGATCCGGTCGAAGTACACATTTACCGCAGGGGCCATCCCCTTTATATGTCAACTCCCGGTTTGTACACCAAGGTACAGCCCTTAGTGCGGCAACCGATGGACCGCGTGTTCTTCGCCAACACCGATTCTGAAGGCCCGGAATCGACTACTAGCAAGGCCATCATGGCGGCCCGACGCACGGTAAAGGAGGCGGAGAGCCGGATGGCCGGAAAGCCCGCTCCGCATCCGAAGACCGTGTAAACCATTCAATCACAGGGGCACAGAGAAATTCCCTGGGGTTTCTTCTCTGCGACTCTGTGTCTCTGTGGTGAACGTCCTGAACCGTAGTAAAGTGGTAAGAGCGGTCCTCGGGAAGGAAGTCTCATTTGAGTTCCAGCATTCGCAACATCGCTATTATTGCCCACGTCGATCACGGCAAGACCACGCTCGTCGACGCTATGCTGCAGCAGAGCGGCACCTTTCGCTCCAACGAGCACATCATCGAACGGGTGATGGACTCGAACGATCTGGAGCGCGAGCGCGGCATTACCATTCTGGCCAAGAACACGGCCATCTTTTATCACGACGTGAAGATCAATATCGTGGACACGCCCGGCCACAGCGATTTCGGCGGAGAAGTTGAGCGTGCACTCAAGATGGTCGATGGTGTCATGTTGCTGGTCGATGCCAGTGAAGGCCCGTTGCCGCAAACTCGTTACGTCCTCAGCAAGGCCCTAGAGGCTCACCTTGCGCCCATTCTGGTGATCAACAAGATCGACCGCTCAGACGCCCGCCCGCAGGAGGTGCTGAACGAGGTTTACGACCTGTTCATCGATCTGGACGCTAAAGAAGAGCAGCTCGACTTTCCGGTTTTGTACACCAATGCCAAGGCTGGAACCGCATCGCGGGACATAAAAGGAGGTGGCGTAAATCTGCAGACTCTGTTCGAAACCATCGTCAAAACTATTCCGGCGCCCAAGGGCGACGCGAGCGGAGCGTTGCAGATCTTGGTGGCCAATCTCGATTACAGCGATTATCTGGGACGGCTGGCGATTGCGCGTGTGTTCAACGGAACCATGCACACTGGTGAAGACGTCGCCATCGCCAAGCTTGACGGCTCGCTCCACAAAACGAAAATCACCAAGCTGTTTTCATTCTCCGGCCTTAAGCGGACGGACATCACCGAGACGACGCTTGGCGACATAATCGCGGTAGCCGGAGTCGAAGGTATCACCATCGGCGAGACCATTACCGACGCGGAGAATCCGGCGCCACTCCCGCATATCACCATTGATGAGCCGACCATCGCGATGCTGTTTACCGTAAACACCTCGCCGTTTGCCGGACGCGAGGGCACCTATGTAACTTCCCGAAATCTGCGGGAGCGCCTGCATAAAGAACTGCTGACCAATGTTTCCCTGCGTTTGGAGGAAACCGACACGACGGATTCTTTTGTAGTCATGGGCCGAGGCGAGCTGCAGCTTTCGATTCTCATTGAGATGATGCGCCGCGAAGGTTACGAACTCATGGTTGGAAAGCCTGAGATCGTCACCAAGCGAGTGGATGGCAAGCTCATGGAACCGGTCGAGAAGCTGACGGTAGACGTTCCCGAATCGTTCGTCGGAGTAGTCATGGAACAACTCGGTGCGCGCAAAGGCGAAGTGCTGAACATGCACAATCACGGATACGGGCGGGTGCGCGTCGAGTTCCGTGTGCCCAGCCGCGGGTTGATCGGCTTGCGCAGCCAGTTGCTGACTGACACGCGCGGCACCATCGTGATGAACGCGCTGTTTGATGGATACATCGAATGGCAAGGCGAGATCCCGCACCGCCTGACGGGCGCGCTGGTGTCCGACCGTGCTGGCGTAACCACACCTTATTCTCTTTACAACCTGCAGGAGCGAGGCGAACTATTTGTCGGTCCGACCATCGATGTTTACGAAGGCATGATCGTCGGCGAGAACGCCAAAGATAACGACCTCGACGTGAATGTGGTCCGCGAAAAGAAGCTGACCAACATGCGGTCTTCCACTTCTGACATTGCAGTTCGCCTGGTGCCGTTTCGAAATCTGAATCTCGAACAGGCGATCGAATTCATCGCCGACGACGAATTTGTCGAAGTCACACCGAAATCGCTGCGGTTGCGCAAGAAAGTACTTCAGGCCAACAAGCGAAAGAGAAGTTCGATGGCGATGGCGGAAGAAGAGCGCTGATGGCCCGTGGCCGCAAGCTCGATCCAAAGCAGATGGATGTTAGGAAATTATTGTCATCTTGAGCGCAGATTGTCATCTTGAGCGCAGTATGTTTCGTGTATCAGCACGGAACATGCGAGCCGAAAGGTCCCGGCATAGCGTGTACTTTCGCAGACCTCGCGGGGCATTCTCACTAAGCCTCCACTGCTGCATTGCGAGAATGCCCTGACGCATTGATGGTACGATCCGTACCAGCGATTCTTCGACTGCGTTTGTCCCTCCGCGAGCGGAGCGACAAACTCCGCTCAGAATGACAGATTCAAATAGGAATCGATTGGGAGCAACCCAGTAACAGCTGAGTCCCGCGCATCCTCGCCCCACGTGAGTTGCTATTACGCAAGTTTCTCCAAATGCCGCGGCGACCGAATTAGCATTCGACAGAATAGCTTCCCAGACATTGCAGACCTGCTATACTTCCTGCGCATTTGATTGTTCGTCAACTTTGGCTTTCGGCTTGGCCAACCAGCCTTTCACTTACGCCGAAGTCGCCCACCTTCAAATAGCTCACTCAGAGGCATTCGCGTGAAGAATATCTTTGTTGGGAACCTCGACTTCAACACTTCGGAAGACGAGCTGCGCAAGCTTTTCGAGGTACACGGGCAGGTGGACCGGGTCAGCATCATGACGGACCGGGATACTGGACGTTCTCGCGGTTTCGGCTTCGTTGAGATGACGAGTCCGGAAGACGGAGAGAAAGCCATTGCGGCGCTGAACGGCAGTCAAATTGGCGGGCGCACCTTGAACGTGAATGAAGCGCGTCCTAAGGTCGAGCGCGCCAGTAGTGGGGGTGGCGGCGGTGGTCGAGATCGTGGCGGCCGCGGCGGACACGGTGGCGGTGGTGGCGGCGGCCGGAATCGCTATTAGATTTTCTTCACTCTGCGGCAAGTCAAAATATTCAGTCTAGTGTCACGGCTCGGCGATAATTGCCTGCAGCCTGACGCCGAGTTTCGATCCACCAATTGATAGGGTAAAGCTCCGCATGTACACTGGAACTCTGGCGCGCCCGTAGCTCAGCTGGATAGAGCGGCAGCCTCCGGAGCTGTAGGTCGGGAGTTCGAATCTCTCCGGGCGCACCATTACCTTTCCACCCTTCACTCATAGCGCAGCGCCTCGACCGGATCGAGTCGCGAGGCTTTCATCGCGGGGTAAATACCAAAGAACAACCCGACGCTCATCGAAGCGGTTACTGCCGCAATCACTGACCATAGCGGTACCGCCGAAGGCAAACTCGGCAACAGCTTATTGATCAAGAAGCTAATCCCTGCTCCGAGTGTGACGCCGATGATTCCGCCGGTGCCCGTCAGGGTAATGGCTTCGGTGAGGAACTGGCGGATGATGTCGCGACGGCGGGCGCCGATGGCTTTGCGCACTCCGATTTCGCGGGTGCGTTCGGTGACCGACATCAGCATGATGTTCATCACACCCACTCCGCCGATGAGGAGTCCGATGGAGCTGATCACGACCACGGCAATGGCGATCGCTCCGGTGATCTGGCGGAACTGGCGCGCAATTCCCTCCGAGCTGGAAATCGCGAAATTATTCGGTTTATCGATTCCAACTGCTCGCCGCCGCCGCATCAGGCCAATGATTTCGTCCTCCGCTTGGTTCTTTCTTCCTGGATACGCTTGCGCGCCGATGAAGTTTTCGTCGTCTTGCGGATTGTGTTTGCGGTAGGCTCCGTAGGGCACGACCACAACTTTGTCCGCCGATTCATCTTTGAAGAACTGGCCTTTGCGCTTCTCCAGTACGCCGACGACCTGGTAGAACGCGCCTCCGACCTCGATGGATTTGCCCAATGGGTCTTCCTCGTGGAACAGTCCTGTCGCCAGGTCGTGGCCGATTACCGCGACATCCATGTGGTGCAAATTTTCCACCTCGCTGAAGAAGCGCCCTTTCTCGGGATTGGCATTGTAAACCCATTCGTAGGATGGAATGGTGCCAGTGAACTGAAGTCCGTAGACCTCGTTCTTTTTGTAACGAGCCGGCACCACGGTGATGGGCTGGCCGGGTTCCAGGCGCGGGGAAACCTCCACAGTCACAGACTTCACGTCGGGGCATTCATCCAGGATTGCCATGGTGTCTTCATAGGTCAGCGGCTTGCGGTTGCGCTCTTCCGCCGTGAGCGTGCCACGAAAACCAAAGTCATAGCGAAAAACAAACAGCGTGTCGGTGCCATACTGATCAAGAAATCCGCGAATGTCCCGGTCCAGGCCGACCATGATGGAAGCTACGGCTACGATGGCCATGATTCCGATGACCACGCCCAAGACGGTCAACAGCGACCGCATTTTGTGCTGGCGAAGAGAATCAAACGCCAGGTGCGTGCTTTCGCTGAGTTCAAGGTGCATGATTGAAACCTATTGAAATCAACAGCCATCACAGCCGGCGAAAATCAAAAATGGCAACGTTGCAAGCAACGTTTCTAGAGTAGATATTCCTCGGTTGGCTCGCTACGTCTCGGCGCCGAGAAAGCCTGTTAAATCTCAAAGCGCAGGGCCTCGATAGGATCGAGCTTGGACGCCCGGTTCGCGGGATACAACCCAAAGAACAATCCTACGATTGTCGAGACTGCAAGCGACAAAATCACGGCACCGATTGGCACTTGCGATGGCACGGGCGTGAACAGCCTCACCAGGGTGGAGAGAAGATAGGCAATGGCAATGCCTGTCGCTCCTCCCACCGCGGACATTACTGCGGATTCCACCAGGAACTGCATCATGATATCGCGCCTTCGCGCGCCAAGCGATTTGCGCACGCCAATCTCGCGAGTACGCTCGGTCACGCTGGCCAGCATCACATTCATGATGACTACGCCGCCGATAACCAGGAACACTGAAACCACGCCGACCATGGTCGCGGCGATAGCGCCGGTGAGGTTCTTCCACAAGCTCATAATGGTGTCAGACGCCAGAATGCCGAAATTGTCATCAGCCTTGGGGTCGAGATGATGCCGGGCACGCATCATGGTGCGCGCCTCATCCTCGGTCTCCCGCATCCACTCGGCGCCGCGCGCCTGGATATTAATGGCCATATCCAGACTCTGCCCGTGTTCGCCATAGCGTTTTAACAAAGTCCGCACCGGGATGTAGACAAAATTGTCCTGCGATTGTCCGAAGACGGTTCCGATGGCCTTGGCCACGCCTACGACCTGAAAGCCCATGCCATCGATGTAAATGGTCTTGCCGATAGGATCGACTGTAGGGAAGAGCTTGCTGGCCACATCTTGTCCAATGAAGGTGACCTCTGTTCTTCCGTCATTATCAGCATCGGTTATATAGCGGCCGGTTTCGGGTTCCTCCACATCCATGTCGGCGATGTTGGCCGTCACTCCTCGGATATTAATGTCGTCCAACGCTTGGGTTCCCAGACGAACCTTGCCATTGATTCGTGTCTCCAGGCCGACGGCGCGAGGCAGCTTCATGCCGTCATGCAGGCCTTGGAAATCCTCCCAAGTGATGTTCTTATTGCGACGCATCGCCTTGAGGAAGTCCTGCTGATTGGTGATGATGGGAAAGCGAACCACGATAAAGACGTTGGATCCGAGATTGGCAACTCGATTCTGAATGTAAAGGTTTGCCCCGGTGATGACCGAGACGACAAGGATGAGCACCGCCACCGACAAGGTTACGCCCAGCAACGTCAGTGCAGAACGCAGCTTGTGGGCACGTAATGCGGCAAGAGCCTCGAAGGCCGGGTCGCGGAACACTGTGCCTTGACGCCTGAGTTGTTGTCTAACTTGCGAGACACGGGATTTTCGACCGATCCCCTGCGGAACCTCGGCTTCCGTCGTTGTGGGGTTGGTGATGTCCACGCTGCAATGGTATACGAGCTTGGGCTGGAAATGGTTCCGTGCGCGCCGTGCTTTGGCAGCGCGCCGCGGCTAAATCCGATGTTCACTGAAACAGGTTCAGCGCATTTTCATTATCATCCACGAAGTACAGGCCTTGGCCGGCCACCGGCGTGAGTCCGAACAACGCGCCGACGCCGGGCGGGTTGCCCATGTTGTCCAGCAACGCCTTTCCGACTTGCTGCCCGTGGTTGCCGTGCACTCTGGTCTCAACCAAAAAGCCGTTCGCGCCGTTCACGGTCAGAATGTCTCCGTTGGGCGCGATCGCCAGACCGAGCGGATCTTTCAAAGCCCCACCCCGAAAGACCGTCATGCCGGTTCCGTGGGAAGAATTGCGGTGCAACGGATTCCGGATGCCAACGATGCGGTTGTTAAGACTGTCGGCGACAAACAAGACCTGGTCTCCGCCGTGGTCACGGGCATTGCTGCCGCTGAGACCAACCCCAGTAGGTCCGATGACCAGTGCCGAGGGATCTGTTCGCTCGGCAAACTGCGAGCCGATAATGGTGCGCGCCTCCTCTTTGGGCATGGAATGGTCTTCGATTCGAAGATCGATCCGCAGCACGGTTCCCCTGTGGACTATCTTGCCTTTACCGGCGACAGTGCCATTCAGGACGTTGGTGACGAACAGACCGACGCGATCACCGTCATCGGAAGCAGTCATGTCCCAGGGTCCATTGATGGGCTTGCCGGAAAATGTTTCCACCACCTGGCCGTCATTGTTAAGCACCAGCAGACATCCAGCCTTCGCAGTCTTTGCAGTTCCGTCGGTAGTCGGCAAACTTCCAACGATCACCCATCCGGTTCGCAGCGCGACCAGCGCCGTGGTCAAGCCAACGCCGCCCGGGCACGGGCCAGGAAGGTTGTTCGCATCGATTTGAGCGAACAGGGTGACCGTTCCACTCGGGCTGATCTGGACGATGGTCGTCCCCGTCCCTTGGAGATTGTTACTGTTGTTGAAGTTGCTTACGAGAATATTTCCCTCGGTCAACGACCCTGAAGTGGCAGGCACAACGGCTACTCCATAGGGGTTAACGTCTCCGTTGCTGGGAATGGTAGAAGCGACCGTAGTAATAGTGCCAGCTTGCGCGCCGGCGAGTGCCAGCGTAACCATCAAAATCGCAGCAACAACATACGTGACGCGGCGGCGTTTCGCGGGAAGCATCGGGTTTAGCGTTTTCATTTCTTCTCCTCCTGGATTAGCAAGACATTCCTGAGCCTGAGGATTGATTGGTGCGGCAATGCAGACCTCGGAGCTACAGCGAACGAATGTTATGAAGTTCAGCCGGCGCGCCTGTCAACGATTTGTCAACAGTTTGTCATTTCGCTGCAAGCGCGAAGCGACAGGAGTGACAGAGATGTCAGGCACGATTTGCCTATCGAAAACCCAGGCAGGCACCACTTGCCTCCCTAGGAACGAGCGTCGAGAACGAACCTGCCGAGATTGCACTGCGGTCGGAATAGAATCAACAGCGTGGACTCGATGTCAACGGTTCAGCCCTCTGGCAAACGACTTGCTATCAGGAAAGCGTCTCTGAGCAATCGAGGAGTTGACCAATGTCTGTATCCGCCATCGCTTCCAACAACCTACTGAATCAAACCAACAGCCTGCCAAACACGAATCAGCAACAGCGGACCGAGTTTCAGCAGCTTACGCAGGCTCTGCAGTCCGGCAACTTAACCAACGCCCGACAAGCTTTTGGCGCTCTGACCAGCAACGCCACGAATTCCGGCGTCCTGAGCGTTCAATTGAAGCAGGAGCTCGGCAAACTGGGGTCGGCGCTCCAGTCCGGCAGTCTGACCAGCGCACGGCAGGCGTACTCGTCGGTTCAGAAGGACTTACAGAACCCGAATCCCGTAGCGGCGCATCATCACCGCCCTCATCACGGCTTGTCGCGGATCCTGACATCCGGCTTTCCGGACAGCACCAGCGGCTCAGGCAGCAGTGCCGCCAGCCAAAGCGACATCTCTCAATCGCTCAGCTTGACGGCATGAGGGCGAATCACCGAGCGTGTGGAACCCGCGCAATTGCCTGTTTCGTTGCACATACGTTCCAATTGGTTCTATCCACTAAAGCTAACGGACACTCTGCCGATTGAGTATCTGGGAGCCAAGAGCACTACCGAGGGCGCAAGCCTCCGTCAACCAGCCAATTACTAAGGAGAAACTAATGTCCGCCATAAGCCTCACCAGTAACGTTCCCCAACTATCGACCACAACCCCGGCCTCCGGCAACGTCACGCAACGCTTCACTTGGAAAGAGTACAACGCCGAGCGGGCCCCTGAAATCCAGCAACTAGCCGATGCTCTGAAATCAGGCAATTTGGCTGGGGCAGAACAGGCCTACCAGAACCTGGTCGCATTGGGTAAGAGTCAGCTGCACCGGGACAATCCTTTCCTAAAAGCGAATCGGGCCTCGGATTTCAATGCCGTTGGAAACGCATTGCAAAGCGGAGATCTGGCGGGCGCGCAGCAAGCTTTTGCCGACCTTCAAAGTACATTCGCGTCGAAGCTGCCTCCGGCATCCGTGCAATCTCCGTCAGCAGCGGTAAGTTCGGGGAATCCCGCCGCCACCGATGCCGGCGGTGTCAATGTAATAGCTTAATAGTCTTGCCCGGAAATTGGCGGGGGGATTGCACTAATCCCGTCCGCATCTCCGTATTCTTTCCCGGCTCAGTTTAGAATTTCTCCTCTATGGAGAAGCTTCAGATTTGGGCACAACCCTGGTGGGTAAACCTGCTGGTCCTGATCCCCTTGACCACCTACTTTGCGTTTCGCCGAAAAGGGGTGCTCCTGAACTGGCGGCACCTCACTGCGCTCGCAGTCTTTGCCGGCGCGTTTGGTTTCGCAGAGGCTGCCGTGGTCGTCTATCTGCGAGCGGCAGCGGGTCTACTGCCGGGTTACACCGGAACACTATCCCAACTCCAGCATTCGTCGAAGGGATATCATCAGGAACAGTCCATATCTCAGTTTCCCAAGAGCCTGCTCACTATTGAGGTATACAGAGAGGCGGCTACCATAATCATGCTGGTCAGTGTGGCGCTGCTTGCCGGCTCTAGAACACGCGCGCGATGGGCAGCGTTCCTTTGGATTTTCGCCTTGTGGGATATCGCCTACTATGCGGGCCTCTGGGCAACGGTACGCTGGCCGGCTTCCCTGAACGATCTCGACGTGCTGTTTCTCATCCCAGTCCCATGGATCGCACAAGTATGGTTCCCGCTACTGGTAAGCGGGCTGACTGTACTTGCGATTGCGTTATGCAACCGCGGACCCGTCACATTATCTCGCTAAACTCAGGAGTTGGTTACCGATAACGCAGCACTACGGTCATCTTGTCCAGACTTCGATGGTGCTCCACTGTATCGTGTGGGAGTCCTGCTTCTAGACTCCGGCTAGTATCGACCACCCAACTGAATGACTGAAATCAAAATTTCTGCGCCTGGAGTGGATTGGACCAAGCTCCTGACTGACCCCGATGTGGTATGCCATCTCGGAGAGCTCCTGCGGTCTTATCGCGATGCCGAGCCCGCCCGGCGTGACCAGGTGCTACTCGAGAACATGCGCAAGATCAAGAGCGCCGCGCCAAGGACGCAGCCCGCGGCGTCATCTCCCAAGGTTTCCCCAGAGCCACCGATCGCCACCACGCCAGCAGCAACCCCACCTTTTGAGCCGGACATTTTCACTCCCTGTTGGGGCCAGGATCGACGGCGATATCCGCGAATGAAGTGTTTTGTCGCGGTTGAGTTGCGCGTAGACGGTTCTCCGAATCCAATCTGGGGCAATCTTTCGAACACCAGCCTGGGCGGAGGTTTCGTCGAGACGGTCACGCCGCTCAAGACCGGAGTAAAGCTCGAAATCGGGCTTTGGGTGGCGAACGGGAAAATCTGGGTGAAGGGTCTGATACTCAACGGAATTATCACCCGAAGCAATCCCAGCTTTGGAGTTCGCCTGAAATTCGACAATATGGAAACTGGCGAGCGAGAAACTCTGCGGCAATTCTTGAAATTCGTGGAAAGCACTACCAAGAGCTATCAAGACCAGCAAGGCTACCTGGCGCAGATGAAGCGCTAGCGAACCACGTTGCAACTGCAGGACTGACCGCAGCGCGAATTCAATCAAACCCTAAAATCCAAGCTTGGCAAAAAGGCCGCAGCCCAGGGTGAACCTTTGTCTTGCCTGCGTCATCCTAGATGGCAGGGCGCCAATCGAGATGACTCTCCATCGCGGAGGTTTGTGATTTTCAGCCTTGATCGTCCGAACGCGCCCTTCGAAACCTTGGTAAACTGCCTGATGTGTGGAAATTTCTCCGTTCTTAGTAGCAGAGAAGCGGAGTTACCGGCGGCATGTGAGCGTAAAACTTACTACAACTGAAGGGAGAACCTTTCTATGGTGGCGAGCGAGCAAACGTTGCTGACCAGCCAGCAACTGGACACCCTGAGCATCAACACCATTCGCACTCTGGCAATCGATGCGGTGCAAAAAGCAAACTCCGGCCACCCCGGCGCACCCATGGGGCTGGCGCCTGTTGCCTACTGCTTGTGGCAGCAATTCCTCCGCTACGATCCCGCAAATCCCGTTTGGCCCAATCGCGATCGCTTCATACTCTCGAACGGCCACGCCTCCATGTTGCTGTACGCGATGCTTTATCTGTGCGAGGTGCGCGGAGTGAATCCAGAGTACGAATCGACCGGCGACTTTGCCGTTACCTTGGATGAGATCAAGAGGTTTCGCCAAATCGACAGCAGAACGCCTGGACATCCCGAATATCGGTTGATTGCCGGCGTAGAAACCACGACCGGGCCTCTCGGACAAGGCATCGGTAATAGCGTCGGCATGGCGATTGGCGCACAATGGCTGGCGGCGCATTACAATCGCCCCGGCTTCGAAATATTCAACTACAACGTGTACGCTTTCTGCGGAGACGGTGATCTTATGGAAGGCGTAGGCAGCGAGGCCGCATCGCTGGCCGGTCATTTGAAGCTGCCAAACCTGTGCTGGATTTATGACAACAACCGGATCACGCTTGACGGCCCCGCCGACTGGTCTTTCACCGAAGACGTGGCCAAACGCTTCCAAGGATACGGCTGGAACCTAGTTCACGTCACAGACGCGAATGATCTCAGCATGCTGGCGAAAGCGTATAACAACTTCCTGCAGACTAACGACCGCCCCACGCTCATCGTCGTCAACAGCCACATCGGATACGGATCGCCGCACAAACAAGACACCAACGAAGCCCACGGCGAGCCTTTGGGCGAAGAAGAAGTCCGGCTGGTAAAGAAGAATTATGGCTGGCCCGAGGATGCCAAGTTCCTCGTCCCCGATGGTGTGCTCGAGAATTTCCGCCAAGGAATTGGCAAACGCGGACACGACTTGCAGCAGAAGTGGCAAGCATCATTCGCTGAATACACAAAGAAATTCCCCGAGCTCGCGGATCAAATTAACCGCATGCAACGCCGCGACCTGCCCGACGGATGGGACAAAAATCTCCCCACGTTCCCCGCCGACGCCAAAGGCATGGCCACCCGTGATAGTTCCGGCAAAGTGCTAAACGTCATCGCGCAAAACGTTCCATGGCTGGTCGGAGGCTCGGCGGACCTGGCAACCTCAGACCGAACGAGACTCAAGTTTGAAGGCGCCGGCGACTTTCAACCAGGCAGTTATGGCGGGCGCAACCTGCACTTCGGCGTTCGAGAGCATGGCATGGGCGCCGCTCTCAACGGTTTGGCCGTATCGAAAATCCGGCCCTTCGGCGGAACCTTCTTCAACTTCAACGATTACATGAAGCCGGCCGTGCGTTTGTCCGCACTCATGGAAATTCCTTCCATCTTTATCTATACGCATGACTCCATCTGCTTGGGCGAGGACGGCCCGACGCACCAACCCATCGAGCAACTGGCTACACTCCGCGCCGTCCCCGGCTTGCTACTGTTGCGCCCGGCAGACGCCAACGAAGTCGTGGAAGCCTGGAAAGTGATCCTTCAGAAAAAGCACGAGCCAGCCGTTCTGGTGCTGACCCGGCAACCACTTCCGACTTTCGATCGCTCGAAGTACGCATCCGCCGCCGGAGTGGCGAAGGGAGCCTACGTCCTTGCCGACGCGCCCGGCGGCAAACCCGATGTCATTCTCATGGCGACGGGAAGCGAAGTTTCGCTATGCGTAACCGCTTACGAGCAACTCCAAGCTGAGGGAATCAAAGCGCGCGTAGTCAGCATGCCGTCGTGGGACATCTTCGAGGCGCAGAGCGATGAATATAAGAGACAGGTTTTCCCGCCCAGCGTGAAAGCGCGAGTTTCGGTAGAGGCCGCGGCCACACTCGGCTGGTCGCAGTATGTCGGGCCAACCGGAAAAACAATCGGTATGCGCCGCTTCGGAGCGTCCGCGCCGATCAAGGATCTATTAAAGAAGTTCGGCTTCACCACGGAAAACGTAGTGCAGACCGCTCGAGAGGCAATCGCACAATCAAAATCATAACCGATCGAGGACGGGCGTCTCGCCTGTCCCGCAGTCTGTGAAGCAGAGGAGAAGCACATGGCAACTGGAATTCTTGAGACCGCAAAAGCCACCAATCCGCTAAAGGATCTGCTGAAATACGGCCAATCGGTTTGGCTGGACTACATCCGCCGCAATCTTCTCACTAGCGGTGAGCTTAAGCGCCTCATCGAAGAAGATGGCCTTCGCGGTATGACCTCGAATCCTGCCATCTTCGAAAAGGCCATCGCCGGCAGCACCGATTACACCGACATCCTGCAGTCTCTGCAATCCAAGACCGATCTCGATGCCAAGGCCCGCTACGAGATTCTCGCCATCCGCGACATCCAGGACGCCGCCGATTTTCTGCGCCCGGTATACGACAGTTCAAAACGCCGCGACGGATACGTCAGCCTCGAGGTTTCACCCTATCTGGCGCGTGACACCCAGGGCACCCTGGAAGAAGCGCGAAGATTATGGAAAACCGTGAACCGCGAGAACGTAATGATCAAAGTTCCCGGCACCGCCCAGGGCATTCCCGCCTTTCAGCAACTGATTAGTGAAGGCATCAACATCAATGTAACCCTGCTGTTCTCGCAGGAAGTCTATAAACGCGTAGCCGAAGCTTACATCACAGGCCTCGAACAACTGGCTGCGAGCGGCGGCGACGTCAGCAGAATCGCCAGCGTAGCCAGCTTCTTCATCAGCCGCATCGACAACTCCGTCGACGCGATCGTCGGCGAGCGTCTCAAGACTTCGAAAGATCCGGGCGAGCAAGAGCAATTGAAGAGCCTTCTCGGCAAGGCCGCTATTGCGAATGGCAAACAAACCTACGTCCGCTACCAGCAGATTTTCAGCGGCGGCCGCTGGCAGGCGTTGGCTTCCAAAGGCGCGCAGACCCAGCGAGTCCTCTGGGCCAGCACCAGCACCAAGAATCCGAAATACCGCGACGTCCTATACGTGGAAGAGCTGATCGGGCCCGACACCGTGAATACCATTCCGCCTGCGACTCTTGATGCCTTCCGCGATCACGGGCGTCCTCGCGCGAGTTTGACCGAAGACGTTGAAGGGGCGAATCGCATCATGGAAACCGCCGCCAAGCTCGGCATTTCGATGAAAGAGATCACCGACAATCTCACCGACGACGGCGTCCGCCTCTTCGCCGAAGCTTTCGACAAGCTCCTCGAAGCTGTCGAGAAAAGTTCGAAGTCTCAACTGGCCCCCAAGGTTAGCAAGCAAAGCTACAAGTTGCCCGAGGCTCTGTCGAATGCGGTGAAGACCAACATCGACGATTGGCGGGCCGCTGGAAAAGTGCGCCGGCTGTGGCAACGCGATGCGTCGCTTTGGACTGGCACCGACGAAGCCAACTGGCTGGGGTGGCTGGGAATCGCGAAAAAGCAGATTGACAACGCCGACAACCTGCGCCGCTTAGCCGAGGAAGTGAAGCGTGAAGCTTTCTCGGACATTCTTTTGCTCGGCATGGGTGGCTCCAGTCTTTGTCCGGAAGTACTCGAGAAGACTTTCGGGCGCATAGCGGGCTTTCCGCGGATGCACGTACTCGACTCTACCGATTCAGCGCAGGTCAAGGCGTTCGAGAGCCAGGTCAATCTGGCAAAGACTCTTTTTGTCGTCTCCAGCAAATCAGGCACAACACTCGAACCCAACATTTATAAACAATATTTCTTCGAACGAGTGAAGCAGGTGGTTGGCGCGGAAAAGGCAGGCAGCCATTTCATTGCCATCACCGACCCCGGTTCAAAGTTGCAGCAAGTGGCCGAGGCCGCCGGATTTCGCCACATTTTTTACGGCGATCCCAACATCGGCGGACGCTATTCCGCGCTCTCGAACTTCGGCGTAGTACCCGCAGCCCTGATGGGTCTCGATACCACCAAACTTCTCGATCGAACGCAAGAAATGGTCGAAGCCTGTGCGGCGTCAGTTCCGGTCCAGGAGAATCCCGGAGTCATCCTGGGAATTATTCTAGGGACAGCCGCTAAAAGCGGCCGCGACAAAGTCACGATGATTGCCTCGCCCGGCATCTCCGATTTTGGCGCATGGCTCGAGCAGTTGCTCGCGGAGTCTACTGGCAAACATGGCCACGGCGTTATTCCGGTGGATCGGGAAGAGTTGGCATCGCCCGATGTTTACGGCAACGATCGGATCTTCGCGTACCTGCGGCTGGACTCCGCTCCGGATGCCGCACAGGACGCCAAGGTCGCGGCCCTGGAGCAGGCCGGCCATCCGGTCGTGCGTATTTCGGTCGGCGATATCTACGACCTCGGCCAGGAATTCTTCCGCTGGGAAATTGCAACGGCAGTCGCCGGATCGATCATCGGTATAAACGCCTTCAATCAACCCGACGTCGAAGCCAGCAAAATTGCCACCCGCAGCCTCACCGCGGAATACGAAAAGACCGGTTCCCTTCCCCCGGAAAAACCCTTCTTCGAAAAGGACGGCGTCAAGCTGTTTACTGATCCCAAGAACGCAGACGCTCTCACAAAATCCGTCGGCGGTGACAAGTCGCTCGTGAGCTATTTGCGGGCGCATCTAAGTCGTCTCGGCGCAGGCGATTATTTCGCTCTGCTCGCCTTCATTCAGATGAACTCCGAAAACGAAGCGAGCTTGCAGGGAATTCGCCACGCACTGCGGAACAAGAAACGCGCAGCCACATGCCTGGGATTTGGTCCGCGATTCCTGCACTCCACCGGCCAAGCCTACAAAGGCGGTCCAAATTCCGGAGTCTTTCTTCAGGTCACGTGCCACGACGAAGTTGATCTCCCGGTACCGGGACAGAAGTACACATTCGGCGTGGTCAAAGCCGCCCAAGCGCGCGGAGACTTCCAGGTGTTGGTTGAACGCGGACGCCGCGCTTTGCGCGTGCATTTGGACAAAGACCTGAAATCCGGTCTGGAAATGCTAAAGGCAGCAGTTCGTGACGCACTGTAGCGCCCGCATCATGCCAGCTGTCGCGAGGGCATCCTGCCCTCGCCGCCGGGGAGAGGCTCAAGCACAGTCGCCAGATCTACAAAAACGATTTAATATTGGCACGGAGCGGATATGAAACTGGGAATGGTCGGTCTGGGCAGGATGGGCGCCAACATGACCCGCCGCCTGATGCGAGGCGGTCACGAGTTGGTAGTCACCGACCTGAGCGCCGAAAATGTCAAGCACATCGCCGCGGATGGAGCAATCCCATCCGCTTCGCTCGATGACTTCGTTCACAAACTAGGAAAGCCTCGCGTGGCTTGGCTCATGGTTCCTGCCGGTGGACCGACGGAACAATCCGTGCAAACGTTATCGCAGAAGTTTCAGGCGGGCGACATTCTCATCGACGGCGGAAACTCTTACTTCAAAGACGACATTCGCCGCTCCCAGCAACTAAAAGAAAAAGGCATTCACTATGTCGACGTCGGCACCAGCGGTGGCGTGTGGGGACTCGAACGCGGCTATTGCATGATGATTGGCGGGCCCAAAGAGGCCGTGCAATATCTCGATCCCATCTTCAAAACTTTAGCTCCGGGCTGCGGCGACATCCCACGCACTCCCGGCCGAGAAAAGATGCCCGGCACGGCCGAAGACGGGTACATTTACTGCGGCCCATCCGGTGCGGGACACTTCGTGAAGATGGTGCATAACGGCATCGAGTATGGACTGATGCAGGCATACGCTGAGGGCTTCGACATCTTCCGCAACGCGACCAGCAAGGAAATCCCCGAAGACCAGCGCTACGATTTGAACCTCGCCGACATCGCCGAAGTATGGCGCCGCGGAAGCGTCGTCAGTTCGTGGCTGCTCGATCTCACGGCGATGGCGCTGGCGGAAAACCCTACCCTCTCCGAGTACACCGGTTTTGTTCAGGACTCGGGCGAAGGCCGATGGACCATCCAAGCTGCGATTGACGAAGCGGTTCCGGTGGATGTCCTCTCGGCAGCGCTATTCACGCGTTTCCGTTCGCGCCAGGAACACACTTTCGCGGAGAAAGTGCTCTCGGCCATGCGCCAGAAATTCGGTGGACATGTGGAACCCGCCGCCTCCGCGAAAAAGACCGCATAGCTTATGCTGATGGCTGGAACGAAGAGGATATAAAGTCATGGCTCTAGCAGAAGTAGTGGAAGATCTGCAAACCAAGCGCACCGCCAGGCCTGCCGATCCTTGCGTGATGGTAATTTTTGGCGCTGCCGGTGATCTCACCAGCCGCAAGCTTATTCCCGCGCTTTACAATCTCGCCAAAGCCAATTTGCTATCGCGCGAATTTGCCATCGTGGGTTTGTCACACGGGGCTATGACAACCGACCAATTTCGCCAAAAGGTCTCTTCCGATGTAAAGCACTATGCAGGCGGGAGTGTCGACCAGGACATCGTCGAATGGTTTTGCAAGCGTGTGTATTACATAAACGGCGAGTTCGATGACGAGAATGTATATACCAAGTTGAAAGACTTTCTGCAGAAAGTCGATCAGGATCACACCACCCATGGCAATTTCTTCTTCTACCTGGCCACCGCCCCTAATTTCTTTGGACCGATCGTGGAGCATTTGGCGGCCGTTGGACTGATGGAGGAGGACAATCAACATTGGCGACGCGTGATTATCGAAAAGCCGTTCGGGCACGACTTAGATTCGGCAAGGGCCCTGAACGTTCAATTACTGAAGTTTGCCAAAGAGAAACAGATCTACCGTATCGATCACTATCTCGGCAAAGAAACAGTTCAGAACATTTTGGCCTTTCGATTTGCTAACGGAATCTTTGAACCTATCTGGAATCGCCGCTACATCGATCACGTGCAAATCTCAGTAGCAGAAACCGTGGGAGTAGAAGGACGCGGCGGTTATTACGATCACGCAGGAGCGTTGCGCGACATGGTGCCAAACCACATCATGCAACTAATCAGCCTGACCTCCATGGAGCCGCCAGTCTCGTTTCACGCCGATGCCGTTCGAGACGAACAGGCAAAAATACTGCACGCCATCCAACCGTGGAGCGCCGAGGAAGTCCTGACCAAAACCGTTCGTGGCCAGTATGGTTCTGGAATCCTGGACGGACAACGTGTGCCCGGCTATCGCGAAGAACCAGATGTGCCGCCTGATTCGAAAACGGAAACCTTTGTCGCCATGAAACTGTTGATCGACAACTGGCGCTGGGCCGATGTTCCCTTTTATCTCCGAACCGGAAAACGTCTCGCTGCGCAAAATACCCACATCGTGATCCAGTTCCGGCGGGCGCCATTTGTGTTGTTCCGCGATACACCTGTTGAAAACCTGATGCCGAACCAGCTGGTGTTGCACATTTCCCCCGAAGAAGGCATCTCGTTGCAGTTTGCCGCCAAGGTTCCCGGGGCCATCATGCGGCTTGGTGCGGTGGACATGAATTTCGAATACGCGGACTATTTTGGTCTGCAGCCGAGCACCGGCTATGAACGGCTGTTGCACGACTGCATGATTGGCGATCAGACGCTTTTTCAGCGAGCCGACATGGTCGAGGCTGGCTGGTGCGTCGTGAGTTCCGCCCTCGACGTCTGGAAGGCGCTGCCGCCCCGTAATTTCCCCAACTATGCCGCAGGGACGTGGGGTCCGAAAGAGGCCGATGATTTGCTCGAGCGTGACAACCGTCACTGGAGGAACTTCGAGAAATGATCCTGGCAGGCGACATCGGAGGGACGAATGCAAGGCTGGCGTTCTTCGATGTGCTGAACGGCCACTTCCGCATGGTTTCTGCATCCGTATTCCCCTGCCGCGAATACGCTGGTCTGGATCAAATCGTAGCGAAGTTTGTCAATACTTCGAATCTGCATCCGGATGCCGCTTGCTTTGGCGTCGCTGGACCGGTTCGCAACGGGCGGGTTGAGACCTCCAACCTTCCTTGGATCATCGAATCCAAGCGTCTTGCTGATGAGCTCAACTTGAAACAGGCAGTTCTCATCAACGATCTCGAAGCCAACGCTTGGGGCATCGCCGCGCTTGATCCCGATGATGTGGTTTCGCTGAACCAAGTCAAAGGGAACCCCGTTGGCAACCAGGCAGTAATCTCGGCTGGGACCGGGCTAGGCGAGGCTGGCATGTATTGGGACGGTTCGCGATATCGGATTTTCGCTACTGAGGGAGGCCATTCCGATTTCGCGCCCCGTAACGAATTGGAGATCGAGTTGTTTCGCTATCTCTCCGGCCGATATGGACACGTCAGCTATGAGCGCGTTGTCTCCGGCCCAGGATTGGTGAATGTGTTTCATTTTCTGCGCGACACCGGGCGTGGAACCGAGCCGCAATGGCTCACCGATCTGATGGTGCATGGGGACCCAGCCGCGGCCATCTCAAGGGCTGCGCTCGACGGCGCCTGCGCATTGTGCGAACAGGCGCTTGATCTGTTCGTCTCCGTTTTTGCTGCAGAAGCAGGCAATCTGGCTCTTAAGGTGCTCTCCACCGGCGGCGTCTACCTGGGCGGCGGCATCGCCCCAAAGATGCTGACCAAGCTGTCCGGACCTTTATTCATGCATGCGTTCGTCGGCAAAGGCCGCATGCAGCCCCTGCTCGAAGCCATGCCGGTCAAAGTCATCACTAATGACAAAGCCGCTCTGATGGGGGCTGCTCGCTGCGCTGCCGCGAACGGTTCTACCTAGGTCGGTCCTGACATGGCGTCTCCACCTTAAATCCGCATCCACACAAAACAAAACGTCCCAGACCGGTTGAGTCATGGGACGAATGTTCGAACAGGTTCCTCCCCCGAGAAACTGTTCACTACCACCTTAGCGTGACAGCCGAGGGATGGGAATGGCACTGATGGGCTACGGAACAACTCCTGGGATTTATTCTGAATTAAGCTACTTGAGTTGCCTTGAACACGGACGCAAAGAGGAATGCGTGGCTTCCGTCTGTCTTTCGCCTAATTTCCCAGCTGCATAAACCACTCGTACTGAAATAATCCGGTACAATTCACCTATGCCGAGACTTGAGGGACTGGGAAACATCGTCACGGAATTGAGGGCAGAAAGAGCGCATCTGGTAAACAACCTCCGCCACGTGGACGCAGCTCTCGCCGTACTGGGTAAGTTGGAAGGGGGTAAGTTCGCTACGGTATCGCGCCGCAGCTTATCAGCATCGGCCCGCCGAAAAATGGCAGCGGCTCAGAAGGCTCGGTGGGCAAAAGTCAGGAGCGAGTCGCAGACTGCGACCGGCGGCAAGACGAGCACAACTCGACCAAGGCGAACACTATCAGCGGCTGCTCGGCGGAAGATTGCCGCCGCTCAACGCGCACGATGGGCGAAAGTCAGGGCGGCGCAACAGAAGTAAGACGGTTGCGTGACCTATCCGCTCCTAAGCATGAGAATGCCCGCAATCCTTGCGAATCGCGGGCATTCGGAGTTGCCACTTAGACAGCCTGAACGTTCTCAGCTTGCCAGCCCTTCGGGCCTTTGGTGACGTCGAACTGCACGGCTTGGCCTTCTTGCAGGCTGCGGAAGCCGCCCGCCTGAATGGCCGAGAAGTGCACAAAAACGTCTTCGCCATTTTGGCGGCTGATAAAGCCGTAGCCTTTGGCGTCGTTAAACCACTTTACTGTTCCTGTTTCTGACATTGATGTTCCTTTTTCTGATTTTAGATTGCGCTGAGAAGATTCGCTGCTAGTGAGAGGGGTGACGCTGGTTGGCGTGCCGGCTTTCAGTTGCTTGTGAGTCAAACTTAGCTGAAACTGATTATACATGGGAATAGCCGGAGTGCGCAAATTATTGCGATGCTCGGTAGTCTCCTAATTTGACGCCTAGGTTTTGTTGCATAAAGGAGATCCCTGTGGGCGTAAAAGAGAAAATGAGCTCGATTGGCCAGCCAGTGCCGGAGTTGCCGGTCGCTGATGTTGAACGTGCACAACAGCATTACCGAGATGCACTCGGCTTTGAGATCGGATGGCTTTACCCGGGCAAAGAAATTGGGGCTGTGTCACGCGGGCATGTGGCGATATTTTTTCGGAAGAGGAAGCCACCGTTCGAACCTGCCGTTCACTGGGTATTTGCCGAAGATATCGATGCGTCGTACCAGGAACTGAAATCGTTAGGCGCGAACATCGTGGATCCTCTGGAAAAAAAGCCTTGGGGATTAAGGCAATTCCTCGTAAAGGATCTGGACGGGAACCTCTTCTATTTCCACCATGACTGAGCAAACGCCGCATAAGCGATTGGGGTCCTCCCGCTGCTTACATGCGCATGATAGAGGCGACCCCCTGCGCGAATAGTTCAGCCGCGACAAAGATGGAACGAAGATCATGTATTTGCTTGATTAACCTCCTCCTTAGTTACCTGAGCAGCGCTAGCTCAAAGCCAGGCATTGTCAGTTCTCGTGCTCCCTGAAGATGAGTGATTACCACAAACTTCGAGCGGAGACATATCAATCAGACTCTCCTGCTGACATCATGGCTAGCGCGCGCGTACGCAAAATGCCTGAATGGTATTTTTACGCAATACAAAGGTTGGCCTTCGAGGCACATTATTTTTTGATTTAGGGCGAGCTTTTGAAGACATCATGAAGGCTAAGTGGAAGCGTAACTCAATTGGAACAAAACCCTAAATACCAGTCAGCCTGGTCATCAGTATGCGCCATCTACTACCGTCAATGTGGGTAGTGGTTGATGAGACGGAATTGAGAGAATTTTAGACCGCTTAGCTATAAACCTTATGGCAAGGAACAAATCTGAGGCTTTGCAGTCGTCACGCCAGAATTTCTTCAGACTGAGGATTGTCAGTTCCCGGTTTTCGACTCCGGCGTCCCGACCACTACGGTTCGTCTACGCGGCAGTTCTTCGTCAGGGATCTCCGCAATAAAACGCAGACCCAGGCCAAGACGGCTGCTTTCCTGAAATCCTACGTCATTGAAGAAATAAACTATGTCTCCCCCAAATCGATCTTTGACCCGTCGGCGTTCGTCGAGATCAAAGGGGCTAGCCGAATACACTTTCAATTCGGGGGCATTGCTCAAGACAGCGCTGAGCTCGCGCTGAAACTTGAGCGCGCCCTGTCGTACTTGCGCCATCGTAAAAGCCACAACGTGGTAAGACATAGCGTTGAACTGGAGAAGTCCGAAAGATTATACCGAGGCTCTCTCAACTCCCATCGCGTTACTTCGTCGCGGCGCGATGGGTTTCCATCCATTCCCACTCCTGCAACGCAATCGGCACGTTGCCATTCAGCCAGACATAGTCATTGAATGCCTTCATGTCGAAGCTGTCGCCTTGCTCACGACGGGCGTCGGCAAAGAATTTCGTAATCTGCAATTTGCCTGTCTGATAGGAGATCGCCGCGCCCGGCGCGGTGGCGAACCACGATGCTTCATCATGTGCCGTGGCGGCATCCATGGGGACCATGCGATGCAGGTAGTCAGCCGCCTGGTCGAGAGTAAACTCGCCGAGCGCCATTTTCACATCGACCTCAACCCGGAGCGCGCGTAGCCGAGCCCAGTTGTAGATCATTTCGCGAGTGTGCGGCGAGTGTTCGAAAAGTCCATCCTGCAACATCATCTCTTCTGCGTAGAAACCAATGCCTTCGTTGGCGCCGGAGTCGTAATAGTGCCGGCGGATTGGATCTGGGTGGTTCCATCCCAGCCAAAGCTGGAAGTAATGCCCAGGCACGCCTTCATGGATGATCTCCGGCCGGTAGTCGTACGCACTCGCCAGCGAGAAGTAGCCAAGTTTTTCGGAGGGAGGCGGAGTCCAACGGGTGCAGTTGTCCTGCAACCGGGAGGGACCGGTGAAGTCGTCCATTTCGCCCCAGCCGTCCATCGCGTCGAGGTAGCCGGGGAGGGGCTTTGCGGTGTAATGCGGGAAGTTCGCAGGCACAGTGAGAATACGCTGATCCACCAGGAATTTTCGGATTGCCAATTCGTTGGCTGTCTCCTGCTCGATCTCGGCCTGCAACGATAGCGAGAGTTTCAGGGGTGGCACGTCGCGGTTGTGGTTCTTCTCCATCTGCTCAAACTCGACCACGCGCGCCCACTCCTGTTGTGCCATTTGCAGCAAGTCCTCTGGCGTGAACGGATAGAGCGCAACGTTCTTAAGAAAGAACACGTAGGCATCCCGGCCGACAGACGGCTTTCCCTTCATCGATGGCATCTGTTGCTGAAGCCAGGTGCGATACGATTCGAGTGCTGTAGCCGCGTTATCGATCGCCGGACCAAAGGCAGCTCTCGCCTTTGTGCCAACCACCAGAGGAGTGACTTCGCGCTTAACTATCTCCAGTCGCGGGCGAACATTGTCCAGTGAATCGATGGCCAGCTTCGCAAACGGTCCAACTGGGTCGCTCAGGCTGGTACGGGCTTCGTCGAGAATCGAGGGAATGTTCTGTAATCGCGAGACGATCTCGTTACTCTGGGCTTCGCTAAATGGCGGCGGGATCGCAAGTAGTTCGTGAAATGGGGTGACGGTTTGCTCGACGTAGAATCCGGGATCACGCTCCCACCGCCGGTTCAAGTCGAGTTCCCAGCGGACGCGCGCCAGTGTTGAACCGATCAATTTGTAGTCCACTTGCTCCGCGATCGGCCAGTGCGACGAATCCATGGCCTTCCAGCGGCGCTCGAATTCGAGCAACTCTGAGCGCTCGTCTTGCACGCTCGCGACCGACCATGAGCGCTTCACGCCGGCTGGCCGCTCGATGCGTGGGACATCGTCAAAACTGAACGGCTGCGTTGTGGTGCGCCAGTTCCAGAATTCCGAGGCGAGGCCGGACACCGAATCGTGTGCGAGGGCGGGAAGCGCAAACTGGATTGCGCAGATGACGAGCAATTGGATTTTCATAGATGACCTGAAGTCTTATTAGACAGTCTACCGTCCAACCAGGGGACTCGAACAGGCGCGACATCGACAGGTCAGACCTGATAGGCTTATTTTCTGAACGGGCACGGACCCGTAGCTCAACTGGATAGAGCACTGCGCTTCGAACGCAGGGGTTGGGAGTTCAAGTCTCTCCGGGTCCACCACTTCCTCGAAAGAACCGGCGGTTTGCCGGTCAAGCGGATTGTCCGAGCTCTCGCTCGCGGCCCCGGACGAGGCGTCCGGGGCTACGTGTGCATCGCTAGAGGCGTAGCCTCTAAAATGCCAGAGTGAAGACCTGGGACGTGATCATTGTGGGCGGCGGCATCATTGGACTCTCACTCGCGATTGCCCTGCACAAGCGGGGCGTGCGGGTTCTGGTAGTCGAGCGAGGAGAACCTGGCCGCGAAGCGTCTTATGCCGCAGCCGGAATGCTAGCTGACTGCACCCTGGGAACGCCGGCTGCGCTACAACCATTAGCTACGGCGAGTGCGCGAATGTATCCCGAGTTTGTCCATGCGTTGCAGGACGAATCGGGAATGAATATCGATCTGCGCGATGAAGGCACCATATTATTTTCCCTCCCCGAACATGTTTCTGAACAGCCGGAGTTTTACGCACAAAACTCGCTTCCTGCGCCTCTCGCGGAACTCGAACCTGCTATGACCGGCTCGACAGGTCCTGCCTCTTATCTAAAAGAGCGTAGCGTCAATCCGCGCGCTCTGGTCGCAGCGGCACTAAAAGCCGCCAAGCATCGCGGTGTGGACATCTCTTCCGGGACCGCGGTGACCGACGTGCTTCTCTCCGATGGGCGGGTCGCTGGCATCAGTACGGATCGCACAAACTACAGCGCGCCCTCAGTGGTGAATTGCGCTGGAGCATGGGCGGGTAATTTCTCCGCCCATTGCTTCCCTACCCGCCCGGTCAAGGGACAGATGTTGGCTGTAGCCTGCTCCCGCCACGACGTGCTGTGTCATGTGATCCGCGCTCCCGGCGTGTACCTCGTGCCGCGCAGCGATGGACGAATTCTGATCGGTTCGACGCTGGAAGAAGCTGGTTACGATAAGCGCACCGACCCGGACACTATTCAGGGCATGCTGCGCGCGGCGATTCGCATAGTCCCTGCGCTCGAACAGGCCCGATTTCTCGACGCCTGGGCCGGGCTCAGGCCGGGCACTCCGGATGATCTACCCATTCTTGGTGCAACCAGCACGCCCGGATATTTTGTGGCCACCGGTCATTTTCGCGACGGCATCCTGCTCGCGCCGCTCACAGCTCTGGTGATGGCGCAAGTGCTCACGGGCATGCCACCTGACCACGATATTTCAAGATTTTCTTCGGCACGATTTCAGAGCTGACTCACCGAACCCACCACGTCATCGCAACCAGGTTTGACCTGGTGTCTGAAAAACTCCAGCTCACGTTGCAGTACATGGCCGGACACGATAACATGAAGGTCTCGATGCGCGCGTGCACCCGCACAAAGATGCTGTCTATGAGTTGTTGGGGCACGGGTTGGCGAGCGCCAGCCTCAAGAATGGCGGTAGCAGAGTGCAAAAGCTCGGGCGCAATGCGGTGCGAATGCCTCGGAAGTCGAGCGTTGTAATTTACAGATTGCGGAAGTGGTGGAACTGGCAGACACACCATCTTGAGGGGGTGGCGCCGAAAGGCGTGGGGGTTCAAATCCCCCCTTCCGCACCAAATTTAAGACTGTAGATTGAATAGGTTACAGGCAGCTACCTAGTTTCGTACAATTATCGTACAATGCTTCCGGTGGGCTCACCTTCTCCCGGAGGCATTTATGTTGAGCGTCTACACTCGTCACTACCCTCCTTGCACGCAGTCAGATCCCTATTACAGACGTTGCCACTGCCCGAAATGGATCATGGGCATTGTTGAAACGACAGGCGCCTTCGTGCGCGTCAGCGCCCGCACTCGCGCCTGGGAGAAGGCGGAAAAGAAGGCGCGGCTGATGGACGCGGAGGCGGCCGACCCGTCGCCGGCCCGTGTCACAGTAGAGGACGCGCTCAACGCGTTCATTGCAAGGAAGCAGGGACAGCGGCTCTCGCACAGCTGGCTCTACAAATTTTCTTTGATGCAGCGTGAGCTGGTTGGCTTTGCGCAGGGTCGAGGCTTGACCTACATTGACGAATTCAGCGACGACGAACTCGGTCTGCTTAGTCGATCCTGGAAGGTCGCACCCATCACCGCCCAGAAACGTCAGGAACGCTGGCACTCGTTTTTCTCCTACTGTGTGCGCAAACGCTGGCTGAAACAGAACCCCGTTGAAGAATTGGGCCCAATCAAGGTCAGACCGGTGCCCACTGATTATTTTTCGCAAGAAGAGTTTCAGAAGTTGGTGAACGTAACTTACGATCTGTCTCATTGGAGCACGAATCCCGGACACCGGGTCCGGGTGCGGGGGCTCTTGCTTCTCATGCGTTACAGCGGACTGCGCTTGAATGATGCGGTAACACTTGAGCGGGCGCGCCTGACGGAAAATCGGCTATTTCTGTACCAGCAGAAAACAGGGCTGCCAGTATACGTACCCTTGCCGCCTCACGTAGTCGAGCTTTTATGCGAGCTGACGAATAGCAACTCGCGGTATTTCTTCTGGACTGGGAATGGGCTGCATTATCGCGCCAGCAACTGCTGGCACGCCAGTTTGCAACGCCTCTTCAAGTGGGCAAAACTCGACAAAAGGGCGCACCCCCACATGCTCCGGGACACCTTTGCGGTAGAACTACTGTTGGCTGGCGTTCCTATTGATCAAGTGTCCATTCTCCTGGGACACTCTAGCGTGAAGACCACGGAGCGGCATTACGCTCCTTTCGTCAAGGCCCGCCAGGAGCAATTAGTTTCGTCCGTGGAAAAGAGCTGGCGGCTCCAGGGATTGCGCCTCGTGAAGAAGCACGCTTAGCAACCCTCAGCGTTTTTGCAGCAACGGTCGATAACCGTCAGCTTGCTTTTCGAAGCTTACGATGTACGCGATGAAGAACCGTTTCTGGGACGCGCAGCGTACGATATCCGCGTTTGTGCAACTTCTCTTCCCTGCTCCAGCGGATCACGCCTGGTTCCCGTTCAAAAATCCTTCGAACTGTCTTCTCACTGAGCGCCCACAGTTTGGCGATCTCGATAACCGAGTAGTGCTTCTCATCAGCTAAATCGACAGGGCCTAAGGGTGACCCGACGGAAACAGGGCGGAAGCCGTGAGATGGCTCTATTGGTGTTCTCGCGGAATTAGACATGGTACAAACCCCAACCACGGCTGGATGTTAACTAACTTGATCCCACATGCTTAAATTGTCCAATGAATTCTCAGGCGATAGCTATTCCCAACAGGAATAGCATTCGGCCTGTGGCAGGGCTGGAGAAGCCCTAGGCTGCTGGATCATCGAAGTATCTGAATCCATTTTGGCCTATAGTGATGTTGTCTGGCACGCGCTTCTCTAGGTAGTTTGCTTGGATCGCTTGGTCTGCCTCCACACCTTCAAATCCCCACCGAAGGCCCCTATGTGTTGCGACAAGATCGGGAAAGTTCTTCTTTGTGGCCTCCATCCAAAGTCGAGCGACAAAAACGCCCTTCACTATCCCTTCCACACATGCAAGCACTAGATCAACATTTCTAGCCCTATCCACATCTACGGGCCAAGCAAAACGAGCGGCATCATAGATAGATTTAGTCTTCCCGATAGTCTTTGCTATTGAGACCAGGAGGAGGCGATCTCGTGGGACGAACGGCTCAACATTATTATTCATGGAAACTCGATCTATGAGCATCGTACCTCACACCTGTGAAAAGCCAAACTGACACGCTAGCTCGGGCTCCATCAGCTTGACAGCCTGTTGCTGCAAGGAGCACGATTGTAGGCCCTTCCCCACTGGCTGATTCGTTGTACCTCAACCGGCCTGTTAGTAGGATCATCGCGCTGGAGGAACGCTAAGACGTTCGGCACATTACCCTTGTCTGACCTGACCCACGGACGTTCACGTTTAACGAAGCTGAGGTCGAGCGCTCTTCGTTTACTCCTTGCTGTCGTGGTTGGTACTGTCGCTGCTTTCCTGATCTCTGCCTTCCGCCTCAGTCTTAGGTCACTCGGCGATGCCATTCGGGCGTCCCTGAAACTGCGACTCCCATCAAAGGCTGCTTCGGAAGTTAGCGTGGTGCTACTCACGCTAATTCTGGTCATCGTTCTCACGAAGCTACCCCGTAGATTTTGGCGCTCGCTAAGGCTCGGACTAATCCCATTCGATTGGGTCTGGGTGCCGTCCGTGGCAATCTCCTGGCTCGCATACGAGGGGCACAGTACGCGTGTAGCGTGGGCATGTATCGCGGCGGCGGCCTTGGTGACTGTGGTGGTTCGCTGGATCGGCAGCACCTCCGCCGGTTATGTTAACCCCGATCCATCAGGACTCCTCGAACCCGATCTTCCGGTCCCCGAGGATGGAGAGGACCTTCTAGGGCGTCGCGAACTTGTCGAGAGCGTGGTGTCGACGATCCTTTTGGAAGCACCTGCAATCGTCGCTGTTACTGGCAGATACGGAGACGGCAAGACAAGCTTTCTGAACCTGGCCATCGGAGAGCTAAACAAATCGGAGGAAATAAAAGCTCCGATCATTGTGAAATTCAGTCCGTGGCTAGCGGCTGACTCGAATGCTCTAGTCCTTTCGCTACTGAACAGCATTGTCGCAGAGATCAAGCACAAGCTTGTAGTGCCCGGATTGAGTGGGGATGCAACACGCTACGCTCGAACGCTATTGAGTGCGGTTCCCCGGATGGAACGGTTGAAGGATCTCCTAGCCGATCCGTCACAGGAAGAGAGGATCGACGCTCTCGTAAATCGTGTCAGGAGCGTTCGCCGCCGATTGCTGGTCGTACTCGACGACCTCGACAGAATGGAGGCTAAGGAGTTGGAGACTGTGCTGAAGGTCTTGAGAGGATCGGACAAACTCGCTAATATCACGTTCCTTTGTGCATTCGACAAGGCCGAGGTTGGGAAGATTCTCAAGGTCACAAGGCCAGATCAAGACACGCCCCTCTTCATCGAGAAGTTCTTTCCGCTAGAGTTCCGACTGCCGGAGATCGATGCGGCTCAATTGCAAAGCTTGTTTTCGCAAAGAATCGATAGAATCCTAGAACACAATGCTCTACCGCAGGCCGGGCTGTCGAAGACCCTCGAAAAAATCTGGCAAGGCGGCGCAGGCTTGTACTTCCAGAACCTCCGGAAGATTAAGCTGTTTTTCAATAGGATTGGCCGCTCTCTCGACCGAATTGCGGACGAGGTGAACATTGAAGACTTCCTAAGGCTGGAGTTGATCCGCGATATTGAGCCTAACCTTTACGAACAGATTTTTCGCAACCCCGAACACTTCTGGAATCGAAACTATGCGTTTGAGGTAAGGTTCAAAACGTCTGAGCCGCTAGACGAGGATAAAGCGAAGAAATGGCATGCCGAGTTTTACAAGAACGAACTGGAGGCGTCGGTACCCGTACAGAGGCAGTATGTGTTTCAGCTTCTTGAAGACCTATTTCCCCAATTTGCGCTATACCGGAGGGGGTCTATTACAACTCAGACCATCAGCCCGGTGGAAGCCGAAAAGGAAAAGCGGATATTCCACCCGCGATGTTTTCCGCAGTACTTCACTCTAAAGACCCCATCTGAGCTTTTTCCTCGGAGGGAGTTCGATGCATTTCTCTCCTCGGCGCGAAAGATGGGAGCGGACGACGCAGTCGTAGCATTCAACAAGAAGGTCCGGTCCCTCGCGGAAGAAGATTTCAAGCGATGGCACTTCATGCATCTTCTTGAAAATGACTTCGAAAGCATCTCGGTAGACGCTCAACGCGGGCTGTGCAGGGGCATGGCTCAGAATTCCGCGCGCTGGCAGGCGGATGCGTTTGAACTGTTAATTGCAATCAGCTGTACACGCGAGACGCTTACTAGGATTGCAGACAGCGCTGGACGAAAGGAACTTCTACGCTCAATCGTTCGAGAGTCCGCATCCGATCTCTATACATTATTACTCATTCGGAGGATTGAGCACAGCCTCAAAGAGCCGTCGGTCTTAGCAGAAGATGAACGGTACCGAGCCGTGGGTTTTGATTCTGGAGGTGCCGTTTCCAGCGCCAATCTGTTGTCCGACCTTCAGGAAATAAAAGGCTTCGCTACAGAACACCTTCGAGCTCGGTATCTTGTACCCGACGCGCCGTCTGTGTTCGAGCAATATCGTAGCCTTGGTTCCGGCGTGAACCGCATAGAACCGAACCTTTTTCTGTTCAACTGGCAGTATCTGGGCACGGAAGCAGAGGCGGACGAAAAACAATATCTTCGTGAGCTTTTTACCAAGCGCCCTCAGGACCTCAACGAATTTCTGCGCCTGATGTTTAGAGTGCCATTCATAGACGATTACACCGAACTGAAGCCGCTCATTGACTACAAAGAACTGTCGGAACTGATCACGCAAAAGGAAGGAATTCTGGATCGCGACAAGGTGGAGCAGTTCAGACAACGATATAGCGCAGTGGCGGAAGCTCCTCGAAATGATGGTACTTAGTGCTTCAACTACGGAAGCGGAGCGAGGTTGTCGCAGCTTATGACTAGCGATTACCTTAAGTACTACGATCTCGAAGCGTATCTCTTCGAAGATGTCCGGCGGCGGTTTCACAAAAACGGAAAGATCGACGCGTTCGATTTGTTCTCCATCATTGTCTGGAAGTCAAACCGCTCAAAATCGAGGCTCGCTCGGAGGCTGATAAAGAAATCCGGCACTCTCCCAGGGGCGGCAACGCAGTTCACAAGTGCATTGTTCAAGGCAGGATCCCCCGAAGCTCGCTTGCGGGTGGCATATAAGGATTGGGGATTCAATTTACCAATGGCTTCCGCAATTCTGACCGTCCTCTGGCCTAAATATTTCACTGTGTTTGATGTCAGGGTTTGTGAAGAACTCAAATTCCAGTTCGTCAAAGGAGAGCGCGTGTGGGTTCGCTATTCCCGCTACCGTGAGTCCGTGAAGCGTGCCGTCCCGAGTCTACCCCGTCTTCGTGACAAGGATCGGTTCCTTTGGGGTCGCTCTGCAGCACACCAGCTTGTCGGCGACATTGCGCGCGGCTTCTCCAAGGCGAAACGGTAGTCTGCCTCGGACGCGGCATCCTCCGCACTGGCGACGATTTGCTGTCACCGGCGCGAAGGACCGATTGCCTTTTTCATGGTGACAACTCGGGCGGGTAGCGCCGATTCAATCGGCTTCGGCGGACGACGCTGGTAAGCATATCGGCGGAGGAAGGACCGGGCGAACTCGTTCGCCAATCGTGAATCGTCGTCCTTTCTCATAATCACACACGTTTTGAAACACAATGACTCATCAGAAAGAGGCTTTACCACTACACCTTCAGTGCGACAGCCAAGGGCAGTAGGTTTGGTAAGGATGGCCACACCGATGTGCTCAGATACCAAGTGAATCGCCTCTTGTGGCGTAATAATGTCGTGCGCGCGTTTCGGCGCAATTCCGTCACGTCGTGCTGCGTCCATGATTGCGTCATGGACGACTGGGTGGACTCGGCGCGCAAACAGAATCCATTCATCTTTCGCCAGATCTTGGAGCACGAGGTGTTCTTTTTGGGCAGCCGCGTGCCCCTCTGGAAGAGCCGCATAGAGCGGCGTCAGAACGAATGGTGCGGCTTCGATCTGAGAGTCCTCCGGTGGCGCGGTCACCAGGGCCAGATTCAGTTCGCCTGCTAGAACACTCCGGACCAACTCGATTGAGAACAGACTGATCAGTCGAATGGCGAGCTTAGGGTACAGGGGGAGGCGAACTGCAAGAAGGTCCGACACCCAGGCTTGATCGGCTTCGTGCGAGTGTCCAATCGTCAAAACGTTCTCTGCTCCGTCATGGGCGGTACGAGCGAGATGAAAAGCCCGCTCCATATGCAAGACCGAAGAGCGAGCCTCTGCGACGAAGACTCGCCCAGCGTCGGTGATTTCCACACGGACGACCCGTCGATTATCGCGAGTGAACAGGCGAAATCTAAGCTGTTTTTCGATCTCAGTGATCTGTCTGCTGAGCGCAGATTGGGTGAGGCGCAATCTCTGGGCGGCCTTCGTGAAGTTCAGCTCTTCGCCCAAGGCAATTACTGCGTGCAAGTGGCGTACTTCAACGTTGGGAAACACTGCTCCAACCCCCGTTTAAGAGTTCGGTGACACCAGGAGTTTCGTCCTGCTATTTGTGCGTGAAGCGACGAGTTGTTATGGGCTTAGAACCCGCCCAGTTCTGTAAAGTTTCTTGAAGGGCCAGAAAAATTTTCGATTCGTTGTCCCTGAAAACCCTCTCCGGACAAGCGTTCTGCGGGGATAGTCCCGCGGCCTCTTGCAATATCACTACTAAGGTCTCCATTGCATTCCTCCTGGCGATCTCGTTTTTCCAACTTGTCCTTGTCGGCCCGCACTCGGCCGCGCCGTACGCCGAAAGGAATAGCAGTCCGCGTTCCACAGGCATGGTGTTGACGATTCGTGAGTTAGCGAGATTGGCGTGAAGAAAAACTGTGTGCGGGGACCGACGGTGTGGATGGCAGAATACACTCAAGCGAGAAATTGCCTTTTACAACGACGACCTAACAGACCCTGAACGGAAACTCGCGAGTGCTTTCCGGCGGCGGCGATTCAGGGCAGATCGGTCGATTGACACCGCTAAGGGCGGCCCGCCAGACAAGAAAGAAGGCGGAGTACTCACATTCCGCCATAGATTGAACGGCTCTGCCGAATCGCGATTCGCCCCATGGCCACCGCCGTGAAAGGGCGACAACAGATTGGATCACGTAGTAATTACAAGGCACCGGTCGCACCGTAATGCCCTGTAAATAGCAGTAGGGAATACAAAGGAACCGACGCTCTGTGTATCGTCTGTGTATCGCGAGTTTTGAACCAAAACTCTGGAAAAAGGATCTGGCGATCTTGAAAAAGAAGCACAAAGACGATTTCGAGCCGTACTGGCAAGATGAGAAGGACTGGCTCTGCATCGTCGAATTCTTGCCCACCGATAATCCAGAGGCTCGGCTTTTTGCCGCCGATATCATCGGGTACCTCGTTGGCTATGCAAATCTCACGAACACACGCTCGCTGGCACTCCTCGGCGATCCTGAGGCCAGCGCTTACGAGCTTCTATTTTCCTTTTCGTCTCCTGGGGAGAAAAACGAGTTTCTGAACCTGGTCCGCTCAAATGAGGACATGGGGAAGGACTACATCATTGAGTTTACGCCGCCCACCGCTGAAGAAATCAGAAATGCTCGTTCACTCGCAGCGGTCCTACCCCATGATGCCCTGACGCATGCCGTGTTGATTGCAGCGACCCTGTGTGCGGGTACAGAAGATGATCGCGCTGTGTCGTAAGGCCTGCGCACAATCGTTTCGGAACGTTTTGGAAACGGCGGACTTCGGCTGAGCGATAGTGAGGGGACTCAGAAGACACTACTCACCCTCACATTAGTTGTTGGCATTGGACAGGTGAGATAACTTCCGGTTGGCCGACGATTCGGGGGTTAATGACGACGAACCCTCCTCGGTCCCGATCCGGGCGGTCCGGTTGTCGATGGACGGCGGACCCGCGGAACTGAATTCATTGTATGGATCGATGACGAGAAGCGCCTTGTTCTCTTTGCTGGCAGAGCGACGAATACGAGGATCCGAAGACACTCAGGCTGCTTTTGCCGATGGGCTGAATGTCGCCGCATTTTTCCTGACGAACCCTTGCACAGTCAGTGGCTCTTGCCCCGTCAGCGTGCGCACGTCGTCCGACGCCCGGTCGAAGCGCCCCGCGCGATGCAGATCGGCTAATGCCGCCAGGTGGTTCACCACGTGAACCGGCCAGCCCCGCTTCAGCAGGTCGTCCCGCCACGGCTCGACGGGAATGTCCTGATAAGTAATCGTGCGACCCAGCGCCTTCGAATACTCCTGCGCATAGAAATGCATGTTCTCGGACTGCGGACCAGTCAGGTGATAAATCTTGCCGATGTGCGGCTGCGGATTGGTGAGCAGCACGGCAATCGCAAGCGCAACGTCTTCCGCCGCCACCGGGGAAGTCTTGCCCTCCCCGAACGGTAGCTTGATCTGATCGGATTCCCTGACCGAATCCGGAGTCAAAGTCAGGAAGAAACCTTCGAGAAACACTGTTGGCCGCACGTGCACAACCGGCAGACCGGACCAGTTCAGCGCCTGCTCGGCGAGCCAGTGCAGCTTGTGCTGTGGGCTCGGAGTAGTTTCGGTGATGCTCATCTGAGAGACCGTCATCTGCGACATATTGATGAACGCCTTCACGCCGTGATGCTTCGCCACTGCCGCCGTATTAACCGTCGCGGCTAGATATGTATCCGAAACCGACAGGCCAAAGTACATGGTCTCGACGCCGTCGATCGCCTGATGCATGGAATCGAGATCGAGTAGATTGCCGACCACGACCTCCGCACCCAGAGCGCGCAATGCTTGCGCGCGCTCGTCTTCAGTTCGCACCATCGCCCGTACCGCTTTGCCTTGCTTCAACAGCTGTTCAGTGACCGTGCGTCCTACCGCGCCGACGCGGCCCGCCGCGCCGGTAACTAGAATGGGATTCGCCATGTTTTTTCCTTCCTAGGCGTTCAGTTAAATCGAAAGGCAGTACTGCTCGGGAGTCAAGTGGTTGTCTGGTGGAGATGGATTGTAGACAAGCGTGCTCCTTTCGCTAGGCGGCGACGATTTGCTGCCCGCCGTCGATGTCGTGGGTTGCGCCCGTAAGGGCGGTGTTGGTCATGATGTGTACGCCAAGAGGCAGGACGACCCCAGGCACAATGTCCGATCTCATAGTCGAACCCCCTTAACAACACAGGTCTTTCACGAGCTGATCCTCAGCGACAGATTCACATCGTCAACACCACGCGGAACCGCGCCTTGCCACTCATCATGCGGTCATAAGCTTCGGCGGCTCTATCGAGTGGATAGGTTTCGACCATGGGCCGGACTCCGGTTAGTTCGGCAAAGTTTAATGTGTCTTCCGAAGCAGCTGGCGGTTCCGCCGCCCAACCTTGAATCGTTTTGCTTCCAAAGATGAGCTGGGCTGGAGTGACCTCAATTGCATCGAATGAAGCTCCGATCACCATAAGTTTTCCGTTTGGGCCGAGGCCGTTGATCAATTCCGACATAGCCTTTGAGTTCGGCGCCGTCGCGACGATGACCTGCGCTCCGCCCAACTGTTGCAGCTCTTCGGCTGCGTTCGTCGCCGCGCTGTCGATGTACAGTGTTGCTCCCAACTTGGTTGCGAGCGAAGCATTTTCAGGACCGCGCCCGATGGCCGCGACCTTGTAACCGAATTTGCTCGCAAATTGCACTCCAAGGTGACCCAGCCCACCGATGCCCTGCACCGCGACAAGATCTCCGGGCAGGGCTCCGCTCCGCCGAATCGCACCGAAGGTGGTAACTCCGGCGCAAAGCAGCGGCGCTGCGTCGACGTCACTCAGATTGTCAGGGATCGCCGCCAGTGCTTCGACTGGCGCCACCATGTATTGCTGATATCCCCCGTCGTAGCTGATGCCAGCAATTTTCTGATTCCGGCAGTTGCGAAAATCTCCGCGCCGGCAATCACGGCAGGTGCCATCGTGGCCTCCGTGCCAGCCCACGCCGACACGTTGGCCCAGCTTCCACGCGGAGACGCCCGCACCTATTTCATCGATTACGCCGGCTACTTCGTGTCCGGGAACGCGGGGATACTGAATCCATGGCAACAGCCCTTCTTTGGTCAGCACGTCGCTGTGGCAGACGCCGCAAGCCTGCACCTTGATGCGGACTTGCCCTGCTCCGGGCTCGGGAATCTCGCGCTCGACCAGCTCGAAATCCGCCCCGGGTTTTGGAATCACAGCTACCTTCATTGTTGCCACTTCTGATTTCGGTGCGACTCTGAGAGTTGCCATTTTCCCTCCTGTGAATTTTCAGTCTTGTTGAAGGTGTTGGATGATGGAAGGAACCGTTGTGTGGCATCAAATTTGCCGACTCCGTTCGGGGAGTTGGCCTCCCAAGTGCAGCAGATTGCCGACTACGACCTCCGCACCCATGTCGCGCAATGCCTGCGCTCGTTCGTCGTCATTTCGCACCATCGCACGCACCGCTTTGCCTTGCTTCAGCAGCTGTTCGGTGATCTGCGCCCTACCCCACCGACGCGTCCCGCCGCGCCTGTGACCAGAATTGGATTGCCATGTTTGTTTCCTCCTAAACTCCTTCGGCCGCGCTCATTAGCATGACTACGGGCCAGCGTGGGCCTCACCATCCAGCACGAGTGGCAGGGCTGCGGGTTCAAGAGCACCCCGCTCACGACCATGCCCCACACCAGGCCGATGGGGCGAGACGAAGCGCGAATAGAGGCCGTCCGGTGCCCAGAGTCCGCCGCTCACCCAGGTGGTGCCGCCTAGAAAGACGAGCACGACGGCAGCGACCTCAGCTGTGGCGGTGCAGGCAGGAAAAAACATCAAAGGTGGCCCAGCCTCCGGTTCAACGCTTCTGGTACGGGTGGAAGATGTAGTCCTTCGCCTTCACGGCCGTATGGCACGCGTGTCCGCAGTCTGAGAGGCTTTTGGGATCGGCCGTGAACTTGTCGGATGCGGCGTCGTAGTTGAACACCGCGTATCCCCATCCGGCGCTTTTCGGAAATCGCTTGCTGTCCTTTTCGATCACGAAAGCCTCAACAAAGACGTCTGGCACATCCACGACGAAGGGGGCCTCCGTGCTCTTCTTCGGCTTCCACTGGAGCTTCGCGATCATGGAGCCATCCGGGAAAGGCTGGCCGTTGCCCGGAATGCCGGCCTTGTACGCCTTGATCATGGTCGGATTGGCGACGATCACCTTGAGCCTTTCGTCGGTCTTGGCGGACGAGACCACCGACCAGTCCTCGTATCCCCGGAAGTCGGAGAAGGCGATTCCGCTCGGCGATTTCAGCGAATACTTGTCGTTATTCTGCGCGTAAACGACCGTGGCGACGAGGGCGGCGAGCGCTGCCGTGGCTATCGCAATCGTGAGCTTGCTTTTGCGCTTCATGGCTGATCCTTTCTTAACCAGGATTTCCATTTTGGCTCCTGGATCGGGCACAGCATATCACGCCCCCAATTCTTGATCCTCGGAAGCGCGGTTTCTTCTCCGGACGGGTGGCCCTCGATAAGAGCGAAGGCCGGCCGCGCCAGTAACCAGGATCGGATTTGGCATGTTTTTCCTCCTATGCGTTCTAGTAAATCCAAAGACAGACTTGTTGAATGCGAATTTCGACCAGGCCCGCGCACGCGCTGTCAACAACGATCACGTCTGAGTTCATTCATCGCGGCAGATCTTCGGTCTGCCCGCCACCATATTTATGCCGCTGGTTTCACAATCTTTGCGGTTCCCCAGAGCGAACCTGGATTAACGCGATTTGGATGCAACGTCAGCATCTTCTCGTAGAGTTCCATGGCGGTTGATGTACGCGCCACGCTAGTATTGAAGTCGCGAATGTAATTTCGGGTTTCCCCGATGTGACGAGGAGAACTATCGGGGTCGAGGACGCCATGTCCGGCGACTACTGCTTGCGGACGCAGAGCCTCGATCGTATCCAGCGCGCGCAGCCACTCGCCTCTGGCCTGTTCGTTGCACTCCGCGAGATAAGGGTGGGTGTCGTTGTAGACCGCATCCCCCGAGATCACCAGACCAATCGAAGGCACATGCAGCGCAGTAGTGTGCTTTGTGTCGGTATGGCCAAGTTCTACTACTTTTAGTTCTTCTCCCTCCAGATGTAGCGTGTCGCCGTCGAGGACCTCTGGCGCGACCAATTGCGATGGAACCTGACCAGGAAAGCGCGGCTCCCAGAAGGACTTTATAAAGTCCGGGCTTATCTGGTTTTGCATGGCGGCAACAGAGGAAGCGGTGGCAAACGCTCTTGCGTTGGGAAACCTGTCGAGCAGGAGTTTCAGACCGAAGAAATGGTCACCGTGAGCATGGGTGACGTAAATGGTTGTGAGATTCTTGCCGCTCTCGGCGACCCAATCTAATAGGTCCTTCGAATGTTGCACGGACAGAAACGTGTCCACAAGGACGGCATCGCGTTCGCCGTAAATGAGTGTGACCGTATTGGTGACCCAAGCCAGATCTTCCTTGCCCGGTGGAAGGCCCTGGGTCGAGCTCCCGCGTTTCTTGGTCAGAAGCTTCCAATTCAGCTTGGGCATATATTCTCCCTTCTCAACGAATGACACTTCGCCATCTAGTCGGCCACGTTGGCTCACCATCCACTGCGAGTAGCAGGGCTGCGGGTCAAGAGTACCCCGCTCACGACCATGCCCCACACCACGCCGATGCCGGGCCAGACGAAACGCGAATAGACTCCGTCCGGTGCCCAGAATCCGCCGGTCAGCCAGGTGGTGCCGCCCAGCAAGCCGAGCACGACGGCACCGACCCCGGCAGCGAACAGCGCGTTCGAGATCAGCCGGGCCCGCCACAGCCCGAACGCCGAGGCCATGACAAGCATCGCCCGCGGGAACGAAGTCAACACGAAGCCTGCCCATACGAAGTCGTTCAAGCCCGATGCGAGCATGTGATTTCCCGAGCCGGCACTTGAGTACGAGAGGGCTGCGACCACCGCAATGAGCAAGAGGAAAAGCGCTCCGAGGGCGGCACTGGAGGCGGTCGCCGCCGCGCCCCAACCGTCTTGTCCCGCATCCGCCAGGGTGGTCCTGAGCGCCGCCGCGAACCACATGAGATTGAGGACAGCCAAGCCGTAAAAGACGGCCGCGATTAAAATCCGCGTGCGATCGCCGCCGTAGAAGGCTGCCAGCGCGTCGGCCGATGCGCCGATCGGCGGTTGCTGGCCGTAGACGATGTACGCGACTATGAAGCAGAGGACGGACTGCAGACCAGCGGTTCGCCACAAGCGTTCCCAGAACGCGGGGGTTGCGTAGACGCTGGCGGAGGAAGTCGTGCCTGCGGATGTGCTCATGAGGATGTCCTTTCGAAACGAATCGGATGCGACGCAAGGCAATACAGCAGAACAATATACGCGCTCTCGTCCAATGAGTGCTGCGATTTCGGCTTGTCGAAATTCGAGCTAATGTCCGTGCTTGCTGGCCCCTCGATTGAGGGCGAGTAACGGGCAAGCCGGAAGTTATCCGCCAACCCCAGCACCGCAGAGCCGAATCTACGACAGGTTAATCCCCTGCCCGGATGTGTGCAACGTGCCCGGTTGCTGCCTGACCCCTGCCTCGGGCCGACACACCATCTAGCCCTGTCGCTTTAGCAATTCTCTACAAGCTTCTGATAATAAACCTTCTACCTTTCGCCTCAATGACTTCCGATAACGTCCCTCGGAACGGCCAGTAGACGCCAGTAAGCCCCGGATGCAGGCAGTCGGTGCAAAATTCGGTGCAGTTCCTTGGGGTACTAGAAGAGGCGCTCTGCGTCGATTACGTGAAAGCCTATCTTAACTAACGTCAAATCCTGGTCCCTCGTCCTTTACCGCGATGGAGATTTCACTAGGTTCACAGCGGAAACGAACGTGGACGTGTTTTCCGGTTCTCATGATTTCCGTGAATGATCGCGTTTGCGAGGGCTTCGCGCAATGCGATCTCAACCCCGCTCTCGCCCTCAGAGAAAGACAGCCGCACTTCCTGAACAAGAGCATGAGCCTATCCACGAAGGGAGAAATCGCAGCCACTTCGCTTAGCAAAGAGCGCTCTAGCTCGATGCAAGGGCCGACCTGATTATGGGCCATCGTCATTCGTAAACCTACCCGTCGAGACTTGTTCTTTTCAAGCGTAGGTCGGGAATGTAGTTCCGAACATGGGCCGCTTGCTTATCGACTGTTCTTCTGTCTTTTCATCCTGAATGACGTCCCAATGCTCGACGAGGGCTCCGTTGTGAATGCGCACAATATCTGCGGCAATCCAATTCACAGGAGCGCCGAAACCGCTAAACCGCCCGTGGACGATCACGATGTCTCCCTCTGCCACGATCGCTCCCGGTTCGTACTTCAACGTTCGCGGAAGGCTCTTGATGAGATTGAACAGACCGTCGCGGCCAGGTGCGATATGATCGCTGTGCTGGATGTAGTCCGGCGACCAGAATCGTTCCGCGGCCGCATAATCGCGCTTGTTAAAGAGTGTGTCGAACGCTTCCAAGACGAGGGCCTTGTTTTGTTCGGGCGTAGTCTTCGGCATCTTGATTCCTTTCATACTTCGGAGATCACTTCGATTGCATCGACCCGTAAGGGATAAAACGCCAGGTGTTCCTTGATACTGGCGACTGCCTCATAAGGTTTTTCGTACGTCCAAACAGCGTATTCTGATTTCGATCCGCCGATGGGAATGCTGTAGTAGGTGCAATCACCCTTGTACGGACAATAGGTGTAATGCGTGGTCCGAACGAGCAGCGACATGTTTG
>Ga0207141_10008_pt1 | contig 69278 bp, 53 predicted proteins | sample Alteio_BWMinHeat_5_FD_153553 | JGI IMG/M metagenome (GOLD analysis project Ga0207141, IMG submission 153553) | Enriched cells from forest soil in Barre Woods Harvard Forest LTER site, Petersham, Massachusetts, United States -... | ecosystem: Environmental > Terrestrial > Soil > Temperate forest >... | reverse complement strand
GCACGCTAAGTCCAAGCGACGCCCCGTTTACCGAATCCAGCCAATACGCGCCTAACAGCCCATACTCCGCGTCTAAAGCGGCGTCGGATCACCTGGTCCGCTCCTATCACCATACCTACGGCTTGCCGACGCTGACCACCAATTGCTCCAACAATTATGGTTCCTACCATTTCCCGGAAAAGCTGATCCCGCTGATTATCACCAATGCCCGCGCCGGCAAGCCGCTGCCGATATATGGCGATGGACAGCAAGTGCGTGACTGGCTCTATGTGAATGATCACTGCGCTGCGATTCGTCGTGTGTTGGAAGCGGGTAAGCCTGGCGAGGTTTACAACGTGGGTGGCTGGAATGAGAAAGCCAATCTGGAGGTGGTCCACACCTTGTGCGACATCCTTGATCAACTCGATCCGAAGACGAGCGGCAGCTATCGCGATCAGATTACCTACGTCACCGACCGCCCCGGCCACGACCGCCGTTACGCCATCGATGCACGCAAGATCGAACGCGAGCTGGGCTGGAAACCGGTAGAAACTTTTGATACCGGCATCCGCAAGACGGTGCAATGGTATCTGGCCAACCAGGATTGGGTAAAAGATGTCCAGTCCGGTGACTATTTGAAATGGGTTGAGAAAAATTACGCGCAGCGGCAAAGCTCGGAGGGGAATGTGTAATGACAACAGCGACACCCCATAACCGGAAAGGAATCATCCTCGCAGGAGGTTCTGGCACTCGCTTGTATCCTGTGACCATGGCGGTATCCAAGCAATTGCTGCCGGTGTACGACAAACCGATGATCTACTACCCCCTGACCACGCTGATGCTGGCCGGAATCCGGGAAATCCTGATCATTTCGACACCGCAGGATACGCCTCGCTTTAAAGAATTGCTGGGTGATGGGCGGCAGTGGGGGATTGAGCTGAGCTATGCGGTGCAACCGACACCAGACGGACTGGCGCAAGCCTTCATTATTGGCCGGGATTTTGTCGGCGATTCGCCCTCCGCCTTGATTTTGGGTGACAACATCTACTACGGCCACGATTTTGAAAGCCAGTTACGGGCGGCGTCGGCGCGTACCGAAGGCTCTACCGTGTTTGCCTATCATGTGCACGATCCGGAGCGTTATGGCGTGGTTGAATTTGATGATCAGCGCCGCGCCGTCAGTATTGAAGAAAAGCCTGAGCAACCTAAATCTAATTACGCCGTGACCGGATTGTATTTCTACGATAGGCAGGTTTGCGATATCGCCGCCGGTATCCAGCCGTCGCTACGTGGCGAGCTGGAGATCACTGACGTGAATCGGGTCTATCTGGATAACCATCAATTGAACGTGGAGCTAATGGGGCGTGGCATGGCATGGCTGGACACCGGCACGCATGAGTCGCTGCTGGAAGCCGGACAGTTCATCGCAACCATTGAAAACCGTCAGGGACTGAAAGTCGCCTGTCCGGAAGAAATTGCTTATCGCAAGGGCTATATCACCGCTGCGCAACTCGATGCGCTAGCGCAACCGCTGAAGAAGAACGGCTACGGCCAGTATTTGATGCGTTTACTGACAGATAAGGTGTATTAAAGATGCAAGTACAAGCCACGAGTATTCCTGACGTATTGATTTTTGAGCCTAAGGTATTTGGTGACGACCGGGGATTCTTCTATGAGAGCTTTAATGAGCGTCGTTTCATCGAGTTGAGCGGCGTAAGCAGCAGCTTTGTTCAGGATAATCACTCCAAGTCGGCCCGCAACGTGCTGCGCGGCTTGCACTATCAGATTCAGCAGCCACAGGGAAAATTGGTACGCGTGGTAGCTGGAGAGGTATTTGACGTTGCAGTCGATATAAGAAAGAGTTCCGCTACCTTCGGCCAGTGGGTCGGGGTCATTTTGTCGGCGGAGAACAAACGGCAATTGTGGGTGCCGCCTGGCTTTGCTCACGGCTTCGTCGTTACTAGCGAATCGGCAGAGTTTCTTTACAAAACCACGGATTACTGGGCGCCGGAGCATGAGCGCAGCATTCTGTGGAACGACCCCGCAATCGGCATCAACTGGCCAATGCAAGACGCGCCCTTGTTGTCGGGCAAGGATCAAGTCGGCAAACTGCTTGCAGATGCAGAGGTTTTTGCATGAGGATTCTGCTTACCGGAAAGACTGGCCAGGTTGGTTACGAGCTGGAACGCAGCCTGCATGGTCTGGGCGAAATTATTGCGGTCGATCGCAGCCAGATGGATCTTTCCGATCTTGATCAGGTGCGTGATATCGTGCGCACCGTCAAGCCGGACCTGATTATCAATCCTGCCGCTTATACGGCTGTAGACAAGGCTGAGAGCGAATCGGAATTGGCCATGCGGATCAACGGTGAAGCACCTGGCGTGATGGCGGACGAAGCTAAAAAGATCGGTGCCGCAATGATTCATTATTCAACCGACTATGTCTTTGATGGCAGTAAAGACACGCCTTACGTGGAAACAGATCCTACTTGTCCGATCAATGTCTATGGCAACACCAAGCTGGCCGGCGAGCAAGCGATTCAGGCAGCAGGTATCCCACATCTGATTTTGCGCACTAGTTGGGTATACGGCATGCGCGGCAAGAATTTCCTATTGACGATGCTGCGTTTGGCGCAAGAGCGCGACGAGTTACGGATTGTGGCAGACCAGCACGGCTCGCCAACCTGGTGCGGCACGATTGCCGATAGCACGGCAGCTATTGTTGCCAAGAGCATCAGTGCGCCAGACCGGTATGAATGGATGCGGGAGCACTCAGGAATCTATCACCTGACTTGCCAAGGGCAAACCACCTGGTACGGTTTTACCAAGGCAATTCTGGACGCCACGATGAGCGATAAGAAACCAGCCCTTGTACCAATTTCCACGCAAGATTATCCATTGCCGGCCAGGCGCCCGGCATATTCAGTGATGTCAGGACAGAAATTTATCCGCGATTTTTTAGATTTGCCAAGCTGGGAAAATGCTTTAGCATCCTGCCTTCAAAAAAAGACATCGTCGGATAATCTATGAACCCTCATGCAATTCAGCCCGTCTCTTTGCCGGCACTTGCCAAGAGTCTTTGGCACAATCGACAGCTTATTGTTCAAATGGGGCGTCGCGAGGTGGTTGGCCGTTACAAGGGCTCTGTGCTCGGATTGGCCTGGTCTTTCTTCAATCCGGTATTCATGCTGACCGTGTATACCTTCGTTTTCTCGGAAATATTCAAATCTCGCTGGGCTGGCGCCAGCGAAAGCAAAACCCAGTTTGCGGTACTGCTGTTTGTCGGCATGATTGTGCAGGGTCTGTTTTCAGAGGTACTTAATCGCGCTCCAAGCTTGATTATTTCTAACGTCAATTACGTAAAAAAAGTCGTTTTTCCGATCGAGATACTGCCGATAGTTGCGATGGGTGCAGCGCTGTTCCACAGCCTTATCAGCTTGAGTGTATTGCTAGTTGCTTTTGTGCTTTTTAACGGCTATTTGCAATGGACCGTGGTTTTCGCTCCGCTCGTCTTGCTGCCGCTTGTGATCCTGATTGTCGGTTTTGCCTGGATGCTGGCGTCTCTTGGCGTCTTTCTGCGCGATGTAGGTCAAACCATCACCATTATCACGACTGTATTGATGTTTCTTTCTCCTGTCTTTTATCCTGTGAGCGCCGTGCCAGAACGGTTCCGTGTATGGATCATGGCGAATCCGCTCACTTTCATCATCGAGCAAGCGCGTGAAGTGCTTGTCTGGGGGCATCTGCCGGACTGGACCGGTTTGGGGATCTATACCGTCGCTGCGGTAGCCGTCGCTTGGGCTGGGTTTGCCTGGTTCCAGAAGACTAAGAAGGGTTTTGCCGATGTCCTCTAACGAAATCAACATACCTGCCGACAGGGTGTCAGGCGGCAGCGAGAGCGGACATGGCGAGGCAATCGCCATTCGCGTTAAAAATCTCAGCAAGTGCTATCAGATCTATGAGAATCCGCGCGACCGGCTCAAGCAGTTCGTGATACCTCGCCTACAGCGATTGAGCGGACGCTCTTCCAAACAATATTTCCGTGAATTCTGGGCTCTGAAGGATGTCTCGTTCGAGATCAAGAAAGGCGACAGCATCGGTATTATCGGCCGCAACGGATCGGGTAAATCGACATTGCTGCAAATTGTCTGCGGCACCCTTCATCCGAGCGAAGGCCAGATCGAAGTAAATGGTCGTGTTGCCGCGTTGCTGGAGCTTGGATCTGGTTTCAATCCGGAGTTTACCGGCAGGGAAAACGTTTTTATGAATGCGGGTGTGCTGGGGTTGACGCGGCAGCAGACCGAGGCCAGATTTGCAGAAATAGAGGCGTTTGCTGATATCGGCGACTTTATCGATCAGCCCGTCAAGACATATTCCAGCGGGATGATGGTTCGTCTTGCATTCGCAGTAATCGCGCACGTGAATGCAGAAATTCTGGTCATTGACGAAGCACTGGCTGTCGGCGATGCATTTTTCACGCAAAAGTGCATGCGATTTTTGCGAGCCTTCATGAAAACCGGGACGGTCCTCTTCGTCAGTCATGACACGAGCGCAGTAAAGAGCCTCTGCAATCATGCCATCTGGATAGAAAAAGGCAAGGTTTTGCAAGAAGGCAGTCCCAAAGACGTGTGCGAATCGTATCTGGAAGCGTTTTACGAAGCGCAGCAAGGCAAGAGCAGTACCACCAAACTCAAAGCGATTAAACCGCGCGAGAGCGATCGCCCGCAAAAGGATCAGCGACTGGCATTTATTAACGCCAGCAACCTGCGCAACGATTTGCAAGTTTTTAAATTTGATCCGGAGGCGGGGTCATTCGGTAATGGCGGTGCGCAAATTACGGCTGTTGAATTTTTGGATAAAGACGATTCCCCGCTGTCCTGGGTTGTCGGCGGCGAACTGGTCACACTGGCAGTGCAGGCAACCGCGCACGAGTCGTTAGACGGGCCGATTATCGGTTTCACGGTCAAGGATCGTCTTGGGCAGGCTTTGTTTGGAGACAATACGTATCTGAGTCACAAGGATGACCCGCTGTTTGGGGCGGCGGGAGACGAAGTGCGCGCGGAGTTTACATTTTTGATGCCGATACTTCCGCCAGGGGATTACAGCGTGAATGTGGCAATTGCCAGTGGTACGCAAGAACAGCATATTCAGCATCATTGGATCTCTGATGCAGTGATGTTCAAGTCGCAGTCGAGTAGTTCATCTACCGGACTGATTGGCATACCGATGCAGCAGATAAAACTCGATGTAGCAAGGAATTTGACGTGAATAATGTACTAGACGGTTTGGAATTTACGGGCGAACGTTTCGTCCCGGAAGAGCAGGGCAACATTGTGCTTGAACACTTGCACAGATATCTGCAGGCATGCGAAATTGTCGGCGGAAAAGTGGTGTTGGATATCGCGAGCGGTGAAGGCTACGGTTCAGCCATGCTCGCTGACAAAGCGTTACAAGTAATCGGTGTCGATATTTCGGAAGAAGCCGTCGGGCACGCCAAAAGTCGCTACAAAAAAGAAAATCTGGAATACCGCGTGGGTAGTTGCGCCAGCATTCCTTTGCCTGACGCAAGCGTCGACATGATCGTGAGTTTTGAAACCATTGAACATCACGATCAGCATCAAGAAATGATGCGGGAATTCAAGCGGGTCTTGCGTCCGGCCGGCCTGGTATTGATTTCCAGTCCCGACAAACATAATTACTCAGTTGTACCCGAATACAGCAATCCTTATCACGTCAAGGAACTGTTCGAGCAAGAGTTCAAACAGCTGCTCGGGAATTATTTTAAAAATACCAGTTATTTTGGCCAGCGAATTGTCTATGGCTCTGGCATATTTTCGGAATCGGCGGCTACGCATTCACTGAGTTATTCGTATCAGAACGAGGTCGTGGATAAAACGCCGGGGATGAGCAAGCCCGTATATTGGATCGCGCTTGCGTCTGATGGCGATCTGCCCTCGCTCACATCTGGCATGTTGGAACAGCCGATTAACGATACAGAGCTGATTCGCGAGTGGGCCAGAGTCGTGGCTGAAAGAGATGGACAGATCCATGAGTGGGCTCGGACCGCAACGGAAAGGTCTGCGGCTGCAGCCAATTTGCAGAAAATAGTGAACCAGCTTGAGCGTCAGGTTTCGGCCCTGAATGACGAGACCGTGAAACGCGGAGAATGGGCGTTGGACTTGCAGCGGCAACTAACGGAGAAGCAAACCGAACTCTTCCGATTGACTTCAAGTCACTCATGGAAAATCACAATGCCGTTAAGAGAAGGCCGGCGCTGGTTGATGCATCCCGCGGCGCAAGCCAAACAGTATGCCAAGGTTATGATTCGTGCCGGCAAGCTGGTTTATCTGCGTCTGCCGCTAAGTGCGCAGACAAGGGCGGCACACCGGCGGTTGCTGGAGAAATATACGCCTCGCCTGTTGCATATCAGCGCCACTGCGCTGTATCCCGCTGCCTCACTCCAGTCGCGGGCTGTGGTTGGAACGCCGTTTTCGGAATTCGATCTCACGGTCAACCGTATTGAGCTAGCTACCTCGCTTACGCCGATGGTTTCCGTTATCGTGCCTATCTATGGAAAGAGCAACTATACGTTGCGCTGCCTGGCGTCTATCGCAGCACATTCCCCCGCACTTGCGTTCGAACTTATCGTGGTTGACGACTGTTCGCCGGACGACTCGGCGAATATTTTGCGAGGCATAAGCGGCATCCGGCTGATTTCAAATCAGCAAAATCAAGGTTTCATTCGTTCCTGCAATATTGGCGCCAAGGCAGCCAATGGCCAATATTTGTGCTTTCTCAATAACGACACCGAAGTCACGCCGGGGTGGCTGGATGAACTGCTCGGGACTTTCCGCGATTTTCCTGGTACAGGGCTGGTTGGCTCCAAGCTGGTGTATCCGGATGGTAGTTTGCAAGAAGCCGGCGGGATTATCTGGCAAGACGGCAGCGCCTGGAATTTTGGCCGCAATCAGGACCAATTGCAGCCAATGTACAACTACGCCCGCGAAGTAGACTATTGTTCGGGCGCATCCATCATGTTGCGCAAATCCTTGTTTGAGGAGCTCGGTGGTTTTGACGAGCACTACCTTCCCGCATATTGTGAGGACTCTGACCTTGCACTGAAAATCCGCGACCGTGGATATCGCGTCATTTACCAACCTTTGTCCGTCGTCGTGCATTATGAAGGCATCACTTCGGGCACCGATACCGGGCAGGGCGCCAAGGCTTATCAGATTGCGAATCTGCAAAAGCAATTTCAACGTTGGCAAAAGCGTCTGGCAAATCATCAGGCAAATGGCGTTGATGTAGATGCTGCAAAAGATCGCATGGCGAAACGTCGTGTTTTGGTGTTAGATCATTGCACGCCAACCCCCGATCAGGATGCCGGTTCGGTCATCACCTTCAATTTACTGCTCTTGCTGCGTGAGATGGATTTCCAGGTGACCTTTATCCCGGAGAGCAATTTCGCGTATATGCCGGACTATACCCCGGCTCTGCAGCGCGCCGGTATCGAAGCACTCTATGCGCCATATTGCAGCTCGGTTAAGCAGCACCTGATAGAGGTTGGAGAGCGTTACGATCTGGTCTTTATATTCCGGCCTATGGTTATGACGCATCATCTGGATGTGGTGCGTCGCTACTGCCCGCAAGCCAAGGTGTTATTCCATACTGTCGATTTGCACTACCTGCGAATGTCCAGGGAGGCGAACTTGCTTGGCGATGCGGCCAAGCACGAGGCGTCGGAGCAAATGCAGGCAGTGGAGTTTGACGCCATTCGTGCGGCCGATGCGACGATTGTCGTCAGCATGACCGAGCAAGAAATTCTGCATCGCGAGTTACCCGAGCAGAAAATTCATGTATTCCCGTTGATTATGGAAGTTAGCGGCACCAGCAAAACATTTAACGACAGGCGCGATATTGTATTTGTGGGCGGCTATCAGCATATGCCAAATGTTGACGCGGTTATTTATTTTGTGACCGAGATCATGCCAACTCTTCGTAATAGACTGCCAGGAGTACGCTTCTTCGTGGTGGGGAGCAACGTGCCGAAACAGATTGAGGCGCTGGCCACTGAAGACGTCATCATTACGGGTTTTGTCGAAGATCTGTCGCCATTGCTTGACCGCATGCGCGTATCGGTAGCTCCGCTGCGTTTTGGCGCTGGCATCAAAGGCAAAATCGGCACGTCGATGGCTGCGGGATTGCCGGCGGTTGCAACTCCTCTCGCAGCGGAAGGCATGTCGTTGACACCAGGTCAAAATATCTTGGTGGCCGAAGGTGCACAGGCGTTTGCTGAAGCAGTAATCCAACTCTATCAAGACGAATCACTATGGTCAGAGATAAGTCAGGCTGGGATCGCTTTTGCGGAAAAGGCCTGGGGGGCAGAGGCTGCGTGGACCACGCTTGACAGTATTCTTCAGGATTTAGGGTTTAATGCAGAGCGCCATGCGCGTCCACTCTCGCTTTGGAACAATGACGTTAGTGCAGGGCCTGAACGTTTAGGGTGAACATGAAACCGGGTTTTTAAACTTGGTCATTCTTTGTCGTATTTTTTTCGCGGCCATTTCACATCTGTGGAAAGGCATGATTAACGGCCCAGCGGCTTACGCAGTTTCGGGTGTTTCTCATGCCTTATTTCCATCAAGTTTTCGCAATAGAACCAATGGTGAAATGTCAATGAAAATTCCTCCAAATATGCGTCTCCCCCTTGTCTGCCCGCTGTCCGGCAATATTCTTGATCGAGCATTTTTTATATCTTACTGAGCGCACTGTTGGGTGGCCTTACTTACTGGCGCTTTGCCGAATGGGCGCCAGCGTCCTCTTGCTTCTGCCACCGAGTCTCACGATCCGAATGGAACAACGTTGGGAACTCACCCCTTTCTTGATTTTGTTGCTCTTGGTCGCAATCGGTATCGATCACCTGGCTCTCGCCTCGGTATTTAATGACTTCAAGGTGTCGAAGAGTTTCGATAAAATTTTCTTGGTGTCATCGGAACGATACGCTGCCTCTGTGAAAAAATTTGTTATTGATCAGAACCGGCCTCCGACGGGTCAGGACATCGCGCTTGTTACTCAGGAAAGCAACTGCCAATGGGCTCTCATGTATGGCCAGGAGTTTTTCACTTTTTACGAAGGCACTCCACGCACGGCACGATGCATAAACAGCCTCGATGACATGGCTGCTCTGCCGTCGATGTCAACACGTGTGTACGTATCGGCTTCTGATCGGGAACTGGTTGACATCATCGAAGACTGGCGACTGAAAATTGAGAGGGAACGCCAAGACCGTGCTATTGACGCCCAAAGTGTTGTTCCCGTAAACAAAAAGCAATAATGTAACCGAGGACGGTGAACCAATGGCCAGACACTTTCACGATGATCTGGCGATGGAAGCTTGATCGCAAGTCAATTCTCGTCATTTCGTCGACGCGCTGCTTGGATTTTCCAGCCATTCTACGGATGCCCAATGCATCATTGGGGGCGTAAGTCGGACTCAACGTATCCAGAATTGGTGAGTTGATCGCTTACTCCATCCTTTGATAGGAGCACCTCTCGGACGTGCACTCGTTGCCGTCGAGATATTCGGGTAGTTCGATTGCGGTTCCCTTCAGTCACTTCAAATTTTTAACAGGCCGCGAGTCCCTCGTTACGACTCGGGTGAAGACGTCCTTGCTGGGGTAGAACCTATTTCATTCCCTATCTCCAACTAAGTCAGTGTCTGGGATAGGTGTTCAGTCATGAATAAACCGTTGAAGTTACGTTGGGCAGGGAGACGTTAATGTTATAGTGTCAAAATTTTAATTATATTTCTTCAGAATATGCGTCTACCCTTCAAAGATCAACGTACTCAGAAGTTAGCTGTGGCATTGTTGTTCGCCGTTTTTGCTATGGCGACGTGGCTCAGGTTTCACGCTTGGGAGCCACGGTTGCTCTTCGCCGATGACCTTTATAACTATATGCTGTACCACGGTGATCGCTTTAACAGCCAGTGGGCGCCGGTGTTCTTCGCTGATGCAGGGGAAAAATTTCGTTTCGTCTTCAGCGGAGCTATGCACGCGGAAATTTTCCTATTCGGGAAAAATATCGACGGCTATCTGGCCGTGAATATTGCAGTGCATGCCGTCAGCGCAACACTACTTTGCTTGATGTCATTCCGTCTTTGCAGATCCTGGCTAGCATCAATTCTGCTGGGGGCAATTGCCGTAACCTCTCGATTTGGGCTCTACCAGGTTACACAGGTTACTGGTCAAGTCGAAAATCTTGCATTGCTGTTCTGCCTTTTGACCATCTATTGTGTGATGAGATCGGACGAATCTACGCAAACCCCCGATGATACATTCCTGGTGACTTGGAAGTGTGCATCTTTGCTCTTTGGGGTTTTAGCTTTCAATGCACATGAACGTTACATCATACTGCTGCCGTGGTTGGCGATATTTTTTGTGTTTCATCGCCGATCTGGGGTAATGCGGCAGCGCGTGACATTTTTGATGTTTTGCATCGCATTAATTCTTAGCAATGCCCTGATCAAGCGATTCATTTACCACTCAAATTTTTTCCAGGGAACCGGCGGAGAACCGCTATCAGTCAATCTCCATTCCATTGGTTCTCTTTTTTCTGAGGCGCTACTATCTATTATCGGGGTAAATCACGGACCTCAGTATCTAACTGGGGCTGAGTGGGGAGATTTTTCGGGTGCGATAAGGATCGCTTCGGTCGCGTGTGCTTTCGTAGGCATATGTTTTCTGGTGGCATGCTTCGTCTGCAAGTCACAGCAAGGAGAGCGGAATCGCATATTTTGGCCCCTGTGGCTGCTGATTTTGATGGCATTACTCCTGCTTCCGGCAACTTTGACGATTCGTATGGAGCAGCGCTGGGTATTAGGTTCGTACTTTCTTTTCTTGTTGCTGATCGCCGCTGGTGTCGGGCGGCTAATTGCAACCGGCATTAATCGCAGTATCGTTATGGTCATGCTTATCTGTTTGACTGTATGTACTGCGGTCATTGAAGCGCGAGTATCTAAATCCTTCCAAGACATTTTTTTCGTGGATAAAGGACGCTACGCAGAGGCAATAAGGCGCGCGGTGGTCGATTCAAAGTCGTCACCGCCAGGTGCCCCGGTCATTCTAGTCACCGATCCAGGCCATTGCATAGCAACGCTGTTGGATGGCGGATTCTTTGTTGTGTACGAAGGAATGCATCGCAAACTGCAATGCGTGAAAAGTCCAGCAGATGCATCTCCTTCGGCTTATCCGTCTGATACTCGAATCTATATTTCACAAACGCCTGATCAGTTTGTCGATGTGACTGACCAATGGCGCAGCAAATAGGTTATTGGTCTATGGAGACGGTCATTTTCCGATTAAGGGGTGCTTCGGCATTGAAAGTCGACGACCTTAGCAACAAGTGATCGTATGTCCGACGGCGATTTTATTGGTTGCGATTTGGCCACGTCACTTGCGTCTAGCATGACCGCATGTGCTTTAACTGAAAGAGCTATAACAACGTCGCCATTCGTGACGGCAAGCTCGTGCGTTTTTCCGCCAGTATGCACATTGAGAACTGATTTATCCCATTCCTCTTTGCGCCAGATACGAAAATGCAAACTCTGAGATTCTGCCGGGCACATCACTGTCACTGGCTTGTCTGACTCTAACCAGTCATCATGGGTCACTCCAGATACGGTTAACGCTGAAATTTTGAAGATCCATAATTTATGGGCATACATCAGATCTAGGGTTTGCTTGACGCTATCGTAGTCCCATAACATGGTCTGAAAAGGGTCATTTTTATTCTGAATCGTCTCAGGAAATGAAAGAATCGCCTCAGCCTGTGCTGCAAATTTCTCCTTATATTCACGTATATAAGGTGCTTTGCTCCAATCGGACACATAGCCGACGGAAGAGGAAAAAAAAATGCCAACCAATACCAGAAAACACAATGTCTTCTTCAAATATGAATGGCCTTGAAATTTCACGCAGAGCCAATAGACAATAGCGACTGCAATAAAGTGTGTATGAACGTTGTACCATTGTCCAAGCGCACCATCCAACCCATTTCTATATCTAAAAAATGCCACGGTTACGATAGTTGCCGCAGAATAGATTGAAAGTGCCAGTATGAAGATCTGTCCTTTTCGTGGCTGACGGATGAACTCAACCCATACACATAATGTCAATCCAATCAGGATGCTGCCGAGCAGATAATACAGCCACAAAACGTGTGTGTGCTCAAAGAACGCTTTTCCAAAAACACTGGCACCGGTCATCAGAACAGCAAATTTTATGATGAGCCAAATATTAATGCCAATTGACGTCGGTTTGTTAGCCGTCAAGTCGCCGTAATGCGTGACTAGGAGCAAGTAGATCGCCAACGAAGCAGCAACAGTAGTAACGATTGCGATCGCTTTTGAAGATGGTCTGCGATTCTGAACGGTATGGATAAGGAGGAGCGCTCCGAAAGTGGCTATGCTCCCAATCGCGTACCCCCCAAGGAAAAAAATCTGGGCGGCGGGTAATACTATAAAAACAAACGGATTAAGCTTCTTTTCTGGTTCCCAGAGCGCATCTTCAACGAACATTGCACTAAGGGTGAAAAGGAATACTCCGCCAGCAGCGGCGAGCGCCATTCCCCATTGTGGATTATTTGTGGTCGAGAGCAGCAGTAGAGCAATAAATGAAGAAACAACAACCTTATTCGCCGGCGTCAAGGCGGTCGTCATATATACTCTCGATACAACGATTCCCGCTGTAAAAATCAGGAAAAAAGCATAAACGATGCTATCGAACCCACCCCAAATATGAAACAAATAATAATTTGCCGCTAATATCAAATTGTATCCGGGGAAGAGGTGTTCTCCGAATACAGTAAAAAAGCCTTGTGCCGTGAAACGGCCAGCTACCAGCTCCTTTAAAAATTCATAGTGAAGAAACTGTGATTCAAAAAACGTATTGGAATTTTGAGCCCGCACATATAGGGCATAAATTGCGGCCAACGTAATAAAAATCAATCCAGTTATTACCGCATATATGGATTTATAATCGTGGCTGCGTTTTTCTTGCATTCTTGGCTCCATTAGCTTTCAGTAGCTGCTGAACATCCAAGCTTGTTACGGTGCTTTGCTTGGAACCACGGTTGTTCAACAGCATAGTATCGAAATATTAGGGCGCAATGATAGCAGACATGTAACATCCGGCATCCCCTTGCGTCTGAGACGCTGCTGACGATATGACCATTTAACGAACAGACGGTACCTAGTGAGCAAACTCAAGCGCGAGTGTTGATTGCCATCGCGCAGGCCTGCGCTCCAGCACAATGTGCAAAACTCGTCCACGAAATAAACTATGATTTGTGCAAACGGTCACTTGCGTACATTCATAACACGTCTCCCAGATGCGCCAATTCTGGAAAACGACACAAAAATGAAGAATTGAGTTACAAATCGACAATAAATAAAATCGTTCGCTAAGCCCCGCCAGCATTGGCTTTGATGCAAATTACATCAGATTTGACCGGGCACTATCGATGGCGCAACGTTTTACTTTTTAAAGCACCCCTAGTATTCTTGCCGGCTTACAGGCAATGGGGGCATGGCAGCGGGTAAAAAGTGAAATAGGTGGGTTGGGTATTAATAGTCAACTCAGCGAAAGCAAGTTTGGCCTGTACATCAAACGATATGGTATTTGCAATTTCACGGGCTAGGCTGTCAAGTGAAAATTTTGCTCGACAGGTAAGTGCACCCATGTTTGGTAAAAAACCAGGATCCAAAACCCGTGGATTCCCTCGGCTGGGTATTGCTGTTCGACGGTCCTAGTCACGGGTTACGGTCATTAATATTTCTTGTTTCCCCAATCCATGCGTTTAATTTTTATTGTCACTATTAATATGGATAATTTATGAAGGCAGTCATTCTTGCAGGCGGTTTGGGAACGCGGATCAGCGAGGAAACCTCGGTTCGTCCCAAGCCCATGGTCGAAATTGGCGGTAAGCCGATTCTTTGGCACATCATGAAAATCTATTCCGCTCACGGTGTGAACGATTTCGTGATTTGCTGCGGCTACAAGGGTTACGTCATCAAGGAATATTTCGCCAACTATTTCTTGCACATGTCGGATGTTACCTTCGACATGGAGCACAACAAAATGGAAGTGCATCAGCGTTATGCCGAGCCGTGGAAAGTGACTTTGGTGGATACCGGCGAGGAAACCATGACAGGTGGGCGTTTGAAGCGCGTGGCGGACTACGTCAAGGATGAAGAGGCTTTCTGTCTTACCTACGGCGATGGTGTCAGCGACGTCAATATCACTGAGTTGATCGCTTTTCACAAGGCGCAGAAAGTCAAAGCCACTTTGACCGCGACCATTCCGCCAGGCCGTTTTGGTGCTTTGGACATGAGTGGCAACAAGGTCAATAGCTTCCGCGAAAAGCCCAAGGGTGACGGCGCTATGATCAACGGCGGATTCTTTGTGTTATCGCCTAAGGTCATCGATTATATTGCCGATGACAAAACGTTCTGGGAGCGTGCGCCGCTGGAACGTCTGGCCGAGGAAGGAAATCTTGCTTCATTCCAGCATCATGGTTTCTGGCAGCCTATGGATACATTGCGCGACAAGGTCCATCTTGAGGAACTGTGGCAGTCCGGCAAGGCACCTTGGAAGGTTTGGAAATGAATCAGGATTTCTGGCGCGGAAAACGTGTACTGCTGACCGGGCATACAGGTTTTAAAGGAAGCTGGCTATCGCTCTGGTTACAATCCATGGGTGCAGAAGTGGTGGGCTATGCGCTCGCTCCGCCGACCAATCCGAACCTGTTCGAAACCGCCGAGGTCGGTAAAGGTATGACCAGCATCATCGGTGATATCCGTGACCTGGCCAAATTGCAGACGGTCTTTACCGAGCATAAGCCTGAAATCGTTTTCCACATGGCCGCTCAGCCGCTGGTACGTTACTCCTACGCCGAGCCGGTCGAGACATATTCCACCAACGTCATGGGTACGGTGCACTTGCTCGAAGCCGTGCGTAACACGCCTGGCGTTAAGGCAGTGGTGAATATCACCACCGACAAATGCTACGAGAACCGCGAGTGGGTCTGGGCCTATCGTGAAAACGAACCCATGGGAGGTTATGATCCCTATAGCAATAGCAAGGGTTGCGCAGAACTGGTCAGCGCCGCTTACCGGTCGTCCTTCTTCAATGCCAACAGCTATTCACAGCATGGTGTAGCCTTGGCGACCGTCCGCGCCGGGAACGTTATTGGCGGTGGCGACTGGGCGCAGGATCGTCTGATCCCGGACGTACTCGCTGCTTTCGAGCAAGGCAAGTCCGTCAATATTCGTAATCCCAACTCGATTCGTCCGTGGCAGCACGTATTAGAACCCTTGTCTGGCTACCTCAAGCTGGCTGAGCGCCTCTATGAGCATGGCGCCAGTTTTGCCGAGGGCTGGAACTTTGGCCCCAATGATGAGGATGCCAAGCCGGTTGGCTGGATCGTCGAGAAAATGGCCGGTATGTGGGGCGACAACGCCAAGTGGCAAATTGACTCAGGCGAGCATCCGCACGAAGCAACGTACCTCAAGCTAGATATCTCCAAGGCGCGCAGCCGTCTCGATTGGCATCCGGCGATGCGTCTGCAGGATGCCCTGAAACTCATTATCGATTGGTCCAAGCAACGCCAGGCGGGTGCCGACATCCGCAAGCTGACCCTGGAACAAATTAGCATTTATCAAAACACTCAACATATTTAAGGTTGGAAGCATGAGCGAACATCAAACTAAAGAACAAATCAAAGAGCAGATCATTACGCTGGTATCCCAGTACGGCGCATTGGCCAGCCAGCCGCGTGCCTTCGAGCCGGGCGTGACCGTGGTGCCACCGGCCGGCAAGGTGGTAGGCGCCAAGGAAATGGAATTGATGGTCGAAGCCTCACTCGACGCATGGCTGACTACCGGCCACTTCAATGACAAGTTCGAAGCGCGCCTTGCCAAATTTTTAGGCGTAAAACACCTGATTACGGTCAACTCTGGTTCGTCCGCCAACCTGGTGGCCTTTAATACCTTGACCTCTCCTAAATTAGGCGAGCGCGCCATCAAGCCCGGCGATGAAGTCATCGGTGTGGCCGCTGGGTTCCCGACCACCGTCAACCCGATTTTGCAATTCGGCGCGGTGCCGGTTTTTGTCGATGTCGAACTCGGCACCTACAACATCGATGCCACCAAGATCGAAGCCGCCATCACGGGCAAGACTAAAGCCATCATGCTGGCTCACACACTGGGTAACCCGTACAACTTGGAAGTAATCGTCGCGCTGTGTAAAAAGCATAATCTCTGGCTGATTGAAGACTGCTGCGATGCACTGGGCTCGACCTATGACGGCAAGCTGGTCGGCACCTTCGGCGACATCGGTACACTGAGTTTTTACCCCGCTCACCACATCACCATGGGCGAGGGCGGTGCCGTCTTCACCAATAACTACGATCTGAAACAAATTGCCGAATCGTTCCGCGACTGGGGCCGCGACTGCTACTGTGCACCGGGCAAGGACAATACCTGCAACAAACGCTTTTGCTGGAAGCTCGGCACCTTGCCTGAAGGTTATGACCACAAATACACCTACACGCATCTGGGCTACAACCTCAAGATCACCGATATGCAAGCCGCTTGCGGCCTGGCGCAGATGGATCGGCTGGAAGGCTTCGTCGAAGCGCGTAAACACAACTTCGCCTACCTGAAAGACCGTCTCAAGAGCTGCGAAGAGTTCCTCATTCTGCCCGAAGCGACACCCAATTCCGATCCGTCGTGGTTTGGCTTTCCTATGACCTTGCGCCCGGCCGCAAATGCCAATCGTGTTGACCTGCTGACCTACCTCGATCAGTACAAAATTGGTACGCGGCTACTGTTTGCAGGTAACTTGACGCGCCAGCCATACATGATTGGTCGTAACTATCGCGTCTCAGGAGAGTTGATCAACACTGATCGGGTGATGAATGACACCTTCTGGATTGGCGTTTATCCGGGATTGACGGAAGAGATGCTGGATTTCGCTGCTGGTAAAATCGAAGCGTTTTTTGGTGTTAACTTTGACTGACATGGTGGGAGCGCAGTGCGCATCGACAGCGGAGGGGTACCAACCTGGTATCGCTGTCGATGATCTGCAGCTCATTATGGAAAAAACGCCAGCCGAAGTTTGGCAAGCCTTGCGAGGGCAGCGTATTTTCGTCACCGGCGGTACCGGCTTTGTTGGTTGCTGGCTGTTGGAGGCGCTTATCTGGGCGAACGAGCAGCTTGGGCTGGAGCTCAAGCTGACCGTGCTGAGTCGTGCACCGGATGCTTTTCGTATCAAGGCAGCACATCTTGCTACGCATCCAATCGTTAATTTGGTGCGAGGCGATGTAGGTGATTTGCAAGGCATCGACGGCCCTTTCGATGTGGTCGTCCATGCCGCTACGGATGTCGCAAACGCCGATGCGGACCCGCTGGCGACTTTTGATAATATCGTCGGAGGTACTCGTCAAACGCTTGCACTGGCGGCGCGCAGCGGCGCCAGTCGCTATTTGCTGACTAGCTCGGGTGCTGTGTATGGACGGCAACCGCCCGATCTCACGCATATCCCGGATGATTATCTTGGTGCGCCTGATACGATGTCGCTGGGCAGTGCCTACGGGCAGGCGAAAAGAGTGTCGGAGTGGTTGTCGCAATGCCATGCGCAGCAGCATGGACTGGCAGTCAGTATCGCGCGCTGTTTTGCACTGGTCGGCCCCTATTTGCCGTTAAATGCGCATTTTGCAGTCGGGAATTTTATCCGCGACGGTTTGCGCGGCGATACGATACAGGTCAGTGGCGATGGTACGACCTATCGCTCTTATCTATATGCGGCGGACATGACTGTCTGGTTGTTGACCATCCTGATCAACGGACGTGCAGGGCAGACCTATAATCTGGGTTCTGAGCGGCAGATTACGATAGGCGAATTAGCCAGGTATGTCGCCGGTTGCCTGGGCGATGCAAGCAAGGTCGCCATTGCCGCCGCACCTGTTGCCGGGCATCCCGCACAGCGCTACGTACCGAATACCGACAAGGCGAAAAACGAATTGCAGCTGCGTGAGTATACCGACCTGCAATCGGCTATCCGCAAAACTAGCGACTGGGCGCTACGCCAGTCATCATTCCCTGCAATTTCTGGACTTTGAACATGCCCGAATTCAACCCCCGCGAACTACGCAAGGCCGTGCTGGAAATGGCCTATGCCGGATCAACGGTACATATCGCCTGCGCGTTTTCGATTATCGAGATTCTAGCGGTGCTGTATCGCAGTCATCTACGCTACCCTGATAACGACCCCAGCGCGATCAACCGCGATTACCTGGTGCTCAGCAAAGGGCACGGCGTGATGGCGCAGTATGCCTGCCTGCATGAAAAAGGTTGGCTGCCCAAGAGCGATTTGCAAAATTATTTCAGCGACGGCTCCCGCCTCAAAGGTTTATCGGATGCGCATGTACCCGGTTGCGAAGTAACCTCCGGTTCGCTTGGCCATGGCCTGTCGGTTGGCGTCGGCATGGCGCTGGCTGCCAAGTTGGGCGGCAGCGATCAATATTGTTACGTGATCGCGGGCGACGGCGAAATGAATGAAGGTCCGATGTGGGAAGCGATGCTTTTCGCTAGTCATCGGGCGCTCGACAACCTGGTCGTGATCGTTGATGAAAACGGTTTTCAGGCGATGGGCCGCACCTCTGAAGTGCTGCACCTCGGTAGTCTGCAAGATAAATTTATCGCCTTTGGCTTCGACACCATCACTGTCGACGGGCACGATGAGGCTGCCCTTGAGCAGGGGCTGGCAGCGTTGAAGAAAAACAAAAACGGTAGGCCGAAAGCCATCGTCGCCCGCACGATCAAGGGCAAAGGCGTGTCATTCATGGAAGACGATAACTCGTGGCACTATACGCGCCTGTCGGAAGACACTTTCAAGCAAGCGATGTCTGAATTGGGGCAATAATCAATATGCGATCCGTATTTTCACAAGCGATAGTCAACGCAGCACTGGCCGATCCCAAAATCTTGATGCTGACCGGCGACCACGGCTATGCCTTGTTCGACGAGTTTCGCCACCGCCTGCCTGATCAATTCATCAACGCCGGCATCGCCGAGCAAAACATGGTCGGTGTCGCCGCCGGCCTTGCGAAGGCTGGCTATAAGCCCATTGTGTATGGTCTGAGTGCGTTCGTACCGGTCCGGGTATTGGAGCAGATTAAGCTGGACATCTGTTACGAAGGGCTACCGGTGACATTGATTGGCGATGGTGCAGGCATGGTTTACAGCAGCCTGGGCAGCAGTCACCAGTCGACGGAGGATATCGCGGTGCTGCGTGCGATTCCGGCGATACGCATCTTGTCACCCTGCGATGCCTTCGAGATGAGTTACGCGATGGATCATGCGCTGCGCTTCGATGCGCCAACTTACTTGCGTATGGGGAAATCGGATGTCGGCGTCGTCTACGATGCGTTGCCGACTGCGCCGCTAGGTGATCTGATTTCAGTTAAGGCCGGTGTGAACTCCCAGATGGCCTTCGTGGCGACCGGTTCAATGGTGAAGGCGGCGGTCGCATTGGCAAACTGTTTGGACAATGTTGCGGTATGGAGCGCGCCTTGCATCAAGCCGCTCAACGAAGCGCAAGTTCTCGCGATCGCGCGGCAAGTGCGTAATGTCGTGGTGCTGGAAGAACATGCGATTGCGGGAGGACTCGGTAGCCTGATCGCGGAAATCGTTTCTGCTACCGCTGAGGCGCGCGTTACCCGTTTGGGTGTGCAGGATCGCTTTTCAGAAAAATGCGGCAGCTATTCATACCTGCTGAAAGAACATGGGCTGGATATCGCTGCGCTGACTGAAAAATGCCGTCAACTGATGGCGTAACAATATGATCATTGAACCCCAAAGCCTGACCGCCAGGTTAAAAACCAACTGGGAACGGTGTCCGCAGTTCTTGCAATACCTGGTCATCGGCGGGGTTAATACCCTGTTTGGATACGGTATCTTTTGCTTGCTGATTTACATGGCGGTTCACTACAGCATCGCCATTTTCGTCAGCACGGTACTCGGTGTGCTGTTTAATTTCCAGACCACCGGCCGCCTGGTTTTTCAATCGAAAGACTTTTCGAAAGTCGGCCGTTTCCTGATGGTGTATTTTGTGCTGTACATCGTCAACGTCATCTGGCTCTGGTTGGTCGTTCGGGCGGGTTTTTCCGCTTACGTCGGCGGTGCACTGGCAATTTTGCCGATTGCCTGCCTCGGTTATCTTCTCAATAAAAAATTTGTGTTTTAACTATGAAATTGCTCAGCATTGTCACCCCCTGTTACAACGAAGTCGACAACGTCGAAGAGTTGGCGGAAAGAATTCGCAATGTAATGGCGGCGGAAAGCCAGTATCAATACGAGCATATCCTAATCGATAATGCGTCGACGGACGGCACCCAGGCCAAGTTGCGGGAAATGGCTGCTGCGGACAAACGCATCAAAGTCATTTTCAATGCCCGTAATTTCGGCCATATCCGTTCACCGCATCATGGCATTTTGCAAGGGCAGGGCGATGCAGTTATCTGGATGGCTTCGGATCTGCAAGATCCGCCTGAGCTGATTCCAAGTTTCTTGCGGCAATGGGAAGCCGGTTTTTATGTCGTGATGGCAATTAAGCCGGAAAGTGAAACCACGTTCGCGATGCATTGGTTACGGCGGCTTTATTATAATTTGCTGGCTAAAACCTCTAGCGCGCCTATCGTTCGCGATGCCACAGGCTTCGGGCTATACGATAAAAAATTAATGGATACACTTAGAAAAATCGATGATCCTTACCCATATTTTCGTGGGCTGGTTTCGGAAATTGGCTTTCCTGTAGCTAAGGTTGAGTTCAAGCAGCCACGTCGAAAAAAAGGCATCACGAAAAATAATATTTTCACGCTGTACGATATTGCGATGCTTGGCATCACCAATCACACCAAGGTACCACTGCGTATCATGGCATTTTCCGGGTTTTTGATGTCTATCATCAGTTTTTTGATGGCATTTTTTTTCCTCGTGATGAAGTTTCTGTTCTGGGACCGTTTTTCAATGGGAACCGCACCTATCCTGATAGGCATGTTCATGTTCTTTGGGATTCAATTGTTTTTCCTGGGTGTGCTGGGGGAATATGTTGGTGCGGTGCTGACTCAGGTTAAAAAAATTCCGTTGGTAGTGGAGCTCGAGCGCATCAATTTTCCCGATCAATGAGGCGTCGGGAAGTTCGAAGGTGTTTTTGTCAGGAAAGAAATCGAGCCCACTATTCATTGGTTATTGGCAATTTATACAAGTGCCGCGGTTGGTCCTGTTGGTAGCAAGTGTTGCTCTCCTACATAATGCGTCCGGCTTTACTTTATTGAGGTAACTTTTTGTTTCATTTAGTAAAGGGATCGACATTGGATCGTCTGCAATAATGCAGCTTTCGACCCGTGGTATCACTCAGGATTGCATCCCTCTGAGACTTAGCGGCTGGGTATAATTGGAATAGGTTTTTTCTTGGTCGATAACTATTTCTGAACTTACCCCTCGTCCTCGCGGTACGGAGGAAGCTAACCTTTGATTGAGTGGGGGCCGGTGACGTCACAAATCAATTGAGATGGCAGATCAGGCAATAATTCCCACATATTTTGAATTAGGAACTATGAACAAAACCGCAATCATTACCGGTATTACCGGCCAGGACGGTGCTTATTTAGCCCAACTTCTGCTCGAAAAAAATTACACTGTTTACGGCACTTACCGTCGTACCAGTTCGGTCAATTTCTGGCGTATGGATGAGTTGGGTGTCTCAACCCATCCTAATCTGCACCTGGTGGAATACGATCTGACTGATCTGGGTTCTACGCTGGCCTTGGTTCAAAAAGTGCAGCCTGACGAGATCTACAATCTTGCGGCCCAGAGCTTTGTCGGGGTCAGTTTCGATCAACCGACTACCACGGCGCAAATTACCGGACTAGGTGCATTGAACCTGCTCGAAGCAATTCGCCTGGTGAATCGAAAGATTAAGTTTTATCAAGCATCGACTTCTGAAATGTTTGGCAAGGTGCAGGCTATCCCGCAGGTTGAAGATACACCTTTTTACCCGCGCAGCCCCTACGGTGTTGCCAAACTCTATGCACACTGGATGACGGTCAACTATCGGGAAAGCTACGATATCTTCGGTTCCAGCGGGATTCTGTTTAATCACGAAAGTCCGTTGCGCGGCCGCGAGTTCGTTACCCGCAAAATCACCGATTCTGTCGCCAAGATCAAATTGGGCCAATTGGACTGTGTAGAGCTGGGCAATCTTGACGCCAAGCGCGACTGGGGTTTTGCCAAAGAATACGTCGAGGGTATGTGGCGCATGCTGCAGGCGGATCAGCCGGATACCTTCGTGCTGGCAACCAATCGGACAGAAACCGTGCGTGACTTTGTGCGCATGGCTTTTAAGGGCGCTGGCATCACCGTGGATTTCAAGGGTTCTGCAGAGAGTGAAATCGCACTGGATACGGCCACTGGTAAAACCGTCATGCGTATAAATCCCAAGTTTTACCGGCCGGCGGAAGTGGAGTTGCTGATTGGCGATCCTGCCAAGGCCAAGGCCAAGCTGGGGTGGCAGCCGCAGACCACGCTGGAAGAACTTTGCGCGATGATGGTAGAAGCAGACTTGCGCCGTAATCAAGAAGGATTTTCGTTTTGAGATTATTGCTTACCGGCGCTAACGGATTTACCGGGCGCCATTTTGCCGATAGCGCTCGCGCCGCTGGGCACGAGGTGATTGCGCTCAGTTCCGATTTAAAAGATCGTGACGGGTTGAAGCTGGAAATCCAGCAAGCCGCGCCAGAGGCGGTGATACATTTGGCCGCCATCAGCTTTGTCGGGCACGCTGATGCCAGCGCTTTCTATGACGTCAATGTCATCGGCACCTTGAACCTGCTTGATGCGTTATCCGCATTGCCGCAGACTCCTCAAAAGATTTTGCTGGCTAGCAGCGCCAACGTTTACGGTAATTGCGAGCAATCTCCAATTTCTGAACAACAGGCGCCGGCTCCAGTCAATCACTATGCGATGAGCAAACTGGCCATGGAATATATGGCGAGAAACTACCTGGATAGGCTGCCTTTGTTTTTCGTGCGGCCATTTAATTACACTGGCGTGGGGCAAGCCGAGTCATTCCTGATCCCCAAGCTGGTGGCGCACTTTGCAAGGGCCGCGGCATTCGTCGAGCTAGGCAACCTGGATGTCGAACGTGAGTTTAATGACGTGCGATTTGTCTGCGATGCTTACTTGAAGTTGTTAGACAAGGCCGTACCGGGAGAGGCCTACAATGTCTGCTCGGGCAATCCGGTGACGCTTAAATCGGTGATCGAGCTGTTACGTAAGATTTCCGGGCACGAGCTGGAAGTCAGAGTAAATCCAGCTTTTGTACGTGCTAATGAAGTCCATCGTTTATGCGGCGTGCCCGCCAAACTGGAAAAATGCATCGGCGTATCGACTCATCCATCGCTGGAAGAGACGTTGCAATGGATGCTGAAAAATTCTTACCTAAAGTAAAAGTCATGCTTATACCTGTCATCTTATGCGGCGGCGCCGGTTCCCGTTTGTGGCCAGTTTCCCGGGAAATGCATCCCAAGCCATTTATTCGTCTGGAAAATGGTCAAAGCCTGTTGCAAAACGCGTGGTTGCGTGGGGCGAATTTTCCCGATGTGACGAATATTTTCACTGTAACCAATCACGAGCTGTATTTCAAAGTTGAAAGTGAATATCGCGAAGTTGCCGGCAAACCTCACAAGGATCTTGTCAATAGCTTTATCTTGGAGCCTTTTGGCCGCAATACAGCGCCGGCCGTGGCTACGGCAGCTATGCAAATAGCGGCGGCTCATGGCGAGGATGCACTCATGCTGGTGTTGGCTGCAGATCATCTGATCGCTGATCAGGCCGCTTTTGCCCAGGCGGTGTCGACTGCGATGCAACTGGCACGGCAGGGCAAGCTGGTTACTTTCGGTATTACCCCGGAAGCGCCTGAAACCGGCTTCGGCTATATAGAGGCCAGCGGCAATTCAGTCTTGCGTTTCGTCGAAAAACCCACTTTTGAAAAGGCAGAAGAATATGTAGCCTCGGGTTCTTACCTGTGGAATTCCGGCATGTTTTGCTTTTCTGCCGGGACTTTGCTGAAAGAGATGGCGCTGCATTGCCCAGAGATTGTTGAGACTACTCGTGTTTGTCTGGCGCAAGCTCGCAAGTCCGAGAGCAAGGGCGTTAGCAAGATTGAGTTATCTGCGGAAGATTTTGCTCAGGTGCCCGACGATTCCATTGACTATGCTGTGATGGAAAAATCGAAAAATGTTGCGGTCGTCCAGTGCAGTATTGGATGGAGCGACATCGGATCGTGGCGCGCCCTTGGTGATCTGATCAGCCCGGACGACGAGGGTAATCGCATCGAAGGCAATGTCATGATTCACGATGTGAGTAACACTCACGTCCAAAGCCATGAGCGCATGACTGGCGTGGTCGGGGTGGACAACCTGATTATCGTCGACACGCCTGATGCGCTGCTGGTGGTTGACCGTAGCCGTGCGCAGGATGTAAAGCATCTTTATGCACAGTTGAAATCGCAGGGCCATGACACACATAAGGTGCATCGAACTGTACACCGTCCGTGGGGCACGTATACCGTGCTGGAAGAGGGGCCCCGTTTCAAGATCAAGCGTATCGTGGTCAAGCCCGGCGGCCGCTTGAGTTTGCAAATGCACCATCACCGTAGTGAGCACTGGATTGTGGTGAGTGGTATGGCAAGAGTCGTCAATGGCGAGAACGAATTGTTCGTCAATTCTAACGAATCCACATATATCCCTGCGGGTAACAAGCATCGCCTTGAAAATCCTGGCGTTGTTGAGCTGGTCATGATCGAGGTGCAAAGCGGCGATTATCTCGGCGAGGACGATATCGTTCGTTTTGACGACGTATACGGCAGGAAATAGATTCTATTGCCCTCTCCTTATGCCCTAATTCATTGATCTCGGTAAGCGAGCTGGCTCAAGACGAATGGCTTGGGAGGAGAGGGAGAGCTATATGAAAATAAAAAATCTAATCTCTTCAAGTTCTTGGCGCTTACGCAAGTCTCTGCAGTTTTTTTCCCGGCTGCTGAGAGGCGAGTTGAATGCAGCAATCAAATCTGCTTCTAGAATGCATTGGGAGAGTGTCGAAAAAATATCGCGTCAAGCGCGTGGCGCTGCTCGCTATGCGATACGAGGAGATTTCGATGCTCTGATCAGGCGAATCAGGGCGCACAAGCAAGATACGATCATCGTTAGCGCAAAGCCCGATGCTGAGGCCCGTTGGGGCATCCTGGCAACGCAACACACGCTATTCATTGCACATCTTATTGCCGACCGTTTGCGAGATCATGGTTGGAACGTCGAAATCATGACCAAAGCTCCAACCAGCTTTCGCCATGATTGGTACGTAACAATTTGTCCTCAAATGTTTAAGAGACTTCCGCCAAGTGAGAGGTGCATCGCTTTTCAGATGGAGCAATCGGTGAGTTCACGCTGGTTCACCAGTGCCTATCTTAAGATGTTGAAAAGCGCATTTGCCGTGCTGGAGTATTCTCTCGTCAATATTGATTTTATGGCAGATAAGGGAATTACTTATCCGCATGTGTACTACCTTCCCGTCGGCGCATCCACGAACTATGGCAACTCAATACATTTGCCCGAGAAAACTTGTGATGTTTTGTTTTATGGCGATAGCAATAGTTCGCCACGCCGCAGGGAGATGCTCGCTGCATTAAAACAGCACTTCAAGGTGCGGGTAGTGAATGAAGTTTTCGGTCGCGATATGCTGGAGGCCATCAGGCAGGCGCGGGTGGTCGTCAACTTGCATTACTACGAGAATGCACTGCTGGAAATGCCTCGCATTCAAGAGTGTTTGTCGCTGGGCGTGCCGGTGGTGTCCGAGTCGGCGCAAGATCAAGAAGATTATCCTGAGTTGATTGGCGCGGTGCGATTTTTTGAGCAGGGGTCGATTTCCGACATGCTTAAATCCGTCAAATCTGCATTGGATAACCCGGTGCCGGCAGAGAGAATTGGAGAATCTGTGGCGCTAAGCGCCCGTCGTTTTACATTCATGTTCGACCGCTTCCTGCTTGCGATGGGTTTTCTTCAGGTTTCGCACGTAGCCCGGATGAATCTGCCTTTGCCAAAATCCGTTGGCCGTGTTGCGCTTTCCTTGCCCGAAACTATTGAGCGTAGACATTTTTTTGAGGCAACGCGCCCATCCAATTGTGTCGTGTTCGACGGAATACGTCGACGCCCAGGGTGGATAGGTTGCGGCCTAAGTTACATGGCGCTTGCCCAACACGCAATAAAGCAGGGATGGACTCGTCTCAATATCATGGAAGACGATGTTTTATTACCGCCTGATTTTGACGCTAAGATGGTTGTCGTGAATGAATTTCTCGACGCCCGGCCAGGCAAGTGGGACATGTTCGCTGGTGTTATCGCGGCGTTGCATCCAGATGTGAAAATTATCTCTGTAGAGGTTTTCAAGGATATTACCTTTGTCACTATTAATAAAATGACCAGTATGGTTTTTAATATTTATAGTGAAACGGCTTTGCATCTCCTGGCTTCTTGGGATCCAGAGAACCTGGAGGCTGAATCCAATACTATTGATCGTTTTCTGGAAAACCAGGCGGATCTTCAAGTTGTCGTGGCACTCCCGTTTTTTGTCGGGCATAGCGATGAGGCTTATTCGACGTTATGGGGGTTTCAGAACTCCCAATACAATGACATGATCGCACGCAGCGAACAATTGTTAAAAGAGAAGGTGTCGACTTATATGAGTGAAAAAGGCAGGCAAGTGGAGATCAAAGAAACATGGCATCAATCTTAAGCTGATTTCATTTTGCCGGGCAATTCGGGAGTCGATTCGCGTATGGGAAAGCCCAGCCGTTGAATCCTCCCGAACAAAATTGTAAATGAATTGCAGTTGTCTGGCGAAGGCGCAGAGGTGGCCGTTATAATGTGCCGTTTGATCTGCTTGGCATTCTGCACGATATGAATCGTTTAAAAACAGAGGCTGGCGATATTTTTTCCATGTCAAAAACCATATTATGAATCCCAGTTTTTCAATTTCAATCGTAAGTCATGGGCATGGAAAATATATCGCGAGGTTGATAGAGGATATGATCCGATTAGATCGATCGGATCTTGAAGTAATCCTTACACTGAATCTTCCAGAAACTGTGCCGGCTGAGGCCGCAACATTGCCATTTGATTTGAGAGTCATCAGGAATGACCAGGTGAAAGGATTCGCCTCTAACCATAATGCTGCTTTTGAAGTTAGCAAAGGTGATAATTTTGTTATCTTGAATCCTGATATCAAGCTTCTTTCAGATCCGTTTGATGCGCTACTGTCCATGATTGAAAAACACCCGAACAGTATCTGCGCGCCGTTAGTCGTGAATAATCAATATAAGATCGAAGATAGTGCACGCAATTTTCCAAGTCCACTTGTTTTGGGAAAAAGGGTGCTAAGCAGGATTTTTAATTTTTCTTTGCGTCCGGAAGTTCTCACCGTAAAGAATGATGTCATCATGCCGGATTGGGTGGCTGGAATGTTCATGGTTGTTCCGCGTGAAATTTACAGCGATCTGCACGGTTTAAATGAGCGATACCACATGTATTTCGAAGATGTCGATTTATGTGCGAGAGCAAATCTGGCCGGATACCAGATATTGGTGAATAGACGTATCAAAGTAATTCATGAGGCACAACGGGATAGCCATCAAAAATTGCGCTATCTGATTTGGCATATCCAAAGTGCAATAAAATTTTTCACTTCCAGTGCATATCTGAAGATCAGTTCAAATCGCATGCGGGATATTTTATTCAAAAAATGAAAAGCTGCTGCTTCGAGGTAATACAGAGAGATATCGGGGGAATGGTATTCGATGAAATGATCTCTTCTGAAGTTGTTGTCTATGTCATTGGGCATTTTTGGAAATCTACATGCGTTATGTAGGTGACGGGGTGTCATAATGGCCCCCGTTCGAAATTATCGGCATTCAATGCAATGACTTCTTTTCTCATCAGTTTTGTTATCTCGTTTCTGGCAACAATGATTGTGCTGCGGCTCGCGCACCATGGTCATGTTCCGCTTGATAGCGATGTCACCGGTGTCCAAAAATTTCATGCTCGCATAGTGCCCCGCATTGGCGGGCTACCCCTTTTCATTGCCGCGATATCGGCAGCCGTGATTACCTATTACCGTGACGCTATTGTCGGATCGCAGATGTTGCTTTTGTTGGTGGCATCCGCTGTAGCATTTTTTGCTGGCTTGACGGAAGACCTGACCGGTCGCGTGCGGGCACTTTACCGTTTGCTGTTGACGATGGTTTCTGCGGGAGTGGGCATTTATCTGTTGAGTGCGGTCATTGCCCGAGTGGATGTCGTTTGGCTGGATTCTATGTTGCGCTATCCGGTAGTAGCCATGGCATTGACTGTTGTTCTGGTCGCCGGGATTGCTAACGCGGTCAATATAATCGACGGCTTTAATGGCTTGGCAAGCGTAGTAACCATGTCTATGCTGTTTTCACTGGGCTACGTTGCCTGGCAGGTAAACGATGTCTTTGTCATGACATCTGCGCTTATTATTGCGGGGGCTATTGCCGGGTTTTTGTTATGGAACTATCCGTTTGGATTAATTTTTCTCGGTGATGGCGGAGCCTATTTCATCGGATTTATGCTCGCTGAATTGGCGATTTTGCTGGTAGTACGTAACCCCCTCGTATCGGCATGGTATCCGGCGCTGCTGTTGGTCTATCCCGCGTTTGAAACAGTATTCTCGATCTATCGCCGATTATTTGTCAGGCGTACATCGCCGGGTATGCCAGATGGGATTCATCTGCACAGTCTGATTTTCCGACGTATCGTGCGTTGGGCTGTTGGCCATCGTGATGCGCGTTTGATCACACGCAGCAATTCGCTGACGTCGCCATATCTGTGGGCGTTGTCGCTGCTGGCAGTTGTCCCTGCAACATTATTTTGGCGTCATCCATGGATGTTGCTGATTTTCTTCCTGTTATTTGTGTTGTCGTATGTATGGATATACCTGCGTATCGTGCGGTTTAAGGTGCCGGGCTGGATGGCAATTAAGCGACAAAAAAAAGAATAGGGAAGATATAAGACCCCGCCGTCGCATGCCTCATCTAATTCTTGATTGCTCTCGTTAGGCGTTGGCCTCGTATAGGAATCATCATCTATTGTGATGAGGCAGCGGCAGAGGTGAAATGTGGCTAAAAATGGTTAGCGCGTGAATGCGGCTTTTATAGAGATTACTATGCTGCGATTTTTTATTTTTAATCTACTGGGAAATATTCTTCCAATGCCAATTGCGTTGGTTTCTGTTCCCGTGATTTCCCGTTATGCAGGTGTGGATCGCCTAGGTGCTTTAGGTGTTGTCTGGGCGTTAGTCGGTTATTTCAGTTTTCTCGATTTTGGCCTGAGTCGCGTAGTTACACGCCGTGTTGCTTATGCGATTGAAAAAGGTCGTCTGTCCGAGGAGTTGTCGGATCTGCGTGGTTTCTTTCTTTGGTGGGCCGTACCGGCAATGCTCCTGATTGCATTGATATTACAGCTGGTCCCCTCGTTCTTGCACAGTATCTGGCCCACTGGCCAAATTGCTCTGGAAATTGCCGACGTCTGGAGCTGGATTGCATGGTGTGTTCCTATTACTCTAGCTACAAACTGGTTTCGAGGGATGCTTGAGGGCATGCAGCAGTTTGGTCGCTTGAATGTAATGCGGGTTATTTTTGGTAGCTGGAATTATGCGGCTCCGGCCGTCGCGGTATTGTGGTATCCGACACTGGAAGCGATGATTATGACCATTGTGCTGGGACGATTTTTCGCCCTGCTGGCGCATGTTCTCGTCTGTTTTTTTGTTGAGCGCAGTATCGTATTTGGCAGCACCCCCAGAAATATTGGTTCACTGAGTAATTTTTTTCGTGAAGGCGGCTGGATGACGGTATCAAACGTTATCAGTCCCTTGATGATGTATTTTGATCGCTTTGTGCTGGCATCTATGCTGCCAGCAAGAGCCGTTGCCTGGTATGTGGTATCGCTTGAATTGATGATGCGCACGAGTGTGATACCCGTAGCGCTTGCAAGTGTGTTATTTCCGAAATTCTCCGGCGTACATGACGCCTCGGAGAGTGGTGCGCTAGTCTATTTGTACGAACGTGGCATACGCATTGTAGGAGCGATGATGTTGCCGGTATGTGCCGTCGCAGCAATTCTATCGTATGACGGAATGAGATTGTGGATGGGTGAAACCTTTGCATTAAACAGCTACCGGATCGTGGAGATCATCGCTGTGGGAATATTCATAAATGCAATTGCGCATTTTCCATTTGCCTGGGTTCAAGGAACGGGACGTTCGCATTTGACTGCCCGCCTGCACTTTATGGAGCTCCCGATTTATTTGGGCGGGCTGTATTTGGCCGCGAGCCACTGGGGAGTTCTCGGGGCTGCCTGGATGTGGACTATACGCGTATCGCTGGATTGCGTTGTTCTACTTTGCCTGGGGCCTGCAACTGCAATGCGTAAAGTTTTTCCTGCTGTCTGTTTGGGGGTGCTGTTTCTGCTTGCTATCGGCTTTTTGGGTGGACCGGACCTGCCAGTACGCGAGCGGATAGCGCTGAGTGTGGCGTCGATAACGATTGCTGTCGGGTATTCCTGGTTGGCATTTCTTCCCAAAAATGACCGCGACGGCCTGTGGAAATTAAGTTGGTCAATCAGGAAATTTTTTAATTGATGCAGCCTCCACTATTTATCGGCTTATTTGGGAATTGTTTTCAATTAAATTGGTCGATGACTGTAGTTTGCATGGTTTTTTAAATGCTGAATATAATTTCAGCAGTAAAACAAATACTGAAAGGATTGTCATGAATTTATCCGATTTGTCGGTAACTGAATTGCGTGCGTTACAAGAGCAGGTACAGAAAGAGATTAAGACCAGGGAGCAGGAAGAGCTGGTGAAGGCACGTCAACAAATTCTGGCGATTGCTCAAAGCGCCGGCATTTCCTTGAAAGAGTTGCTGGGTACACAATCACAAGTCAAAGATCGTGCGGCGAAAGCGAAAGTTGCGGTACGTTACCGCCACCCAGCCGATGCCTCGCTACAGTGGACCGGTCGTGGCCGCCAGCCAAAATGGGTGCAAGAGTGGATTTCTTCAGGAAGATTCGTGGATGAACTGCGGATATAGGCAATTTGTTGTCATTGCCTGCATTTTGTAGTTCGTTTGAAAAACAGCAATCGGACAAATTGCCGTGCGATATTATTCGTCTCGTTAATTTTATCCGCTAGACTTTCTGGGTGGCTAGCAAGCATGCTTGAATCTGAGGCATCAGCTGCTGATCACCAATTTCCATTCTTGCTTGCCCGATTTCAAAATCTGCCTGGTTTTTGAAATCGGGCAATCATATCCTTACATAGATACTATGCTCCCACTTTCCAAATCCATATTCAAAGCCTACGACATCCGCGGCGTAATCGGCAGCACGCTGGACGCCGGCATTGCTCGCCAAATCGGCCAGGCTTTCGGTGCCGCAGCCCGTGCCAAAGGTGAGCAAGTGGTGATTATCGGTCGCGACGGTCGTTTGTCCGGACCGGAACTTGCCGCCGCTCTGGCAACCGGTTTACAGGATGCCGGCGTGGATGTGGTGGATCTGGGTGTGGTGGTGACGCCGATGGTTTATTTCGCTACGCATGTACTTGGTGCGCAGTCAGGAATCATGGTTACCGGCAGCCATAATCCACCCGATTACAACGGCTTCAAGATGGTGCTCGCGGGTGAGGCGATATACGGCGACACGATTCAGCAGCTGTATCAGGCTATCGCAAATGGCAGCGTCAAAGCCACCGTAGCGGCGCCAACCGGAAGCTACCGCCTGCATGACATCAAGGCTGCCTATCTGCAGCGCATCGTCGGCGATACCAAGCTGGCGCGGCCGATGAAGATCGTGGTCGATTGCGGCAACGGCGTAGCTGGCGCCTTTGCCGGCGAGTTGTATCGTGCGCTCGGGTGCGAGGTGCAAGAGTTGTTCTGTGAGGTGGATGGCACTTTCCCTAACCACCATCCCGATCCGGCGCATCCGGAGAATCTGCAGGACGTGATTCGCGCCTTGCAAGACTCTGACGCCGAGTTGGGACTGGCATTCGATGGCGATGGCGATCGTCTTGGCGTGGTCACCAAGGATGGCCAGATTATTTACCCGGACCGGCAGTTGATGCTGTTTGCCGCAGATGTGCTGACGCGACATCCCGGCCGCGAGATTTTGTATGACGTCAAATGCACCCGTCATCTGGCGCCTTGGATTTCTGAACGCGGCGGTAAGCCCTTGATGTGGAAGACCGGCCATTCTCTGGTCAAGGCCAAGATGCGTGAAACCGGTGCGCCGCTGGGCGGTGAGATGAGTGGCCATGTGTTCTTCAAAGACCGCTGGTACGGCTTCGATGACGGCCTGTACGCCGGCGCACGTTTGCTGGAATTAATGAGCCGCGAAAGTGATCCGTCGGCTGTGCTGAATGCATTACCGCAATCGTCCAGCACACCTGAGTTGCAATTGAAACTGGAGGAAGGCGAAAATTTCACCTTGATCGAGAAACTGCAAGGTGAGGCAAGCTTCCCGGGAGCCGACCACATCATCAAGATCGACGGCCTGCGCGTGGAATATCCGGACGGCTTCGGCCTGGCCCGTTCATCGAATACCACGCCGGTTGTAGTGATGCGCTTTGAGGCCGAGTCGGCACAGGCGCTGGCTCGGATTCAGTCCGAATTCAAGCGCGTGATTCTGGCTGCCAAGCCCGATGCCGCACTGCCTTTTTAATCGATCTGACGAAACGGCTGCGGTTTGAACATTCTGATTGTCCGCGTCTCGTCTCTGGGAGACGTGGTCCATAACATGCCAATGGTGTCGGATATCCGGCGTCATTATCCCGACGCGAATATCGATTGGGTGGTCGAAGAGGGCTACACCGGCCTGGTGCGCATGAATCCAGAGGTGCGCAGGATTATTCCAATTGCCTTGCGGCGTTGGCGCAAGAGTCTGTTTTCTTCTGCTACCCGCGCGGAAATCGCGAATTTCCGGCGGCAGTTAAAGCTGGATGCCTACGACATCGTATTCGATACCCAGGGCTTGCTGAAAACCAGTGTGGTCATGTGGATGGTGCGACTCGCTCCCGGCGGCCATCGGATTGGTTTGGCGAATGCAACCGAGGGTTCCGGCTACGAACCGCTGTCGCGACTATTTCATACGAAGAGCGTGAAGGTGGGTCTGCATACACATGCGGTCTTGCGCGCGCGCCAAGTTGCGGCGCAAGCCCTGGGCTATAGCGTCGAAGGTGCAGCGGATTTCAATATGGATATCCCAAAGTCAGACTCGGCGACGTCACCAGCCTGGTTGCCGGATGTGCCGTATGCGGTTTTTTTCCACGGCACGGCGCGTGCAGAAAAGCAATGGCCGGTCGCAGACTGGATACAGATTGCCGGTTTGCTGGCCGAGCGCGGCTTGCTGGTGTTGCTACCCTGGGGCAGCGACACCGAGAAGCGTCATGCAGAACACTTGGCAAGCCAGATGAGCAACGCGCGGGTGCTACCCAGATTGCCGTTGATGGAAGCCGTTGTGCTGGCCCAGCGTGCAGCACTGGTGATTGGCGTCGACACCGGCCTGACTCACATCGCCGCAGCTTTCAAGCGCCCGACTATCGAGTTGTACTGCGATTCGCCGCGCTGGAAGACGGAAGGGAACTGGTCGCCGCAAATCATCAACCTGGGTGACATCGGGGCAGCGCCAACTGTTGAGCAGGTTGCTGCAGCGGTCGATACCTTGGCGAAAACGTCGGATTGGCGGAAGGCAGCAGGAGTCGAACCTACCCGGGAGTGACTGGCACCCCCCACCGGGTTTGAAGCCCGGCCGCATCACCGGATACGTATGCCTTCCTTGGTGCTGCCGTATTGTACCGTTCGCCGTGCTTTTTAAAAGTGCCAGTCTATTGTTCCTGTTTTTCGTCTCAGAATGAGACTACGTTACCGGCACGTACTACGTGCGTGTCGCGAACGCGGCGGGTATAGCCCACCCGGTCGAAAAATTCCAGGATCTGAATTGCCCGCTTGCGCCCGAGTCCGGTAGCATCGCGCCAGCGTGCTGCGCTTATTCCGCTTGTTCCGCTTGCTCCAGAGGGCGCCGTGGCCTCATGTTCCCGCGTTTGTCCGGCCGCCAGGCTGGCAACCAGTTCGGCTAATTCACGCACGCAGTCACGGTGGTAAAACAGATCAGGCTCAATCTGGTATAGCAGACCTTGCCGCACCATCTTGCGCAATACTTGCCGTACCTGTTCTTCAGGCGCCGCCAGTGTTTGCGCCAGTTCGCGAACCCAGGGCGGATCGAAGCGTGCCGCGACCAGCACAGGCAGCAGCTGCTGCGCCAGTAGCTGCTCGCGGTCGGACAAGGTCACCACATGCCCGGCCAGGTGCAACCATGGTCCGCTGCGCAGGATCGCGCCGTCGCGGAGCAAAGAGTCGATGACCGCCAGCCACAAAGCCGCATCCAGCGTTGGCAGCGTCATGCGCCGCAGCCTTGCGGCGTCCACACCCTGTTCGTCCGGAAAGCGGGCATGGAAATCGCTCAGCGCAGTTGTCGCGCGTGCGCGAAGCGACTGCCATTGGGTGGACAGCATGACGAAGTTGTCTTGTTCCTGCGTACCGGTTGCAATCAATTGCACCTTATCGGGCAGTTGCAATGCGGCCGCTGGCAATCCAGCCAATTGCGTCAATGCCGACAGTCGCAATCCGCCGGGCATTGCGGCTTGCAGCAGCGCTGTGACGCCATGACCGTCCGCCATCTGCTCCAATGCATCAAGCCAGATTTTGCGCTCCGGAGTGCGGCGCTTGCGTGCCGGCGCGAATGGATCGAGTATGCGGCCGCCGCCGATCGTCATGTTGGCCTGGGCGTTACGGACGATAAAACGATCGCCGGGAATCGCGCAGAGCGGTGCATCAAACTGTAGCTGCACTCTGGCGCGGCCACCGGGAGCCAGTGTATTCCCCTCCAGCAGCGTGACATGTGCGAGCTGGTGCAAGCTGCCAAGATGCATGTGCAAGGGTGAGCGGTTGCGCAACAATACTCCGGCATTGGCCGACAACTGCAGTTCCGCATCGAGCCGCGTCGTCGGCGTCATCGCACGTGGGTCTGCAGCCCAGTCGCCGCGCTGGATGGCGTCCTTGTCGATGCCGCTCAGGTTGAGCGCGCAACGTTGTCCGGCGTGGCCGCTGGCAGCCTGGCGGTTTTGCACATGCAAGCTGCGCACCCGTGCGATGGCGCCGGACGGCATCAATGCGACATGGTCACCGACCTCGACCCGGCCGGAGAACACGGTGCCGGTGACCACGGTGCCATGTCCCGCCAGCGTGAATACCCGGTCAATCGCCAGCCTGAACCAGCCGTCGCCGCGGTGCGCTGGATGGCGCTGTGCAACTTCATGCAGATAGCGTTGCAGCGCCGCGGTTCCGGCATCTTGCGGAACATGCGCCGCCACCGGGAAAACCGGTATGCCGGCCAACGTCGAGGAGGCCAGCAATTGCCGGATCTGGTCGTCGACTTCAGCGATACGCGCTGCGTCAACCCGGTCGATCTTGGTCAGCGCGACGGCGCCGGCGCTGATCCCCAGCCATTGCAGTATCTCCAGATGCTCGCGCGTCTGTGGCATGACGCCATCGTCGGCGGCGATCACCAGCAACGCAAAGTCGATGCCGGAGGCGCCCGCCACCATCGTATGCACCAGGCGCTCATGGCCGGGTACATCGATGAATCCCAGCACGTCGCCATTCTCCAGCGGCGTGTAGGCATAACCAAGTTCAATCGAAATGCCGCGCTCCTGCTCTTCCTTGAGGCGATCGGTATTGACGCCGGTCAGCGCTTTGATGAGCGTGGTCTTGCCGTGATCGATATGTCCAGCGGTGCCGACGATCATAGGATTATGGCGCGCAACTGCGCGCTGAACAGGGCTTCGTCGCGCTGCTCCAGGCAGCGGCAATCCAGCCATAGCGTGTCGTTGCCGATGCGTCCGATGACCGGGCGCGGCAACTGGCGCAGAGCTTTTTCGAGTTTGTCCAGCGCGCGCCCATGACGCTTGCCGCCATTAGTGGTATTGCCCGCGCGCAGCGCCAGACCGTAGCTGGGCAACTGGTCGACCGGCAAGGCGCCGCTGCCGATCTGGCTGAACATGGCCTCCGCGGTGACCGTATAGCGGCTCCCCAGCACGTTTTGCAAGATGGGTAGCAGGCGTTCGGCCTGGTCGCGTATGGCGCGCTGAGGACGGGTGAGCAGGCGCAATGTGGTCAGGCGCTCGCTCAGGAATTCCGGCGCCAGATAGAGTCGCAGCACCGGCTCCAACGCCGCCAGCGTGAGCTTGCCGACGCGCAGCGCGCGCTTCAGGGGATTTTTCTTGATGCGGCGTATCAGGTCGGCACGCCCAACGATGAGGCCGGCTTGCGGTCCACCCAGCAGCTTGTCGCCGCTGAAGGTGACCAGGTCGGCGCCTTGCTCGATGGTTTGGCGCACCGTAGTCTCGCTCGGCAAACCCCACTGCGCCAGGTCAAGCAGCGTGCCGCTGCCGAGATCGACGGTGACCGGGAGCCCATGCGGCCGCGCCAGCTGTGCCAATGTCCCGACTTCGACGCTGCTGGTGAAACCGCTGATGGCGTAATTGCTGCAATGAACCTTCATCAGCATCGCGCTGCGTGCCGTGATGGCATTGGCGTAATCGGCCGGATGGGTACGGTTGGTGCTGCCGACTTCCACCAGTTTTGCGCCGGCCCGCTGCATGATGTCTGGAATCCGGAAGGCGCCGCCGATTTCGACCAGCTCACCGCGCGAGACGATGACTTCCTTTTTCTGCGCCAGCGCATTCAACATCAGCAACACTGCCGCCGCGTTGTTGTTGACCACGGTCGCAGCTTCGGCACCGGTCAGTTCGCACAGCACGTCCTCGATCAGGTCGTCACGGTCGCCGCGACCGCCGCTGTCGAGGTCGAATTCGAGATTGGCGGGAGTGGTCAACGCACTGACCACTGCCTGCACGGCTTCATCCGGCAGCAGGGCGCGTCCGAGATTGGTGTGCAGGACGGTACCGGTAAGGTTGAACAATGCACGTAGGTGCAGTCGGTTGGCGGCTGCCAGGTGCTTCTCAAGAATGGCGGCAAGCTGCGAATCGTCCACATCCGCCAGTACCAGTTTGCCGGCCAGGGCGTCGGCTCTAAGCTGGTCCAGATGCTTGCGCAGCGCGCCGGTCACCTGCGTGCGCCCGTACTGCGCGAGCAGTGGCTTGATTTCCGCCAGGTTCAGGATCCGGTCTACCGAGGGGATGTCACTGGCGCCAGCCATCGAGCTAGCGGCTGTCCCGGCCGGCGTGATTGCAGCAGCCATTCAATTCTCCATGGATTGCCAGAGCAGTGGATTGCAATGTCGGCGCGCATAACTGGTTTCCCCCATCAGCAGGTCCAGGGTTACGCTGGCAAGGTCATCGGCCAGCGGTTCGACATAGGGATCTTTTTCCTGGTAGAAGATTTTCAGCCAGCTATGGCACTCGTCGCAGGTCTCTGCCTTGATGGCTGCCGAACCGCCTTCTATGGCCTGGTAGGCAATGCCTTTTGTGGAATCGCAATGGCTGCATTTGATGCGCACCATATGCCACTCGGCGGCGCACATGCTGCATTGCAAATAACGATGCCCTTGCGATTGTCCATCCATCCGCACCACGCTGGCGACCGGCAGCGAACCGCAGCACGGGCACAGGCCGGGCGTATCGAGCAGCGGCACGTCGCGTTCGCTGAAGCGGGTCACAAGATCGCAGCACACCACTTGCAAGGCGGCGCTGTAAATCGGCGCAGTGGCCGCATCGACGATCTCGTGATTGCCCAGCAGGATGGCTTCGGCCTGGCTGTCACGCTGGTTCGCGCTGCTTTGCCGGATGCGCGCTATCAGTTCGGTTACGGCTGCCGGCAGGGTGAGGCCGCCGCCGGCTGTTGCGATGGGTTCGAGCAATTGCTCCAGGACCGAAGGCCAGTGCGGGTTGCGCACCTGGTCTGTTGCCAGAATCAGCGGCATCAAATGCGTGTGCGCGAGGTTGATGCGGGCCTGGTCCCGGGCGTGGTCGTTTGGCTCGCCGGCAAGTTTGTCCAAGGCCTGCTGTTGCGCCTCTGCCAGCACCGCCATCAGGCTCAGGTATTCGCCGATGGCGTTGCCTGCTGCGAGTTGTTTCAGGCGTCGCGCGCGATTGATGAATACGTCGGCGCGCTGCGGCAGGCGAATGCGTGGAATCGCGTTGTGATCGAGTGCTTCGATTTCACCTGGTTCGAGAATGCGTTGCAAAGTAGCCCCTTCATTCGCCGGTCATTTTCCTGTACCACGCCGGGTGATGCTTGCGCGCCCAGGCGCGGCTGACGGTGCCGCGGGTCATGGCGCCCACCGTTCCCTTGATCCAGAGGGCAGCATAAATATGCACGACGATGCCAACGATAAGCAGGAACCCGCATAGCGCATGCAGCAGCGCCGCCGCCCGGATCACGAATATCGGGAACATCCAGGAAAACCAGGCGCGCCAGATAACGATGCCGGATAGCAGTAATCCAATCATACAGGCGATCATCATCCAGAACAGCAACTTCTGGCCGCCGTTGTAGCGGCCCACCGGCGGCAGGTTTTGTTCGCGGTTGTTGACGACATCGCGCATCCCCTTTAGCCAGGCAATGTCATTTTTTTCGATCAGGTTATGGCGCCAGAAACCCAGCGCCAGCACCGCAAAACAGATAAACATCAGCAGGCCGATGAACGGATGCAGGATGCGTGTCCAGGTGCCGCCGCCCAGCACCAAGCTGAGCCAAAACATGGCCGGGTGGAACAGCGCCAGCCCGGACAGCGCCAACACCACGAAGGTGATGGCAACAAGCCAATGGTTGATGCGTTCCCTGGCGTTGTAACGTTCGATAGTGTCGTTCTTTGCGTCTGGTTCGGCGTTGTTCATGGCGGCAGATCCTGCGAACTGAGGTTGCTATCGGGCGGCGTTACCGGCTGCTTGGCGCGCCGCGTGGCGTCGGTTTCTTCCCGTTCCGCCGCCTCGTCTTCTGCCGAGACCTGGTTCGGGCCAACCTTGATGTAGTGGAAAAATCCCGCCAGCGCGGTCAGGGCGATACCCGCCAGCGCCAGCGGCTTGGCGGCGCCTTTCCACAAACCGACCAGCGGGCTGATGCGTGGATTGTTCGGCAAGCCATGATATAGCGACGGCTGGTCGGCATGGTGCAGCACATACATGACGTGGGTACCGCCGACGCCTTGCGGATCGTACAGGCCGGCCTTGTCGAAACCGCGTTCCTTGAGGTCGACGATACGTTCTTCCGCGTGCGCCTTCATGTCTTCCTTGGTGCCGAATACGATGGCGCCGGTAGGACAGGTTTTTACGCAGGCCGGTTCCTGGCCCACTGCGACGCGATCCGAGCAGAGCGTGCATTTGTAGGCTTTGTTGTCCTTCTTGGAAATACGCGGTACGTCGAACGGGCAGCCGGTCACGCAATAGCCGCAGCCGATGCAGTTTTCCTCATGAAAATCGACGATACCGTTGTTGTATTGGACAATTGCGCCGGGCGAAGGGCAGGCCTTGAGGCAACCCGGGTCTGCGCAGTGCATGCAGCCGTCCTTACGGATCAGCCACTCGAGATTGCCGTTCGGATTTTCATATTCCGAAAAACGCATCACGGTCCACGAATGTTCGGTCAGGTTGGGCGGGTTATCCAGTACGCCGACATTGACGCCGACTTCGTCGCGCAGGTCGTTCCACTCCATGCAGGCGGTTTGACAGGCTTTGCAGCCGATGCATTTGGTGACGTCGATCAGCTTGGCAACGGTGCCGGTCACCGGCTCACGCACGCCAGGCGGCGGCGTGGTGGTGGCGGACACCCGCTTGATATCTAATGATTGCAGTGCCATGGCTGCTCCTATGCTTTCTCGACCTTGACCAGGAACGACTTGAATTCCGGGGTTTGCGAATTGCCGTCGCCGACACCAGGCGTTAGTGTGTTGGCCAGGTAGCCCGGTTTCGCCAGGCCTTTGAAACCCCAGTGGATCGGGATGCCGACGTGGTGCACAGGTTTACCCTCAATCATCATTTTCTTGAGGCGCTTGGTCACCACGGCCACGGCGACGATATAACCGCGCTTGGAGCTGACCCGGACGCGCTGGCCGGCGACTACGCCGATTTCCTTCGCCAGATCCTCGCCGATTTCAACAAACTGCTCGGGTTGGAGAATCGCGTTGAGGCGCGCATGCTTGGTCCAGTAATGGAAATGTTCGGTGAGCCGATAAGAGGTGCCGACATGCGGGAAGGCGTCGGCCTTGCCGAACATGGCGCGGTCGTAGGGAAACACGCGCGCACCCGGATTGCTGGTTGCCGCCGGATTCTTTGGAAACAGCGGGTTGTAGCCGAGCGGCGTTTCGAAAGGCTCGTAATGCACCGGGAACGGTCCTTCGGCCATGCCGGCGCGGGCAAAGAAACGCGCCACGCCTTCCGGGTTCATGATGAACGGTCCCATGCCGCCCTCTGGTGCTTCGTCCAGCTTGAAGTCGGGGACGTCGACGCCGCTCCATTTCTGGCCGTTCCAGCCGATCACCTTGCGTTTTGCATTGAACGGCTTGCCGTTGAGATCGCACGATGCGCGGTTATACAGGATGCGGCGGTTGGCCGGCCACGCCCATGACCAGTTCAGGGTCTGGCCGATGCCGGTCGGATCCGAGTTGTCGCGGCGCGCCATCTGGTTGCCGGCTTCGGTCCAGCAGCCGGCGAAAATCCAGCAGCCGCAAGCGGTGCTGCCGTCATCGCGCAACTCGGCAAAACCGGCCACCTGCTCGTTTTTCTTGCGCACGATCTTGCTGGCGTCCTTGGGATCGGCCAGGTCGCTCAGTGCGCGGCCGTTGTATTCCTTGGCCAGTTCGTCTGCGGTGGGGCTTTCCGGATTGGCGTAAGGCCATGCCAGGTTGATGATCGGATCGGGATATTTGCCGCCGTCCTTGGCGTACATCTTACGAATCTTCAGGAACAGCGTCGACATGATTTCCAGATCGCTGCGCGCTTCGCCCGGCGGCTCCGCGCCTTTCCAGTGCCATTGCAGCCAGCGGCCGGAATTGACCAACGAGCCGTCTTCTTCAGCAAAGCAGCTGGTCGGCAGGCGGAACACCTCGGTCTGTATCTGGCTCGGATCGACGTTGTTGAATTCACCGTGGTTCTGCCAGAACTCGGAGGTTTCGGTGGCCAGCGGATCCATGATGACCAGGAACTTCAGCTTGGCCAGGCTGGCGCCGATTTTTCGCTTGTCCGGCGCTGCCGCCAGCGGGTTGAAGCCCTGCGCGATGTAACCGTTGACCTTGCCCTGGTTCATCAGCTCGAACACCTGCAGCATGTCGTAAGGTTTGTCCAGCTTGGGCAGGTAATCGTAGCCCCAGTTGTTGTCTGCCTTGGCGGCGTCACCCCACCATGACTTCATCAGGCTGACATGGAATTTGCCGTAGTTCTGCCAGTAACTCAGCTGGTTCGGGCGCAGCGGCTTGCTGGCGCGCGCGGCAATGTATTTGCCATAATCCTGTTCGGATTCCGAGGGCAGCGTCATGTAGCCTGGCAGCAGGTTGGTCATCAAGCCCAGATCGGTCAAGCCCTGGATGTTCGAGTGCCCGCGCAGTGCATTCATGCCGCCGCCGGCGATACCGATATTGCCGAGCAGCAGCTGCACCATGGCGCCGGTGCGGATTATTTGCGAGCCGATCGAATGCTGGGTCCAGCCGAGTGCATACAGGATGGTGCCGGCACGCGTCGGCGAGGCGGTGGACGCCAGCATCTCGCACACTTTCAGGAATTTTTCCTTGGGTGTGCCGCACACGCTCTCCACCATTTCCGGCGTATAGCGCTCGTAGTGCGTTTTCATCCGGTTGAAGACGCAACGCGGATGGGCCAGGGTAGGATCGGTTTTCACAAAGCCGTCGTCGCCCAGTTCGTAATCCCAGGTGGTCTTGCTGTAGTTGCGCTTGTCCGCGTTGTAACCCGAGAAAATCCCGTCGTCGAAGGTGAAATCCTCGCGCACGATGAAGCTGAAGTCGGTGTAGTTCTTGACGTACTCATGCTGGATCTGATCCTTTTCCAGCAGGTAACGGATTACACCGCCGAGGAAAATGATGTCGGTGCCGGTGCGGATCGGTGCGTAGAAATCCGCGACCGAGGCCGAACGTGTAAAGCGCGGATCGACCACGATCAGCTTTGCCTTGTTATGCGCCTTGGCTTCCGTCACCCACTTGAAGCCGCATGGATGCGCTTCGGCTTTTTTGCCGCCAATGATCCGTATTACGTCTGCGTTCTAGATGTCGACCCAATGGTTCCTCATCGCTCCATGGCTTCACGTCGGGGCAAGACCTGCCACCGTCGGGCCGTGTCAGACACGCGCCTGGTTGTCGAACGCCAGCAGCCCGAGGCTGCGCATGGTTTTGTGGGTCAGGTAGCCGACTTCATTGCTGCTGGCCGATGCTGCCAGCATGCCGGTCGTCAGCCAGCGGTTGACGGTCAGGCCCTCAGGCGTCTGTTCGACAAAATTGGCGTCCCGATCCTGTTTCATCAGGGTCGCAATACGGTTTAGCGCATCCTCCCACGACATGCGTCTCCATTCCTTGGCGCCGGGCGCCCGGTATTCGGGGAACTGGAGACGGCTGGGGCTGTGAATGAAATCCAGCAGCGCCGCGCCTTTAGGGCAAAGCGTGCCACGATTAACCGGATGATCCGGATCGCCCTCGATATGAATGATGCTGGCCTTGGCGTTTTTTGCGCCATCGCCGAGGCTGTACATCAGGACGCCGCAGCTGACCGAGCAGTAGGGGCAGGTGTTGCGGGTTTCAGTAGTGCGCGCCAGTTTATAACTGCGCACTTCCGCCAACGCCGGCGCCGGAGAAAATCCCATCAGCGCCAAGCTTGAGCCTGCCAGGGTAGCGCCAGTCGTTTTAAGGAACTGGCGTCTCGACATGTGAACCATGGTTAGACCTCTCTTTGTGCATTAATGCCAAATCGCGTCAGAACATGTCTTTTAATTATAGGATGGATTATTGTTTGTCAACAGAAGGAAATACCGCGGCCCGGTTGCAATCAGAGTTCTTTGAATCCATATCGGCAGGATGTATCTGAAATTAATTAATTAGCAACTATAATTCAAACCGATTGATGCTGAGGTTCACGCCGTCATTGCAACGCGGCATAATACGGCCATGGAACAACAAATTCTCGAAATCGATATTGCCGACTGGCAGATCAACACGCCGAATTCGGCCTGGATTTCCGCGCTTGAAGCCGGAAAAGTCCTGTATTTCCCACATCTCAGCTTTACCTTTAGCGCCGATGAAAGGCGCTTTCTGACACCGGCAATCCGCGATCCCAAGAGCCGCAATATCAGCCTGGACGCCAATGGCAGATTGAAAGGCGCGCTAGGCGATGCGGCTGACCAGCTTGCTTTGGCAAACATGATCGGGCGCTTTCGAAAGCAAGCGCAGCAACTGATCTATTCCTTGTTGCCTGCTTATGCCGACACGCGCAGCGAATTGCGCATGGCGCCGACCAGCTATCGGCCGATGCAGGTGGAAACCCGGTCCCAATCCTGGCGCGCCGATGATCGCCGCATGCACGTCGATGCTTTCCCTTCGCGTCCCAATTACGGCGAACGCATCTTGCGTGTGTTTGCCAATGTCAATCCGGACGGCGTGCCGCGCGTATGGCGGGTCGGCGAGCCATTCGAAGATGTGGCGCAACGTTTCCTGCCTCGCGTAAAAGCGTATTCGCGCTGGCAGGCGCAGACCTTGAACGCCTTGCATGTCACTAAGTCCCTGCGTAGCGAATACGACCATCTGATGCTGCAATTGCATGACGCTATGAAATCTGATCTGGCCTACCAAAAAGATGGTCCGCAGGTGACGCAGCCATTTGCCGCCGGATCGGTATGGGTATGCTTTTCTGATCAGACGCCGCATGCGGTCATGTCGGGCCAGTACATGATGGAGCAAACCTTGCATCTGCCGGCCGCCAAGCAATACGATCCCGACGCCAGCCCGCTGGCGATTTTACGGCGTCTGACTGGCCGTGCGCTGACCGAATGAAGGCTGGATCGGGTTTTGATGCAGGGCGGGCCTGGCGCATCCGCTTGTTGTATTCCGCAGTATGGTGGCTGGCGATGCCCTTGGTATTGCTGCGCTTGTGGCGCCGTGGCAGTAAAGAGCCGGGTTACCGGCAGCATGTGCTGGAACGGATTGGTTTTTATGCGCCGCTAGCGCCGCCGCTGGCAGCGGGAAAATTCCTGTGGGTACATGCGGTCTCGGTCGGCGAAACGCGCGCTGCCGAGCCCCTGATCGCAGCCATGCTCGACGCCTACCCGGACCATGCCATCCTGTTGACGCATATGACCGCCACTGGCCGCGCCACCGGGCAAGCCTTGTTCGGTAAATCGCCGCGCGTGTTGCAGTGTTTTCTGCCCTACGATACCGGCTGGATGGTGGGGCGTTTCCTGCGTCATTTTTCACCTCGCCTGTGCGTGCTGATGGAAACCGAGGTATGGCCGAACCTGATCGTCCAGTGCGGACGCTACAAGGTGCCGGTGGCCTTGGTCAATGCGCGCCTATCAGAACGTTCGCTGCGTCGCGGCAAGCGTTTTTCTACGCTGATGACCGAGGCCGCCGGCGGCATGTCCTGTGTCGGCGCACAGACCGCAGCAGACGCCGGCCGTTTGCAGCAGCTCGGCGGCAGCAACGTGCAGGTTACCGGCAACCTTAAATTCGATGTCACGCCGGCCGCGGCTTTATTGGCTGTCGGCGCTGCAATGCGAACGCAGATCGGCAAGCGTCCGGTGCTGCTCTGCGCCAGCACTCGTGATGGCGAAGAACAACTGATTCTTGAGGCTTTTTCCAAGCGCAGCCAGGATCCTGCATATGCCAATTTGTTGATTGTTATCGTGCCGCGCCATCCGCAACGTTTCGATCAAGTGGCAGAGTTGGCGGCAGCCAAGGGCTTGCCATCGTTGCGTCGTAGTCGTCTGGGCGGCGAGCCGGTGCCGCCGCAAGTGAAGATCTTGGTCGGCGATTCGATGGGCGAGATGTTCGCCTATTACGCTGCCTGCGACGTGGCGTTTATCGGCGGCAGCCTGCTACCGATGGGCGGACAAAACCTGATCGAAGCGTTTGCGGTCGGCAAGCCGGTATTGATCGGTCCTCATACTTTCAATTTTTCAGACATTACCGAGCAAGCCATTGCCGCCGGTGCGGCGCAACGGGTAAGTGACGTCGATAATATGCTGGATACCGCCCTGCAATTGTTGCAGGCCGATCAGCAACGCCAGACGATGGGCGAGCAAGCCAGCCAATTCGCGCAACAGCATCGTGGCGCTACCGCGCGCACCATGGCGCTGTTGGCGCCGTTTATCTAATCCTGTTGATCATGCATGCAACTTTTATCGTCACCAAACTGGTGAGTACGCTATTTCTTCTGCCGACCAATCTGATCTTGTTGTGCATCGCCGGCATGCTGCTGCGGCGTGTTTATCCACGCGTCGGCATGGCCGTCAGCCTGGCGTCGCTTCTGTTGCTGGCGGTCCTAAGCAGCAAGGCCGGCGCTCTGTTGCTGGTGACGCCGCTGGAGCAACGCGCACTGCCATTGGCGGCAGGTGCTGCCAACGGTGCACAGGCGATTGTCATATTGGGCGGCGGCAGATTGGAAGATGCGCCTGAATATAGCGACGACGACATTCCAAACTATTGGACTTTCGCGCGTTTGCGCTACGGCGCCAAATTACAGCGCCAGACCGGGTTGCCGATATTGGTGTCGGGCGGGATGCCTGAGGGTTCGAAAGTATCCGAAGCAGCAGTGATGGCAAACAGCTTGCGCGACGATTTTGCGACACCGGCAAAATGGCTCGAAGGGGCATCCGACGATACGGAGCAGAATGCAAAATTCTCAGCCAGGATTCTGGTGCAAGCGGGCGTGAAAAAAATCATACTGGTGACCGATACCCTGCAGATGCCGCGAGCCCAGATGATGTTTGCTCATACTGGTCTGGATGTGGTGATTGCACCGACCATATTTTTTAGCCGGGACCGGATAACCTTTCTCAGTTTTCTGCCGTCGGGCGAGGGCTTGCGCCGTAGCGAGTATGCGCTGCATGAGTGGCTGGGCATACTTTGGTACAAAGCTCGCCATGGTGATTCGCGGCCAGCTGGCAATGCGCGGGTTGGCAACTGATTCGCAGTTTGTTCTTGAAATAAAAACGCCGCACAAGTGCGGCGTTTTTTCATTTCATTGCGTAGCTCACACTCAGACTATGATTTCGCCGCCACGGTATTTTCATTCAAACCGCCACCCAGCGAACGATACAGATCGATCGCATTGTTCAGGCGCAATTGCCGCGTCTGAATCAATGATTGTTGCGCCGAGAACAAATCACGTTCTGCGTTCAAGCGGTCGGTCGAACTGGCGATGCCGTTCTTGTAGCGCAGATCGGTCAATTTCACCCGCTGTTCCTGGGCTTTGACGAACGCATCCTGCGCTGACAGCTCCTCTTCCAGCGTGCCGCGAGCAACCAATGCATCGGCAACTTCCCTGAATGCGCTCTGTATGGTTTTTTCGTAGCTGGCAATCGCCAGATTCTTGCGTATTTCACTCAGCGACAGATTGGCGCGGTTGCGGCCACCCTCAAAAATCGGCAAGGTCAATTGCGGCACAAACGACCAGGTGCGGCTGCCTGCCGAGAACAGGCTGCCCAGCGACGTGCTGGCGTTGCCGATCCCTGCCGTCAGCGAGATGGTGGGGAAGAAGGCCGCGCGGGCCGCACCGATGTTGGCGTTGGCAGAACGCAGTTGCTGTTCCGCTTCACGAATATCCGGGCGGCGATTCAATAGATCGGAAGGCAGGCCGGCCGGGATGTCGCTGACGATTTGCTCATCCGACAGCGATTGCGACGCCGGCAGCTCGCCCAACGGCTTGCCGACCAGCAGCGTCAAGGCGTTGGTGGCCTGGCCGCGCTGGCGTACCAGCGTCGCCAGCGATACGCGGGCCGATTGCACCAGTGTTTCGGAATTGCGCAGATCGAGTTCCGACGATGCGCCAACATCAAAGCGCATCTTGTCCAGCTTGTAGTTTTCCAGTCGGCTATCTAGGGTTTGCTGCGCCAGCTGTTGCTGCTCGGCCAGCGACTGCTCGGTCAGATAGGCTTGCGCAACTTGCGAAATCAGGCTGATTTGCGCTGCCTGGCGTGCTTCTTCGGTCGCCAGGTAACTAGCTAGCGCAGCATCTTTCAAGCTGCGGATACGGCCGAAGAAATCCAGTTCGAACGATGTCATGTTCAAACCGACCTGGTAGGCCGTGCCGACCGCGGGTTGACCCGGAACCAATTGATCGGCAGCGGTGCGACCGCGCGTACGGCTGAAGTTGCCATTGAAATGCGGCAACGCATCGGACGCGGTGATGTCGTATTGCGCGCGCGCCTGCTCGATGTTCAAGGCGGCGGTGCGCAGATCGCGGTTGTTTTCAAGCGCCGAGGCAATCAGCGCCTGCAACCGTTGGTCCGGGAAAAACTGGCGCCAGCCGAGCGCCACTGCATCCAGTTGCGCCTGGCCATCGGCGGCAGCCGGATAGCTGCCGGCCACCGGTGCTTCCGGCCGTACGTAGGTCGGCGCCATGGAGCAACCCGACAGGACCCCTGCCAGCAGCAGGGCGCCGGTCAAGTGCTTGGGTAATAACGCCGTAATTGCCGTCGAATTTGCCAGGTTAAACATGCTGATTCTCCACATCTATTTTGTGACCGGCCGCATGCAGCTTGCGTTGGCGTTCGCTGCCCTTGAAGAGTCTGCGCACCACCACGAAGAACACCGGCACCAGGAATACCGCCAAGGCTGTCGCTGTGATCATGCCGCCCATCACACCGGTACCGATCGCACGCTGGCTGCCTGAGCCGGCGCCAGTCTTGATCGCCAGCGGCAGCACACCCAGGATGAACGCGAACGAGGTCATCAGAATCGGACGGAACCGCAGATGCACCGCTTCCAGCGTCGCTTCGATCAGGCCCTTGCCTTGCGCTTGCAAGTCTTTCGCGAATTCGATAATCAAAATCGCATTCTTAGCCGACAAACCAACCACGGTAATCATCCCGACCTTGAAGTAGACGTCGTTAGGCATGCCGCGCAAGGTAACCCCCAGCAGCGCGCCGAGAATCCCGAGCGGCACCACCAGCATCACTGCCAGCGGGATGGAAGTGCTTTCATACAGGGCTGCCAGCACCAGGAATACCGCCAGCAGCGACAATGCATACAGCATCGGCGCTTGCGAACCTGAGGTCTTTTCTTCCAGCGACTGGCCGGTCCATTCAAAGCCGAAGCCAGGCGGCAGTTTGGCAGTCAGCGCTTCCATTTCATCCATCGCTTCGCCGGTGCTGTGGCCAGGCGAAGCGCCACCGGAGATTTTCATCGCCGGATAGCCGTTGTAGCGCGTCAGTTGTACTGGACCGTTGGTCCAGCGCGAGCTGGTGAATGACGAGAACGGCACCATGGTTCCTTGTGTGTTCTTGACATACAGCCTGGCCAGGTCTTCCGGTTGCAGCCGTTGCGGTGCATCGGCCTGTACGATCACCCGTTGCTGCCGTCCCTGGTTCGGGAAGTCATTCACGTAGGATGAGCCGAGCGCGGTCGACAGCGCGCTGTTGATCGCATTGAACGATACGCCCAGGGCGTTGGCCTTGTCGCGGTCGATATCCAGTTGCAGCTGCGGCGCATCTTCCAGGCCTTCCGGGCGAACCCCGGCCAGGATCTTGCTTTGCGACGCCATGCCCAGCATCTGGTTGCGTGCTGCGGTCAATGCCGCATGTCCCACGCCGGCACGGTCTTGCAGACGGAAAGTAAAGCCCGTTGCATTACCCAGTTCAGGAATCGGCGGCGGGTTCAGCGGGTAGATGATGGCGTCCTTGATTTGCGAGAACACACCAAATGCCTTGCCTGCAATCGCATCGGCCGACTGGTCCGGACCGCGTTCGCTCCAATCCTTGAGCGGGGTGAATACCAGGCCGGCATTCTGGCCGTTACCGGAGAAGCTGAAGCCGGTAATGGCAACCACATTGGCGACACCAGGCAATTTCGCGTAATAGTTTTCGATTTGCTTGATGACTTCCAGGGTGCGGTTGGTGCTGGCGCCGGAAGGCAACTGTACGTTGGTGACGATGTAACCCTGGTCTTCGGCCGGCAGGAACGATGCCGGCAAGCGCGCATACAGCAAGCCGACGCACACCAGGATCGCGCCATATATCAACAGATAGCGGCCGGTCTTGCCGAGCATCTTGGCGATAAAGCCTTGATAGCTGTTGGTGGTAGCGTTGAACTTGCGGTTGAACCAGCCGAAGAAGCCTTTTTTCTCATGGTGATGTCCAGCCTCCACCGGTTTCAAGATGGTGGCGCACAGCGCTGGCGTCAGGGTAAACGCCATCAATACCGAGAACACCATGGAAGCCACCATCGACAACGAGAACTGGCGATAAATCGCGCCCACCGCGCCGCTGAAGAAAGCCATCGGGATGAACACTGCGATCAGCACTAGGGTGATACCGATCAGCGCGCCGGTAATCTGGCCCATCGCCTTGCGGGTTGCATCGCGTGGCGACAAACCTTCTTCGCTCATGATGCGTTCGACGTTTTCCACCACCACGATCGCATCGTCAATCAAGATACCGATCGCCAGCACCATGCCGAACATGGTCAGGACGTTGATCGAGAAGCCAAACAGCAGCAAGGTGGCGAAAGTACCCATCAGTGCGACCGGCACCACCACTGTCGGAATCAAGGTGTAGCGGATGTTTTGCAGGAACAGATACATCACCAGGAACACCAGGACGATCGCTTCGACCAGGGTCTTGACCACTTCTTCAATCGAGATCTTGACGAATTTCGAGGTGTCGTAAGGGATCGTGTAAGTGACGCCGGCCGGGAAATATTTGGACAGCTCAGCCATCTTGGCGTGGACCGCGGTAGCGGTGCCCAGCGCGTTGGCGGTTGGCGACAATTGCACGCCGACGAAGGAGGTCGGCTTGCCGTCGAGTCGGCCGGCGGTGGCATAAGACTGGCCGCCGATTTCGATACGGGCAACGTCGCGCAGACGCACCACCGAGCCGTCCGCATTAGCGCGCAGCTGGATATTGCCGAACTGCTCAACGGTATTCAGCTGGCCGGTGACAACCACGGTAGCGGAGATCTGCTGCGTACCGGGGCTAGGCAGGTCACCGATGGTGCCGCCTGCGACCAAGGCATTTTGCGCTGTGATTGCAGCCGTTACATCGGCTGGCGTCAGGTTGAGGCCAACCAGCCTGGCTGGATCAATCCAGATCCGCATCGCCCGTTCAGTACCGAACAACTGCGCCTGGCCAACGCCTGGCACACGTTTGATTTCGTTCACCACGTTGCGCGACAGATAATCGCCGAGTGCAATCGGGTCCAGCTTGCCGTCAGACGAAGACAGGCCGATAAACATCAGGAAGTTGCTACGCGACTTGGTGACTTGCACACCTTGTTGCGTGACTGCCGCAGGCAGCCGCGCCTCAACCCGTTTCAAGCGGTTCTGTACATCCACCGCTGCCAGATCGGCGTTGGTTTCCGGAGTAAAAGTGACGGTGATCGCCACTGAGCCGTTGGCCTGGCTTTGCGACTCGATATATTGCAAACCGTCGGCGCCGTTCATTTCCTGTTCGATCAGGCTGGTAACGCTATCGTCCAGGGTTTGTGCAGTTGCACCGGGATAGGTAGCGTTAACTACAATCGTTGGCGGTGCAATCGAGGGGTACTGCGCCACTGGTAATTGCGTGATGGACAATGCACCCCCGAGTAGGATGAATATGGCCAACACCCACGCAAATACGGGGCGATCGATGAAAAACTTGCCCATTGATAGGCTCCTTATTTAGCAGATGATGCAACTGATGCAGCAGCGGCGGCGCCGGCTGCGGCAGGCGCGGCGGCTGCAGCCGGACTCCACGGCGCCGGCTTGACTACAGCACCTGGCTTGACCTTTTGCATGCCTTCGACGATCACCTTGTCGCCGGCTTTCAAGCCGTCGCTGACGATCCATTTGTCGCCTTGTGCAACATCAGCCGTGACCGGGCGCACTGCCACTTTGTTGTCGGCGCCGACAACAAATACCGACGAACCGTTGAGGTCGCGCTGGACTGCTTGTTGCGGCACAGTCAGGGCAGAGGCATTGACAGCCTGTTCCAGCTTGGCGCGTACATACATGCCAGGCAACAAGCTGCGGTCAGGATTAGGAAACTCGGCGCGCAGGGTGACCGAACCGGTGGTAGCGTCGACCGTCAGATCGGAAAACAGCAACTTGCCGGTCTGCGGGTAAGTACGGCCATCTTCAGTCACCAAGGTGACTTTGGCCTGGCCTGCGCCTGCGCTTTCCAGTTGGCCGTTCTTCATTGCCTGCTGCAATTTGAGGATGTCAGTGCTGGACTGGGTCAGGTTGACGTAGATCGGATCGATTTGCTGCACGACTGCCAGCGGGGTCACTTCACCTTGGCCTACCAGTGCGCCCTCGGTAACCAGGGCCTTACCGATGCGGCCGGAAATTGGCGAGGTCACGGTCGCGTAACCGAGGTTGAGGCTGGCGGTTTGGCGTGCGGCCTTGGCCGATGCAACATCTGCCGCCGCCTGCTTCTGCACCGCAACCGTGTCGTCGTATTCCTGCTTGCTGACTGCGTTGACTTCCACCAGCGGTTTATAACGCTGTGCTTTCAGCGTTGCGGTAGTCAGATTTGCTTCGGCTCGGGCCAATGTAGCTTGCGCGCTATCGTAGGCGGCTCGCAACGGCGCCGGATCAATCTGATACAAAGTTTGACCCGCTTTTACATCGCTGCCTTCGCGGAAATCACGTTTAAGTACAATGCCGGCCGCGCGTGCGCCGACTTGGGCAATACGGGTAGCTTCCAGTCGACCTGGCAATTCCGTGGTGAGAGCCAGGCGTTCTGGCGCGATAGTGACAAATGAAACGCCGGCCGGAGGAGGCGCACCTTGAGCATCCGGCTTCTTGCCGCAGGCGGCAACCGCGGACAGCAGCGCGACAGCCAGGGTGATACGCGTGAGACGGTTGATAGAGCTAACTGAATTCATAAAATTCTCGCACGGTAATTGAGGAAAGACTGCAAATCTGACAGGTAACTCTGCTTCTGGAAATGACATAGGATATATAAGTTGTTGCTTTGTTGCACCGGATGCTTTGCCAGAAGGCGGGTGGAGCGGCCGGAATCCTGCTATTATACATACATGCATGAATGTATGTTTTTCTGATTGTGGCTGATGATTGTTTATTGTAATTATTTGCTGCGAGCGCACAAGGCATCGTAACAGTTTGGAGGTTGGTTAAAAATGGCTAGAAGTACAAAAGAAGAAGCACTGGAAACGCGTGGCCGCATCCTTGACGCGGCAGCGGAGGTGTTTCATCAGCATGGCGTATCGCGCACCACGCTGGCCGACGTCGCCAGTGCCGCTGACGTAACGCGCGGCGCTATCTATTGGCACTTCAAGAACAAGAGCGATTTATTCGACGCCATGTGCGAACGGGTACGCTTGCCGATGGAAGCGATGATCGAAAAAACAGCCGACGAGAATGCGCATGATCCTTTGAATCAGTTTCGCAACCGATGTTTGTTTACTTTACAGGAAGCGACCTTGAATTTGGAGTCGCGCAAGATTTTTGAAATCGTTTTGCACAAGTGCGAACTGGTGGATCCGGAAGATCCTATTTTTATTCGCCAGCACGAATGTTTTTTGCAAGGCCGTACCGATATAGAACGTCTGCTGCGATTTGCGATTGCCAAAGGGCAGTTGCCGCGTGAACTGGATCCGATACTGGCTGCGTTCATGGTGCAAGGGCTGCTGTTCGGCGTCTTGAGCAACTGGACCTTCAGTCCGCACAGTTTTGATCTCGTCGAAAACGTCTCGAAAGTGGTCGACAACTGCATTCACATGTTCAAGACTTCACCGTTCATGCTGAAAAATAGTGAAGCATGAACGGCGTGTAGTTAAGCGCTGCTCAATTTCCCTCGTGCAGTTATCACGCAGTTATCACGCAGTTATCAGTAAGCTGCCGGCACCAGCAATGCGTTGATTTGCTGTAGATCCTCTTCTTTCAAGGTACCCACCGCTGACTTGAGTTTCAAGCTATTCATCAGTGTGTCATAACGTGCTTTGGCCAAATCCCTGCGGGTAGAGAACACTTGCTGCTGCGCGTTCAGCACATCGATATTGATGCGTACTCCCACCTGATATCCCAATCGATTGGATTCCAGCGATGACTGGCTGGAGATTTCCGCAGCCTCGAAAGCCTTGATCTGAGCCAGGCCGCTGCTCACCCCGAGATAGGCCTGGCGTGCATTCAACGCTGCGCTCCTGCGTGCATTCTCAAGATCCGAGCGCGCCTTGTCTTCCAACGCCACCGCCTGCCGCACGCTGCTGTTGACCGCGCCGCCGGCATACAGCGGAATAGTCCATTGCACGCCGATTGAATTGGACATCTGCGAGATGTTGAAAAAGGGGATGGGACTGCCGCTGACATCGGAATGCGCACGGCTGGCAACCAGGTCGACAGTCGGCAGATGGCCGGCACGGTTCCTCTTGATTTCGTATTTTGCGCTATCCAGTGCAATTTCCTGGCCGATCACACCGAAATTCTGCTGTTCGGCGCTACTCACCCAGTTCTCAATCGCAGCCGGTTGCGGCGCGCTCAGCTGGACTCCCGGACGCAATGTCGCCAGCGGCGCCGGCGGCTTGCCGATAATCTGTTGCAGCACATTGCGGGCGACTTCCAGATTATTGCTGGCCGCGATTTCCTGGGCGATCACCAGATCGTAGCTGGCTTGCGCCTCGTTGCTATCGGTAATGGTGGCGGTGCCGACTTCGAAGTTACGTTTGGCCGAAGCCAACTGCTCGGCAATCGCACTTTTCTGAGCTTGTAAAAATGTCAGAACGTCCTGCGCCGTCAGGGTGTCAAAGTAAGCCTGGCTGACGCGCAACATCAAATCCTGCTGAGCCTGCGCAAATCTCACTTCACCGGCAGCGACCGATAATTTGCTTTCCTGGTACTGCTGCCAATAAGCCGGACGGAACAGCGGCTGGGTAAGCTGCAAGCTGTAATTGTTGGTGATGGTTTTCCAGGATTCTCCGGCACGGCTGTAGTTGCCGCCGACGCCGACCGTCGGCAACAGGGCGGCGCGCCCCTGAACACTGGTTTCGTTGCTGGCGCTGAGCGCATAACGTGCGCTGGTGTACACCGGATCGTTGGCTAGCGCTTCCTGATACGTTTGAACCAGATCAACTGCGTGCGCATTCGCGGCCAGTAATGCACATCCAATCAGCGAAGCCATCAGGGTATTGCGCATTACACTCTCCGGAACGGTGGCGGCAGGTCAGTAGGCGATCGGTCTGGCTGGTCTAGTAGGTCGGCATAGCCGGATCGACCTGCTGAGCCCAGGCATGGACGCCACCGGTCAGGTTGCTGACCGCGGAAAACCCGTGACGTTCGAGAAATGCAGCGACCTGCATGCTGCGCGCGCCGTGGTGGCAGATGCAGACGATCGCCTGATCCTCTTCCAGATCGTTGAGGTGCGCCGGCACCGTTTGCATAGGCATCAGCTGCGCGGCGCCTATGTGGCAAGTCTCGTATTCCCAAGGCTCGCGGACATCCAGCAACAAGGGCTTAGGACGTTGCGGATCGGCGATCCAGGCGGCCAGTTCTGAGGCTGTGAGATGTTGCATAGCTTGTTTAGAATTTGAAGTGGGAATGAACAGCAGCTTCGCGCAACACTTTGACGTCGGTTTCAAACAGATGAGCCGTGCTGTAGCTGCTGTCGGACGTACGGGTAATGATTTGTGCCGACATCACCGGTGCTTCGCCCAGGATGGCGATAATCCGCCCGCCGACATTGAGTTGCTTGAGGAAAGCATCCGGCAGGGTCAGCAGCGAACCGGAAATCACGATCACGTCGTAGGTCTTGATGGCGCTTTGATCCCAACCCTGGGCGCCGTTGCCAAGCACCACCTCGACGTTGGTGATGCCATAGGCAGCCAGATTCTTTTCAGCCAGCGCTTTCAGCTCGGGATCGATTTCAACCGTGGTGACATGCCTTGCCTTGTAGCACAGCAAGGCCGCCATGTAGCCGGAGCCGGCGCCGATTTCCAGCACTTGTTCATGTTTTTTTACGGCAGCTTCCTGGAGCAGGCGCGCTTCGACCTTGGGCGCCAGCATGGTTTCACCGTTGGCGCCAGGCAGAGGGATTTCGGTATCGGAAAACGCCAGGCTTTTGTAGGCGGCGGGGACGAATTCCTCGCGCCGCACTACCGCCAGCAATTCCAATATATCCAGGTCCAGCACGTTCCAAGGGCGAATTTGCTGTTCGATCATATTGAAGCGGGCTTGTTCGATATTCATGGTTATGGCTCGGTAGTGAAAATAAAGGGCTCATTCTATCAAAGGCCACCCTCAAAAACCTATTTAGAGCCGGCATGCGGCTGGCTGAGCAAGCCATGCAGGCAAAGGCCGATAAAACTGTCCAGGTAGCTGGTTGCATCAACCGCTTCCACATGGCAGGGGTTTAATGGTTGTTGCCACATCATCAGCATGATCACCGGTGCGATCAGCACATTGGCGGTCTGGCCAACGTCGATCGCGCGAAATTCGCCGCGCTCAACGCCACGCTGCAGCATGCGCACAATCATGGCTTCGCCGCGTTTGCTGACTTCTTCGCGATGGAAGGCCGCCAGTTCCGGGAAGTTGCCCGATTCGGCCATCATCAGTTTAGTAATGCCGGCCAGTTTGGTGGCGCCGATACGCTGCCACCAGCGCAGGACGATTTCGCGGAACAGATCGGCGCTGGAGCCGCCGTAGCCGTCAATGATGTCTTCTGCTTCATCCAGTACCGGCAGCATGTTTTCGCGCACTACCGCCTTGAACAATTCTTCCTTGTTCTCAAAATACAGATACAGCGTGCCCTTGGAGACGCCGGCCAGGGCTGCGACATCGCCCAGGCGGGTGGCGGCAAATCCGCGTTCGACAAACACATCCAGCGCGGCCGCCAGTAATTCCTGCGGACGTGCTTCTTTGCGTCTTGCCCAACGGGGTTTGGAGCTGAAAGGGCAGTTCATGAATGCTTGGCTTGCTTATTTGGGTTGCTTAATTACTGACTTAAGAGTCAGTAATGTAAGCGGCAACTGAAGGAGTGTCAAGAAAGGTCGGTCAGTGTATCGGAACTTGGCAGTGCGGACGGTGATTGCAAGTAGAATCTGGCCTTCGGTTAAATCGGTATTGTTATCGATTCAGCATGTTTGTAAAAAACACATCGCACATGTTTTCAAAAAAACCATTAGTTAGTAAGGGCGGAGCGTGAGCGCGCAAAGCATCTCTTGCCGTCCTGATTGCGGCGCCTGCTGTACGGCGCCGTCAATTTCGTCGGCCATCCCTGGTATGCCCGACGGCAAGCCGGCGGGTGTCCGCTGCGTCCAGCTGGACGAGGCCAATCTTTGCCGGATTTTCGGCAGTCCCGATCGTCCCGCGGTTTGCGCCAGCCTGAAGCCGGCAGCGGATATGTGCGGCAGTTCTCGAGCGGATGCCATGCATTACCTGACGCAGCTGGAACGATTGACCGCTATATAGAGTCAGTCTGTTGACTGAACAAGGAAAAATCCCATGCATGCAAAAAAAATCACTCCCGGCAAGCTTGTGCTTGTCTTATTGGCATTGCTGAACACGCTATTGTTATCATCCTGCGCGGCCCTGATCGGACCGCGCGATGTCGAATTCCCGTTGGCCAAACTACAGCAATCGGTGGATAAGCGCCTGCCATTTTCCCAGCGTTATCTGGGCCTGTTCGAGATTACCGCCAACCAGGCGCAACTGAGTTTGCCGCCTGAGCAGAATCGCTTGGCGATGGCAACCGATGTAACAGTCACCATGCCGTTGTTAGGCAAATCGTGGAACGGCAAGATGGCGATTTCGGGCGTGCTGATCCTGGACAACCCGCACAATGCGGTGATATTGCAAGAGCCGAAACTGGATCGCCTGATGCTTAACGGCCTGGACGATACCTACGCCGCGCAAGTTACGCAGATCGGCAATCTGCTGGCGCGTCAATTGCTGACCAACCTGCCGCTGTATACCTTCAAGCCGGAAGACCTGCGTTACGCCGGCGTCGCTTTTATGCCGACCAAAATCGGCACCAGGCCGGAAAACCTGGTGGTTACCTTTGAACCGGTAAAATAGCCCCTTGGTTTTAAGAAAACACTCGCAACACTACGACAGCCAGGGCGGTATGATTCGCCCCGGCGCTTGATTTCCTTGCTTTCCTTGCCGTCCTTGCTCTTTCTACTCCCTCACTACATGGATATTATTCTCGCGTTAAAAGTACTTATCATGGGCCTGGTCGAGGGATTCACCGAATTTCTGCCAATCTCATCGACAGGTCACTTGATTCTTGCCGGCAGCTTGCTGAATTTTACCGCCGACATCACGCGTGAAAAGGCTGAAGTGTTCGAGATCGCCATCCAGGCCGGAGCGATTTTCGCCGTGTGCTGGGAGTACCGCGCCCGCATCGCTGCAGTCTGGCGCGGCCTGCCTGACGACGCCAGGGCGCGCAAGCTGGTGGTCAATCTGATCATCGCTTTTGTGCCGGCGGCGATCCTGGGGCTGTTGTTCAGCAAGATGATCAAGGAAAAATTGTTTGCTCCTTTGCCGGTGGCGATTGCACTGATCATCGGCGGCTTCATCATCCTCTGGGTTGAGCGCCGCAACAATAATGGCAATCGGGTCGCCAGGGTCGAATCGGTGGATGACATGAGTGCGCTGGATGCATTGAAGATAGGTATTGCCCAGGCGTTTGCGCTGATTCCCGGCACCAGCCGTTCCGGCGCAACGATTATCGGCGGCATGCTGTTTGGCCTGTCGCGCAAGGCGGCTACCGAATTCTCATTTTTTCTGGCAATTCCCACGCTGTTTGCCGCCACAATTTATTCCCTGTATAAGGATCGCGCATTGCTTTCGGCGGCCGATATCCCCTTGTTTTCGATCGGCACCGTAGCGGCATTTGTCTCGGCATTCCTGTGCGTGCGCTGGTTGCTGCGTTATATCAGCAGCCATGATTTCACCGTGTTTGCGTGGTATCGGATTGTGTTTGGACTGGTTGTGATCGTGACCGGTTATACCGGCTGGGTGGATTGGACTCACTGAGCTGGACTCACTGAGCACGCATCCGGCCCGCAGAAGAGTTATTAGAGTTATTTTTATTTTAAAAACCGTTTTATCCAATTTTGAGCAGGAGAATGCTGTGGCAAGTGTATGTTCCGCTGGTACCGATATCGGGTTTGCATCGCTAGACTATGTGCAGGTCGCGATCCTGGGCGTGATTCAGGGCATCTCTGAGTTATTGCCGATTTCTTCCACCGCGCATATGCGTATTGTTCCCGCGATACTTGGCTGGCACGATCCGGGTTCGGCATTTTCAGCGGCGATGCAATTGGCGGCGCTGGCCGCGGTGGTCAGCTACTTCTGGCGCGACGTGCGTGAAGTGACTGTCGGCAGCATCGCAGCAGTGCGCGAACGCAATTTCAGCAGTCCATCGTTCCGTCTCGGGGTGGCGATCATCCTGGCAACGATCCCGATCGGCATTGCCGGCCTGGCTCTTGCGCCTGTATTGAACGCCTGCGGCTCGCCGCTGCGCAGCCTGAGCGTGATTGGTTACGCTTGTATTGCCATGGGTGTGCTGCTGGCAATTGCCGAGCTGAGTTGCCGCCATCGCCGCACTGTCGGCGAGATGCGCCTGCGCGACGCCTTGATCGTCGGCCTGGCGCAGGTGGGGGCGTTGATTCCGGGTGTCTCGCGTTCCGGTTCGACCCTGACTGCCGCCTTGTTCCTCAATTTCAAACGCGAAGAAGCCGCACGCTTCTCTTTCCTGCTAGGTCTGCCGGCGATCGCTTTGGCCGGCTTGAAAGAGCTGCTGGTGCTGTTCCATTTGCACATGCCGCTGGAGACCTGGATGTTGTTGATTTTCGGTCTGGTGGTTGCCAGCATTTCGGCTTTTGGCGCGATCTGGGGTTTGATGAAATTCCTCGAGAAATTCTCGACCTGGCCATTCATCGTGTATCGGATTGCCCTCGGGATTTTCCTTCTGGTCGCCGTGCACAACGGTTTTCTTAATTAATCAACGTCGGACCAAGTTTATTTAATGCCACATTCAGCCGCCGCAAGTTCCGATCCGCAAGCACTGCATATACTGCAAACGGTATTCGGTTATCCATCTTTTCGTGGCCAGCAGGCTGAGATTGTCAGCCATGTAGCCAACGGCGGTGATGCGCTGGTGCTGATGCCGACCGGTGGCGGCAAGTCGCTGTGTTACCAGATCCCGGCATTGTTGCGAGACGGCGTCGGCGTGGTGGTGTCGCCGCTGATCGCGCTGATGCAGGATCAGGTCGACGCGCTGGCCGAAGTCGGGGTGCGCGCGGCCTTCTTGAACTCGACGCAAACTTATGAAGAAGCTTCCCAGATTGAACGTCGCGTGCGCAACGGCGATCTCGATCTGGTGTATGTGGCGCCGGAGCGTTTGCTGACGCCGCGTTGCCTGGAGTTGCTGGAATCGTCGAAGATCGCCTTGTTTGCGATTGACGAGGCGCATTGCGTATCGCAATGGGGGCATGATTTCCGGCCTGAATACATCAAGCTATCGATTTTGCACGAGCGTTTTCCGCAAGTGCCGCGGATTGCGCTGACGGCCACCGCCGATCAGCAGACCCGCGAGGAAATTGCGCTGCGCTTGCAACTGGAGCAGGGCGCGCGCTTCGTTTCCTCCTTCGACCGCCCCAATATCCGCTATCAGATTGTTGAAAAAGCCAACGGCCGCAAGCAACTGCTCGATTTCATTCAAAGCGAGCATGTCGGCGACGCCGGCATCGTGTATTGCCTGTCGCGCAAGAAGGTCGAGGAAACCGCTGAATTCCTGGGGCAGCAAGGGATTCAAGCCTTGCCCTATCACGCCGGCATGGATTACGCGCAACGGACCAAGAATCAAGGCCGCTTCCTGCGCGAGGACGGCATCGTGATGGTGGCCACCATCGCTTTCGGCATGGGCATCGACAAGCCGGATGTGCGTTTTGTCGCGCATCTGGATTTGCCGAAGAGCATAGAGGGCTATTACCAGGAAACCGGTCGCGCCGGCCGTGATGGCGGCCCCGCCAATGCCTGGATGGCTTATGGCTTGCAAGACGTGGTGCAGCAGCGGCGCATGATCGATGAGTCCGAGGCGGGCGAAACCTTCAAGCGCGTGCTGGGCGTCAAGCTGGATGCGATGCTGGGGCTGTGCGAAACCCTGCATTGCCGCCGTGTGCGTTTGCTGGACTATTTCGGCCAGGGTTCCGAGCGTTGCGGCAATTGCGATACCTGCATGAGTCCGCCGGTGTCATTCGATGCGACAGTGGTGGTGCAAAAACTGCTGTCGACAATTTACCGGGTTGACCAGCGTTTCGGTGCGATGCATGTGATGGATGTCTTGCGCGGCATGGATTCCGACAAGATCAAGCAATGGCGTCACGATCAACTCTCGACTTTTGGCATCGGCAGCGATCGCAGCGAAGCCGAATGGCGGGCGATCTTGCGGCAATCGATTGCGCTCGGCCTGATCACGGTCGACCACGAAGCCTATAGCGCGCTGAAGCTGACCGATGCGGCGCGGCCGGTGTTGCGCGGCGAGCAGCCGGTGCAGTTGCGGCAGTACCAGAAACCGGTTAAGCAGAAACGTAGCGGCAGCAAACCCAAGGGTTATGTTGAAACCGATCTGTCGACGCTGGAACAGGCGATTTTCGAGAAGTTGCGCTGGTGGCGGGTCGAGACTGCACGCAAGCACAACGTGCCCGCTTACGTCATCTTCCACGACGCCACCATGCGTGAAATCGCCAAGGCGCAACCGGCTTCTCTGGACGACTTACGCGGCGTCAGCGGCGTCGGTGAAAAGAAGCTGGAGACTTATGGTGCGGAAATTGTGGAGCTGATTGCCGAGTTTGCGTGATGTTGTAGGTACGCCGCAGTGACGGCTTCAGCGGCGCTCATCAGCAGCGCCGCTAAACCATTATTCATTTAAACAGTAGTACCCAAGGCCGCCATCAAGGCTTGCCTGATTTTCGCTTCTTGCGGCGCTACCCCAAAACCCACCATCACGCCCTGCGCGTCAAAGAAACGGCAAATAGTGGTCGCGCCATCCTGTTCTGTTTCCCAGCGGCCGGCAGTCACGGCATGCAACGGCGGCGGCACCAGTGCCAGCGGATAGCTAGGGGTTTTGACGATCACCGGCGAATGTTTCAAATCAATCTCGGTATCTTCGCCGCTCAAGGTCTTGGCAATCGCGCGGGCAGCGGTCAGGATCGGCGCGATGTATGGCAGCGGGCTGGTGCGGCCTTCGCTGTCGACCCGATACTCGGCGCAATCGCCGAGTGCGTACACGTCGGCCGCGCTAGTGCGGCCATGTGCGTCAACCATGATGCCGCGGCCGGTAGCCAATTGCGCTGCTTGCGCCAGAGCCAGATCGGGACGCAGGCCGACGGCAGACAAGACCACATCGGCAATCACCACTTCGTCGTTCGATAAGGTGATCTTGATCGCGCCCTCGGCATGGTCGATGCTGCTGGCAGTAGCGCCAAGCTGCAGGCTTATGCCACGGCCGCTCAGCGCGGTTTGCAAACCTTGCGATAAAGCCGGCGCCGCCAGCGCTGCCAATGGCAAGGGGTTGGGGTCGATCAGCGTCACCGTGTGGCCATGCGCAGCGAGATCGTCGGCAAATTCGCAGCCGATCAGGCCGGCGCCGAGAATGGCAACCCGGGCCGAAGCTTGCTGATCGGGCAGCAGCTTGGCGCGGAAGGTAGCGTAATCGTCGATGTGGTTGACCGACAGCACGCGGTCGGCGGCGTCGCCGGCCAGGTTCAAGCGGATCGGCTGGGCGCCGACGGCGATCACCAGCTGCCGGTATTCGAAAGCGCCGTTGCTGGTGTCGACCACCTTGCCAGCGGTATCGATGCTGTTGACCCGGGTTTGGGTCATGATATTGGCGCCTATCTGTTCAGCCATTTGCACTGCGCTTTGCGAGACCAGTTGCGCCGCCAGTTTTTTTTGCGCGAAGGCGTTCGACAACATCGGCTTGGAATAGAAACCGCCATCGTCAGCCGTAATGATCAGCAACGCGGCTGTCTTGTCCAGCTTGCGTACTTCACGCGCCAGAGTATAGGCAGCCATGCCGGCGCCGATGATGATGATGGGTTTCATTGAATGTCCTGAAGGATGGTTGGCGGTGATGATGAATGCGCTATCTGATGTGGAGTGCGAGCCGGCGCAATTGCATTGCGCGGCTGTGCGGCGGCTAATTTTACAGTAAGGGCTATTGTCGGCATATTCGTCGGCATATTATCGATAGTTTTTATGTTTCATTTTATTAAATTAAATAGTTTTTATAAATAATTGTATGAAATCGTTATTCACGATGCGAAATTCGCATAGTTGGATGCATGCAGTCTGATAAAATCGAAGACTTTCACTTGTTAGCCTTGGGGACAGACGCATATGGATTCGATGATCGATAAAAAAGAAGAGCTTCGCCAACAATTGCGTCAAGCTGCGCTTGAGTATCACGAGTTTCCGACCCCGGGGAAAATCAGCGTCACACCAACCAAATTACTGACTAACCAGCGCGATCTGGCGCTGGCTTATTCGCCCGGTGTCGCTGCTGCATGCGAGGAAATCGTGGCCGATCCGGCCAATGCCTTCCGCTACACGGCGCGCGGCAACCTGGTCGCCGTCATCACCAACGGCACCGCCGTTCTCGGACTGGGCAATATCGGCCCGCTGGCGTCGAAGCCGGTGATGGAAGGCAAGGGCGTGCTGTTCAAGAAATTTGCCGGCATCGATGTCTTCGATATTGAAATCAACGAACACGACCCAGAGAAACTGTGCGACATCATCGCCTCGCTGGAGCCGACCTTCGGCGGCATCAACCTGGAAGACATCAAAGCTCCGGAGTGTTTTGAGATCGAGCGCAAACTGCGCGATCGCATGAAGATCCCGGTCTTTCATGACGATCAGCATGGCACTGCCATCATCGTCGGCGCCGCGATCCTGAACGGTCTGAAGGTAGTCGGCAAAGACATCAAGAACTGCAAGATGGTGGTCTCCGGCGCCGGCGCCGCCGCGCTGGCTTGCCTCGACCTGATCGTCGATCTCGGCTTCCCGATTGAAAATATTTTTGTGACCGATCTGGCCGGCGTGGTCTATAAGGGCCGCACCGAGCTGATGGATCCGGACAAGCTGCGCTTCGCGCGCGAAACCGATGCCCGCACGCTGGCCGAACTGATTCCTGGCGCCGATATTTTCCTCGGCCTGTCAGCTGGCGGCGTGCTCAAGCAAGACATGGTGAAGACGATGGGACCACGGCCGCTGGTGCTGGCGCTGGCTAATCCGACTCCTGAAATCCTGCCGGAAGAAGTCAAGGCGGTGCGTGACGACGCCGTCATGGCGACCGGCCGTTCGGACTATCCGAACCAGGTTAACAACGTCCTGTGCTTCCCCTACATTTTCCGCGGCGCCCTCGATTGCGGCGCTACCACCATCACGCGTGAGATGGAAATTGCGGTGGTGCATGCGATTGCCGAGCTGGCCCAAGCCGAACAATCGGACATCGTCGCCACTACCTACGGCATCACCAACCTGTCGTTCGGACCTGAATACATCATTCCAAAGCCGTTCGATCCGCGTCTGATGATCAAGATCGCGCCGGCAGTCGCCAAGGCCGCCGAGGCGTCCGGCGTGGCCAGCCGTCCGATCCAGGATATGGAAGCCTATATCGACAAGCTGCAGCAATTCGTTTATCGCAGCGGTACTTTCATGCGGCCGCTGTTCCAGGTCGCCAAGAAGACGCCGGCCGAGAAGAAGCGGATTGTGTATGCTGAGGGCGAAGAAGAGCGCGTCCTGCGCGCGGTGCAGGTAGTGGTCGATGAAAACCTGGCGCGGCCGATCCTGGTCGGCCGTCCGGCGGTGCTGCAACAGCGTATCGAACGTTTCGGCCTGCGTCTGAAAGCCGATGTCGATTTTGAAGTCATCAATCCGGATTTCGACGAGCGCTATCGCGATTACTGGCAAACTTTCCTGGCGATGACCAAGCGTCAGGGCGTGACCGAGCAGTACGCCAAGCTAGAAATGCGCCGCCGCCATACCCTGATCGGTTCGATGGCGATCCACAAGGGCCATGCCGACGGCATGATCTGCGGCACCTATGGCACCACCAACCTGCATCTGAACTATATCGACAAGGTGCTGGGCCGACGCGAAGGCGTAAATGTCTATGCAGCGATGAATGCGCTGATTCTGTCGAATCGTCAATTGGTGCTGGTCGATACCCATGTCAACGAAGATCCGACTGCCGAGCAACTGGCGGAGATCACCATCCTGGCGGCGGAAGAAATGCTGCGCTTCGGCATCAAGCCACGGGCAGCCTTGCTGTCGCATTCCAACTTCGGCACCAGCAACAGCGCTTCAGCGCAAAAAATGCGGAATGCCCTGGCGATCATCAAGGAGCGCGCGCCGGATCTGGAGGTCGACGGTGAAATGCACGGCGATACCGCGCTGGATGCCGAGTTGTTGAGAAAAGTGATGCCGGACTCAACTTTGAAGGGCGACGCCAACCTGCTGGTGATGCCTAATATCGACGCCGCCAACATCGCTTACAACCTGCTCAAGAATACCTCCGGCAACGGCGTTGCAGTTGGACCCATTTTGCTGGGTTGCGCCAAGCCCGTGCATATCCTGACGCCGTCGGCAACCGTGCGCCGTATCGTCAATATGACTGCGTTGTGCGTGGTGGATGCGATTTCGGCGCGCTAAAATCTAGCTATCAGCAGCCGGAAGAATAGAAGCCCTGTGTTACCGCCAGATGATCGGCGGTAACACAGGGCTTTTTGTTTTTGACACGCATGCCATCCCGGATTATCGTGAGTACGCTGCTTCATTAAAAAAGACGTATTCATTACAACATCAGGAGATGCGATGTCACAGTACGCCAAGAGTCCGTTGATGGGACAGATGATGGGCCAGCCGCTGCTCATTTCCAGCATTATCCAGCATGCCGATCGCCATTTCGGCAGCAATGAAATCGTTTCACGACGGATTGAAGGCGACCTGCATCGCTATACCTACCGCGATTGCCACAGACGCGCACGCCAGCTCGCAAATGTCTTGACCAGGCTTGGCGTCAAGATGGGCGAGCGGGTTGCCACGCTGGCCTGGAACGGCTATCGGCATATGGAGGCGTATTACGCGGTATCCGGTTCAGGGGCGGTGCTGCACACCATCAATCCGCGCTTGCATCCGGACTTGATCGGCTATATCGCCAACCACGCCGAAGACCAATACCTGCTGTTCGATGTCTGCTTCCTGCCGCTGGTCGAGGCGGTGGCGCCGCTGGCCAAGAGCATCAAAGGCTACATCGCCATGTGCGGCCCCGAGCATATGCCGCAAGACAGCAAGCTGCCGAATCTGTTGTGCTATGAAGCATTGCTGGAGGCCAGCCCGGATGACTACGACTGGCCGTTGTTTGATGAAAATTCTGCTTCCAGCCTGTGTTATACCTCGGGCACCACCGGCAATCCCAAAGGCGCGCTGTACTCGCATCGCTCGACCGTATTGCATTCCCTGGCGTCGACCATGCCGGACAGCATGAACATATCCGGGCGCGACGCCGTGCTGCCGGTGGTGCCGATGTTTCATGTCAACGCCTGGGGCTTGCCTTACTCGGTACCGCTCACCGGCGCCAAAATGGTGTTTCCTGGCCCCGCACTGGACGGCAAATCCCTGTATGAGTTGTTCGAGCAGGAGCAAGTCACGTTCTCAGCCGGCGTGCCGACCGTATGGCTTGGTTTGCTGGCGTATATGGATCAAAACAAGCTGAAATTCTCCAGCTTCAAGCGCACCATCATCGGCGGTTCCGCTTGTCCGCCGACGATGATGCAGAGCTTGCGCCATCGTTATGACGTCGAGGTGGTGCACGCCTGGGGCATGACGGAAATGTCGCCATTGGGCACCACTTGTACCTTGCAAACCAGGCATTTGTCCTTGCCGCTAGCGGAGCAGGAATTGCTGTTGCAAAAGCAGGGGCATGCGATCTATGGCGTCGACATGAAGATTGTCGACGACGCCGGTAATGCGTTGCCGTGGGATGGCGCAACTTACGGCAATCTGCTGGTCAAGGGGCCGTGGATTATCGATAGCTATTTCAAGAACGAGGGCGGGGCGGTGTTGCAGGACGGTTGGTTTCCCACCGGCGACGTGGCCACCATCGACGGCGACGGTTACATGCAGATAACCGATCGCAGCAAGGACGTGATCAAGTCCGGCGGTGAGTGGATCAGCAGCATAGCTCTGGAAAATATCGCGATGGCCCATCCGACAGTGCAAATGGCCGCCTGTATCGGGATTTTTCATCCGAAGTGGGACGAGCGGCCGTTGCTGGTGGTAGTCCGCAAGCCAGGCACGGAGGTGAGTCGCGAGCAACTGCTGAAATTTTTTGAAGGCAAGATCGCCAAATGGTGGACCCCTGACGATGTCGCATTTGTCGACGCCTTGCCGCTGGGCGCCACCGGCAAACTGTTGAAAAACAAATTACGCGAACAGTTCAAAGGATATGTCTTGCCGACCGCTTGAAGTCCAGGGCCAGCGGGAGGGTGTGCGGATTCGTTCAAACCGATTTATTCAAATTCACGCGACTGTTTCCACGGCACCCGCCCGGTTTGCACTTTGTTGGCAGCGCGATCGCAATGATCGGGATGGTCGTCAAAAAACATGTGCGGCTTGAAGGCCGCCAGCACATCGGATTTGACGATGCCGCCCATGAAGAAGGTTTCGTCGATCGCCACATCCCAGGCGCGCAAGGTACGAATCACGCGTTCATGGGCCGGCGATGAACGCGCCGTGACCAGCGCTGTACGGATAGGGGCTGCGCGCCCGTCGGGGTTCTTGAAGTTATTCTGAATGTAGGACAAGGCCAGCAACAGCCGCGCAAACGGACCTTGCGGCAACGGCAGCAAGGCATTTTCGCGCTCGTGTTTTTCAAATGCTTCAATCCCCTCGGTCTGATATATCTTTTCCGACTCATCCGAAAAAATCACGGCGTCGCCGTCGAAGGCGATACGAATCTGCTCCAGTTCGTCCAGAGCGTTCTCGGGCTTCTGATACAGCAGCGCCGCCGCCGTGCCGGAATTGACGGCGGCTTGCACGTCATCCTCATGCAAGGATAAAAACAGGCTGACATTGAAGGCTTGCAGATACGGCGCCAGTGAAGCGCCGCCAGACAGCACCGCGCGCGTGATGTCGAGATCGTAGTGCTTGATCGAGTTGAAGATGCGCATCGAGGTTTCGCTGGAATTGCGCGACATCACGACTACTTCTACGAAACGCTGGCCACTCAGGCGGTTCAGTTTCAGCAACGCTTTTACCAAGGCGAAACCGGCCCCGGGCTTGAGAATCTGATTTTCGTTGAGCAACTGGTGGCGCCGATATTCTTCCAGCCCCTGCTGCCGAAAGATCGCCTCTTCGGTTTCCAGATCAAATAGCGCGCGGGATGAAATCCCGACTACCAGTAAATTTTCTAAAGACTGCGGCATGGTTGGTGGTCTTAAGGTCAATATCGAGAGCGCCCATTATAGGCGCTTGGTCAAGTCCCCACTGGTCGCCAAGGAAGTACATGCAAGTAGCTGTTTTTGCAATATTTTTCGTGTTGTTGAAAGAGCTGTGTTCCTCGCCGTTACGTTACATGTTACGTATCAACGGCCGGCGTTACGTATCTGGATATTCTCCCGATTTACCATAGGGAGTTGCTGTTAGTCATTGATTATTAACATATTTATTTCTTTTTTATGGAAATTGACGAGCTGCGGAAATTGCCGTTGTCAGCCCGTTTCCGGCTGGCATGTTCTTTGCGGAAAGAGAGCAGGCATAGCTTTATCCGATTCATCAAAAAAGGAGATAGATCATGAAAGCATCGACACAAAGAGGGTTGCTTGCGGCATCCATGTTACTGACAGCATTGCTTGCCGGCTGTAGCGGCGGCGGAGATTTACTTAGCCATTTGAACGGCGGCGGTAGCGCAACGAGTACTGGCCACGGCACTACGCCGACAACCCCAACTACACCAGACACACCGCCCCCTCCTATAGCGCCGGCCCCAGCCAACAACGCACTTTCGAATACCGGCGGCATCGTAGCGAGCGTAGGCACGGCGGTAGACGGTGCCGGCAACACGATAGTCAGCCAGTTGCCATTACCTCCGGCTAGCAAGACCGCATTGAAGGGCGTGATTGACAATGCCAGCGGCATCGTCACCGTGCTGGGTGGCGGCCTGACCAACGGCCTGGGGCAAATTGGCACAGCGCAGGATCCGCTGGGTATCACGGCCGGTAGCGCCGGCGGGGTGGTGGCTCAGGTCGGCGCTACCGTGAGCAGCAGCGGTCAAGCGGTTAGCAGCCTCGGCAGCAGCGGCCCGCTTAGCGCCCTGGCGCCGGTGACCACGCCGGTTGGCGGCCTGCTCAGTACCGTAGGCGGCGCCATCAGCGGCACCGTGGCGCCGACACTCACCACTGCATTGACGACCGGCCCGGTACAGCAAGTGACGCAGGCGGCGAGCACTGCGATCGTGCCTTTGAGCAGCACCTCCGGAACCTTGTTACAAACTGCCGGCAATACGACTGCGCTGAATCAGCCGTCCAATCTGTTACTGGCCGTGGCTGGCAATACCGTCGCTAACCTTGGTAACGGCCTGACTAATTCAGGCGTGCCTGTCGTCAGCAATGTCGGGCCGGTGGTGAGCAATACAGGCAATCTGTTGGGCGGCCTGGTCACCGACGGCGTGAGCAGCAGCGGCCAGCCGGTATTGGGAAATCAAACCGGCGGTATAGTGCAACCGGCTGACAATGCGCTGATTGGCGCCGTTACCGGACCGCTGGCGCCGGTGGTCGGCGTGGTGAACAACTTGAGCGGCAGCCTTAGCGGCGCTGCTGCCGGCGCTGGCGGCGGCCCTCTGGCTCCGGTCACCGGTTTGTTAGGTAGCTTGACCGGCGCAGTGGGCG
>Ga0207141_10004_pt1 | contig 79137 bp, 65 predicted proteins | sample Alteio_BWMinHeat_5_FD_153553 | JGI IMG/M metagenome (GOLD analysis project Ga0207141, IMG submission 153553) | Enriched cells from forest soil in Barre Woods Harvard Forest LTER site, Petersham, Massachusetts, United States -... | ecosystem: Environmental > Terrestrial > Soil > Temperate forest >... | reverse complement strand
GGATTGGTGATGGACAAGGCGGGCAATTTCTACGGCAGCACGGGGCTCGGCGGCCGCTACGGCCACCGCGACGGTGGCTACGGTAATGGCACGATTTTCAAGTTCGCCTTCACCAACGGCCACTGGAAAGAGACGGCGCTGTATGAATTTCCTAACTGCGACGACGGCTGCGAGCCATACGGCGCGATGGTATTCGATAAGGCGGGCAATCTCTACGGCGCCGCCAACGGAGGCTTGCCCGCATGCGCGGGATACGACTGCGGGGTAGTCTTCAGGCTGTCGCCGCAAAAAAATGGCAAATGGAAATACACTGTCCTGCACAAGTTCACCGCCCCAGACGGCGAGTATCCTTTGGGTGTGATTATCGATGGCAAGGGCAATCTGTTCGGCACCACCCAAGCCTTCGGCAAACACAACGCCGGCACCGCCTTTGAAATTACGCAGTGAACCTCGCAAAACTGCGGTCTCTAGGGTCTTCCCTGCGGGTAGCGACGGCTGTACTTAGTTAGTTTGATTTGCTTGTGGACAACTGACGAAATCAGGCGATTACACGTTTTGAGGGCTGATCCGTTGCGCGAAATCGTGCATGAACCCCACCAGGCGAGATTCCCGCGCCAGGGTGCGTCTAGTGACAATCGAGTGACAACCCTAACCCCCTGCACATTGCAGAATGCACCAACTTGCCCGTTTTCAATACGCAGTGGAGTCCCGCTGGGGCTCGGCATCTTTCCGGTCGTCTACCCACGGCTTACGCCGTGGGCTGCATTCTTGCGCTGCTTCGCGGCTTCATGAGGTCACATTTTCGGGGGCAATTTGGTTTAGAGGCAGATTTTGAATCCGATATGTTTGATTTGCGTTGGGGACGCGAATTAGTTTACTGGCCCGAGATACTGATCCAGCCAGTTCAGGGTTTCCTTGATCAGTTCGTTGCGCGGGATGTTGTGGCCGGTGTCGTAGAGCAGGTGTTTCTTCTGGTCTTTCCGCGATCCCAGCAGCCGGTAGAACGGCTCCTGGGTCGAGTCTACGGGGAAGAAGAAATCGTAGTGTCCGTTCAGCATCAAGACCGGCTGTTTCACTCTTGAAACGAAATTAATGGTATCGACTTCAGGAAGCGATCGATGGAAGTCGAGTCCTCCCAGCGCGAGGATACACACTTTGATTCGAGGTTCGACGGCGGGAATAATGGCTCCGAGTTCCGCGCCCCAACTATAGCCGTAATAGGCGAGCTTGCTGTGATCGAGTTCAGGACGGGTTTCGCCGTAGTCGATGGCACGCGAGGCGTCCTTTACCCACATGACGACGTGGTCGCGCCAGGTGCTGGTCTCGTTGGCCACGTCGGATTCCATGCCGTCGCCTCGTTCGTATGTGCCCTTGTAAACGGGATACAGCACGGCGCGGCCGCTGCGGAGAACAGCATCCAGAGCGGATGTGGTGTAGAGCGAGAACTTCCGCAGCAGGAGCGCATTCGATCCGGGAAAGAAAAGGACGGTCTGGAATGGCGGCTTGGATTTCTTTGGAAGGAACAGGTAGGCGATGGCCCGTTCGTTTCCGTAGGCCGCGGTGTAGGTGATTTTCTCGGCTTTCCAATCCTCTTCGTCCTGGCCATAAGGCTCTACCGATGGGTTCAGCGGTGTTTTGTCATAGGAATAAACCCCGCGGTAGGCTTGGAACAATTGGTCGGGTGCGGGCTTCTCCTTAGTTAAATCGCGGCGGGGCGAAGGCATGGGATCGGCCGCGACTTTGGGGAGCGATTCCGGCTCGATGTACTTGACGCACCGGAACCCGATATTCGAGGCGCGCAGAAACGCCGACTGCGCGTCCGGATCGATGAACATATAGTTGGGTTCGTCCCAGGCTCCGCCGAGGACGTAGCGCTTGCCGGGTTCGGCTTCGGTCCAGATCCACTCCTTCGCGTTGCCCGCCATATCGTAGTTGCCCCACGGGCTCATGTCCGGCTTGCTGCCAACCGGCAAAATACCCGGACCGCCGAAGTTGCTGGCGGGCACGATGGATGCGGCGGAAAAAGGTCCTGCAGCCCGATTCCAGTGATAGATAGTGGGCAAACTCTTGCCGGCGAACTCCGCATAAGCCGCCGCTTCGTACCAGCTGATCCCGGTCACGGGGAAGTCATCTTGTCCTTTGGGATATTCGCCCTGGATCCAGTCTTTCGGTCCGGGCTGCCCGGCACCATCGCGGAATAGCGCCATAGCCTGTTCCCACGAAAGAGGCTTTGCGTCTCGCTGGAAAGCGATTTTCCAATACTCGCGTTTTTGATATCCGCCCTGGTCGACAAAGGCCTTGAACTGGCGGTTCGTCACCTCATATCGATCGATCCAATAATCCGGAAGCGCCAACTCCGGCATGCCTTCGTAACCTGGGATGAAAAGCGTCCTGGAATATTTTTCTGGGGAAACCCTGACCATGCCAGCAGGAGTTTTTCCGGACTCGTCGAGAGTGACGGTTGCAGCCACAGGTTGACCGATCGGAGATGGATACCAGTTAAATAGGGCGGCGGTGGTGCGGAAGACTGTGCCGAATCCGGGCTTTTCGAACTTCCAGGTAAAGTTGCCGCGCGGCTGGCGGACATTTTTGAACGGGGTCCGGCCAACCAGTACCCATGGCGCGTTTCCATTGCTGTACGCCCTGCGGTATACATCGGCCCCTGCCGGTCTGGAATCGAGTGAAGTCTGGTACGAGATGACCGGCCATAGTTGGGCCAGGACGGGATTGCCGGGAATCGATTGCTCCGCCTTCACCGCAAGCGTGAAGGCCTCGCCAAATTCGCCAAATCTTCCCTGATCGGCCAGCCGGGAGATCTCTGGCAAAGCCAGGTCGCGCGCCCAGCGAGCATCGCGGTTGCGCTTTAGCAGCCAGGCCGCTCCAGTCCCGAGAAGGATCACCACCAGCAGGAGCGGAACCAGGACCCGCGGGCGTTGCACCTCTCTTGCAATCCGTGTCGGGCTGAGCGTAGCGCCCGATTCAGGGAACAGTAATTCACGACAGTTCTTGAGTTCCTGCGCGAGTTCGGCACCTGAGGCATAACGAGCAGCAGGATCTTTTTTCAGGCAACGGGTGACGATGCGGCGTACTTCGGGCGGGATGTCGCGTCTGACTTCGCTTAACCGCTTCGGATCATCCCGCATGACGGCCGAAAGCAACGCAGCGCTCGATTGTCCAGTAAAAGCTCTTCGGGCAGTCAACATTTCGTAGAGCACGGAGCCGAATGAGAAGACATCGCTGCGCGCGTCGATGGGCTTTCCTTCCGCCTGCTCCGGCGCCATATAGGCCAGAGTTCCTACGATCATTCCGGGCGTTGTTGCCAGGGTTGCCATGGTGGCATCTACGGACGCAGGGTTGGCAAGTCTGGCGAGCCCGAAGTCCAGCACTTTGACGAGTCCGCTCTCGTCGACCATTATGTTGGTGGGCTTGAGGTCGCGGTGGACGATGCCGGCAGCGTGGGAGCGTGCGAGAGCGTCGGCGACTTGCAGGGCATACCGGATGGCTTGATCGGTTGCCATACCGCCCGGGGGAATCAATTTGTCGAGCGTCAGTCCGGCGACGTACTCCATGACCATGAAGTCAACGCCATCCTGCGACCCGACGTCATGAACCACGCAGATATTGGGATGCTGGAGTCCGGAAATGGACTTAGCTTCTTGCGCGAAGCGCGCATGCGACTCCGGGTTAGAAGACAGATGAGCCGGGAGGACTTTAATCGCTACCGTTCGCTGTAGCCGTGTGTCTACAGCGCGATACACCTCACCCATGCCGCCTGCGCCGAGCAGAGATTGGATCTCGTATGGACCGAATTTTGTTCCCGCCACCAGCGCCATAGGCCATGGCGATTATACCTTCGGAATCCAAATTGTTTCTGGTAGCTCAGCGGCAGACGGAAATGCACCGGCGAATCGTCCGTGCCCACACGAATGCTGCTGTTGAGATTACTTAAAGTCTCTATTTTCCTTTATCGGCAAGGGGCCTTTTCCCAGTGTGTTCCAGTGTTGATGAATGAAGGTGAGCAGTGCGGTGCGATCGCGAAAGGCTTCTGTGCCTCCGGGCTTGGTGACCGAGTAGGCGGCGGCGATATTGGCGAAGGCGAGGCAGTCTTCCGGTTTCGCGCCGAGCAGGTAGGCGTGAATGAAACCGGCATTAAAGGTGTCGCCGGCGCCGATGTCGTCGACCATCTGCACTGGGGGCGGGGCCAGGCTCCACTCCTGATTACCACTGCGACATAAGGCGGCCGCGGAGCCGCGTTTCACGACTACGAACCTGGAGAGTCCCGCGAAAAGATTTAGCGCTTCGGAAAGATCGCTGGTCTGGGCGATGTGTTTGGCCTCGCGTTCATTGGGCAGAAAGACGTCGACGTATTTCAGGACATCGAGCAGATCTGGCGCCCACTGATTTTCGGGATCATCGTTGGTGTCGAGGGAAGTGCTGAGTCCGGCTTGCTTGGCTTGCTGAAACAAGTTCAGGATTTGCGGACGAAGAGCGCGATGCAAGTAGAAAGAGGAAAGATGAAAATGGCGGCCGGTGCAGAGGTAATCCAGGTCGATATCGGAATACTGCATTTCAAACATGGTTCCGGGATAGGTGAGCATGTATCGATGCTTGGGGTAAGGCAGCACGACGGTGAGCCCGGTGGATGTGTTTCCTGTGGCCTGCTTCATGCGGCTGATGTCGACGCCGGCTGCGGAAAGCCGTTCGGCGGCCATTTTGCCAAGAGGATCACTGCCGATTTTCGATATGAAACCGACTTGCGTACCCAGCACGCATAAGTTGTGGGCAAAGATTCCGGACGAACTTCCGAGGGTGAAGGCCATATCGCTGGCCAGGTGCTCGCGATCGAGGACTAACTCTTCAGGCAATCCGTAGAGGATGAGGTCCATGTTGAGCTCACCGACGACGCAGACGTCAATCATTCGAGAATTCCTCTCTTAGTTTTGCCGGCTGTGGAGCGTGAGTCAGGAATGAATGCCGATATACTTTACTACGCGGCTGATGGCGCCGTTTGGGCTGGGACAATCGGGCTGCAGGTTCCACCGCAGCGAGAAAAACAGCCCGAGCAGTTGCCCGAAGATTACATCCACGGCGGGGCGGTAGTTGTCGGCAAGAGCGTGGGAGCCGGCGGGCGCGAGAATGTGTTCAGCCAGAGAGTTCATGGCCGCGGGAGGGCTTCCGGCGACGACAACCCGGGTCGTGACCAGCCGCTTGTTTCCAATCTCTTCCAGCAGATTCAGCTCGTACTGCTGAATTCGTGTGTCGCTCGAAAGAAAACATACGAACAAAGTGTCCTGATCGAGGGCTGCCATGGGCCCGTGGCGCAGACCCAAAGCGGATTCTGACATGGTTACAACCTTGCCTGCGGTCAATTCCAGTACTTTGAGCGCGGACTCCGTGGCCACGGCTCGCAACGGGCCGGAGCCGACAAAACAAGCCTTCGCAAATGGCTGTTTCGCCAATGCGGCGGCGCAATCCGCGGCCATGGGAAGAAAATTTCTTCCCGCTTGAATCAGTTGTGCGAGGACTGTTTCGTATCTGCCCACGTCCCCGGCGTGAGCCAGGCACTGGCCAAAGACGACCATGTTGGAGAAGGAGCTTGTCATCGCTAATGCGCGGTCGTTCACGGAGTCGTCCAAAACGATGGTCAAGGCTTGAGGGTTGGCGGAGCTGGCGCGGATCATTTGCCCGCGGGCATTGCAAGAAACCACGAGGTGGTAAATGTCGGGGCGGCGCTTGAATGCCCGCTCGAGGATCGCGACACCTTCGGGACTGTCGCCGGAGCGGGAAAAGGAAATCCACAGATACTTTTTCTCGGGTTCGCAGAGCTCATCCATGTGGGTGAGGAGGTCGGTGCTGGGGACGGCGAGTACTTCGCAGCGCCAGGTTTTGCGCAGCAGATAGGCGAGAGACTGCCCAATGTAATCGGAGGTTCCGGCGCCGACCAGGAAAACAGTTGGGCGGATGCGAGGGTCTACGGCTAAACCTGCAGATGCCAGAAAATCCGTGATCCCGGTACGCCTCTTTTGGAAGAGGTCGAATGTGGACTGCCAGGTATCTGGCTGTTGCGCGATTTCGGCAGGGGTATGAACCAGTCCGCGAGTTTGTTTTTCAGTGTCGGGCAAGTTCAATAATTCAGAGAGGGCATTCACTTTTCGTTACTCCTCCATCGGTTTATAGATTGTTGATCCATAGCTTCGCGGGATTCTCTGGACGTCCTCGAAGTGCCGGCTGGAGGAGTAGAACGACGCACATGGCGAAAACCACGGTGAAGGCAAACCAGCAAACCTCCAGGAACTTGCATGGAGGGCCTCCGCCAGCTTTCGTATGCTTGCGTTTAATAACTTTTACTTTCGTTTTGCCCTGGTGTCAAGGGTAAAATGTGGTCTGACTGAAAGACATGCTGAACGAAGAACGACGCAGGTTGATCCTGGGCATGCTGAATCGCGAAGGGCGTGTGCTGGTTGGCGCATTGGCCAAACACTTCCACACTTCCCAGGTTACGATTCGGAAAGATCTCGACATTCTCCAGGCGGACGGCCGCATCTACCGCACCCATGGAGGCGCCTTGCCGGCGCGCAAGAGTGCACTGGAAGATCCCACGCTGCGTGAAAAAGAAAAACTGCACCGCAAGGAAAAGTTGCAAATCGCAGCCGCCGCGGCGCACATGGTGCGGGAAGGGCAGGTGGTGATTCTCGATTCCGGAACCACCACCACGGCGATCGCGCGGGCGCTGCGCGAGTTCGAGAACCTTACAATCATTACGAACGCAGTGAATATCGCCGCGGAACTCTCGGGCTCTTCGCTCGAGGTTATTCTGACTGGAGGTACGCTGAGAAAGAATTCGTTCTCGCTGGTGGGGCCCATCGCGGAAGAGACGTTACGGCGCCTGAACGCGGACATTCTTTTCCTGGGCGTGGATGGGTTCGATGTGCACTATGGCTTGAGCACGCCGAACCTTCTTGAGGCGAAAGTCAATCGTGCCATGATGGAGGTTGCCCGGGTTACGGTTGCGGTCTGTGACGCCAGCAAGTTCGGACGACGCAGCTTGTCTTCGATTGCGCCACTTTCGGCGGTGCACCACTTAATTACCGACCGAGGAATTCCCAGGTCTGACTTGACAGCACTAAAGAAGACAGGGATTCACGTGACGACGGTCTAGTTTGGTTTCCCTGCGCTTGCAATTGTAGAAACGTAGCTGGATACGTTTCTTGTCTCAGCGGAAGACTTCTACCGGTTCTTATTTGTGTCCGTCCCTCGCAATTTTCCGAAGATGCGCTCGGCATTCTTGTGATAGATCTTTTCGAGGACGGCGTCCGGAAGTTCCATCCCATAAATCTTCCAGCGGCCCTGCCCCGGGTATCCCCAGTAATCGAAGTATTCATCGGCAGTTTCGAGCCAGCGGAAATGGTTGCGATACATGGCTTCGTCCATGCCGTTATCAGTGCCGAACATAATGCGGTCTTGATACTTGAGGAAGAACTCGCGGGCGCGGCGAGGCTGGCGGCCCAGTTCGGCCTCGCGCGCGCCGAATTCGACCATGACGTTGGGAAGCGTATCCAGCAGATGAGAAACGTAGTCGAGATTTTCGGGCCAGTTTGCCATGTGGAGCGCCACAAACGTCGCATGCGGATGCCTGGCAAACATGCGATCGCGGGCGGCGAGGATGGATTCTTTGGCCGGAAACTGGGGACCGTAGAAACTCCAATCGGGGTGTTCGATCAACTCTTCATATCTTTCATTGGTATTGTCGACTGGGTGAAAGAAAGCTTCGGGATCGCTGACGTGAATGGAAACCGGAATACCGAGTCGTCCGCATTCCTCCCAGATCGGATCGAGCCGCGGATCATCAACCGCCACCAGTTTCCCTGACTTGTCGCGCACATTCAGGCCGAGGTCCTTTAACTGTTTCAGGCCGCGGGCGCCGCGCGCCACCGCGTCATCGAGCTGTGCCACCATTTCCTGGCTGAAGTTTGGATCGTCAATTTTGCTCCAGTCGATTTGTGCGAAGACCATGAAGCGTCCGGGATACGGTTTGACCATTTCGTCAATTACCCGCTGCAATTTGTCGCCCCACATGCCCGTCAAAATGACGACAGTCTTCACATTGGTGTTATTCATGATTTCGATTACGCGTTCGGGTGGCATGTGGTCGTCGATGCGCATGGCGTCGTTGATGTGATTGTGAACGTCGATCACGTAGTATTTGGCGCGGTCGATGTTGTGCGCAGGGGCGTGCAGCATAGGGACAGGTTGAAAGTCCTTCAGCAGAAGGGTCTTCTTCTGGCTGGCATCGGCGGCGGACTTATAGCCGATCTGTGCCTGGGGCTGTTCTTGCTGCTGGGGGGCAGTCTGCGCCGTCGAGCACATTGACATGCTCAGCAAAAAACTAACGCAGATCGCCGACAGAGTCCCGATTCTTGCCATCACAAGCGAGGCCGGGGATCCAGGTTTCTTGCATGACGGGCAGAGACCCAAATTCCTCGTCGCTTTCGTTCGTCGGAATGACAGGAGAATGGGAATTTCGGTCGACATCGGGTTAAGCCTCCTACAGCCGCTTTGACAGCGCGTTGAAACTATTCCGGCGATCTTTTTTCGGAGACTCGTCGGCAGGACTCAAGCCTTTATGAGTTGCCTTCCGGAGAAATCTATACGCCGAAGGGGTTGGGTGATGCCTTGCGCCTTCATGAATTCATCGATAGCCCGGCGCGCTCCCGCCCAGTGGCCGTAGTCATCAAACTGAATGATTCCGCCGGGTGACACGCGACTATAAAGATGGTGTAGCGTAGCTCTCACACTCTCGTACCAATCTCCGTCCACGTGCAGCAGGGCTATGGATTCTACCCCGCAGCCGGGCAGAGTGTCTTCAAATAATCCCGGCACGATGACGATGGTGCGCGCGTCTATTCCAAGTTTACGAAGTGAGGACTTCACTTCTTCCGGTGACGCCGAAAAGGCACCCGCATATGCGGAAGCGATGGGATGGTCTGGATTCTCAGGAGTGGGTTCGGGCAATCCTTGAAAGGTGTCAAACATCCACAGTTTGCGAGCGTGATCGGGCAAGCTCAGCGCCATCAGTGCGGCGCTCCCGCCGTGAGCCACTCCGCATTCAACGATATCTCCGGGGATTTTGTTTTGTTCTATGTAGAGCACAGCCCGGTGAAGGCTCTGCAATCGAGCGTAGCTGCACATCGTAAGGGGACGCACCTTGCGAAACAGCGAGGCAAAATGCGAGGGCGAAACCTGGGCTGCTGCCTCCCGCACATAACGAAGGGTTTGAGATGCGAGCCATGCGGGCTGTCCCAGACGATAGACCACCTCCCGAGCGGTTAACTTGATGCCGACCATTGAGACAATATATACGTCACCCTGGAACTCCTGGTCGAAAGAATGCCCATTCTCCGAATATTACTTATCGGTCGGGTTCATTGACTCGAAGCTGGGCAGAGGCGCAAGGCGGGCAGGATGGTTGTCGGGACACAGAAGCCAGACATTACGATCTTTAAAATATTTCAACAGTTCGGGATCGTTGCCCGGTCCCATTTCGCGGGCCCACACCACTTTGGCGTGGTCGATATCAGCCGCGTTGTAGACCCACTCGTTATTCGGATTGTGGTTCGCCGCATAACGCACCAATACCAGATGTTGTCCGGGCAGGTTTCCCAGTTGTTGCAGAATGTTCATGCGACTCAAGTTACCGCGGGGCCAGGGCGGCTCAAGATCAGCGTGGGCGGAAATTGCTACCAGCCGCAATATCACCATCGCAAGGCAGACCACGGGAATAATCCGGACTACGGCGGTACCCGAAAGCCTGCCCTGCCAGGGCCGCCGGTACAAGTGCCGCATACCCTCCAGAAGCACTAGAAAGACCGCAGCCGTAGCTGGGGCAAAGTAGTGCGGAAATGCCCAGGTTACCGCGAGGACGGCGACGAAGACGGCCCCGACAATCGTCAAAGGAAGTCGCATCGTGGGGTTGCGCACAAGCCAGGGCAACATGGCAAGAGGAAGGGTTAAGGCGGGACCGACGTAGAAGGCCCACAAAATAAAAAGAGCGGCGAGCGAATGAAGACAAAAACCGGAGGCGGTCCGGCTCGCTTCGTAATTGCGAAATTCTTGTTCATGGAATTTGCGCATTACGAGATGGTGAAATACGGGTTCGGGCAAAGGTGCCTGCCAGAGAAAAATTGGCGCGATTCCGTACGTCGCTCGATCTACCATGTGCGGCATGCGGAATGCGTCACCGGTAACGCGATGGTTGTAAACGCCGATGCCGGCAGCAATGAACACCAGAGTCAAAGCGAGCGGCGCACCCACATGTAAAAGCCACACACGAAAGGTCGGACGGCGCGGCCCAACCAACCACGCGGGCATGGCAACGGCAATTACCAGGCCAAGCACGAAACCTTCGTACGGACGGCTACCGGCCAGAATAGCTAGTCCGAGGCCCATCAAAACCGCGCTGCCCACATTTGCGTGGTGCTTGAGACGAGGCCAGGCTCCCAGCACGAGTGCTCCCCCGAAAGCGGCGAGCGAGCCTCCCCAGTAGCTGTTCATCCAGTAACTGAGAAGCCCGAGGCGAAGGATGGCAAGCAAGCCGCCGAGCAAAGCCCACTCGGGCGGCAGCCATCCCTGCAGCATCCAGCAGATCGCGGAACACATGGCGGCCGTGATCAGCCAGACCCCGATCCAAGGATGTCCGAGTCTCTGGCCTAAGGCCAGGATGAGCCCCTGTCCGGGCGGATAGATGGACATGTAAGTGGGTTGTTGGAGAATATGAAAACTCTCGAAGTGAATCCACATGGGATGCGCAGGATTGGTGATGCGCCCGTGCGCAAGAGTGTCGGCAGCTAATAAGTAGCTGAACTCGTCGTGCACCTCGGGCGCTGGAATCCCGAGCAATGGGATCAGTGCGAGGCGAAGGAAAAGAGCGAGTATTCCCACGAGCATCACTGCAAGAGTCTTTCTTCGCGCTAGCCTGCGGAACCATTGCTCCAGGAACTGGAATGCCGGGGAGTTAGATTCTGTACGCTTTCGGGCGACAGTGATCGCCAGGAATGCGACGACGAGAACAGACTCGATGATCTCGAAGGGCCATCTGCCCAGCCAGAGGGGAAGCGCATGCATGGTCAAACGGATTTGACATGGGCCACAGGTTATTGTCAATGCGGGAGGTGACGATCGCGGCAATTCAAATGGATGTCTCGCGGGTATACTTTCAGGACATCGTAGTGAGGCCGGCATACTACGCCCGATTATGTTTGCGATTAACCAACAAATGCGATGAGGAAATCCATTCGAAGTCTGGTCTGGTTGAGCGTGGCAATTCTCGGCGCGCTCGCTCTGGGTACGATCGCGCTGCACCGCGGCGAGCAGATCAACGCCATGTGGCTGGTGCTCGCGGCTTTCTGTACCTATGCGCTGGGGTACCGATTCTATAGCAAGTTTATTTCGGCCAAGGTGCTGGCGCTTGATGCGCAGCGGGCCACGCCCGCCGAACGACTGGACGATGGCCGCGATTTCGTGCCCACCAACAAGTGGGTGGTCTTCGGGCATCATTTTGCCGCGATTGCGGGGCCGGGGCCATTGGTGGGGCCTGTACTCGCCGCACAGTTTGGCTATCTTCCGGGGACGCTTTGGATATTAATTGGGGCCGTGTTCGGCGGATGTGTGCAGGACTTTGTCATCCTGCTTTTCTCGGTCCGGCGCGACGGAAAATCGCTCACCGAAATGGCCCGCGAGGAAATCGGCATCGTAGGCGGATTCGTGGCCTACGCAGCAGTTATCAGCATCATCGTGATTCTGCTGGGGGCTGCAGCATTGATCGTGGTGAACGCTTTGAAAGCCAGTCCCTGGGGCGTGTTCACCATTGCCATGACCATCCCAATCGCACTGTTGATGGGCCTGTACCTGCGCCGCTTGCGTCCCGGTAAGGTGCTCGAAGTTTCGGTTCTTGGATTTGTTTTGGTGATGCTCGCCATTTGGGGCGGACAGTGGGTCTCGCAGAGCCCTGCGGTCGCGCCCTGGTTCACTCTGACCGCGTCCACGCTGGCGGGCATCATCATTATTTATGGATTCGCAGCCTCGGCCTTGCCGGTGTGGTTGCTGCTTGCGCCGCGCGATTACTTGAGCACATTCGTAAAGCTGGGGACGATCGGATTGTTGGCGGTCGGAATCATCGCGCTGCGTCCCACGCTTCATATGCCTCCGCTGACGCGGTTTATCGATGGATCGGGACCAATCTTCGCCGGCAGCATCTTTCCATTCGCCTTCATCACGATTGCTTGTGGGGCCATCAGCGGATTCCATTCTCTGATCTCCAGCGGCACGACTCCGAAATTAATTCGGCGCGAGCCCGAAACTCGCATGGTTGGATACGGCGCGATGATGGCGGAATCCATGGTTGCAGTTATGGCGACGATCGCCGCTTGCGTGCTTCAGCCGGGAACTTATTTCGCCATCAATAGCCCGGCGGGAGTCGTCGGCCAAGCGCCTGAAGTTGCGTCCGCAACCATCAGCGGGTGGGGATTCCCGGTGACGGCCGCAGGGATGCATGCCCTGGCGCAGTCGGTTGGCGAGCAGACGTTGTTCAATCGCACCGGCGGCGCGCCCGCTTTCGCCGTGGGGATGGCCCACATTTTCTCGAGTAGTTTGGGTGGACAGGCGGTGATGGCCATCTGGTATCACTTCGCCATTATGTTCGAGGCGCTGTTTATTCTTACCGTCCTCGACGCCGGCACGCGCGTAGGCCGCTTCATGGTGCAGGATGCGCTCGGTCATGTGTGGAAGCCGCTGGGGCGTACCAGTTGGTATCCGTCGATCCTGGCAACCAGCGCGTTGATCGTAGCTGCCTGGGGATCGTTTTTGTGGCAAGGTGTGAAAGATCCACTGGGGGGAATCAATTCGCTCTGGCCTTTGTTTGGAATCTCGAATCAGCTGCTGGCAACAGTGGCGCTGTGCGTGGCCACGACCATCATCATCAAGATGGGCAAGGCCCGTTGTGCGCCCGCGACTTTGCTGCCGCTCACGTGGCTGGTTGCGGTAACGTTTACGGCGTCGTGGGAGAAGATGTTCGACCCCAACCCTCGGATTGGATTTCTGGCGCATGCGCGGCAAATGGCTTCGTCCGCAGGGCCGGGTCATGAGGTTTCGCGATTGATCTTGAATGATCGGCTTGACGCCGCGGTTACGGGAATCTTGGTCTCCATGGTTGCGCTCGTTTTGCTGGAATCGGTGTTTTTGTGGATCAGCGTTCTCTCAGGGCGCACGCAGCCGCGAGTGAAGGAAGCGCCGTTTGTGGCGACGCGTTTTGCCGCGGAGGAGCAGGGATGAGCTTCTTGGCGTCGCAATCGCGTCCGAGTTCGATCGCGGCTGCCGGGCTTCGCTCGGCCGGACCCTTCGACTTCGCTCAGGGCAGGCTCACGAGGGCGTCCGTCCCTACGTGGTTCATGAGCGCAACCAAATTGTTGCTCTCTGCTCTGCGCGAGATTTTTGATGAGTCTGCCTACTCGCGCTTTCTTGCGCGGCATGAAGTGAGTTCTTGTCCCAGCGCCTACGCTGCGTTTTTGCGCGAACAGGAGAGGGTCAAGGCGCGCCGCCCAAAATGCTGCTAACCAGGAGTAAACAGCCCTCCTTGCTCTCGGTGCTAGACTTTGCTTGATGCGCGTGCTTGGGATTGATTGCGGAACCGAGTACACCGGCTATGGCGTCGTCGAGCTGTGCCACGATGGCAAGTTGATTTGCCTCGCTTGTGGCGCGGTCAAGCTTTCCCCTCGCGAGCTTATGCCGCTGCGCTTGTCGACCATCTTCAACCGATTGGGCGCCATCATTGTGGAACACCGGCCGGACCGGGTGGCCATCGAAGACGTTTTTTACGCCTTGAATGTGAAGTCGGCGCTCAAGCTGGGACAGGTACGCGGAGTCGCGATGCTGGCCGCCTCTTCGGCAGGACTCGAAGTCGCTGAGTACTCTCCACTTTCCATTAAATCGGCTGTGGTTGGGTACGGGCGGGCAGAGAAGCAGCAAGTGCAGCACATGGTGACGCGGTTGCTGAATCTGGCCGAGATTCCGGAGCCGCCCGATGCCGCCGATGCTCTCGCGATTGCGATCTGCCATTTGCATACCGCTGCTACGCTGGAACGGCAGCGGGCGTAAGCAATGACATGGTGCGACGCAGATTTTGGCATAATTCTCTCTACATGTTTTTCAGCCGCGTCCGACCCCTGCGCATTCCGACCGAGCGACAAGGATCTCGAACCGTACAGTCGTCCGAAGTTCACCGTGCGATCGATGTCTCCATGCTCGCATGCCTGATCTTCTTCTGCCTTGTTTCTGCGCAGAGCCAGCAAACGGTTGTTCCCACGGTCACTTTTACTATCGATTTTCCCGGCTCTGAGCCCGATCACTATGTCATCTCGGTGTCCGACAGCGGCAATGCTTCCTACGACTCTGACAGCAAGCCCAGCGCGGAGTCGGCTGAGGTCGATCCCTTCCATTCGGATTTCACGGTGTCGCAAACCGCACGCACCAGGGTCTTTGATCTCGCCAAGCGCGCCCATTATTTTGAAGGACAGATTGATTCCAAGAACAAGAAACTGGCTTTTACTGGAACCAAAACGCTGGCCTACAAGGATACGCAAAAAAGCACGAGCGCCAGCTACAACTATTCGCCCGTGCCCTCTGTTCAGGATCTGACAACCTTCTTCCAGGCACTGTCCACGACTTTGGAGTTCGGCCATCGTCTGGATTATTACCTGCGCTACCAGAAGCTTGCCCTGGACGAGGAACTGAAAAAGATGGAAGAAATGTCGAATCGACACCAACTCGAAGAAATGTCATCGGTGGCTCCGATCTTGCAAAAGATTGTTGACGATCCTGCCGTGATCAAGGTGGTGCGAGCCCGAGCTGAGAGATTGTTACAACCCCCGGCAAGCAAGTAGTTCTGCCGGCAAACGAATATAAGTAATTCCGAGGCAACAGAATGAGCCGACTAGTGTTCTAATAGAGCAAGAGGGGCCATTCCGGGGGTGTTGTATGTTCAGGTTCAAGTTCAGCGTCAAAGTGCTGGTGGCGGCCGTTGTCGTGTCATCTCTTCTTCTGTTTGTTGCCTCTCTAACTGTTTCCGCCTTTGCCGATTCGCAAGTCCGTGTTGTGCGGTTGAGCGAGGTTCAGGGCGACGTCAAGATCGACCGCAACCTCGGCCAGGGATACGAGAAGGCGTTCCTGAATCTACCCATTACCCAAGGCGTCAAGTTGCAAACTAAGAATGACGGCCGCGCGGAAGTGGAGTTCGAAGATGGCAGCACCCTGCGGATCACGCCGGGCACGGTTGTTGAATTTCCGCAACTCTCGCTCCGCGACTCTGGAGCTAAGGTTTCGGCGGTGCATCTGCGAGAAGGCACGGCCTACGTCAACTTTGCCGGCGCGAAGGACGACCAGTTTACTCTAAGTTTTGCCCATGAGAAGATTCTGCTCGCACATGCCGCTCATCTTCGAGTTGAAATGGCGGACGTCACCGCGACGCTGGCGGTCTTCAAAGGCGACGTGCAGGTTGAAGGCGATTCGGGGACGGTTGGCCTTAGCAAGAACCGTACCGCATCGTTCGACCTCACGGATGGCGACCGCACGACCTTGGCGAAAGACGTGGAACCCGATCCCTTTGACGCATGGGATAAACAGCAGGATCAATACCACCAGCAATACGCCAGCAACTCCTACAGCAGCTACTCGCCGTATGCGTACGGCACCAACGACCTGAACTATTACGGCAGTTTCTCGAATGTTCCCGGCTACGGGACGGTGTGGCAGCCTTATTTTGCTGGCGCTGGCTGGGATCCGTTCATGAACGGGGTTTGGGCGTTTTCTCCCGGCTTTGGCTATGCCTGGGTCTCCGGTTACCCGTGGGGTTGGACCCCTTTCCACTACGGTTCCTGGGCTTATTTGCCCAATTACGGATGGGCATGGCAGCCCGGGGGGACGTGGGCAGGATACAGTGCGCCCCGAATCATTCGTCCTCCGACGAACTTCGTTGCGCCGCAGCCGCCGTCAAATTCAGGGCAGGGAACGGTCGTCGTGAACCGTGGTCCGGTGCCGACACAAGCGGGAAGATCATTCAACCGGCTGGAAATCTCCCAGAACTCGGCGGGACTCGGAATCCCGCGTGGCGGCATCAAGAAGCTGAACGAACTGTCAACTACGGTCCAGCAGAACGGATCTGCCGCAGCAAACGTTCACACTGCGCCCGTGGGTGTGAGTTGGTGGAATCGCGGATATTCCTCATCGACTGCCGAGGCGCGGTCAGGATCGTGGCATGGGACCGGCACTAGCGCCGCAAGCGCCCCAGCCGGGCATGCCACTGCGAGTCATTCCAGCGGTCATCACTAAACGTAATAGCGGAAACGATTGCCCCAATTATTGCCGCAGGCGAGCGTGAGTTTCGGGGTGCCCTGTGCTTTTCGTCTGAGACTCATTCGTCCCTGAGGGCGATGTCATCAAGCCTGGTCAAAATTGAGTTGTTCGGCGAGCGGTCTTATAGCATGCTGGTGGATGGCAGTGGCTCCGCCGGCTTGTGCTCTGAATGGTTGCTATGCCCATCGGTCGTGATCAAGGCTCTTGCCATCGCCCCGCGGAAACCCAGATTCCTCGCTTCGCTCGGAATGACAATGCATGGGGCTGAGTGCTAAGTGAGATGGCCACTGATCTCCAGCGCAAGTTGTCTAGTGGTGTCTTGTTAGGGATCACCCTTCGATTCTTTGCTGGTCATGTGCCAGAATTGAAAAGCGCGTGGTAATCTTTCTGTCCGTCCTAGTAAACCAGAATCAGAGGCTACTTAAAATGCGATCAATTTTAGCGCCAGTTTTTCTGTTGAGCTGTTTGCCCCTCCTTGGATTCGCGCAAACCATGCCCGCGCAGGACTCCAGCAAATCAACTCCGCAGCTTGATCACTTCGACCCGAAGAAAGTTGACGTTTCGGTCGATCCTTGCACCGATTTCTATCAGTACTCGTGCAATCGCTGGATTGCGGACAATCCCGTGCCTCCGGATGAAGTTTTCTGGGACTCCTTCGGGAAGCTGCAGTTGTGGAACGAGTCTTTTCTCCACCAGACCGTACTTGAAGTCGCGGCCAAGCCTTCGAGCGCGCGCACCCCGGTTGAGCAGAAGGTCGGCGATTACTGGTCCGCGTGCACCGATGAGAAACAGAGAAATGCGACTGCCCTCTCCACCCTGCGGCCTCAGTTGCACCGGATTGAGGCCATGTCCAGCAAGAGTCAGATCGTTGAAGCCGTAGCCGACCTGCATCGCTCGATTCCCGGCGCCTGGAATCCAGCCGATCCCGAGACCTACGCGGCTTTGTTTGGCTTTAGCGCGCAGCCGGACTACCACGACACTACCCACGTAATCGCGCAATTTGATCAAGGCGGCATGGCGCTTCCCGGCCGGGAGTTTTACCTGAACGACGATGCCAAGTCGGTCGAGATCCGAACTAAATACGTCGCACATATTGCCCGTATGCTGGAACTTTCCGGCATGCCGGCGGCTCAGTCAAAGACGGATGCGGCGGTGGTGCTGCAGATGGAAACCGCCATGGCGAAGTCCGCAATGGAGATTGTCAAGCGGCGTGATCCCAAGAACCTCGACAACGAAATGAGCTTGGACGCAGTCAAGAAGCTGACCCCGTCGTTTGACTTCAGCCGCTATTTGCAATTGGTCCACGCTCCGGCGACCGGTACTTTCATCGTGACCTCGCCGGATTTCTTTCGCGGAACCGAGCAGTTAATCCAAAGCGAGCCGCTCGAGCATTGGAAGGCATATTTGAAATGGCAGTTGCTGAACGGCCTGGCAGGAGCAATGAGTGACGATTTCATGAATGAAGACTTCAGCTTTGGCCCTCAGACTCTGTTCGGGGCCAAGCAGATTCTGCCGTTGTGGCGCAGATGCATTCAGTCCGAAGATCGCGATATCGGACAATTGCTGGGGCAGGCCTACGTAGCCCGTGCGTTTCCACCTGAGAGCAAACAGCGGGTCCAAGAGATGGTGAACGCGCTCAAGGCGGCGCTGAGCCAGGAAATGGATTCCATGGACTGGATGAGCCCGGAAACCAGGAAGCAGGCGCATGTGAAGCTGGCTGCGCAGATTGACAAGATCGGCTATCCCGACCGCTGGCGTGACTACTCGGCCTTGGAAATTCGCCCGGACAATCATCTGGCGAACGTAGAGCGAGCCGCGGCCTTCGAGCTGAACCGCCAACTCCAGAAGATTGGCAAGCCGCTTGATCGAACCGAGTGGGGAATGACTCCGCCAACCGTGAACGCCTATGAAGATCCCCAAACGAATACGATTAATTTCCCGGCTGGCATTCTGCAACCGCCATTCTTCGATGCCGCCAAGGACGATTCGGTCAACTACGCGGCTGCCGGCGCTGTGATTGGGCACGAGACCATCCATGGCTACGACGACCAAGGGCGCAAGTTCGACGAGAACGGCAACCTGCGCGACTGGTGGACGGCGGACGATGCCAAGGCCTACGACAAACGCGGCGACTGTATCGCCGACGAATACACCGAGTTTGTTCCCGAGGCCGGTGTACAGCAAAACGGCCGCTTGACTCAGGGCGAGAACACCGCCGACAACGGCGGAATCCATCTGGCGCTATCCGCGCTGGACGCGGACCTCAAAGGCAAAGGTCAGAGCCTCGATACTAAGGGAGAAGACGGCCTGACCGCGCTGCAGCGGTTCTTCCTGTCTTACGCCAACATCTGGTGCGGGAACTTGCGTCCGGAAATGATGCGAACGATTCTGCTCAACAATCCGCATCCGCTGGACAAGTACCGCGTCAATAATGTGGTCTCGAACATGTCGGAGTTCGCCAAGGCGTTCGGTTGCCACAAAGGGCAGGCCATGGTGCGGGAGAATGCTTGCCGGGTGTGGTGAAACGGGCCGCGTCATGAAAGCGCTGTCATCCTGAGCGTAGTGGCTGCGCCAGGCAGGCGACGGACGCTTCAGCTGCAAGGGATTACCAGAAATGCACAATGGCATTCTCCAAGGTGCTCGGTGAGAACTCCCTGATTCATTGTCGTTGGAACTGGCTTGCCCGGGGTCCTTCGACTGCGTCGCCGCCGCTTCCCGACGGCAATTGCGCTCAGGATGGCTGAGCGCTCTCGCTGAATGAAGCCGCGTGCTGCCACGTGCCGACCAACGTAATGTTCTCTTCATCGCGATAAATCGCGTATACTGAATTCAGCCCTTAACCACGAAGAATATCGCAACCAGCCCTGCGGCTTCGCGATTGAGAAGACTCAAAAGCCGAGGCGCGGCAGGAGATATCTATGTCGTTAATTAATGGAGACAAGTCCCGAGCCCATCGTGAACGGAAGCAGAACATTCAGCGCCGGTTACGAACTCAAGCGCTAATACTCCAGGCCGGAGCTGCCAAAACTAAACCAGCGGGCGTGCCTAAGAAGGTGAAATCCGCCGTCCATGCTGAACCGGCCGGGCAATAAGCGGCCGACTAAGTTCATCGCATGGTCGCACCCCGCAAAATCATCCCGGGAGGTGGGTATGGCTGGTCGAAGTCGCTCAAGCTTTAACAAACGCCAGAAGGAGCGCTCGCGTCAGGATAAGCAGCGCGAGAAACTAGAAAAGAAGCAGCAGCGCAAGCTGGAGAAGCAATCGGGCGTCCCCGGGGAGAACGATGACTTCGGACACAACGATTTCAGCTTAGCCGGAGATTACGAAGAACCCGAAGAACTGACTATCTCGAATTCAAACGCCGAAGACTAGACTCCAGAACTGGTTCCTTCGGTACACGCGATACCTACGCAGCCCCGGACGCCTCGTCCGGGGTTTGTACTTTAGCAAATGTAGGTTTTGATGGCATGGCTGAAGGCCAAGTCCTGTTACCAGTCGAGCATTTTTCACCCGCTTCTGAATGCCATGCTCTTGGGCGAATCCTGCCGAGATTTTGCCCGTCTCCCCGGACGAGGCGTCCGGGGCTACGTGAGTATTGCGTGGGATTCCATTTCTACTTCACCGTACGATTACCCCCGCGTAGCCGACCACCATTTCGCGGTCGCCGGAGACATCTCCCGATGTGGCGTACTTGACTAGCTCGGCAGAGGTAGCGCCGAGGCGCTTGCTGGCGGTTAACATTGCGACGGTTGGGCCGAAGCCGCACATGCTTATTTCTTCCCGCATCACCACGTCGAATAGGCCACGGGGGTCGAGGGCCAGAATCCGGTCGATGGCTTTGTGGTCTTTTACGCGGGTGATGGTGTCGTTCTCGTAGTGGTTCATGTCGCTTGAGGCAATGATCAGTATTCTTTCGGATTGTGCCTGCACGGTGTCGGCGACGGCCTCGCCTAACTTTTCCAATATCTCGAACTGAGCTGTGCCCAGGGCGATAGGCACGAAAGTGAAGGCGGGTCGGCGGGCTTGGAGGAACGGCAATTCGACCTCGATCGCATGCTCGAGGCGATGGGCATCGGCGTCTTCGGTCAGCAAAGGGAAGTTTTTCCTCAGGGCAGCGGCCAGAGGCGAGTCGATTGGGGCATGGCCCAGGGGCGTCGCCCATGCGCCTTGGCTCATGATGGCTAAGGAGTGTCCTTTGCCGGTGTGGTTGGGGCACATGATGATGATGCGCCGGGGAATCTGTAATTGGGAGTACACAGTTCCGGCTACCAGTCCTGAGTAAACGTATCCCGCGTGTGGAGCTACGCAGCCAAGCGACGGATTCGTGGTTGCTTGCGGCGAGAGATAGGAGCGCACATCACGAAGCAGAATGTTCGGGTCGCTTGGATAGAAGCGTCCTGCCACGGCGGGATGGCGAATGGTTGCGGTCACGAATGTTGCTTACGGCGCCCGCCGGACTAGGATGAATCGCCTTTTCCGCCGTCCAGCAAGGCTCGAAATAAGGCGGCGCTTTTTTCTAGCGACAATGCCTCGGCCCGCAATGTCGGTTTCACTCCAGATTTTTCCAGGGCAGTGCGCAGAGTCGCGGGTTCGTAGTCTGATTTTAGATTGTTCCACAGCGTCTTTCGCTTCTGGCCGAATGATTTTCTTAGAAAGTCGATGAAGCCGGTCTCGGGTACGTTCAAACCTTCTATGCGCGAAGCGATGATCAGCCGGACAACCGTCGAGAAGACCTTGGGCGGCGGGGAAAATGCGCTTGGGGGCAGGGTGAATAATTTCTCGACGCTGGCGTAGAGCTGGGCGGTGGCTGAGAGCAGGCCGTACTCACTCGTCCCCGGACGAGCTGCCAGACGGTCGCCGACTTCACGCTGCACCATCAGGACGATGGTCTCGAAGTACTTTCTATATGCGAACAGGCGCAGCAGAATATCGGACGTGATGAAATAGGGGAGATTGCCCACCACCCGCACTTGTTCCGGTTGGTGATTCATTCCTGGACGCGTGCTGCCGGGCTTGGGTCCGAACAGAGTGTCGAAATCGATGGCCAAAATGTCGCCTTCGATGATCTCAACGTTCTGGGCTAAAGAAAATTTCATGCGCAGCTGGGCAGCCAGGACGCGATCGAGTTCGATGGCGATGAGGCGCCGGGTTCGCCGGGCGAGCAGGGAAGTCAAAGCACCGCGGCCGGCTCCGATTTCCAGGACCGTGCTTTGGGAGAGATCTCCAAAGGCCTCGGCGATGCGTATTGCGGCGGAGGGGTCTACGAGAAAATGCTGACCCAATTTGGGCGTTCGGGGAGTCGGACGCGCGGTAGATACCTTTGGCACATTGACCCTCTTTCTTTCGCGCGTCTACACTGGAATCTCCCGCGAGTGTATGGCGCAGGAGAAGCGTGCAGCAGCGGCGCTCTCTATGATAGCTTGCGCCGAAGCCCCGGTCATAATCTGGAGGGTCGTTTTCATGCATATTGCTTTTGCTGCCTCGGAGTGCGTCCCTTTTTCGAAAACCGGCGGATTGGCTGACGTGGTGGGGGCTTTGCCGCGCGCTTTAGTCGCCGCCGGGCATCAGGTCAGCGTTTATCTTCCCCGCTATCGCCAGACCAAGCTTCCGGATGCACAGACCGTTGTCCGCAGCATTACGGTTCCCTTTGATGACCGCTATCGATTTTGCTCGGTGGTGACCGGCGGCAGCCATTCTGGGGTGCACTTTTTCTTTGTGGACTATCCTCCGTACTTCGACCGTGAGGCTTTGTATGGAACGTCAGCCGGGGACTATCCCGACAATGCCGAGCGTTTTGCTCTGTTCTCGCGTGCGGTGCTAGAGGCCTCGAAGATTCTGGGTCTACCTAATGTTTTCCATTGTCATGACTGGCAATCGGCGCTTATTCCAGTGCTGCTGCGGACGCAGTACGCGGAAGACCCCGCTTTCCGCGAGGTAGGCACTGTTTTCACCATTCATAACATGGGATATCAGGGACTGTTTCCGCCCGACACGTTGCCGCTGCTTACGCTGCCCTGGGATTTGTTGGCCATCGATAAGATGGAATTCTTTGGGCAGGTGAACTTCCTCAAAGGCGCGCTGGTCTACGCCGATTTCATTACTACCGTGAGCCGAAAGTACAGCCATGAAATTCAGACGGCGGAGTTCGGCTTTGGACTCGAAGGCGTGCTGCGATCTCGGGCCGCGACCGTGACTGGAATTCTCAACGGCGTGGATTACGATGAATGGAGTCCGCAGGCCGACAAGTTTATTGTCGCCAAGTACTCGCCGCAGGATTTGTCCGGCAAAGCCAAGTGCAAGCAGGATCTGCTATCCACTTTCGGGGTTGCCAACCCTAATCTCAATCTGCCGGTGATTGGGATCGTCTCCCGCTTTGCCGCTCAGAAAGGCTTCGACCTGATTGCGCAGATCATGGATCGTCTGGCGCGCGAGGAGATGATCATTGTGGCGCTGGGCAACGGCGACAAGACTTTTGAAGAGATGTTCGCGCGCATGCAAAAACAGTTTCCACAAAAAATCGCGGTCAAGATCGCGTACGACAATGCGGTTGCGCACAAGATCGAAGCCGGCAGCGACATGTTCCTGATGCCTTCGAAATACGAACCCTGCGGATTGAATCAGATCTACAGCCTGAAGTATGGCACCGTGCCCATCGTGCGCGCCACGGGCGGACTGGACGACACCATCGAGCCGTGGGACCCGCGCACTGGCAAGGGCACCGGCTTCAAGTTCACCGACTACAGCGGCGAAGCCCTGTTGCTGACCATCAAGGAAGCGCTGAAGGCCTTCCGCGATCAGTCTTCCTGGCAGACCCTCATGCGCAACGGGATGAATAAAGACTTCTCCTGGAACGCTTCGGCCAAGGAGTACGCTCGCATCTACGAACGGGTGCGGCAGGCGCGCTCGGCTCAGAGTCCGGCTCTGACGGCAGTCTAGGCTGGTGCTCGAATCATCCCCGGTCGTCCGACAACGGTTGGGGGATTCAAAATGGGTCATCAAACATGACATTGTTGTCATGAATCTTGACAACAACGTATCCATGTCTTAATCTGCGAATTGCCGCTGTTTTAGCCCACCTTGGCGGTGATTTCTAATCTTGTGGGATTCTTTCAGGCCGAGAGAGTAGACCGACTGTCCGCTCCCTCTCCCTGCCACATCTTACTCCCGCGCCTTTCAGAGTGAATGAAACGACGCGGAGCTTGTCACTGTTGCAGCGACGAAGCAGTCAACTGCTCGAGGTCGCTCAAAGGAGCTCCTGGCGTGAACGTTCACCTGATCAATCCGAGTAGTGTGTCATTTGGGACCGCAGTCATTACTCCGCGCTGGCAGTATGTGCTGGCGGCGGCAACTCCGAAAAGCTTTGGCGATCCGATTCTGGTCGATGAAACGCTGGCGCAGATACGTCCGGAGTCGATTCAGGCCGGGGACGCGGTCGGGATTGGCATTCATACGGCGAATGCGCTGCGTGGCTACGAGATTGGCAAAATGGCTCGCGGCCGGGGAGCGCATGTAATTTTCGGCGGAATCCACGCTACCTTGTATCCTGGCGAAGCGCTCGAACTAGGCGGAGCCCATTCGGTGGTGAAAGGTGATGGCGACATCGCCTGGGGAAAAGCGCTGGCCGATTGTCGCGAGGGACTTCACAAGCACATCTACGTGGGAGGCCAGATCGAAGCCAGCGACTTTGTAGCCGCGCGCTGGGATCTGGTTCCGCGTAATCGCTACATGTGGGCCTCGGTGCAAACGGTTCGTGGTTGTCCCAAGCATTGTTCTTTCTGCTCGGTCTGGCGCACTGACGGCCAGCGGCCTCGCCAGCGTGCTTCCGATGTTGTGATCGAGGAAATTGTGCAACTACGCCGGTTGGGTTTTCGCTTTATCGCTCTGGCGGACGATAATTTTTATCCGGTTACGTTGACCGATCTTACTTTAGCGACTCAGCAAAAAAACACTGTCCGGCTGAATGAACTGAAATCCATCCGGGCCGAGCGGTTCGAACTGATGTCTCGTCTGGCAAAGCTTCCCGATGACATGGTTTTCTTCACTCAAATCACGATGGAAGCGGCCGAGGATGTGGAATTTCTCGATGCCATGAAAGCCGCGCGCATCAAGGGTGCGCTGGTCGGAGTGGAATCGGTTACGCCGGAGGGATTGAAAGACGTCTACAAAGATTTCAATCTGGCGGGCGACAAACTGACCGAACAACTTCGAACATTCCGGCGTCATGGCGTGCACGTGCTCGGGTCTTTCATTTTCGGCCTGCCGAGCGACCGTCCGGAAACCTTCGCGGCGACGGCGGCGGCCGCCATCAGCGCGGAATGCACCTTCGCACAGTTTGTACTTCTAAGCCCCTATCCTGGCACCGTCGATTTCAACCGCTGGGAAAAGACGCTAGGCGATAACCCGCCGACTGTCGCCGGAATTCCGCTCACCCGGCGCTGGCTCATCCCGGAAGCGCTTCGTCCCAAGCTATATTGGGACCATCCCGTGATGTCGGGCGAAGAGATCCGGTCGCGCACCCAGGCAGTGTGGGATAGCTTTTACGGTTGGCGGCGCATTTGGAAGCGCGCCAAATTTATCAAGTCGCGCCGGGGCCGGCTGGCATTTGTGCTCATTTCCAGAATCTACCGGATGATGTATGCCGATACCGGCCTTGCCACGGACAGCGCGCGCATCACCTGGTCCGGGCGTTGGGCGCGCTGGATGGCCAAGCCGGTCCGGCGTCACTTTGCGGGCCGTCCCATGCCGGGCTTGGAAGTGCCTGCGGCGCCGCGGCCCGATCTGGAAGCGCCCTCGTTGATTCCATTGTCGTCCTGACCAAAACCAAACCCAGTCATCCTGAGCGCAGTGGATGGGGCACGAAGCGCAGCATCCACGAAGTCGAAGGACCCCGGAGATGCAGGGACTGTCAAAAATCCGGGAAGGCACTCTCACGTGCAGCGAGACCAATGAGAGAAGTCCCTGAGTCGACGTCGCTGGAGTAGCTTTTGTGGGGTCCTTCGACTGCGTTGCCGTCGCTGCTCGACGTCAACTTCGCTCAGGATGACGCAGCCTGCTACAGAAGAAACAGTTGCTTTTCCGCTGATATAATTCCTTCCGACAATCTTCCGTGGTTTCGCATGTCCACGTCTCTCAAAACTATCTTCCACGTCGACATGGACGCGTTCTTCGTCTCGGTGGAAGAGTTGTTTGATCCCGCCCTGAAGGGAAAAGCCGTGGTCGTCGGAGGCCAGCGCGACGAGCGCGGTGTGGTTTCGGCCGCATCCTACGAGGCGCGCAAATTCGCCGTACACTCGGCCATGCCGCTGCGCACCGCGGCCAAGCTCTGTCCCCATGCAATCTTTGTGAATGGCCACCCCGAGCGCTATCACGAGTGTTCCGAGAAAGTCTATCGTGTGCTGACGTCGTTTTCGCCGCTGGTCGAGATGGCATCGATTGACGAAGCCTATCTCGACATGACCGGAACCGCGCGCCTGCATGGCCCGCCCTTGCGTGCGGCGCATGCTCTTCATCAGAGGATAAAGTCCGACACGCAACTGAACTGTTCGATCGGCATTAGCAGCTCACGCTTGATTTCCAAAGTCTCCTCTGCAAAAGCCAAGCCCCACGGCATCCTCTGGGTAATTCCCGGGCAGGAGGCGAAGTTTCTTGCGCCGCTCGACATACGCGATATCCCAGGCGTGGGAAAAGTCACGGAACAAAATCTGCAGGCGTTGGGCATCCATCGCGTCGGCGATCTCGCCCGCTTCGACGATGCATTTCTCGCGGAACACTTTGGCAAATGGGGGCTTGCACTCGCCGGCAAAGCTCGCGGAGAAGACGCCGGTGGATGGTTCGACACCGAAGTTGGTGTCGACACCGATGCCAAGTCCATTAGCCACGAACACACCTATAACGAAGACACCGCCGACCTCGAACAGATTGAGTCCACATTGATGCGCCTCTCCGAGATGGTAGGTCGCCGCTTGCGGGAAAGCCGATTACACGCGCGCACCATCCAGCTCAAACTGCGCTATAAAGATTTCACCACTATCACGCGCGCTCATAGTTTGGCCGCGGCCACTCAGCTGGATACCGAAATCTTTGAAGAAGCGCGGGCGTTATTTCGCAAGAATTGGCGCAAGGGAGCACAAGTGCGTTTGCTGGGAGTGCATGCGTCTTCATTTCAGGCTGAATCGAAGCAGGAAGATCTGTTGGAAGGTGGCCGCCGTCAACGGTGGCAGCAAGCCCTCTCAGCCGCCGACCGCTTGCGCGACAGGTTTGGCGAGTCGAGCGTGTCCCTGGCCAGCGGATTGAAAGGCGGCTTCAGGGAGCGTATCCATGAGAATCCAGCGGGATTACCGGGCAAGGGGAAGGCGCAGGACTAGCGCGCAACAGGAAAAGATTCAGGTGAAAGTGTTCGACCACAGCCAGGAACAGCGCCGAACCTCCTGAGGCAACTGAGAGTTTCCTTCTTAGTCTTTCCGCCAATTGCGGGAATTGCGTACAATACCATCCATCCACAACTTTGTATGCGTTGGTGGGTTCAGATCACGGAGAAATTCATTTTTGAGGAGGATTAAGAGATGCCAAGGAAGAGAGCGCTTTCAGGAATCCTACTGGGTTTCGCTTTGATGTTGGGCAGTCTCGGCTACGCTCAAAAGCCGCCGGCCGAGAACGTCGGCGGGAAAAGACATCCGAACCTGGCGGCGGCGCAACGGCTTTGCGTCCAGGCTTTCGACAAAATTCAAGCGGCTCAGGCGGCCAATGAGTTTGACATGGATGGCCACGCCGCTAAAGCCAAGGACTTGCTCGACCAAGCCAGCCGGGAACTCAAAGAAGCCGCCGAAGCCGCCAACAAAAACCACAAATAGCGCTACTGATCTTTGCCCTAAAGAATGGGAGGTTCGACAATTCGAGCTTCCCTCCTTCATTGCGCGACCCACAATTGCTGGGCGTGGCAACAGCGTAAGATGGTCCGCTGGTAAGCCAAGCCACCGATTCATAGTTTTCCACAGGCCTGCCGTTTTTGGGCTGATCCCTCTTTGGACCCCTCCTCGTTACCTAAGTACACGTGCCGGAGACACGTTTACCCCTCGCCCAGTCTCCCGTAAGTTAAAGGCTCTACCCGCGCACTCTCCCCGCGGCTGGTTTCCTCATTTGGAGTGTGGATGGCTACGCCTGACAAGCTTAATTTCGGTCTTCTGCCAGAGCGTCGAATGGACTGGCGCACTTTAGCGACCAGTTACGGCATCGAGGTATTTTTTATCATGCTGCTGCTGGGTGCGGGATTCTTCTTTCCAGACACGCTCCGTCTCAGGCAGAAATATACGACGACAGAGCTGATTCCGAGGCCGGATTTGAGGCCGGAACCGGTCAGGCCCAAGCCGAAGCTTCGGCATCCCGTGGTGATTCCCAAGTTGTCACCGCCGGTGGCTTTCCAGGCCGCAAAACTCTTTGTCCCTAAAGACATCCGTGTCAAGAAGAAAGAGGAGGAAGAGAAGGCCCCAAAGCTTGAAGCTAAGTTTAAGGCGCCTGAGTTAGCGCAGCCGCCCAGCGCGCTTCCGGCGAAGGTGGTGTACACAGGCACATTTGGCAGTTCAGCAACCCCCACCATCAGCGCTCCAATACAGAAGGTGCAGACCGGAGGATTCGGCGATCCGGAAGGCTTGAAAGGTCAGGGTAAGGAAAATGCCCATCTCACCTCCGCCAAGCTGGGTTCCTTTGATTTGCCCGAAGGCCAGGGCTCCGGCAACGGAACGGGTGGAGCGAAAGGCCTGAAGGGCACCATCGCCAGCGCAGGTTTCGGAAATGGGATTGCCCAAGGCGACAATCGAAATCACGGTGGCTCGGTGCAGACAGCGGGATTCGGAGCGCAAGAAGTTTCTCACGGCGGAGCCAAAGTAGCACAGGTCGATAGCGGCCCAGCGACCACGCAGGTGGAAATTATCTCCAAGCCCAGTCCGGTTTACACGCAGGAAGCCCGGCAGCTCAAGCTGGAGGGAGAAGTTCTTCTCGAAGTGTTGTTTAGTGCGAACGGGACTTTGCATGTGAATCGCGTGGTACGCGGCTTGGGTCATGGGCTCGATCAAGCGGCTATTACTGCCGCCAGCCAGATGCGGTTCAAGCCGGCTCAGCGTGTGGGCACGCCCGTGGATTCCACGGCGATCGTGCATGTGGTTTTCCAGCTAGCGTATTGAGATTTTGAAGAGACAAGAGACAGAGAGGACCAGAGTCATGCGTACTTGGAAATGGATGCTTACCGCTTTTCTGCTCATCACGCTGAACGCGATGGCGCAGCAGACATCGGATCAATCGCCGTCATCGAGCCCAGCGCAAGCGAGCGCGGTGCCGGCGAGCCCCGCGTCGCAACCCGCGAACCCGCCGACGGCTCAACCGGCTCCATCGCAGCCCGCTAACCCGGCTGCGGGGCAATCGGCGGCCGTGCCGTCATCGAGCGCTTCAGCGCCTCCACCCACAACCATGGATCAGGTGGTCGAGCGCGCCATCGTGCGCGAACATGCGCTGATGGACATGCTGAAGACAAGGACGCCGCTGGTCGAGACCTATCTCCAGAATCTGAAGCCCGATCCGAAACTCGGCCCGGTGCCCAGTGAAGACCATTACTTCCTGGGCCGGCTCGACCTCGGACAAAGCGTGGACCGTCACGACTACCTTTCCAAGGACGAAAGCTTCGAGAAGAATCTTCTGGGCGGAGTGAGCAAGCTGTTCAAGTTCGAATACAGGCCCATGGGCTTCTCCTGGATGATTTTTGCAGATCGTGACGACTTTGACCGCGGTCACTACGGTTTCAAGTACGTGCGCCGCGAATTCCTCGGCGACGTCCGCTGCCTCGTCTTCGACGTCACTCCCAAGAAGGATGCCGGCAAAGGCCGCTTCCTCGGCCGCATCTGGGTTGAAGATCAGGAATACAACATCGTCCGGCTGAATGGTACGTACGCACCCCGGCCGAGAAACGCCATGTACTTCCACATGGATAGCTGGCGCCTGAACCTGATCCCCGGCTACTGGGTTCCGGCTTACATCTACAGTGAAGAAGGCGACTTCAGCTACGGCGCGAAGGACAAGATGGCATTCAAGGCCCAGAGCCGCATCTGGGGCTATGACCTGAAGAAAGGCTCGAAGGAAGACGAACTCACTTCGCTAAGAGTTGACTCGGTTAAGGACGAGACGCCGTCGACCACGGATGCATCTCCGCTCGAAGCTCAACGTGAATGGCAGCAGCAGGCTGAGGACAACGTAGTCGAGCGCCTCCAGGAATCGGGTTTAGTGGCGCCGGATGGCGAAGTCGACAAAGTGCTGCAGACCGTCGTCAACAACCTGATCGTGACTAACAATATCGAATTGCCGCGTCCGGTTCGGACTCGGGTCATGATTACTTCTCCTCTGGAAACGTTCAGCGTCGGCAATACCATCGTGGTCAGCCGTGGCTTAATCGATGTGCTTCCCGACGAAGCCAGCTTGGCCATGGTGCTCTCGCACGAATTGGCGCACATTGTTCTCGGACACAATCTGGGCAGCAAGTTCGCCTTCAACGACCGCATGCTGTTCTCCGATGAATCGACCTACAGCAACTTCGGCTTCCGGCACAATCCCGACGAAGAGACCGCCGCCGACACCAAGGCCATGGACCTTCTGAAGAACTCGCCCTACGCGCAAAAGCTGGACGTGCCTTCGTTGTTCCTGAAGGAGCTTGTGGTGCGCGCTCCTGAACTCTCCGCATTGTTGACTGCGCATTTAGGCAACAGCTTCACCGACAAGGGGCAACTCATGAGGCTGTCAGCGTTGGCAGCCACGGGCCCAGCCCTGGATGCGAACAAACTGGATCAGATCGCCGCGCTGCCGATGGGGGGACGCGTGAAGCTGAATCCCTGGACTGACCGGGTGGAGTTAACCAAGTCCGCACCGGTGGCAATTACCTCCGCGCGTGACAAGATGCCGTTTGAGGTTACGCCGTTCTTCCCGCGATTGAGCCGCCTCGCTACCGACGCGAACGTGGCGAACACAACTTCGGCATCGAACACAACGCCGAGTAACTAGACCGACGGTGGACGGGCGTGCTCGCCCGTTTATCCAAGCAAGATTTCTCAACAAGGTTGATGGAAGCGCAGGCCGGGACCGGAAGAAATTCCGGGCGTCCGGCCTTCGTCTTTTCTCTAGCCATTGATAGTTGAAGAATGAGATTGCGCCGGCCTACCGAGGCCAGCATGTTCGGCGAGCAGGAACAATGGGTCATGGTTCCGCGATTTACGGTTATTGTTCCAGGGAAAGATTACTCGTCAGGATCAGCGTACAACTCGGGTGTGGAGCGGTGTGCCAAGCACATCGGCGAGTCATCCTCTTCGAAGCGGCCGAGGAGTTCATCGAGCAGCTGCTGGGTGCAGGCCGCTCCCTCCGCCGGCGAGCTTGTACTGAAATCAGCCAGTTGCTGTGCTTGCCCGAGAGTCAGAGTCTTTTCGAGTTCTTCTACCGCGCTCATAAGTGACGCCATATTTGGCAAAGCTCATTTGGCACTCCTTGATTATGGGTGAAGGTGCTTACTTTCGATAGATTACCAACGGTCGTGATCGGTTTGCCCGAGGCGATTGATTCGCAAGGGTCTAGTTGACTCACGATTTGGCGGAGAGGAGAATAGTGTCGCCTGTGGGAGCCTTTTATGAACCTATCCTCCCGACTCACTGGGAAATCGGCCTTCTTGATTTCTGCTCTTTTGCTGTTACCTCTACTTGACGGAGCCCAGGAAATCCGTCCCCACGGTCATGCCCCGGCCCAACTTGCATCGCCCCGGCAGGCCATCTGGCAGCCGCCTCTGAACACGAGTTGGCAATGGCAACTCACCACGCCGGTCAAGCAATCCGTCAACGTTCGCATGTACGACATCGACATGTTCGACAACGATGCCAGCGTGGTCGCCTCGCTGCACCGGAAGGGCCGGAAGGTGGTCTGCTACATTTCGGTGGGCACCTGGGAAAATTGGCGCTCCGATGCCAAGAAGTTCCCCAAGTCTGTGCTCGGCGAGTCCGTCAGCGGATGGCCGGGCGAGAAGTGGCTTGACATTCGCCGTATCGATATTCTCGGTCCCATCATGCAGGCGCGGATGGACAAGTGCCAGGCGAAAGGCTTCGATGCCATGGAACCGGACAACGTCGACGGCTATACCAATGACTCCGGATTTCCGCTGGCTTACAGTGACCAGATCGCTTACAACACATTCATCGCCAACCAGGCTCACGCCCGCGGGCTTTCAGTGGGACTGAAAAACGATCTGGATCAGATTACGGACCTGCTGTCCACGTTCGACTGGGCGCTGGATGAAGAGTGCTTCTTCTACAGTGAGTGCCACAAGCTTGTGCCCTTCATTAACGCTGGTAAAGCGGTGTTTGAGGTCGAATACGCTCTGCCAACAAACAAATTCTGCCCGGAGGCGAACTCGCTAAACTTTAACTCCATGAAGAAGCATCTGAGCCTGGATGCTTATCGTGTTCCTTGCCGATGAAGAGGGCAGCTACCGTTTCTCGGCTGTGCGTTGCCGCGCAAAAGCATAAAACACTGGTATGCCAGCCAGAATCACGAGGCAACCCAGAGCGGAATTCCGAAAATTATCGGTAAATGTGTAATACAGAAGCAGGGCGGAAGACAGCACAAACAGCGTAGGGACGAGCGGATAGCCCCAGACCCGATAAGGCCGTGCGGCCTGCGGATCGCGGCGCCGGAAGATAAACACCGTGCTTCCGGCGATCATGTAAAACAGCCACTCCGCGAAAATTGCCAGCGAAAAAAATTGCCGGAAGCTCCCCCCGAAAAGCAGCAATAAGATAGATAGAGCCGCCTGCACAACGATTGCCACCGACGGCGTATGAAAGCGAGGATGAACCTCGGCCAAGGCGGAGAAAAAATACCCGTCGCGCGCCACAGCAAAAGGGACGCGCGCCCCGCTCATAATGGTGCCATTCAGAGTGACCAGCATGGAAACCGCCATGGCTGCCGAAACCGCGCTGGCGCCAAGGGTGCCCCACACCAAGCCGATGGCATCAGAAGCGGGTCGAGGAGAAGCCGCAATCGCCCCCGCTGGCAGGACAAACTGCACCGCCGCATTTACCAGCATGTAGAGCGCGCCTACAGTAGCCACGCCCACAATCAGGGCGATCGGAATATTGCGCTCCGGTTGCCGAATTTCGCCAGCGACCATGTTGAGATCGTTCCATCCGTCATAAGCCCACAAAGCCGCCACCAGCGCCGCCATGAACCCGGCGAGGCCACCCTTGGCCCCGGCGAACTCGCCGGCGAAGTGGCTCCAACTTCCGCCGCGATAGCTGAATCCGATGACCACGATGCCCAGAATAATCGCAACTTTCAAGAGAGTGAAAACCAGTTGAAATTCTCCGGCTCTCTTGATCCCAACGTAATTGAGCAGAGAAATCAGCACGGTAGCGGCAACGGCAACGAGTTGTCCATAAGTTACAGTGAAGGGCTGGCTGATGACAGGCTTGGAAAAGAACGCAAAGACCGTAAACGTTTCCAGGATTCGAACCAGCCCTGTGGTCACGGTCGCGATCGATGCCGGCTTGGCAATGAGAAACCATGTCCAAGCATAGAGAAATCCAGCCAGGGGACCGTAGCCGTCGCGGACGTACACATACTCGCCGCCGGCGTGCGGTTTCATCGCGCCCAGTTCTGCGTAAGTGAGCGCACCGAAGAATGAGAGCAGCCCACCGACGAGCCATGCCAGATAAACCAGTTTGGCTGAGCCGACCGCCTGCATCATTTCCGCCGGAACCAGAAAAATTCCGCTGCCAATGATGGTGCCAACGACAATCGCGCCCGCGTGACTCACACCGAGATCGCGAGCCAGTTCGGGACGGGTTTTTTCTGCCATCGGCATTCGGCGAGTGGAAAGTATAAGCGAAAAGCTTAAAACACAGAGTTCACCGAGGCCTTCGCACAAATCGCTAAGAAAAGCTTCCGCTACGTTCTCTGTGATTTAAGGTATTGCTCTTTCTCGCGAGAGCAAAAAGCTCGCCGCGTATCCGACCGTGAATGTAACCACCGTTCCAATTGCGACATACCAAGTCCAAGGCACACGTGTCCAAATCCAGATGTAAAGTTCGGAGACGAGCCCGCACAACATGCCAGTCATCGCGCCGCTCTGATTAGCGCGTCGGGTAAGCACACCCAGGAGAAAAACGCCGAGCAACGCACCGTATGCGACGGACGCAATCTGCAATCCGACTTCGATGACGCGCCCTACTTTGTGCAGCGACAACACCGCCAGCGAAAACAGCACCAGCGCCCAGAAAAATGTTGCCAGGCGGGAAAGCTGCACTTGCCGGCGTTCGTCTGCGTGCGGTTTCTTCTGAAGGTAAAAGTCAATGATCGAAGTCGACGACAGCGAGTTGAGTGCGGCGCTCAGATTCGACATCGCCGCCGCGAGAATCGCTGCAATTAGCAGCCCGGAAATCCCATGCGGCATCTGACTGACAATGAACTTGGGATAGATCCTGTCAGATGTCCCAAAGTTGGCGGAAGGAACGTGATAGTAGGCAAACAGCATCACGCCTACCATCAGGAACAGGGCAAATTGAAACAGAATGGCGACTCCGCTCGAGAGCAGAGCGGTCACCGACTGACGCTGGCTGCGCGCCGCCAGGAGTCGCTGCACGATGAGCTGATCGGTGCCGTGACTGGCCGTGGTCAGGAAGGTTCCGCCCACAAAGCCCGCCCAGAATGTGTAAGGTTTCCAGAAGTCAGGGGTGAAATCGAAGATCCGCAGCTTGCCCGCGCTCTCGGCCATGCCGTGAATAGTGGCCCACCCTCCAGGAACCAAGTGAAGAATAGTAAACATCCCGATGAGCGTTCCGCCCACATAAATGACAGTCTGCACCACGTCGGTCCAGATGACTGCGGCCAGGCCACCTTCGAAGGTATAGATCAAAGTCAATACGGTGATAATGGCGATCGACGCAACTTCGCCAGTGCCTAACGCAATCGCCACGACGATGGAAACGGCATAGACGCGCACACCTTCAGCCGCGGCTCGCGTCACCAGGAAGAGACCCGCAGTCAGAGATCGCAGCCCCCGGCCAAAGCGGCGGTCGATGAGTTCGTAAGCAGTGTAGAGATCCCCGCGGAAATAATGTGGCAGCAAAAGAAAACTGATGATAACGCGTCCCACAACGTATCCAATGACAACCTGCAGAAATGTGAGATTGGTATCGTAGGCGAGGCCGGGAATGCTGATGATGGTAAGAGTGCTGGTCTCGGCGGCAACAATCGAAAGCGCGATCGCCCACCATGGAATCTTGCGATCGGCCAGGAAGTAATCGCGCAAAGTTCGCTGACGCTTGCGAAAGCGCAGGCCGAACAAAGTGATCCCCACAAGATAGAGCGCGATGATCGTGAGATCAAGTTTGTCTAAACCCATGAGTCAGTGTGGCGCGGGCGCCCTCGCCCGCGATTGTTCGGCAGCCCATTCAAGAGTACTGGGCTTTATGTCTCTAAGTCCGGCAATCTATGGGGAGGGAATCAACCTCGTAAGAACTACTGTTCGCGAGTCTGACTCACCACGGCTTGCGGCTGTGATAGAACTACGCTCGTGAGCATCTTTCTTGGAATCGACGGCGGAGGCAGCAAGACCTCGTGTGTTATCGGCGATGAGAATTCGGTTCTCGGCACCGGGACATCGGGTGGCAGCAACGTGGTACGGGTTGGAGAAACTCAGGCGCGGGAAAGTTTGAGTGCTGCCATACGACAGGCGTGCGCTGAGGCCAAGATCATTCCGTCGCAGATCAAGAAAACTTGTGTGGGGATCGCGGGTGGAGCGCGTCCTGAGATCGCGAACGTGGTGCGACGGTTATTGTTGGAGTTGGTTGGTGGCGAAATCGACATTGTGGGTGACCAGGTGATCGCCATGGAAGCGGCGTTTGGCGGCGGACCGGGGATCATCGTCATTGCCGGGACGGGCTCGATTGCTTATGGGCGCAACGCGAACGGAAAATTGGCGCGCGTAGGCGGCTGGGGATTCGCTATTTCTGATGAAGGCTCCGGGCACTGGATCGGGCGCGCCTCTGTAGTAGCTTCCTTGCGTACATATGACCTAACGGGACACGAGAGCACAAACCCCTTGCTAGAACGCATCATGAAGTTCTGGGGCGTGAACCTGGTTGAACAGCTGGTCGTGATGGCCAACTCAAGTCCTGACTTCGCTGCGTTGTTACCAACCGTACTGTCCGCTAATGAAGCGGGCGACAATATTGCTCGTACGGTTCTCACCCATGCTGGCTCAGAACTGGCCGCGCTGGCCGGAATTGTGATGGATCGAATATTTGGCAAGAAAGAATCCGTATCAGTGGCCGTGTCTGGTGGGGTCTTCAGCTACGGCGCGCTGGTGCGACAGATATTTGACGAGAGCGTTCGCGCCGCTTATCCGCATGCGTCGCTGAATCCGGCAGTGATTGAGCCAGTGAAAGGCGCGTTGGCGCTGGCACGTAAGCACGCGTTAGCGGGCTGAGAAGATCAATTTTATCGGGCTCGGGAGCTGAGCCGCGTTCGGAGCCGTATCTTCCGCATTTCCGTTCGAATCGTTCTCATCGCGCGGCTGAATGTAGAGCTGATCTTCCGGCTTCTTTTCGGGATTGGTAAGTTCAAGCCAGCGTTCACCACCAGAAGCCGCGATTCGCACGGCAAGCGCCCGCCGGGACATCGTCACTTTGCCGCTGACTTGCTTTCTTTTTCGCTCGCGCCCCGGTGATGCAGCAGCTCTACCAGAGCCTGATTCAAACGCGCGCGGATGGCGGACCGCTCCTGGGCGCGCGCGATGTAGCGGACGTGGACTTCGACGCCCAGGGACGTTGGACGCAAGTTGACGGTTGGCGCGGCTGAAACTGAGCTGACTTTGTAATTGCTGGCGGCATTCTTCCACTCTTCTTCGGCCGCGCTCGCAGTCTTTTCAGTTTCCTTTGCGACCGTCTTTTGGATGGAGTCGAGTAGCGGGTAGGGATCCTGATTCGGGGGCACAGTAATTTGCAGGTCGTCCCACATCCATTGCCCGCTGGTGGTGAAGTTGAAGAAGTGTCCCTCGATGGCATAGCTGTTTACGAAGGCTACCTTGCGGCCGGTGGGATGGCCGGTATCGGTCCAGTTGCCGGTTTCGAGCAAAACCGTGCGCAGCAGATTGATCTCGACCACTTCGCCGGCTACGCCGTTGATCTCGACCCAGTCGCCGACGCGGAGCCCGTTCTTTCCCATCAGCACAAACCAGCCGAAGAAAGCGACGATGAAATCCTTCATGGCTACGGTGATTCCGGCGGTGGCCAGGCCAAGGAAAGTCGTTGTCTGCTGCGGGGCGCCAGCGATCACTAGCAGAATTAGCGCGACGCCCACAGCCTGTATCGCAAAACGAATCACGGCACGAAGCGTGTGCAGGCGGGTGCGTTCCTGGCGCATCTCGGCGAGATAGCGGTCGACCCAACTGTCGGTGAGATACACCATCATCAAGATGAGGATGATCACGAGTGCCGACTGGATCATGCCATGTAAGGCGGCGCGCTGGTGATCGTGAATCACTGCGATCCAGCCGGCGTAACTGTTGGCCAATTCCTGCTGGTCTCGAATACGCTTGTCCAGATCAGCCAGGTTCTTTTGATCATCAGAGAGGCGGTGCAAAGCTGTGACCGCATTCGGCGCAGATGCGGGCAGGGAGCTTGGCTGGCTGGAATTTGTCTGAGGGTTCGATTGACCGGAATTCGACGGGGCACCCGACTGGCTTATGGCCGACGGGTTCTCCCGTTGTTTGGCCTTCCCGGCCTTGAGTTGTTTATCCAAAGCAGCGTGCTGTGCGGCCAGCGTGGCGGCCATCTGGTTGGCTTCAGCGCGCGCTTGCTGTATTGGGAGTGTCCTGCTGCGTAAGGCTCGCCAGGCAGCGAATTGCGCCCATAGGCTGCCCGCTTGGTAATTGACTTCCGGGTTCTTATCAGCCGTGGCTGGTTTTTCATCGGCCGCATGTTCGACGGCCTGGTGCTGGTCGAACTGGCGTTGAATCAAGCTGCCGGGATCGGCGCCGGAGCGGATCAGGTCTTCCTTGGCGTCGGCGGCCTCGTCTTGATCGAGTTCCAATTGAGCCTGGGCGACGTCAAGTTGTTCCTGTAGACCTTGAGGAGGACTGCCGCTGGAGCCAATCCGTGTCTTCAGTTGGTCAACCCGGTCCTGGTCGGCCTTGACCTGCGCTTCAGACTGGCCTGCATGCTCATAGAATTCGCGGTTCTGGGGCGTGTGCGGAACGGGATGGTTCGCGGCGTCGCGCAACGCGTCGTGAAAGGCCAGGTCGACCTCATTGTCAGCCAGTTGCTCAGCATGCTCCGCGAACCGGCGTTCATCTTCGCCTGAAGCCAGTTTGAGCAGGGCGCGGGCGGTCTGCAGCGGGCGCTCGTCCACCGGCGGAGTTTGCTCGGTTGCGGTTCCTGAGGTGGCGGACGAATGCAGAGCGCCCAGATCGCGAGTCAGGATCGAACCGATTACGGCAGCCAATGCCAAAATCAACAGTCCAACCGTAATGAGCCACTGGTGAGATTTCATTTAAGGATCCGTTCGTGAAGGGTTCATTATACGGCGCATGATGAGAGGGATGGACTCCAGAAGGGCAATCGGAAGGCCGAGAACTTCTGCCTCGGTTGCCGTCGTCCAAACGTCTCCGGGTTGTCCGAATCCCAACCGCCCTCGTCCCGATTAACGCGAGGGGTCAGGTTCGTTCCGACCCACGAAGGTCGTTGAGAGAATCATGAACATCTCCGACACGTCTGCGCCCTAAGCGTCTAAGATCTTCATTTCCGAAAGTGTTCCAGGATCGCCTCGGCCTGGGCGCGCGTAACCACAGAAAACAGCGCCGCCGAATCGGCCTGCTTCACCGCCTGCACGCTTCCGAAATGTTCCAGCAAACGTCGAGTCGTCCGCGCACCCACGCCCGGGATATCCAGCAGTTCGGTAGAACGGTCGCGCATCTGGCGCCGCTTGCGGTGGAAAGTCACCGCGAAGCGATGAGCTTCGTCGCGAATCAGTTGAATCAAATGCAGCACCGGAGAATGGTGGTCCAGCGCGACTGGCTCATTCTCTTGTCCGAGCACGTAGATAATTTCTTCTCGTTTGGCAATCGCGGCGAGTGGTTGATTGATTATTTCGAGCGACGAGAGCGCCTCGCCGGCAGCGTGCAATTGGCCGAGCCCGCCGTCGATCAGCACCAGGCTCGGCATTGGCTTCTTTTCTTCCTGCAAGCGTTTGTAGCGCCGTGCAACCACTTCACGCATGGAAGCGAAGTCATCCACGCCGTCGACGCTGCGAATAATAAATTTGCGATAGTCGGATTTCTTCATGCGCCCATCTTCCCAGACCACCATCGAAGCGACCGTCTCGGCCCCCTGAATATGCGAGATATCGAAACACTCGATGCGGCTGGGCAATTCTGGCATTCCCATCGCATCCTGCAGCGCCTCCTGAATTGCCTTCGTGTTCGGCTTCATGACACGAAAACGTTGGTCGTAGGATTGCTTGGCATTGTTGCCCGCCAAGTCCAGGAGCGAACGTTTGTCGCCGCGCTGCGGCACGACGATATTGACTCGTGTGGCGCGCCCGCCTTCGGCCGCGATTTGCTCGGATAGCACTTCTTCCAATGTTTCGCGATCCTCGAATTCCACGGGGACGTAGATGTTCCTCGGCACATAGGGCTGTCCGATATAAAGCTGCTTCAGCAAGGCCGAAAAGAATTCGCCGGGATGAAATCCGTCCGTAGAAACATTGCTTGCAATGTTTTCGGGGGAGACGTAGCGAGCTACGTCCGTACCGGAGGCCTCAAACTCCGGCAATTCTTCCCAGAAGAACTCACGGCGGTCCAGCACGCGTCCCCCGCGCATGTGGAACAGGTTCACGGCCAGCATGTTATTTTCATAGTGATAACCGAAGACGTCGGCGTCGTCGCCCTCGACTGCGGCGATCCTTTGCTTCTCCTGTAACTGCTCGACCGTCGAAATCAAATCGCGATACTTCGCCGCCCGCTCGTACTCCTGGGCTTGGGCTGCTTGTGCCATGCGCTCACGCAACGAATGCGAAAGGTCGGTGGGCCGGCCTTCGAGAAACAGTTTCACATCGCGTACCGCTTCCTGGTATGCCCCGGCGGTGGTGAGTCCCTCGACACAAGGCCCGAGGCAGCGTCCGATGTAATACTGCAGGCACGGTCGTGGATGAAAGTGCCCCAGATCCACTTTGCACGACGGGATCAGAAAATGGCGATGAATCAGGTCCACGATGCGATACGCAAGATTCGCTGGGAAATAAGGGCCGTAGTACGAGCTGCCATCTTTTTTCAGACGCCGCGTGACATAGACGCGGGGATAACGGTCGCCCAACGTCAGCTTCACATACGGATAAGTCTTGTCGTCCCGCAGCAGAATATTGAACCGAGGCTGCTTCTGCTTGATGAGGTGGTTCTCAAGCGCCAGCGCCTCTTTATTGTTGGCGACGACGATGTAGTCAACGTCGACTGCCTCGCGCACCAGTGTGTCAGTTTTCGCGTCCTCAAGTCGGCCTTCCCGGAAATAGGAACTGACCCGGCTGCGGAGGTTATTTGCCTTGCCCACATAAATGACCTCGCCTTCGGCGTTCTTGTATAGATACACTCCAGCCGAAGCAGGCAAAGTGCGGATTTTCGCAGCCAGGTCCATGTCTCAGAGGATGTGTTTCTATTTTAGTAGATGCTCCTCTCCACGTATGTGTTACAATGATGCCATATGAGTCACACATTGACCATACGTCTTACAGATGAACTTCTGGCTTGGCTGAAAGAAATGTCTCAACGGACGGGATTGCCGGTGGGGCGAATCATCCGCCAACAACTTGAAAGCGCCAAGGCGGAAAAGGGAAATCAACGATTTCTTAGCCTCGCAGGGAAGATCAATGGGCCGCCGGATTTATCGTCTCGGAAGGGCTTCTCTCGCCGATGAAAGCCATCGCTGATACCGGCTTTATCGTGGCCTTTGGCAACCACACAGACCATCACCATGTTTGGGCCGTAGATATTGCGAGGAGCATTACGGAACCACTGATCACTTGCGAGGCGGTACTAGCCGAAGCCGCTTTTCACTTGGGTTCGAGTTCTTACGTGTTATCGCTCGTGCGCGATGAAATGTTGAGGCTAAGCTTTGACATGACTCGCAACTTGCAAGCACTCACAGAATTGGCACGACGCTACGAGGATCGCAACCCCGATTTAGCTGATTTATGCCTTATTCGGATGAGCGAACTCTACCCACGACATACAGTGATCACTGTAGACGAAAACGACTTCCGCGTATTTCGTCGTAATAAACGCGAAGTTATTCCGATATTGTGCCCACATAGGCCCGCCTAAATGTCCTCAACCCCAGAGACACTGTATAAAATTTCCTCGACTGTTGAGGCCATTGTTTCCTCATTTGCATCTTATAGACTAGCAAGGGACCTGTAACTCATTGTCACGGCAGTGAGTTAGAGTCAGGCGCCCGGCGATTCGAATTGGCAGCGCTCGTGCTCTATAACGGAACGCACGGATCGGTGGAGAAGTTTAAAATTATGGCGCAGAGGCGCCGACGTTCAAGACCAGGTTCGACCCAGGACGAGTAACTCGAGATCAGATCGCACAAATTCCGGATCCCGGTTCAAAGAAACTAAAGGAGCTTCCCTAACATGAATCGCACTTCGTTAACGGTTCTACTGGCAGTGAGCATGGCGGCCTCGGTCGGATGCGCCAGCAAGAATTACGTACGTCAACAGACCACGCCGCTGATTAACAAGACTAACGAACTCGACGACCTGACCGCGAAGAATTCAAAGGACATCAAGGATGTTGACGCGCGGGCCCAGTCTGGAATCCAGCAGGTGCAAGCCAAGACAGCCGAAGTAGACCAGAAGGCTCAGACCGCCGGGCAACAGGCAGATCAGGCGCAGACCCTGGCTACCAATGCCGTTCACCGTGTGGATTCACTGCAGAACGCGGTAGCCAATCTCGACAATTATCGCGTCGTAAACGAGACGTCGGTGCACTTTGGTTTTAACAAAGACAACTTGACCAAGGACGCTAAGGCGTCGCTGGACCAACTCGCCGGAGATGTGTCCAACACCAAGGGCTACATTCTTACCGTCGAAGGCGCCACGGATTCAGTGGGCGACTCCGACTACAACTATGGACTGAGCCAGCGTCGCGCCGATGCGGTCATTCAGTATCTGGCCTCGGAACGTCAGATTCCGGCATACAAGATCTACGTGATCGGCCTGGGCAAGGATAAGCCAGTCGATTCCAATAAGACCAGGGAAGGCCGGGCTAAGAACCGCCGCGTGGACGTGCGCCTGATGACCAACACAACCGGAGCGCCCGGTGCAACGGCGACGAACCAGCCATCGGGGCCGTCCCTGTAAACAAGTTTACCCTCCTCCCCGGAGGACTTCGCCAACACAGGCCGCTCCTTCCCCCGGAACGGCCTGATTTTTTTGCCTCCAACGGTTGTCGGGCAGCCTCATTGGAGAATGTCGTCCCGAGGTGGACGCCAGTGTCGCTACTTTAGTGCGGATCACAGGGCGAATCTTATTGAATTTGCGGCAGGTACTTCGGTTACTTGGCCTCGGTCTCGTCTGGTAGGAAACTAGGTCCGGAGGAGATGACTTATGAGGCCGTTGATTCTCGTCTTGATCTTTGTAAGCAGCTTGGCGGTGGGGCAAGACAAGCCACGGGTGTTCGTACAAGGGAAGGGCTCCCAGGATGTCAACTCGTCTGGGGCAGGAGGAGGCGGAAGGCACTGGGGCACATGGGGCTCGAACTCGACCATTGATTCTCACGACGAGGGCATGGAAGTCACCAAGAACCTGCAGAAGGAGTGTTCTGGCGTGATTGTCACGCTCAATCAGTCGAACGCCGACTATACCGTCATGCTCAACCGAGAGTCGAAAAAAAATCGGGGCCTGCTGCGCACTAACAGTCAAATCCAAGTCGCCAACCGGCTCGGAGACATACTTGGCACCAATGCCACGAGAACCGTGGGGAACGCCTCCAAGGATGCCTGTCAGCTAATAGCGGCAGACTGGAGTCAGCATGGCCGGATCGCAGCTCCCGCCGATTCCCAGGCTCCTGCTTCAGCGGCCGTTCCAGCTGCTCCCGCCACGGTGCCACTACCCGTGGCTGCGCCAGCAAAGGTTGAGTCGGTATCGGCGGTTCAGCCTCAGTCCACGACTGCAGCCGACGGATCGACGGCGTCCGGGGCTAAGATCGATGAAAGCTCGAGTTTGGGCGATGCGGCGAAGCGCATGAAGCAACGCAAGGCTTGCTTGGAATTGGCGAAAGATAATCCCAGCATTCTGTGTAACTGAAGAAAAGAACGAAGCAACAGCCACGATGGCCGGGAGTCCGCTACCGGCCATCGTTCCTTTTTCCCAGTCGGAAAAGCCCACTCGTCCCAATTTGTTAAATCTCGTTCTTGCCAGCCGGGACGAAGCATAACGGCTGCTTCCCAGCAGCTTTTTACGCCCCAACGCGCTAAAATCTACCTATGCGCAGGTTTGTTCTAACCGTCCTCGTTTCCATTTTTCTGGGAGGATGGGCAGTCGCCCAACAGCAGCCTGATCAAGACCAGCCAGGGCAAAACCAGGCCCCTCCGCGATCGGACCGGAGCCGGGAAGCCGAAGCCGGCGAGAGTTCCAGCCGCGAAACGCGGGTCGACTTGAGCCCCCCCAAAGATGACGCCAAAAATCACCCCAGCAGCGGCGTGGTTGACACCAACCCAGAAGACGAACCCGCAGATGTGCAGGAGATGCACCCCTGGAACCCGTATCGCGCCATGAAAGACGATGAGGTTGGCGATTACTACTTCAAGCGAAAGAACTATCGAGCCGCGCTCGCCCGCTATCAGGATGCTCTGATTTGGAAAGAGAAAGATGCAATCGCCAATTTCCGCATGGCCGAATGCTACGAAAAATTGGATCAGCCAGACCAGGCAATCCCGCACTATCAGGAGTATCTGAAGATCTTGCCCCAGGGTCCGCTCGCCAAAGAAGCACACAAAGCGCTGGAAAAGCTAAAGGCGTCGGAAGCAAAGAATCAAGCTTCGGAAAAGACTCAGTCCAAGCCGTAAGTCAGGCTATCTTCGAAACCAACAGGTTGTCATTTAGAAAGCCTTGTCGTTCAGAACGAACTGAGCCATCTGCAGTTTCTTTGCGCGCGATAGCGATGGTGCGAGCCAGAACCCGGACCTACTTGCTCAGGATGACAGCAGGTACGACGAACCCTACTCGCGCTACTTTTCCACCCTTATAAACTCTTCGGTGGTCGCGTTCACGTCCACAATCAGCTTGGCATCATCGCGGCCGTTTCCATAAATCACGTGCCAGATGAGTGTATTGCTGGGGCGATTCCACTCGAGCGCATAAAGAATTGGAATGTCGGGATTCTTCTCCAGCACTTTGTCGCCGCCGTGTTTCTGCGCAACTTCAAAGGCCTTGTCCGAGTCCACTTTCAGAAACGCCATATCGAAAACTTGAGTGGACGCGTTGCTGGGACTGTAAGTGTCCTCGTTGCCGGGAGAGATCCCTCGCGAAGGAGCATCCGGTGCGTCCGTGCCCGACCACACATAAGGCTTTGCCGACTTCGTTGCCGGAGACGCAAAAGAGCCGCGCCACACCGCCGACTTGCCGTCCCTGCCCTTGGAGTCGGGCGTGACCTGCGACTCCAGCCGGAACGGCTGGGCATCGCGCTGCCAGCCGCGGGCCGCGATGTACAGCTTTTGAAAGCCGTAGCGGCCGGTTTCCAGGTCCGCCGCTTTGGGTTGCGCTTTCTCGGTTGGCGCAGGTTTGGAAGGTTCTGATGAACAGCCTGCCATCGTCAACATTGCCAGCGCCAGCATTGCCCTCAGCAACTTTTTCATAGCACCATCCGGGGGAGCGTGAAATTTTGCAACCGTCAATGCCGAAGTTCATTCTACTAGAAGCAGCACCGGAGTTCGTTCATGGATGCGTATCTAGAAAGGTTACGGGCAGCAATCACTTCCGCCATCCTCGGCATGACTGCTGAAGACCTGGTGCGTCATCCCGATGGCAAGTGGAGCACCGCGGAAGTTTTGGAACACCTCTATCTCACCTATACCGGAACCGTAAAAGGATTCGAACGCTGCCTGCAGGCAGGAAAGCCACTGGCGCGCACGCCCATCGTCAAGGACCGCATGAGAGCCTTTGTCGTAACCGGACTCGGCCACTTGCCCGAGGGACGAAAAGCCCCGGACCGCACTCGGCCACGTGGCATGGCAGCGGATGAAGTCACACGCGAAATCGGCCCCAGCATCTCCGCCATGGACGAACTGATTGCGCAATGCGAAGCCCGCTTCGGCAAGCGCACGCGAGTGCTCGATCATCCCATCCTCGGCCCTTTGACCGCCCGCCAGTGGCGAAAGTTTCACTGGGTCCACGGCCGCCATCACTTGAAACAGATTCAAAAGCTCCGAGTGAAATAAACAACTGGACGATGGCCAGCGTTCTCACCAGTTTTGGGAGGCCCATTCCACCGGTAGCAAGGTGTCTATTTCCCATTCTTGGACCTAGGGTTAGAAATCCTGTACGACAATCGACAATTCTGTTGACAAGAGAAATTTCTGAACGATAATTTCCGTGACTGGGACTCAGGTCTTTCCCCCACCGAATCACAGCCGACCCAAGAAAATCAATTCTTCGATAGGGAGCTCGTTCTCATGAGGTTCGCGGCCCGAAACCTGTTTGTCCCGATCGCGCTTGCGGTAACGCTGGCGCAGGCCCAAACCTTACACCACTTCGATCACATCATCATCGTGGTCCAGGAAAACCGCACGCCCGACAACCTGTTCGGTGCATCAGCCGTCTCGGGTTGCAATTCGCACGACGCCTTCGAACCGGGGGTAGACGTCAGTAACTGCATCAACCATTATGGCGTCCGCCAAGCTTCCCAACCCCTCCATCTTCTTGACAAGGAAAACCCCGGCCATCAGCACAGCGACTGGCTGACGCAATGCAACGCCAACAGCAGTGGCGCTTGTCAAATGGATGGAACCTGCGGCACCGCTACCGATTGGCAGGAGTGCTACTCGTACGTTTACCGTGCGGACGTGGAGCCGTACTTTCACATCGCCTCGAACTATGGATTCGCCAACTACATGTTTCAAACCAATCAAGGACCGAGCTTCCCCGCCCATCAATTTATCTTCGCCGGCACATCTGCCCCGGTTCCCTACGACGACATCAGCGGGCAGTGGACCTGGTTTGTGGCCGACAACCCCGAGGGATTCGCGGGCGCCGGAGACATCACGGGCTGCACTACCCTCGTCACTGAACCGAATGAATTCGCCCGCACGATCAATCCAGCAGGGACGGAGAAGACCTTGATCTACTGCTCCCTGCATCAAGGCGATCCCTATTGCTCAAGGACGTGCTACGAACGAGCCCCGTCACCGTATAACCACGGCAGTCTTGCCGACCTCCTTAATTACAACGGTTTCAGTTGGAAGTACTACACTCCAAAATTCGACACTAAAACCGAAAACATTGACAACGGTCTTTGGGTAGCGCCCATCGCAATCGACCACTTCTGCCAGGCGGGATATAGTGGCAACAACTACGAGTGCCTCGGACTGCTCCCCGGCGGCCAGTACTACGGCAATATGAGGTACGAAACTACATCAAATCCCTATCCCATCTTCGATGACATCAACAGTTGCCAACTCGCCGCGGTAAATTGGGTGATCCCCGACAAGCATTGGTCCGACCACGGCGGGGAAAACGATGGATCGGGTCCCGCTTATGTTGCCAATATCGTGAATGCCGTCGGCCAGAGCACTAGCTGCGACGGCGGCGCCGGATACTGGAAGAACACCGCCATCTTCATCACCTGGGACGACTGGGGAGGCTTCGCCGACCACGTTCCTCCGTTCTTGAACCTGAATCAGCACAACTGTAACCAGTGGGGTTGCAACTACGTGTACGGATTCCGCGTGCCGCTGCTCGTGGTCTCGGCCTACACCCCCGCGGGCTACGTCTCCGGAGCGCTCCCCCCTTACGGCAAGGGTGAAGATCCCGTCCACACCCACGACTTCGGCAGTATGCTGGCGTTCATCGAAAATAATTTTGGATTGGGAATCGGTAGCATCGATCCTCCATACCCATTTGCGGATGCCTTCGCCCCCGACAGCGTGAAGGGAAATATTCCGCTGTCCGATTTCTTCCCTAACCAACAACCGCGAAACTTCGCGCCAATCACCATACCCGCCGGCCACGGCCCAAGCTACTTCCAGAACTATTTCGTGAACCACCCCAGCGAAACCCCAGACGGCCCCGACGCGGACGACGACTAAAGCCGGGCCGCTGACCCCCGATTCACGAAGTGCAAATCTAAACCCCATCTGGAATTAGGGTGCCCCAACACTGTCCGCGCTCTTTGCGGAAAGCGAGTGCGGCAGGTGTGAGCGTGTTGGCATTGGCTCAACCGGTTGAGGCGAGAATCGTCTATACTCCCGCGCACAAGAAAATTCCTTTGTGTAGCGGCGACCAGAATCTGTGTTTCAAACTGGACCTCAACCACGATGGTGTCACTGATTTCAGGATTATCCGCGTGCGCTACGGAGAGGCTTACGCGCTCTCAATCCACCCATCTCACATCCCGACCGAGAACCGCATTTGGGGCGAACCCGACGGCTCTTATCGACTTGCCTCCGCCTTGAATGCTGGTTTCACAGTCGGCCCCAATTCTTTTAAGTTCGAGCCTCTCCACTATTCGATCTGGGCAACGAAAGGTTCGAAATCACACGGCTAATGGAAAAAGGTTCAGAACAACTATCTCGGCCTGAAATTCTACGCCCACGGAAAGGCTCATTACGGGTGGGCACGTCTGAGCACTACACCCAATACAATTCTGACCGGCTACGCCTACGAAACCATCCCGAACAAGCCGATAATCACGGGCAAGACCGACGGCGTTGATGACGGCAGTATCGGACAACCGAATCCCGCTGATCCAGGCCCCGACGCTTCTGTAATCAGTCCGATTTCTCCAGCGCAGCCCGCATCGCTCGGCACACTGGCAATTGGATCGCCCGGATTGTCGATTTGGCGGCGAAACGATGGGGCACTGCAAGACAACTGATGTACAAGGCATCGGGCCACCCGCGACTATCTCATCAGGCCGATGTATGATGTCCGGGGCTAAAAATGGGCTACTCGCTGCATGGCAACTGATTTCCAGCAATACCCAGGAGGTAATTCATGAGACGAAACGGAAGCTCTGGCGCTCCGACAACCGCTTTGCTGCTGGTTTCGGCCCTACTTCTTTTGCTGACGCCGTCGGCGAATGGGGAAACCAAATTTCGTACACTTTACAAGTTCAAGGGCGGAAGTGACGCGAGCGGGCCGCAGGCAGGTCTGGTCTTTGATAGCGCCGGAAATCTCTATGGCACAACTATCTATGGGGGCGCTCAGAAGTCAGGCACCGTATTCAAGCTGACACGGCACTCCCACGGAAAGTGGACGGAGAGCGTTCTCTACAGCTTCTGCTCACTCTTACACTGCACCGACGGTAGTGCCCCAACCGCAAGCCTGGTCTTCGACAGTTCCGGAAATCTCTATGGCACAACTACGGGCGGCGGAGCGAACTACGCCAATGAGTATGCTGGCACTATATTTGAGCTGACGGCCGGATCAGACGGAAAGTGGACGGAGAGCGTTCTCTATAGCTTCTGCGCGCTTCAGAATTGCGCCGACGGCTCGCTGCCGCAGGCGGCCTTGGTCTTCGACAACAATGGGACTCTTTACGGGACGACGCGACTGGGCGGCGCCTCCAATCGCGGTACCGCGTTCCAGCTTGCGCCGCAGCAGGGCGGGGGCTGGACTGAGGGTGTGATTTACAGTTTCTGTTCGGGATGCGGTAACGGCGAGATCCCGACAGCTCCCTTGATCTTCGACGCCATAGGAAATCTCTATGGCACAACGTTCTACCCGGATGGCACCACATATGGCACCGTCTTCGAATTGAGCCCCGGCTCCGGCGGAACTTGGTCGGAGAGTGTGCTCTACAGTTTCCCGAACCCAACAGACACCGGAGGCGAACCATGGGCCGGCTTAGCTTTTGATCAGGCGGGCGACCTCTATGGCACGGCGTGGGGCGCGGGAAAGCCAGGGTGCAATAGCTATGGCTGCGGTGGAGTTTTCCAGCTGACGCCGAACGGGACAGGAGGTTGGGATGAAACCACACTCTATCTTTTCACGGGCGGGGTAGACGGGAGCACTCCACTTGCAGGCGTGACTCTCGACAGCTCAGGGAACGTGTATGGAACGACAGCCGGCGGTGGCGCTCAGACTGGAGTGGTCTACAAGCTGGCGTATGAATCCGGCGGTTGGAATTATCGGATACTACATACCTTCGGCGCCGACGGTGATCCTCAAGCAGGCTTAATTCTCGACGGAGCAGGAAGTCTTTATGGAACAACCTTCGGCAACCAGAACGTCAACCATGGTTCGGTATTTAAACTCACGCCCTAGCGGGCTTTCTCGTGACTGGTGGCTCACTCAAGCTTCTTTTTGTGTTCGGTCCCATGAGATCCGTTTGTAAACCATGTCGTGGAACTAGACATGTTTTTGGCTTGAGTGGGGCGTTCGACGGCCCGATAGCCAGCGCACCTTGACAGGGACAATCCGGACGGAAACCCAGGGAGATGGGACGGCTCCTGATCTTTCTGCAACCGCTAAGGTTTCCTGCGAGGGCGGGTTGGGCCCGCCCATTCGCGGTGTAAATCTCAATCACATATAGAATGCGGGTGCCCCACCCTTGCCGCATTGTTCTGCGGAAGGGTGGGAGGCGACGATGCCAGCGGTGCGACTTCTTGAGTTGTGGCCAAAGAAAAAGCCCTCGAACCTCTCGAGGGCTTGAAATCACTTACCCGGAGAGCCGCTACTCCCGGACCGAAGAGGGCACGCCCGCCTTGCGAGCGTCTTCCTGCATTTCTTCGAGTTGCTGTTTGGCGGCGTCGGCGGCTTTCTTCTTTTCCTCGATCTTTTTCTTATAGTCTGTGTCTTCCTTGTCCCATGAGCCCGAATTCCGCAGACGGTTGCCGGCATCCGCATACATTGCGGCCGCTCGCAGTTGATACTCGCGTTGCTCCACATCTAACTCGCGCGCCGCCAAATCGATCTTCGCTTTCTGCGCCGCAATCCGGTCCTTCCAATCGTCGTAAGTCTTCTGCCGGTCTTCCGGCGATTCTCCCGGCTTGGTCGCCGGCGGTTTGTCCTCCGCCTTCTTATCGGATTGCCCCGCGTCCGCCGCCGCAGTTTGCGCCGGATCGCCGCTCACCGCGCCAGCCTGGCCGTCGCCCGCCCCCGCCGCGCCGCCCACCACACTGAGCTTGTCATTCAAAGGCAGATTATCGTTGTCGAATTGCTTGGGGGTGGAGGTTTTTTTGTCTTTGCGGACGGTGCGGGCGTAGTCTCCCAGCGATTGCTGCGGTGGGGTTGAATCCTGGGCGTTGGCGAAAGACGCCATCAGTCCCGCGAGGGTGAGTCCTGCGATCCAAACGTGTGTGCGTTTCATATTTATTTCATCCTCCGTGCCGCGGCCCGCATGACTTCACAGACACATCGGCGTTGATGGAACTTAAGCTCCGGCGGCCTTCGCGGCTCTTGCGCCCGCGAGAAAACCGCCAATCGTGTGATCCAGGTCGGCTGCTTCCGACACAATATCGACCGCCAACTGCCGTACCAGCGCCGGATCGCGGCTGACCGCCAGTTGTTGCGCGTAACTGGAAATCGTGGCCAGCGAATTCCGCAGTGCCAGGGCCATTTCGCCCGACATTTCACCGCGCAGATCCTGCTGCCGCTGGATCGATGCAAATTCCGTTTTGTCCGTGATCAGGCAAGCCGAACCCAAGGCCTCTCCGGAAGGCGCGTACACGGGAGAGATCGTGATCTCGAAAATCCGGCGCTCGCTTCCAGGAGTAAGGTAGTCGGCTTCCATGCTTCGCGACCCGCTCGGCTCTCGCAAACTGGCTCGCACGATGGCAGCCAGTGTTTCCTGACTCCCCGCAGACGAAGCCGAACTCAGTCTTGCCTCCCGAAATATTTCATTGACACTCATTCCCACCGGCGACGCAAATCCGAGAATGCTCTTGGCCGCGCCATTGGCATTGCGCACCAAGCCATTCGTGGTCACGAACAACACTCCGCTCGAGAGGTTCGAAAGCACGGCCGCGCTGATATTTTCCGAAGTCTTGGCCCGGCGCCGCTCCACCTGCTGCTCGCTCATCAATTCATGTTTCTGCTGCTTCAGTTGCTGAATCACTGCGTTATAAGTGTGCAAGGGAAACTGCTCCAGCTCGGGAGCCGGATCAATCTCGAACGACTCCTCCGTAAGCACCCGGCGCATGCGCCGCAACAACAAGGTCGCCACCCAACAGCCGAAGCCCGTGATAAAGAGCATGACGGCCATGCGAACCACAATCGGGTTGCTGAGCAGCTTCACAGCAACCTCCAGTACCAGCGGAAAAACTGGTCGCCAAAGAATGAAGCCATGATCGCCATGCTGCCGAGAAACACTCCAAACGGCATGGGAAACCGGCGCAGCGCAATGCTGGCGGACTCCCACCCATGACGTCGCGCCAGACGCGCCGGCTCATGATTCCGAATCATGCGCCGCCGCGTACGCTTGATCCACACCACCAGCACCGTCGAAAGTCCGGCCAGCGATCCCAGAATCGACGCGCTGAACAAGGTAAAAATGGTCAAGCGGATTCCCAGAAACGCGCCCACCATCGCCATCAACTTGACGTCGCCAAAACCCATGCCCTCGACGCCGCGTGCCCGCAGGTAAATCGCGCCCGCCCCGTAGATGAATGAAGCCCCCAGCGCCGCTCCCATCAGCGCCTGCAACAACGAGAGCCAGGGACTGGAAGCGCTCGCACCAGACTGATAGACGAGACCGAACAGCATCTTCGAAAGCAAATCGTTGACTGGAACCACCAGGCTGAACAGCAATCCCAAAACAATTCCCGGCAAGGTCAATTTGTCCGGCAAGAGCTGGGTCTCGGCATCGGTAAAGATCAAGCCCAGCAGCAGGAACCCGAAAACACAATATTTCAGCGCGGCCAAGGTAGGTCCGAAGTACGCATAGCAGGCCAGAAACAGCGCGCCCGTGAGAAGCTCCACTACGAGATAACGCGCCGAGATTGAAGCCTTGCACTGACGGCAGCGTCCCCGCAAAATCAACCAGCTCAAAACCGGAACATTGTCATAAAAGCGGATGGGCCGCTCGCACTTCGGGCAAGCCGACCCCGGATGAATCACCGACAAATCCCGTGGCAAGCGATAGATACACACATTCAGGAAGCTGCCAAAGGCCAGCCCCAGCGCGAAAATCGCCAATGCCATTGCAGGATCCACCGTGTGCTTTGCCCACTCCTAGCCAGAATTATGCTGGTTTCACCTCGATTATACGGTGCTTAGGAGGGCAGGACCCGGGTACTAAAGGGATTGTCCCGAAGGACGATGAGCGAAGAGAGCTCGATCCAGCGGCAGGTAAATTGCCCTTCTGGGATGGTGAAAACATGCCCCCCAGGAACGACGCCGATCCAGCGAGCCTCCGTCCTTTTATCCAAGTTAAAATGAAATTCGATTACCTCTTGAGGTGGAACTCATTATGCAGCAGGCATTCGGACTAAATATTCCGCAAACCCTGGACGATGTTTGCGATCCGGCGCGACTGGCTCTCGTCGTCTACGACATGCAGGTCGGAATCGTGAAGCAGATCGAGAATGGTTCGCAGATTACGGACAGAGTTCTTCAGGTTCTCGAAGCGGCCCGCAAGGCGGGAATCCGGGTCTTTTTTACGCGCCACATGTCTCTCCCCAGAGAACTCATGGGAGTATCTCAGCTTCGCATGGCCATGGCTTGGCAACGAGTGAAATCGGTAGACGAGGTCCAGCCCTGGTTCTTGCGCGACGCGCCGGGGTTCCATCTGATTCCGGAGATGAATCCACTGCCCAGCGAAGCCATCTTCGACAAAATCGCGATGTCCGCTTTCGAAGGCACACCCCTGGACATGGCATTGCGCGATTGTGGCATCGTCGCGTTTGCCATCGTCGGCATCGCCATGGAAATTGGTATTGAACCAACGGTGCGGCATGGGGCTGACCTTGGCTACATTCCGGTTGTTGTCACGGACGCTTGCGGCTCCGGACACCGCGACGCGGCAGCGCGTTCCATCGCCAGCCTTGAATTCGCAGGTGATGCTTTGCTCGCCACGGTTGACAACCTATGTGCCCGGCTTGGACGTAAGCATTCGTCGTAACAGTTTTGACACCCACATCTAACCGGTCGTCGAGGGAGCCGGCTTCGAGCCTGTGTTGCCCCAGGAACGCACAGCGGGACTGAAGCGGCTTGGCGGACGGGCCGGGGTAGCCTCGTTGGCCGCGACCCGCTAGGGTGGGGAATTAACTCGTCCCCTGTCCTCTAACTTCCGATCCACGTTGACACCTACCCAACACGACCCTAGACTGGAATTGCTTTCGACCCGTTCCGCGTGGATTTGGATGCAAAGCTTGTAACCGGAGATCGAGGACGCCTCATGGCCTGGCTGCAAAACAAGTTCGAAAAGAATTTTCTGATCACTACGGTGGATTACGTCTTCAACTGGGCCCGGAAGTCGGCAGTGTGGCCCATGACGTTTGGCCTAGCTTGCTGCGCGATCGAAATGATCGCGTCTTCGACGGCGCGGTTTGATATTGCGCGCTTTGGGTCGGAGGTGTTTCGTCCCAGCCCGCGGCAGAGCGATCTGATGATCGTGGCCGGCACGGTGACGCTGAAGATGGCGCCGGTGGTCAAGCGAATCTATGACCAGATGCCCGATCCCAAATGGGTGATCTCGATGGGCGCGTGCTCATCGGTAGGTGGTCCGTTCAACACCTACGCAGTCTTGCAAGGCGTGGACAAAATCGTGCCGACAGATGTGTACGTGATCGGGTGCCCGCCGCGCCCGGAAAACCTCTTCTACGCGTTGCTCAAGCTGCAAGACAAAATCGACACCATGACGCTGGCCAAGAAGCCCACCGAGGTGCGGCTGGATCAGAATATGGTGGAGAATTTCAAGCGGCAGGTCATGATCGCGCAGACGCTGCAGCCGAAATAGCTGTCAGCTGACTGCTGAATGCCGAATGCCGAATGCTCACTAAGCTCACCACGCAATCCGAACTTCCTCCTGAAGGCGAAGCCAGGGAATTTGTTTGTGGCGACAAGGTTATTTGTGTCGCCAACGTGAATGGGACTATCTCGGCGATGGACAATGTTTGCTTGCATCGCGGCGGGCCGCTGGGGCAGGGCGTTATCGAAGCGAACAAGCTGGTTTGTCCATGGCACGGATGGCAGTGGGATCCGAAGACCGGAGAGGCGGCGCACAATCCGGGGGCGAAGGTTGCCGTTTATCCGATTAAGGTGGAAGGCGGCGACGTGATGGTTGAGTTGTAGGCCTGTTCGTTTCTATCCCAAATACTTCAAGAACCTTCCTGGCTGATTGTCGAAGCCTGGGAAGACCTGATTCAGCGCTTTGTTTCCCAAATGTTTGAATACTGCCTCTCCCAGCACCTGGCGGAAGTCTGTGGTTACGGCGAGGTCGCGGCCTTCGTAGAGTTGGGATTGGTCGAGGCCGGGCCAACGGCCGTAGACTTTGCCGCCTTTGAGTGGGCCACCCATTACGAACATTACGTTGGCGTGGCCGTGGTCGGTGCCGCGGTTTCCGTTTTCGCGGGCGGTGCGGCCGAACTCGGACATGGTTACGATTATCGTGTCTTCGGCTAGATCGCCGAGATCGGTCCAGAAGGCGGCTAACGATTGCGAGAACTCGCGGAGAACATTGGCAATCTGGCCTTGGGTGCTGCCTTCATTGACGTGATGGTCCCAGCCTCCGATATCGGCGAACGCCACTCGCACTCCAAGATTCGCTTTGATCAGTTGAGCCAGTTGCCTCAGGCTATCGCCGAAGCGTCCGTTGGGATAGCTGGCGCCGGCGGCGGGCTTGTACTTGGCGGGATCAGCGGCTCTCAGCATTTTTACGGCGTCGAACGTTTCCTGACCGGTGCCGTGGAGCACGGAATCGACCGAGTGCTCGTACATGGCCTCGAACGTATTGGCGTTGGGAGTGCCTTTGGGATTGTTCCCGCCTACGCCGAAGTCGCTGATGTTGTTGATGGCGACTGCGGGCTCGCTGCCGGAAAGAATTCGTGGCATGGAGGGCCCCAGAGCAATTGCGCGAAATGGGGATGGGTCCGCCGGAGAAGGCTGGCGCAAAGAATGTAACGTCCGGTTCAACCAGCCATCTTCGGTAGCCTTTATGCCGGGTGTGCCGGATTCCATGAAGTCTTGCGCGTCGAAGTGGGAGCGGGTGGGATCGGGCGAGCCTGCGGCGTGAACGATCGCGAGGTGGCGCTGCTTCCAGAGCGGCTGTAAGGGCGAGAGCGATGGGTGAAGCCCGAAGAATCCGTCGAGATCGAGGACGGCGTTCCGAGGGATGTTGATGGAGGGGCGCATCGCGTAATAGGCGCGCTCGCCGTGCGGCACGACGATGTTGAGGCCGTCGGCTGCGCCGCGTTGGAAGATTACGACCAGGCGTTTGTTCTTTGCGGCTGCTGACTCAGCCGCATAAGCGGCACGAGTCAGGAATGCGGGAACGGCGGCGGTGCCGATCACGGTTAGCCCACCGTTTATTAGAAATGCGCGCCTTGTGATTGACATTTGTGCTCTCTCTAACGAACCGCTCCGTAGTCGCTTCGAACATTCTGGCTCAGTGCGAATTTTCGTTCGGTCCGCACCGGCGTGGACACCCGCGACCTGCACTATTTCCTTTGAAACTCTGGTGATCCTAATAGTAAACCTGCGATCAGAGTGTTGTCTGAAACTTGGGATGAATCGTCGCGCTTGCGGTTGCTGATCTTGGAATCTTGCAACCGTGCGGTGATTGCGTCTTGCGTCTGCTTAGAAACGTCTCCTGCCAGTAGACCGTTTTCCAGTGTGACCACGGTTTGTTGTGGATCAGCGGGTACATGCGTGCCTTTTACTTTTCCTGCGGTGAGCGCCAGCGCAAAATTCATGCGTCCCAAAAGCGCGGAGGAATTGACCCAGGCATCGGCCTTCATGGAATAGCCCGTCGGCGGCTGCAGTCCGTAGAGCGGCATTCCCATGGTCTGCAGCTGACGCGCAATGGGCTTGGCATCGGTCACTTCGGCGCCGCTGGCTCGCACGGCCGAGACTACGAACTCCAGTGGAGTTTTTACTTTGGCGCGATATGCGTCGGGCGCCCAAAATTCGGGTGAGTCCAGCATCGTCTTGAGCACTTCGCGGATGTTCCCGTCTTTTTTCAAGAATGTTTGGGCCATGCTATCGACCAAAGTTGGCGGTGGGTCGTCCGAGACGAAACGCATTGCCAGTTTCGTGCACACGAACTTCGCAGTCGACGGATGATGAGCCAGGATATGCAGGACTTCAAGGCCTTCCCTCTCGCCTTTTGGTTTGATGCGGTGGCCGAGGACGATCTTGTCTCCGGGCTCATGAGTGTGTTCTTCGAACGTGAAGCCGCCGCCCTGCTTGGGTTGCTTCAGCGTCCATCCGGTGAAGACGCGGGCTACCTCGGTGACATCGTTTTGGGTGTAACCGCCATTTACGCCGAGGGTGTGCAGTTCCATCAGCTCGCGACCGTAGTTCTCGTTCAGGCCGTTGCGCTTGCCTTTGGATTGGTTGGTCTGGCTTTTGTTTCTGATCCCTTGCCTTGCTTGTTTATTAGCTCGTTTGGGAATGCCGTTGGCTACGTCGGAGTTTGGACCCACGCTCAGCCAGTTATCGAGGTAGAAGAGCATGGCGGGACTCTGCGCGGTCGCGACCAACAAATCCTCAAATTTGCCCAGGGCGTGCGGGCGAATGACGTCGCGCTCGTAGCTGGTGAGCAGGTAGCGGTCGGCGCCTTTGCCGAGGAATACGTTGAAGTGATTGAACCAGAAATCGGTCATCACTTCCTGCAGCTGGCGATCGCTGTAGATGGCACGCAGCAATTTGCCCTCGACGAGTTCGTCGGTGACGACTTGTTGAGGATTGTCGAGCGCCATCAGGGTCTCTTGCTGCTCCGGACTCATACCCTCCAGCAGTTCGTCGCGCTTATTCGCGTTCAGCGACGCGGTTAGCACTCGCTGCTCTCCAGGCGGCATCTTGAGGACTGCCTTGAAGCGCTGCCCGGGTGACATATCCAGGAGTTGCTCCGCATCCACACGGTTTTCTCCCGTGCGCGCGCGATCGTCGCCAGTCATCTTGTCTGGCTTGCCGCTGTTGTCAGGGACAGCAGCGCCTCCTTGAGGGCCATCCTGCTTGCGTTCCATTTTTTCCTCATAACGTTCCAGTTGCGCCTCGTAAACCGCCCGCTGGAGCGGGCCGGATGGAAGTGACTGTTTGCCGTCCGCGATTGCCTTGATCCGCTGCTCCGGTGGAAAGTGTGCGACTAATTCGACCGTGCCCATGCGCAAGGTGCGGAGCGGAGAAAGGCGGGCTTCGAGCATGCCGTCGTCTATCTTTTCGGGGTGAAGTTGCTCATCAATCCACTTGTCTACGCCGATGGCCAGCACATGATCAACGTCGCCGGGCCGGGGGCCGAAGGTCAGGCGGTTTAAGGCGTGCAAAGCCTGCTTCCGCTGGTCCATGTGTGCGGCGGCTTGTTTGTCTTTTTTCTTGCCGAGTGCCAGTTGGGCGGAGATGGTAAATCCCAGCAAACCCAGTACGAGGCCGATTTGGAGGCGTCCAAACTTCATGCGGACACAGGCAGGTTATTAGAATTATGAACCCGGTGGGGGAAAAAAGGTTGCTGGCAACAAGGTTACGGGAGGGAATCAGCACAGAGTCACAGAGAACTTCTTAAGCTCTTTCTTTGTAACTATGTGTCTCTGTGGTGATTCGGCACGAGTGAAATCCGAAACCGGTGGCGTCCGGGGCTACGTTGCCGGTTGCCTAGTTTGCACGTTCGGCTTTGATGATGACCGAAGTGATGTCATCGTCTTGCAGATCGCCTTGGGCGAATATGCGGGCTGCTTGATAGAGGCCATCCGCGATATTTGAAGCTGGATCGAGGGTGTGGGCCTGAATGTAATCAAGGACACGCTGGGTGCCGAATTGATGTCCGTCTGGCGTGGTCGATTCGGTGACTCCGTCGGTGAGGAACACTGCAATCTCTCCTGGAGCCAGTTGAATTGCCGGCTGCAGCGTGAACTTGCTCTCGGGGAACAAGCCGAGCGGTGGGCCGGTGCTTTCCAAGGAGCATTTCACTTTACCGGAATCGAGGTGCACGAAGCCGGGAACGTGGCCGGCGCTGGCGTAGGACAAAGTTTGATGTTCTGGATTCAGTCGGGCCAGAAAGAGGGTGACGAAATGCCCGTGTTCCAAATCTCTTAGCAGCATCTGATTGACCCGAGCCAGAATGTCATTGAGTTCCAACTGCATGGCAGCGAAGCACCGCACATAGGCTCGGGTGAGCGCCATGACGAGTGCGGAGCTGAATCCGTGCCCTTTGGCGTCGGCTACCGCGATCACAAGCGAGCCATCGACCATGGGGATGAAGTCAAAGTAGTCGCCTCCAGTTTCGTCGGCGGGATGGGCGGAGGCGCCGATATCGAAGCCAGAGACGACCGGCGCTGCGGCATAGAAGCGCTGCTGAATATCGCGAGCCAGCTGCAGCTGAAATTCCTGCTCCTGCTTTTTTCTGAGTTCGGTGACGTCCTGGGACACGGAGACGAAGTGGGTAAGATGGCCGGATTCATCGCGCACGGATGTGATGGTCTGTTGCGCCCAGTAGAGTTCACCGGACTTCTTGCGGTTGATGACCATTCCTTTGAAGGAAAGGCCGTGAGTGAACTGGGCCCACATCTGGCGGTAAAATTCTGCGTCATGGAGGCCAGACTTCAGGATTCGCGGAGTCTTGCCCAGGGCTTCGTCCCGGCTATAGCCGGTCGTCGTCTCGAATGCTGGATTCACGTACTGGATCACGCCTTGGATGTCGGTGAGCACAACGCTGTCGGCGGTTTGTTCCACGACCCGCGAAAGCAGTATGAAACTTTGAACCGCCTCGCGCCCCTGGGTGAAATCGTGAAACATCATCACTCCGCCTGATACCTCTCCGGCAGAATCTTTGAGCGGCCAGGCGTTTACTCGAATCCACGCTCCGGGACGGTTTTGATAATTGCGCAGGTAGATGAGCTCGTCGAGTACTTCCTGGCCGCGAATGGCACGAACCAGCGGTAAGTGATCAGGTGGCACAACGGAGATCTGGTCTGGCAGGTACCAGCCTTCGAGAGAGGCGGTGGCAGCGGGTAGAGTGTCGGCGATGCCAATGCCCAAGATTTTTTCGGCAGCCGGGTTGGAGAACAGAAATCTGCCCTCTCGATCCGCCACGATTACGCCCCAGGGCAGGCTTTCAAAAATTACCTGCAACGCGTCGGATTGCTGGGCGAGCGCTTCGTATCGATACTCCATCGTGGTTGCCACGGTCATCTCTGTCGGTTCCCGACCGCTTTAGGTTTGGCCTTTCCTGGCAAAAGAGTGGTCCACGGGGCAGGCTGGTTTGTGTTTTGATCGAAGGTACTGGTTGGTACAGGTCAATGATCGGCGAGTCTCGGCGGAACTTTAGCGGGCGGGGTGCGTTCTCATGATCCGCGAATGGTTCGGCCAACTTCTGTGGAAAGTACCGTAAAACCCAAAGAAACTGGGTGAATTCACCGAAGCAACAAGAAACAGACGGAGAGATGGGCGTGATTCTGGCTACGTCAGGTACAACCGGCCATGACTCATTTTGTGCTGCAGGCTGGCGGCGAGTTGATCAACGTCGGCGGCGGCGATGTCGCCCATACGATCTTGAAGGAAGGGCGTGCGGTTGCTGCCAACGGTATCGCGGCGGACTTGCAGAAGCAAAGCGTGTACTGCATTCGGATCAAATTTTTGCGGAGTCAGCCGCACGATTTCGTTCAACGTACTGCCCAGCGAAAGACGCTCGCGGTAAGGGCGCTCGCTGGTCATGGCGTCGAAGGTGTCAGCCAGGCCGACAATGCGCACTTGCATGGGTACATCTTCAAGAAGCAATCCGTCGGGATAGCCGGAACCGTCGCTGCGCTCGTGATGCCAGCGCACGATCTCCGGGATGCGGGGCCAGGGAAACTGAACGCCACTCACAATCTGATGGCCAACGATGGTGTGGTCGGCCATTTCGCGGAATTCTTCGGCATCCAGAGAAGTTGGCTTGCCGAAAAGACGCTTATCCACGGCAACCTTCCCAATATCGTGCAGGTAACCGGCCGAGCGAAGCGCGGCAACTTCGGCCGGATCCATGCTCATGGCTTCGCCGATGGCGGAGGAGTAGCGTCCGACGCGCAGCGAGTGTCCTTGAATGTTGATGTGTTTGACGTCGATGGCAGTTGCAAAAGCTTCCAGTGCGTTGTCGTAGAAGCCGTGCAGGGACGCCATGAGGTGGAGATTTTCGGAGACGCGCTGGGCGAGCGTCTGGGTCAGCGCGTGATTGTGAATGGCGAGAGCGACATAGTGGGAGAGCAGGCCCAGGGCCTCGAGTTCGCTGGCATCGTAGAAGCCATCTCCGTCGCGACGACCCAGGGTGAGGATGCCGACAAGTTTGCTGCCGACCTTCAAAGGGACGATGCACTTGAAAAGTTCCGGAGCAACATTTCCATTAGCGCTTATATACAAGTCGTAGGAGCCTGCGTCTAGGACTACCGGTTCGCGGGACGAGACCAGGGCGTGAACATGTCTTGGCAGCAGAGGGATGACGGCGGGTTCCGGCATTAGGATGAACCCGTCGGCTGCAATGGAGGTGAGCAGGGAGGGCCGGTCGCTATAGATGAATAGCGCGCCTTCGCGAGCGCCACCAGCCTCCAGCGCCGCGGACAGCATGGCGCGCGCGGTTTCAGGAAACTCGCGCTCGGCGGTCATCTCGGGACCGAGATCGGAGAGAGCTTCGACCGTTCGCAGAAGACGCCGAAAATTGTCTTTTTGCAATGCCACGCGCTGGGGGAAGCAAAACCAGAGCAGAAAAAGAGTAACACGCATCAGTTATCGAACTTGTTAGTACTTTGGTGCAGCAGTTAGCCGAACGGCAAACAGACCTGCGGTCACATTGCAGTTGCACTAATGGCGAAGTGCCGGACGCCGGATAGCCTTGAATGCCATCTCATTCGCGGGGCTGCCGGTCTGCTTCTTCCATTCGAAAAAGAGTTCCGAATAAGTTGCGGTGATGTAATCCCTGCGCTGGATTTGGAGCAGGTGCGCGCTGCGATCAATCCAGCGTGAGGGGCCTTCGATCTCACCGAAGTTGCCGATCGGAGTTTCGTCCACGACGACGTGTCCTTTGCCGTCACTCCACTCGGCACGGAATTTCTCGTACCGGAAGGTTGGGGTAAATCCCAGAGCGCTCAAGATGGCGTCCATCTTTGCGCCATCCGCGACTTTGGTTTCAGTCTCCACTCGTGTTTTGTGACGTCCGGCCTTGCCTTTCGCTTTGTGAGTTAGCACCCACACTGCGCCGTATTTGCGCAACCGAAGCAATTCGCTGCGCTTGCGTAGGAATTGGCCGGGTAAATCATAGAGCGTATTCATTTCGTGGGTGCGGGGAGTAATCAGTCGGAAGCCAGATTTTCGCAGCCGTTGATTGAAAGTTCGTACGTTGTCGACTCGAAACTTAATTTCGATTTCGTTATAGGAGGCCATGAGAAGAAGTATAAGAGGCTTTACGCGGGACTAAATCACTACGCGAAGGTTGGCAGCTTTACCAAATCGCTTGGAGGCACGGGCTCTAACGGTTCACCGGCCTTCTTCCAGGCAGCCACCCCGCCCACGATGACGAACGCGTTGAATCCCTGTTCCCGCAGTTGCAGCGCCACCCGGGCGCTGGTCGCTTCGCGGGCTCAAGTACAGTAGACATAAATGTCTTTATCCTTGGGGAGAACTTTGAGTTCCTCGGAAAGGTTGTTGGGTTCAATACGGATTGATCCCTTGATACGCTCCGCCTTCGCATCGTAATAGCCGTGACTGCGGACATCGAGGATCAGAACCTTATCTCGTTCTTCCGATTCCAGCTTGCGCGCCAGTTCTTCCACTTGTACCCGCGGAACCACGCGGTAGACTTTGTTTTTGTGGTAGAGCCAGAAACGGTAAGCAGTGTAGGCGACTGCTGCTACGAAAAGTACTTCTCCAAATACATGGCTCGCAGTCTGGAATCCGCGGGTGAGTGCGGCCAGAAAATCACGAAAGAGAAATCCGAGTCCGCCATAGGCCAGGATGTATAACGACGCGCCCGCAGAGTCCAACCGGAAGAACGTATGGGCAGGCATCCGCATGCTACCGGCGAGGGGCGGGGCCATGGTATTGACGCCGGGGATAAACTTGGCGATCAAGAGCGTGGTCTTACCCCGTTTGTAAAAGGACTCGGCTGAACGCAGGACACAAGACTCTGGATTTACGGACAACCGGCACAGCAGACCCAGCAGGCTCCAGCCCATGTAGCCGCCCAGAATGAAGAGCAGCGAGTCTCCGATGAGCATCGCGGTGATGGCGGTAGCCAAGGCCTTCGGCAGGCTCAAAGTATGGCCCGCAACAGCGGCGCCTCCGGCCACCAGGGCCAATGCCGCGGGAACCGGCAGTCCGATCGCCTCGGCCAGCACCACCGCGAAAATGAGGACGTACCCGTGATGCGCGATCAGTGAAAATAGGTGGTTCATCGACTCGTCGCGTTAGACTGACATATTAGATAGACCGCAAGGTCAAGGAGATTCAAGGTCAACGAGGAATAATCGAAATGCCGGCAAAAACCAAAATCACCCGCCGCTATATTAATCTCTCCGATCGCAAGACCCAACTGCCCTTCAGTGACGCCGTGCTCGTAGGTGACACTCTTTATCTTTCTGGGCGCATCGGCATCGATCCCGCGACGGGCTTAGCTCCGGATGATATCGATCGGGAGTTAGCTCTGTTGTTTGACGGTTTCGATGCCGTGCTCAGCGAGGCGAATATGAGTATGGATGATCTGGTTTGGGTGCACGTGTACTCGCCGGATATTTCGCTTTGGGAGCGGTTCAATGCTGCGTATCTGAAGCGCTTCTCAAAAGAGTTGCCAGCGCGCGCTTTCATCGGTTCGGGACAGCTATTGTTGGGGGGGAGATTCGAGATGATGGGAGTTGCGATCAGAAGGTCTTAGACTATTTGTCTCTCGCGACTACAAACTCCGGGGCCCACAACAAGGCTCGCTTGATTTCGCTGTCGGGGAAACCGCAAATCGCGTTTCGCGCCAGCCCGGCGTACTGCGTGGCCAGAGCATTGGCGGCTTCAACGGAGCCGTAGCGATTGAGAATGGCGAGGATTTCTCCGTGGGTCACGCCATCGAATGCTCGTTCCCGCACCACCTTGTCGATGCGCTCCCGTTCGTGAGACGTGCAGCGTTCCAGAGCGTGGATCACGGCCATCGTCACCTTGCCTTCACGCAGATCGCTGGCTACGGGCTTGCCCAGCACGTCCTCGGATGCAGTCAGGTCGAGCACGTCGTCGACAATCTGAAACGCCATGCCGAGGTCGCGTCCATACTGCGCCAGGTTTTCCTCCTGCTCTGGAGTTGCACCGCCCAGAATCGCCCCGATCCGCATGCATACGGAGAACAAGCATGCGGTTTTGCGGAAGATCAGGTCGAAGTGCTCATCGGAGGAAATCAGTTTACCCAACTTCTCCATCTGCAAGAGTTCGCCCTCGACCATTTGCTGGGTCAGATCAATCAGCGTGTCAAGGATGCGAAAGTTACGCTCCTGCACGGCGATCTTGAACGCCTGCATGTAGAGCCAATCGCCGGCCAGCACGCACTTGGAGTTTCCCCATTGTGTGTTGGCGGCGGGACGGCCACGCCGGGTCTGGGCTTCATCGATGATGTCGTCGTGGACCAGTGTGGCGGTGTGAATGATTTCCACGACTGCGCCCAGTTTGATAGCTCCACGTCCCGGATAATTGAAAAGCTTGGCTGACAGCAGCAGCAGCATGGGACGAATGCGCTTGCCACCCCCGCTGCGCAGATACTCGCCGATCTCGGTGATTGCCTCAACGCCGGAGACGGTATCCCGCCCGAACTCGCGCTCGATGGCCGACAGATCACCGCGCAGCAATTCGAAAATCTCTTTTCCGTTGATGCCGGCCTGCGCGCTCAATTGGTTCGTCCCCAAGTCCGAAGCCTCAACCGTAGAATTCGCAGAACGTACTAGTTTGTTCTGTAATTTGTAAACTGCGTATCAATACCAAAATCCTGGGCGCGCAGGAGCGCGATGATTTCCTGCAGCGCATCACGATCTTTCCCGCTCACCCGCACCAAGTCCCCCTGAATCGACGCATTCACTTTCTTTTTGGAGTCCTTAACCAACTTGACAATCTGGCGCGCCTTCTCGATCGGGATGCCCTGCTGCATGGTGATCTTCTGCTTTACCGTCCCACCGGCGGCGGGCTCCACTGCGCCATAGGTCAATCCCTTGAGGGAAACCCCGCGTTTCACGAGTTTCTGCTGGAAGATTTCGGTAACAGCTTTCAGTTTGTATTCATCGGCGGAGTGCAGATTGATGGCGTCTTTGCCCTCGAGTTCGATGTTCGACTTTGAGTCTTTCAAATCGAAGCGCGTATGAATTTCCTTCAATGCCTGCTGGATGGCGTTTGCGACTTCCTGCAAGTCCAGTTTGCTCACGATGTCAAAAGTGTTCTCTGGCATATCCTTATCTTCTAATCAATAGATTACGTAGTCTAACGGAAAGATGCTCTTAACAAGCTAAATGGAGTTGAGCTTTTCGTGAAGCGAAAAGAACCGGTAGAAATTGTTCGTAGTCTGCAAGCCGATCTCCTCGGTCGAAAGCCCGCGCAATTCGCCCAGTTGCCGCGCTACTTCTTTTACGAACGAGGGTTCGTTGCGCTTGCCACGATGTGGAACCGGTGCCAGAAACGGTGAATCGGTTTCTATCAGAATGCGGTCGAGCGGCGCTTGTTTGGCGGTCTCGCGAATCTGCTGAGCTTTCGGAAAAGTTACATTCCCAGCGAAGGAGATCATGAAGCCCATGTCGAGGGCCTGAGTGGCATGCGCCCAGCTTCCGGTGAAGCAGTGCAGGATACCTCCAACTCCGCCTTCAGCCCAATGCTCTCGTAACAACTTGAGGCAGTCCTCCCAGGCATTCTCGCTCCGGTCAGATGGGCGGCAGTGGATCACAATCGGCAGCTTGGCGGATTGCGCCAGTTGCAGTTGCTTTAAGAATACCTGCTGCTGCACGTCTCGCGGTGAATGGTCGTAGAAATAGTCCAGCCCAATCTCGCCCCAGGCGATGACTTTGGGCCTCTTTGCCAGGTGCGCCATTTCTTCGAAATCGGCGTCGCTGGCCAATTTTGCCTCGTGAGGATGAATTCCAATCGTGGCATAAATGAAATCGTGTTGATTGGCGAGTTCGATGGCGCAGTCGAGAGACCCTGGGCCGGTTCCGCTGCCAATGGCGAGAATGGTTTCAATTCCGGCATCCTGGGCGCGCTGCAGCATGGCGGGGCGGTCTGGATCGAACTGCTCCATCTCGAGATGTGCGTGGGAATCGACGAAGATCGGTCGTTGGTCGGTGGTCATTGGTCGTTGGCGGTGTGGTGACGGACGACTCGCCCGTCCGGGGTCGACTAGTTTGTCCGAGTCAAAAGCTCGCGTTACTTCAATCTTGTTCCGACCGGCACGTCTTCGAGAAAGCCCGCCAGCACAGCCTTTCCGCCCTCGGGCGAGGCGGCCACGATCATCCCATTCGATTCCAGTCCTCGGAGCTTCCTGGGTGCGAGGTTGGCCACGATCACTACTTTCCTTCCGATCAACAACTCCGGCGCATACGACTCGGCGATTCCGGCCACAACCTGTCGAACTTCCGTGCCCAAATCGACTTCCAGACGCAGCAACTTATCGGCGCCTTTGACTTTCTCGGCGGCTTTCACTTGGCCGACGCGCAACTCGACCTTTGCGAAATCATCGATGCTGATCTTGCCATCTGCGACGGTCGCTGCAAGCTTTGCGGGGGGCTGTGCAGCCACGGCCTGCGTGGCGACAGGAACAGTCGCTGTCGCCTGTGGTGAAGCGTCAGGTTGCGGTACGGTTGTGCTCGGTCCGCCTCGTTGCTGCTCTTCCATCGTCTGCATCCTTTCGATTGTGCTTTTGTCGGCGCGCGGGAATACGGGTTCGACCTTGCCTAGCTTTGTACCCAACCGGAGCTGTCCCCACTTCAAATCCGAGAGAGGAAACGTACGAATATCGCCAAGGCCCAACTGCGACCAGATCCTCGAAGTCGCGTCGGGGATCACGGGGTGCACTAATGCGGTGACGATTCGCAACGCTTCCGCGCTGGTGTATAAAACCGTGGCCAAGCGCGAGCGGCTCTCTTCATCCTGCTTTTCGCCCAAAGCCCAAGGCTCATTTTCGACAATATACTTGTCGACTGCGGCTACCAGGCCCCACGCAACCTCAAGAGCACGCGAGAACTGGTATTGATCAACCAAATCGCCGTACTCAGCGCTTACTTTGCGTGCGCTCTCCGCAATCGCATTGTCGCCCGCTTTGTGAGCGACCGCTGCGGAAGGATAGGGCACCTCGCCACGAAAATATCGGGTGATCATGGTCAGCGTGCGGCTGGCGAGATTGCCCAGTCCGTTGGCCAAATCTGCGTTGTAGCGCTGGACAAGCGCGTCGAAGGAAAACGATCCATCCTGGCCGAAGACGACTTCACGCAGCAGGAAATAACGCAATGCGTCCGCGCCCAGCACATCGAGAATGGTTTCGGTGCGCACGATATTTCCGCGCGACTTCGACATCTTGTTTTCCTCGAACAGCAGCCAGCCATGCGCCACGATGCCCTTGGGCAAGGGAAGGCCTGCTGCCATGAGGAACGCGGGCCAATACACGCAGTGGAAGCGAACAATCTCTTTGCCGATCATGTGCAGATCAGCCGGCCAGTATTTCTTAAATGCCTCCTGGGCGCCTTCGTGCGACGACCCGTAGCCGATGGCTGTGATGTAATTCGCCAGCGCATCTAGCCAGACGTAGATCACGTGCTTCGGATCGTCAGGTACCGGAATGCCCCAGGAAAACGTCGAGCGGCTGATGGAAAGATCCCGCAGGCCGCCACGCACGAACGACATAATTTCATTCCGTCTTGTGTCAGGACGGATGAAGTCTGGGTGCTCGGTGTACAACTGCAGCAGCATGTCGGCAAATGCTGAAAGCTTGAAGAAATAGTTCTCTTCTTTCACCGTTTCTGTGGGACGCCCGCACTCCGGGCAAGGGGCGTCGGGACCGACCGCATCCACATAGAGTTCGTCGAACACGCAATATTGGCCAGTGTAAGTGCCCTTGTAGATGTGGCCGTTGTCGCGAATGCGCCGAAACAGTTCCTGCACCCGTTTTTTGTGGCGTTCCTCGGTGGTACGGATAAAGTCGTCGTTGGTGATGCCCATCCGGTTCCACAATGCCCGGAACTGGGCCGAAACTTCATCCGTGAAGTCTTGCGGAGTTTTGCCTGCTGCTTGTGCCGCTCGCTCGATCTTTTGTCCGTGCTCGTCAGTTCCAGTGAGGAAAAACGTGTCCGCGCCCAGCATGCGCTGGCGCCGCGCAATCGTGTCGCATGTAATCGTAGTGTAAGCGTGGCCGATGTGCGGCCGCGCGTTCACGTAGTAAATCGGTGTCGTGATGTAGAACTTCTTGCTCATGGTGCGTGCTTCCAAGGAATAGGACCGATCTGCTCTTAGGTTTTGCTTTGTGAACTTTCGTGCCTTTTGTCGGCTGATGACTTTCAGCGTTGACTGTTTACGTAAAGCTGCAGAGCCTCCTGCATGACCCGCTTCAGCGGTATGTGGCGCTCGGTTGCGATGCGGCGGCAATCTTCATATTCCGGAGCATAGTTCGTTACCGTGCCATTCATGCTGGCGACTTTCAGACGCACGTCCCCCCAGCGGGTTGCGACCGTTACCCATTCCCGGGCCAGGGTCTGACGTTTCTCCTCGCGGCGCCGCACTCCCAGAGTTGTGGTTTCCGCGAAAATCAGATCGGTCAATTTTGAAGCGTCCTCGGTGCGGCATAGAACGGTTAGCAGCATGCCCGGACGATTCTTCTTCATCTGCACGGGCATGCCAAAGGCATCCAGTGCGCCTTCCTCGAGCAAACGATCCATGACATAGCCGAAGACTTGCGGATTCAAATCATCGATATTGGCTTCGATCACTGTGATCGTTTCCTGGAAGATGTTATCCACAACCTCAGCCTCGGCCTCGCCGATCGTGAGCCGCACAACATTCGCATGTCCATCGAAGTCACGGGTTCCAGCTCCGTAGCCGGTTTTTTCGACTTTCATTCGCGGAAATGGAGCGAATCGTTTTGCCAGCGTCTTGACGATGGCCGCCCCGGTTGGGGTAACCAGTTCAGCTTGAATTCCGGACGCGTAAACCGGTGCATTTTTCAACAATTCGAGCGTTGCAGGCGCCGGCACTGGCAAGATTCCGTGGGCACATTTCACTGTGCCGCCGCCTACGTTGAGCGGCGAGCAGACGATTTCGTCGACGCCGAGAGCTTCGGCACCTACTGCCGCGCAGACAATATCCACCATGGCGTCGACTGCGCCGACTTCGTGAAAATGGATGCGCTCAATGTCGGTGTTGTGGATTTTGGCCTCGGCTGCGCCCAGCGCTTCGAAAATAGCGATCGCAGTCTTTTTTGCGGCCTCGCTGATCGTCGCCTTGCTTATGATGTCGCGGATTTCGTTCAGTCCGCGGCCATGTTCGTGCGGATGGCTGTGGTCTTGCTCGTGTTGATGCGGCACTGCAGAGTCCTCAGCGCCACGAGTCTCGATGTGTTCCGGGGATGCCACTCGCGCGCGCGAAGTCGTGGGCACTTGCAATCCGTAATTGTGTTCCAACAGGGCCACCGGCTGCGCTGCATTCGCATGGGCGTGGGCATGCTCCTGAGGGTGTTCGCTACTTCCGTGGGCGTGGGTCGATTGTCCCGATCGCCCCGCCTGCTGCTCCCAGTACAGTTCACGCGGCAAATCCTTTTCGCCGCAGGAATGGACATCGACCTTGGTTGCGCATATGCCGTTGCGCTGAACGCGGGAAACTTCCAGCCTTGCGCCGATGTTCAATGCCACAACCGTCTGCTCCAACAATTGCTCTCGCACTCCGGCGTCGACCAGAGCGCCGAGAAACATGTCGCCGCTGATGCCGGAGAAACAATCGAGGTAGGCTATGCGCATAAAATCTTGTCGTTGGTCCCTGCCGCTGATCTTACGAATGATCAGCGACGAACGGCCAACGGCTGATTTTCATCATAGGGAAGCCTGCAGATGGCGTCAAACCGCAGTGCCGCGAGCCCTCTGCTACAATCACTATTTTCCTTAACTGCCTAGAGGGACTCTTGTATCGTCATCTGGAACGCCGGCTTGCCCAGCAAATACGCGAGTTCTTGCGCCGCAGCTATGGCCTCGACTTACCGAAAATTGTCATCGAGCAGCCGCCTCGGGTAGAACTTGGCGAATACGCGCTCCCCCTTGCTTTTGAATTGGCTAAGAAGCTGCGCAAGCCACCGCGGAAGATTGCCGAAGAGATCGTTGCTGGCATCGGCGCGATCGAGGGCTTCGAAAAGCTGGAGATTGCCGGGGCTGGCTACATCAATGCCAGGGTGAACCGCGAGCGTCTCGCCACCGCAATTGCTGCTGATGAGAGACCGAAGATCGACATTCCAGAGGGCAAGGTTTTGGTCGAGCACTCCAGCATCAATCCCAACAAGGCTGCGCACATCGGGCACCTGCGCAATGCAATTCTCGGCGACACTTTTGTTCGCCTGCTGGGTTTTGCGGGCAGGGAAGTGGATGTTCAAAATTACATCGACAACACGGGTGTGCAAGTCGCGGATGTGATCGTGGGATTTTTGCATCTGGACAAAAAATCACGCGCAGAAATCGAGGAACTCACCAGGCAGCCGCGTTTCGATTACTACTGTTGGGATTTGTACGCCCAGGTTTCCGGCTGGTACGAGCTGGACAAGCAGAATCGCGACGCGCGTCAGCAGGTTTTGCATGCCCTCGAAGAAGGCGGAAACGAGACGGCTGCAATTGCTGACCTGATTTCAATTGCCGTACTGCGCCGCCATCTTGAGACGATGGACCGGTTGGACATCGAATACGACTTCCTGCCCCGCGAGAGCGAAATCCTTCATTTGCACTTCTGGGATGCGGCCTTTACCAAACTCAAAGATGCCGGCGTGCTCTCCTTCGAGACCGAGGGTAAGAATAAAGGCTGTTGGGTGATGCGGCGACCCAAGACCGCCAGCACGCAAGCCATAGGCGACGCGGGGGAAATACCGAAATTCGACCTTAAGTCGAAAGACCTGATCGTCGATCTGTATGTTTCCCAAGGCCCAGAGACCGGTGCTGTCCGTATCACGCATATCCCGACTGGGACCGTAGTGAGCTCGAAGAACGAGGCCTCTCTGGAGAAAAATCGCGAATGCGCCATGAACCTTATACGTTCCCAGCTTGCTGAGATGGAAAGCCAGAAAGTTATCGTTCGTTCTAACGGGACCGTCGGTTACGTCGGCAAAGACATCGCCTATCACTTATGGAAGTTCGGACTGCTGGGACGCGACTTCGGATATCGCAAGTTCTATCGCTATCCGAACGAGCATGACTGTTGGATTTCGACGACAGACGGCGAGCCCGACCATCCGCATTTCGGCGATGTGGCTGAAATCTACAACGTGATCGATGCCCGGCAAGCCGAGGCACAGAACACCGTGATCGAAGCGTTGCGCGGACTTGGCTACAACCAGCAGGCTGACCATTACACGCATTTTTCTTATGAGATGGTCGCGCTTACGCCACGTTGCGCGGCCGACCTGGGCTATCAGTTGTCGGATGAGGACAAGGGGCGGTCCTACATCGAAGTTTCTGGCCGCAAGGGCTTCGGGGTTAAGGCCGATGACCTGATTGATACGCTGATCGCTTCGGCGAAGAAGGAAGTCGATTCGCGCCATCCACAAATAAACGAAGAAGAGCGGATGACCATCGCCACACAGATTGCGGTTGGGGCGCTGCGATATTTCATGTTGAAGTTCACCAAGTCTTCCGTGATTGCGTTCGATTTCAAGGAGGCCCTGAGTTTTGAAGGCGAGACCGGGCCGTACGCTCAGTATGCGGTGGTTCGCGCCAGCAACATTTTTCGTAAGGGTGGACTCGATCCGGACATGTTCGCTGGAAGCGTAGCAAGCTACGTTTCTACAGCCGACTTTGCGAAGTACGTGAATGGCGCGGATGGGGATGAAATCTGGGAGCTATGGCTGGCGTCTTCGAAGACCTCTTTTGTGGTCGATCAATGCATTGCGACAACTGAGCCGGCTTATCTGGCAAAACATGTTTTTCAGTTGGCCCAGCTATTCAACGCCTTCTACCACCGGCATCCCATACTTGCGGAGCAGGACGAGGGCCGTAAGAGATTTCTGTTTGCGACTGTCGCAGTGGTGCGTCGTGAACTCATCCGGGCTTTGGCAGTAATGGGAATCGCGGTCCCGTCGGCGATGTGACAGAGCTTAGCTCTTACCTCGTCCGGCGATCATCATACCCGCCCCAACCACGACCAGCACCACGCTGAGAGCCGGAGGCAACCGATCTTCATCATGAGTGGTCACTCCAAGGTGGAGGTCGCCGGCGCTGACACCGTGGTGTTCCGAATGTGGTAACGGGGACGAAGAAGGAAAGAATTCCTAGAACCAGCACCACGAGGCCGATACCAAACAATGCTCTCATGAAAGATCTCCTGAGTGCAGACAGATGGGCTAGTCAGCGCAGCTTCAGATGCCGGCTACCTCCAAGAAGCTGCTTGGATAGTTTAGCCCGCGAATCCTCTGGCGAACTCCACCAAGCTTCTGACCGCGATCCCCGACGGTCCCTTGGCGATCCAAGGTTTATTCTCTTCCATCCATGCGGTGCCGGCGATGTCGAGGTGCAGCCAGGGAGTGTCTTCGGCAAATTCTTTCAAGAACATCGCGGCGTTCACGGCACCACCCCAGCGACCGCCTGAATTCACGATATCGGCAATGTTCGAGCGAATATTCTCTTTGTACTCGTCGTCGAGCGGGAGGCGCCAGAACTTTTCTCCCGCTTTCTCCATGGCTCGATTGAGGCGTTCGTACATCTTTTCGTCATTGGCAAAAACCCCGGCGTTGACATAGCCAAGCGCGACCACAACCGCGCCGGTGAGGGTGGCGGCGTCGATCAGGTGAGTGCAGCCGAGTTGTCGGGCGTAGCAGAGACCATCGGCGAGCACCAGGCGGCCTTCGGCGTCGGTATTGATAATCTCGATCGACTTGCCGGACATGGCGATCTGTATGTCGCCGGGCTTTTGCGCTTTGCCCGAAGGCATATTTTCGGTAGCGCAGATAATCGCTGTGACTCGAACTTTCGGCTTGAGCAGTGCGATGCCCCGCATCGCGCCGATCATCGCAGCGGCACCGGCCATGTCATATTTCATCTTCTCCATGCCATCGGCAGGTTTGATGGAGATGCCGCCGGTGTCGAACGTAACTCCTTTCCCAACCAGACCCAGCACCGGAGTCGCAGGCGCATCTGCCGGCTCGTAACGCATTACGATCAGCGCGGGAGGTTCATCCGATCCCTGGGCAACGCCCCAGAAGGCGCCCATTTTCAGGTCTTTGATCTTGTCGCCCCCGTACGCTTCAAATTTGAGGCCGACTTCCAGCGCCATTTTGCGGGCGCGCTCCGCAAGAATGGTTGGCGTCATTCGATTGCTGGGCTCGTTCACAAGGTCGCGCGTGAAATTCTGCGATTCACCAACGATGCGGGCTTCGTCCATCGCCTTCTGCAATGCGGCCTGGTCGCCCCGCGTAACCACGGTCACGGAGTCGATCTTCTGATCCTTGCGGTCACTCTTGTACGTGTCAGGATCGAAGTTGCCAACGAAAGCCCCTTCCACGATGGCCTTCACGGCTTCTTCACTTTTGGTATTCTGCGGAGCCAGAAAGCTGAAGCTGCGAATCCCCTTGGGCTTGAGGAAGCGAACGGCTGTCCCCGCCAGCTTGCGCAATTCCGAAGCCGTAAAATTCTTGGCCTTGCCGCCTCCCAACAGCAACAGGCGTTTTGCCTTCAGCTTTGCGGGACGATGCAGCAGCGTGGTTTCAAATATCTTGCCCGTAACCTCGCCGCTAGCCATCAGCTCGGACGTGACGTCTTTAACGACACTGTCGCTGGTTTCGACGCTGACTTCCTTCTTATCTTTTGGGCCATGATCGAGAACCACCACGGCCAGGCATTCGGTTTCGACCTCTGCGGGATTGGCAAAAGAAAGGTTGGTCTTCATAATTTGTGGTTCCAGTATCGTCGGCGAGTGGGGAAAAACGCAAGGGTCTATGCTTTCGCCAAGCTCAGAATTTCCCGGGGTGTTCTTTTTGTCTCTGTCCCGCATCTTAAATAATTAGGAGTGCATCAATGGTCAGGATGGTCTTCAGTTTGAAAGGAGAAGTCCATGAAGAAACATTTACTGGTGCTTGAGCTGACAATCGCAATCACCGTTCTGTTGTCGAGTGTGCAATTGATTTTTGCTCAGGAAAACCCGGCCGCCGTGGAGCCTGGAGTAAATCTCTTGGTGACGGTCGAGGCTCGGCACGGCTCGAATGTTCCCGACATTACCCGCGATGACGTGATGGTATACGAAGGGAAGGACCGCGACCGGGTGACCGGATGGCTACCGCTGCATGGCGACCACGCGGGACTGGAATTCTTCATTCTGATCGACGATTCATCGAGCGTCAGCCTGGGCTCGCAATTGGAAGATATTCGCCAGTACATCAATGCGCAGCCCCCCACTACGAAGATTGGAGTCGCGTACATGCAGAATGGCACCGCTCAGGTCGTGCAAAACCTCACCAATGACCACGCGCTGGCAGCCAAGGCGTTGCGGCTTCCCCTGGGAAGCCCCGGCGCCTCCGCGAGTCCATATTTTTCTTTAGAGGATTTGATCAAGCGCTGGCCCGCAAGCGAAGAACGCCATGAGGTTTTGCTGATCACCGATGGCATCGACCGATACTGGGGCAGCGGTCCGGACAATGCGTATGTCGACACGGTGATCGAAAAAGCCCAACGCGCTGGGGTGATCGTCTACAGCATCTACACACCGGGCGAGGGGCACTTCGGCCATAGTTATTGGCGCACTTACTGGGGGCAGAATTATCTTTCCCAGCTCTCCGACGAGACTGGTGGCGAGAGTTATTACCTGATTGGTTCCGCTCCGCCGGTTACGTTTACTCCCTATTTGGAGGACATGTCGCGCAAGTTAAACCAGCAGTACTTGCTGACCTTTATCGCGAAGCCTGAGAAAAAGGCTGGCATGCGGCGCATCAAGCTTCAGACTGAGGTGCCGAATGCAGAGCTCGTGTCTGCCGACCGAGTCTACGTTCCGGCTACACCGCAGTAGAGCGAATCTCGTCTGACCTATTCGCCAGCCGCCTGGGAGTATCTGCGGAAGAAGCTATCCTGCTTCCACTGCGGCCGGTGAGGGTCTTGAGCGACCGAGATCATTAGCCCGCGAACTACTTCTTCATAGAGCGCCGCGGCCGGCAGATCCACTGGCTGATTCAAATCGTCGGAGGGCGCATGATAGCGTTGGGTGAGCCACTCTTTGAAAATCTTTTGTTCGGGAGAGCCAGGAGTAGCGCCGACTCCCATCGCCAACGCCGGAATTCCGTGCCGGATGAAGTTGTACTGATCGCTACGAATAAAGATATTTCGCTGCGGCTCAGGATCGGCTTGCACACTGACACCATGCGCCTGCGCGACTTCCTGGGCCATGTCTCCGAGGTCGGACTCCGCCAGCCCGAACACGGTAAGCAGCTTAAGCGGAACAATGGGCAGGAACATGTCAACGTTGATATCCGCTACCATTGACTTCGGATCTACCGTGGGATGCGCGGCGAAATATTTTGAGCCAAGCAATCCTTTTTCTTCTCCCGTAACAAACAGGAACAAAATCGAGCGATTGAGTTTTTCGGGCGACTTCTTCAGCGAAGACGCGATGTCCAGCAGTAAAGCGCTTCCAGACGCGTTATCCATCGCTCCGTTGTAAATGCGATCGCCGTTGATGGGCTCGCCGATGCCGAGATGGTCGATGTGAGCTGACAGCACAACGTATTCATTCTTGAGTGTGGCGTCGTTCCCCGGCAGCCTTGCGATCACATTGGCCGACTCCAGGTCCTTCTTTTCAAGCTTGACTTTCGCCTTGATCGAAGCCGTCAGCGGGAAGCGGGGAAGTTGTTTCCGGCCCTTGGCTATGTTTATGAGTTCTTCAAAACTGTGGCCGGAACCCTCGAAAAGCTTTCCAGCACTCGCGGGATTGAAATACAGGGCGAGCTTTTCGCCTTCCGTGTCGTTGAATTCCGGATCAGCTAAAGACATGCTGGGACGCGTACGGGCCAGCGACATACGGGACCAGGGAATATCCATGGACGCGGGATTAGCAATGCCAATCATTCCGATTGCGCCAGCTTTGTGCAGAGTTTTCCAGCGTTCGGCAGTAGATTGATAATGAGAGGCAAGGGGGCCGGGGACGTCGGCGGGCGAACCGTTCAAAATCACGGCGACTTTGCCATGCAGGTCGAGTCCGGCCAGGTCGTCGTAATTTTTCTCGGGAATGCTCAACCCATATCCGACGAAGACCAATGGCGCTTCTACTTCGGGCGCAAGGTCAACCCGCGTGCTGAAGAAGGCATCCTCGCCGAGGGTGAGGGGTTCAACTTTACCGTTGCGCACCAGAGCCAGGCTGGAATCTTTTTCGACGATCGCGCGGGATATAAATTTTGCCGTTTGGTAGTAGCCATCGGTCCCGGCCGGCTGAAGCCCCGCCTGTTTCAATTGATCGACAATATAAGTCTCCGCTCTGCGCAACCCTGCGCTGCCGGTCTCACGACCTTCCATATTGTCGTCGGCAAGAACCTTGACGTAGTCCCACCAGCTTTTGCCGTCGAAGTGGGTGGGCGCTGTTTGTTGGGAGAACGCCGAGGTCGCAATCAACAAAGCCGAGATGGGCAGAAGCTTCTTTAGCATTGAATAAATTCCTCCACGAGCATGTTTAGAAAAAAAATCTCACCACACCCTGCATTGATTAGCTCGCACCATCCGGTCGCCTTTCTTGCAGGAGAAGGCTTGCTGAAACTCGGGCATGTTAGAGACAACATTATTCACCCGGTATTTGGGGATGGAGTGCGGGTTGGTCAGCACCACGGTGCGCATCAGCTCAGGGCGATACTGCTGGCACCAAGAGTTGGCAAAGGACACAAAGAACTTTTGTCGCGGCGTCCAGCCGTCGGCTTCTTTATCATCTATCGACTTGCCTTCCGTCTGAAGCTTACTGGTCACGGCCATCAAGGACAGTCGCAGGCCGCCGTTGTCGGCTGTGTCCTCGCCCTGGGTCAAGTGTCCGTTCTGCTTGACGCCAGCCTCCGGTATTTCCTGGGTGTATTCGTCGGCAATGCACTCTCCACGCTGTTCGTAGGCCTTCGCGTCCGCTGGCGTCCACCAGTCGCGAAGATTTCCCTGGGCATCGAACTTGCGGCCTTCGTCGTCGAATCCGTGCGTAATTTCGTGTCCGATTACCATGCCGATGGCGCCGTAGTTCACTGCGTCTTCCATGCCGCTGTCGAAAAACGGCGGTTGCAGGATCCCGGCAGGGAAGTTGATGGTATTCAACTGCGGATCGTAGTATGCGTTGATGGTAGGTGGCGTCATGCCCCACTCTGAGCGGTCGACCGGCTTGCCAATCTTGCCGAGTTGCCGATGGGACTCGAAGGTCGTCGCCTGATGAACATTGTCCAGATAGCTGGTGCGGGCGATCTTCACCGAGGAGTAATCGCGCCAGTGATTGGGGTAGCCAATCTTGTCTTCGATGGCGTGCAACTTGATTTTTGCTTGTCCCTTGGTAGCCGGCTGCATCCAGTCAAGACTGGTTATGTCCTGGTCCAGCGCATGTTCGATGTTGTGCACCATCGCGACCGTGCGTTGTTTGCTTTCCGGCGGAAAAGCAACAGTCACGTATGCTTCTCCCAGGGCCATTCCAAGGTCACGGTCGGCAGCACGCACGCAACGCCGCCAGCGAGGCGTTTGCTCCTTTGCTCCAAGTAATGTGTGGGAATAGAAATTCCAATTCTCGTCGACAAAAGCTTTACCCAAGTACGGAGCCGAACCGTGGACCAGGTGCCAGCGCAAATAGACTTTCCACTCATCCACCGAGTGCTGTTGGATCAGCGAGTCGAGATTACGGAAAAATTGTGGTGAGCTTACCAGGTAATGCGGCGAAGAAGGAGGCGCCGCGACCACCTCGACGTAATGCTTCCAATCGAACGAGGGCGTCAAGGCCTGGACTTGGTCCAAACTCATCTTGTTGTTTAAGTTCTTGGGATCGCGACGCGCAACATTGTCCATCTGGGCCTGCGCCATGGCGGTTTCTATCGTAATAATCGTTTTCGCGTCGGCGGCCGCTTGGGTTGCGCTTTCGCCTGAAAGCGCCAGCATCTTGCTGATGTGGGCTTCGTACTTGGTGCGGATTTCCTTCGACTTGTCGTCTTCCTTTACATAAAAGTCGCGATTCGGCAGTCCCAACCCGCCCTGATCGATAGCGGCTACGACTTTGCTTGCGTCGTCGAAATCTTGTTGTTGTCCGAAGCCCAGGAGTGCAGCCCCAGTCTGATTGTCATCGCTTTGCCAGGCGCCAGGAATCGCTTGATGAATACGGGCAACCTGGTCGGCAAGCTGAGACTTGTTTTTCATCTCATCAATGCGTTCCAAGCCAGCTTTCAAATCATGGGTTCCGGCTGCTTCGATTCCCGATTCATCCATGCAGGCGGCCCAATAGTCGCCGATTTTCTGGTCATAGTCCGTGCGCTTGCCAGTCTGCGCCGCGGCCTTCTCCATGGCCTCCCGCAGAATATTTTCATTCCAGTACCGCAAGCCGCTGCCCGTCCCCCAGGCCACCTGGTCCGCGGGAATGGGGTTTGCTGCATTCCATTTGCTGCACGCATATTGATAGAAGTCCTGGCAAGGATCGAGCGACTTATCGACCAGGCTGGGATCGAAGTGCGCCAGTTTGGGCGCGCTAGATGACGCGCTCGCGGTCTGTGCCTGCGCGCAAACTATACCGGGCGGCGAACAAAGCAGAATGGCAATGACGCAGAAACGTGAAATACGCATCGATGAGCTCCTGAGGATCGACAACAGAAATGCGGGACTGGCGCTGCAAAACGATTTGGCTTGAGGGTATGCAAGTTCTAAATATCTGCGCCAAGAAGTTTATCGCAGTTTCCAACCCTGTGCGTGTGCTTCGAATATTTTTGACTCTTTGGAATAGAGATGGAAGAGGAAAGGCGGGAGAAAAGTAGGGAGCTTCGCCGACAGGCTTGAAGCTCCCTCACGGGGTTGACAACCCGACACTAGCTCGTGGGACTGATGTCTGAAATATGGATCATGCTCGTGCTGCTATCGAGGGTGCCATTGATTTTTACCTGCTGGCCTACGAACTGCTTTGCTTTGTCCTGATCATCCAACTGATAGTTCATGTCGCTCGTCCTTAACACATACTTGCCAGCTGCTTTTACTACGGTTCCGGTGAAAGCGGTGCCTTGAGTGCTTTGCATCGAAGAGGACGAATCCTGGGATGGCGAACTCGGCTGCGTGCCTTGCGTGTCCGGACTTGTCTGCTGCCCATTCTGCATATCCGAGGTTGGTTGCTGGGTGCTGGGCTGGGCGGACTGATCTTGCTGAGCGAAGCCGACCGCGGAGAGTGCCATAGCGAGTGCCGTTGTAGCCATTACGGTAATGAGTTTTTTCATTTCTTATCCTCCGAATTTGGACCGCTTTAGAGCGAGCTTTATTCAACTCAGTGCAAACGCAGTGCCAATTCCGGCCAGGAGCAATCCCAGTCACATAGCCGGAGAGCGTACAGTCGGTCTGCATGAAGTCGGAGGTTTTTGCCGAATAAACATGAAAGTTATTCGTACAGGGAAGACCGTAAGTGGGCCTTAGGTGCCGGCCGATGTGTGTGCCCTAGTGCAGCGGCGATACACGAGCCAGCGCGGTCTTCAATTCTTCAGGTTTAAATCCGAAGGGACCGGGCTTGCTCTTGTAAGCAACACGCCCGGTGGCGTCGATGAGGTAGAGGCGGTCCGGCCATCCAGTGTAGGCGTGGTCCGTGGAATTGCCGAATTCATCCAGCACTGCGGGAATCTTTATGCCGAGTTTTCGCACGCAGGCTCCGGCTACCAAAGCGCGCTCCTCTTCGCTTCTTGGGCTGGCAAAAACCACGTTGTCTTTGAGATTGCGCTGCATCTGCCAAACGTCGCTAGGGTGTGCTTCGGTAATGTAGACGATCAGAAATGCGACTTCGCCTCCGTACTCTTCGTAAAGCTGGTTGAGAGCGGGAACCTCCCGCCGGAATGGCGGTCAAGTGTAGCTTCCAAATATCAACACCACCGGCTGTCGTCGAGCGGTGAGCGCGGACAGCTGTATTTGTGCGCTCTTGTCGAGCTTCATCAGCAAAAAGTCCGGCGCGGGATCTCCCACTTGCAACTTGCCAGCG